>WNGG01009501.1_pt1 | contig 11925 bp, 11 predicted proteins | sample 5400661 | NCBI WGS metagenome assembly WNGG01 (sample SAMN13153372, study PRJNA577476) | soil metagenome | isolation source: 100 cm soil or saprolite under Garry oak tree replicate 1 | place: USA:California | collected 2016-06-15 | reverse complement strand
CGCGTCCGTTCGCGTAGGCGACCTCCTCGTCCCGCGTCATCGCCCACTCCCGGGCCGGCGCGATCACCTGGAGGTCCGGCGCCAGGGCTGTCGTGCAGAGGTCGAACCGCACCTGGTCGTTGCCTTTCCCCGTGCACCCATGCGCGACGTAGCCCGCCCCTTCCCGCCGCGCGACGGCAACGAGGTGCTTTCCGATCAGCGGCCGGGCGAGGGCCGTGCTCAGCGGATACTGGCCTTCGTACACCGCGTTCGCCGAGAGGGCCGGGAGGATGTACTCCTCCGCGAACTCTTGTCGCGCGTCGACGACGTACGCCTTCGCCCCGAGGCGCGTCGCCTTCTCGCGGAGCGACGTGAAGTCGGCGGGTTGGCCTACGTCGACGGTGAGCGCGACGACATCGAATCCGCGGTCCTGCAGCCACCGGATCGCAACGGAGGTGTCGAGACCTCCGGAATATGCCAGGACGACCTTGTTTTGCGACATGTTCGACGATGCCCCAACCGATGCGGACAGTGAGGACTCGTGGGTGTGTATTTCAATATGTTGACATCGTTGCGTCAAATCAGGACAAAATTGTCAAATATCGGACACGCCCTCCGGAGGCGACGTGGCGAATGTCGCGAGCCAGGTGCGCGAGTACATCGCGAACCACCCGAGCGTCTCCGATGCGTTGAAGATGGAGATCGTGAACTATTCCGCGCTCGCCCGCAAGATCTGCAAGGAGCTGGGCATCCGCCGGGAGGAGGCGGTCCTCGCAGCGTGCCGGCGTTTTCCCGTGGAGAAGCTCCGGGGTTTCAACGAAGATGCCGTCCGGCGGATGCTCCAGAAGAGCCGGATCCAGACGCGCACGAAGATCGCCACGATTACGGTCGTCGAGGGAGTCGACGTCCTTCAGCGGCTCGGCGATGTCGTCGAGGAACTCCTGGACGAGAATCGGACGTGTCGGCTGATCCAGGTCTCTCAGGGCACGGTGATCATCGTCGACGATGTCTCCGTGTCCCGGGTCACGAAGCGGCTCCGGTCCGAGCAGATCCTCAACGTGACGCGCGGCCTCGTCGAGATCGCGGTGACGAGCCCCGAGACGATCGAGGAGACGCCCGGCCTCCTCGCCTTCCTCTCCGGAGCGCTCGCCTCGCGGGGGATCAACATCGTCGAGGAGATGTCCTGCTACACCGACACGATCTTCCTGCTCGACCGGGACGACATGACGCCTGCCATGGAGATCCTCGCCCAGAACCTCCGTTGAGGGAGGTCAGCATATGGTCTACGGCCCGGCGGCGAGGAAGGGATTGTCGCCATAGTCCACCGGGATGTCGACCACCGTTGGTCCGTTCGACTCGAGCGCGTCTTCCATCACGGCCTGAAGGTCCGAGGGTCGCTCAACTCGGAATCCGCGGACTCCGAACGCCTTCGCCAGCTCGATGAAGTCCGGGTTTCCGAACTCGGTGCCCGTCGTCCGGCCGAACTTCGCCATCTGCTTCCACTGGATGCTCCCGAGACCGCCGTCACGGAAGACGATGTTCACGGTCGCGGCTCGCTCCCGCTTCGCGGTCTCGAGCTCGTGGACGCTCATCAGGAACCCGCCGTCCCCGCTCACGGTGACGACTCGTCGATTTGGACTCTCCAGCTTCGCGGCGATTCCGCCGGGCAGCGCGATGCCCATCGCGGAAAGCCCGTTCGAAATGACGACCGTGTTCGGTTTGGCGGCTCGGAAGAAACGCCCGAGCCACAGCTTGTGCGCGCCCACGTCGGAGATGAGGAGATCATCCGGTTCCAAGATGTCCCGCAGTTCCCACACGACCCGTTGCGGCTTCATGCGTTTCGTCGAGCGGACCGCGAGCTCCGACGCCAGCTTCTTCAGGACGCGGTCTCGAGCCCCGCTCGCGCCCTCGGCATCCCGGGGCCGCCGGACGCGCTCTCGGAGGACGCGCAGCGCCTCGCGGATCTCTCCGACGACTTCGACGTCCGGGACGTAATGGGCGGAGATCTCCGCGGGGAGGGAATCGATATGGACGATGCGTCGATCCCCCCGTGGGTTCCAGGTCCGAGGATCGTACTCGACGAAATCATACCCGATGCAGACCACGAGGTCGGACTCGTCGAGCCCCGCGAGCTCGTAGTCGCGCGGCAGGACGCCGATCGTGAGGAGGCTGACGGGGGATGTCCAGGGGACCGCCCCTTTCCCCATGAACGTGTGCGCCACGGGTATGCCCAGCGCCTCCGCGAACGCCGTCAGCTCCTCGGACGCGGCGTTTCGGATCACGCCGTTTCCCGCGAGGACGAGCGGCCGCTCGGCTTTCTCGATGAGGGCCGCGGCCTTGTCGAGACTCGCCTTGTCCGGGGACGGATGGCGGATCCGGTCCCGCGGCAGCGGCTTCCGGTTCGCACGCACGTCCTCTTCGGCGACATTCTCCGGCAACTCGACGTGCGTCGATCCGGGCTTCTCCGCCTCGGCGAGCTTGAAGGCTTTGCGGACGACCTCCGTCACGGTCCCGGAATCCGCGATGCGGGCGTTCCACTTCGTGATGGGAGCGAACAGTTCCAGGATGTCGACGTACTGGTGTGACTCGCGGTGGATCCTCGTCAGGTCCGCCTGGGCCGTGATCGCGACGAGCGGAGCGCGGTCGAGGAACGCGTCCGCCACGCCGGTCACGAGGTTCGTGGAGCCAGGCCCCAGCGTCGCGAGGCAGACGCCGGCGCGGCCGGTCAGGCGGCCGTAGACGTCGGCCATGAACGCCGCAGCCCCTTCGTGTCGAGTCAGGACGAAGCGGACCGAGCTGTCGCGGAGCGCGTCCATGAGCTCGAGGTTCTCCTCCCCCGGGATTCCGAAGGCGAACCGGACACCTTCACTTTCCAGACAGGAGATGAGGAGCGCGGCGGCTTTCATGCGGACGGGATTGGCGGCGGACGATTTATGGCAAGCGGGGGGACGGACGGGTGCACGCCCTCACGGCCAAGCGGGCATGTCGCGGTCCGTAACCTATTTGTCCCGGCCTCGATTCTTCGGAATCCACGGTGACGGTAGGCGCCGGCTCGGTCGTGGACTCGCTCCTCCGGTCGAAGGAGCCTTCGATTCAATGGAAGACGAGAGTCCACGTCCTGGGCGAGGAGCGGGACTCGAAACGGGTGGGAGCGCTCGAGGACGAGGTCCGCCGCTCCGCAAGGGTGCGGGCCCTCCTTTCCCGACGCGTCCAGCTCGGCCGGCCGGGGACGGCGCGAAAGGTCTACCACAAATGGCAGGGCGTCCATTGGGTCCTCGCGAGCCTCGCCGACATCGGATACCCCGAAAGTGATGAGAGCCTCTATCCAATCCGCGACCGCGTCTTGGAATTCTGGCTCAAGCCGAGCTACTTCCTAGAGTTCACCGCGAGGACCGAGGCCGAGGCGTACCGGCACGAAGGCGTACCCGTGATGGAAGGTCGGTACCGCCGCTGCGCGTCCCAGCAGGGGAATCCGCTCTACTTCCTCACGATCCTCGGAATCGCCGATGAGCGAGCCCACTCCCTGGTCGAGAGGCTGCTCCACTGGCAGTGGCCCGACGGAGGGTGGAATTGCGACCGGCACCCGACCGCCGACACGTCTTCGTTCATGGAGACGCGGTTGCCGATGCTCGGGCTGGCGGCGTACGCGCGGACTCACAAGTCCGCCGCGTTGCGCGAGGCGGTGGAACGGGCGAGCGAGGTTTTCCTCCGAAGGAGGCTCTTCAAGCGGGCCTCGGATGGACGCACCATCCACCCGGATTTCGTGGCCCTCCACTATCCCCTGTATTGGCACTACGACTACCTCGGCGGGCTCAAGGCCATGGCCGAGATCGGACGAATTCGAGATCCACGTTGCGCCGACGCCCTCGATCTCCTCGAAGACCGGCGATTGCCCGACGGAGGATGGCCCGCCGAGAAGCGCCATTACAAGGTCCACCCGCAGACCATGGAGGCGAACGCCGACTACGTTGACTGGGGTGGGACGAGCCGGACGCGGATGAACGAGTGGGTCACGGTCGACGCCCTGGCGGTCCTGAGGTCCGCCGGGCGGCTCGAGGTTTGACCGTTGCGACGCGAACGGTCGGAATTGGCGACGTCTCCGTCGTCATGGAATCGTCTACCTCGCCGAGCCCGGCCGGTGCTGATAGGGCTCCGTGAACTCCCCGGAATGTAATGAAGAGAAACGAATGCTACTTTGCGATGCTCCTCCGGGAACTGGGGGTAACGAGCTCGTTCAACCATCGAAGGCGATGAGTAGTTTCGCCTAGGTCCCGTAAACAGATACATAGCGCGGGCCGAATTGGTCCGTCGAACTCGGGCTTTGAGATGGGCCGACGATGGACTCTCGCAGAGGATGAATACCTCCGTGCGAATCACCGTGTAATTGCCTTCGCTGCAATTGGATCAGCGATCGGGCGTTCCTCGGATGGCGTTGCCGGGAGAGTGAAGAAACTCGGACTGTCTCGTCCTGGGATTGCATGGAACCGGGGAAAGAAGCTCCCCCCATCATGGAATAGAGGACTTCCATGGACGGAGTCGGCTCGTGAGAAGAAGAGAATTGCCAAGGTGGGCCGGGCGCTCACCTTGGAACACAAAGCGAAGATAGCGGCGGGGTGGAAAGGGAAACCCAAGACTCTGGAACACAATGCCGCCGTCAGCAGGGCTCACAAACGACTCTGGCTAAGCCCGGGATACGCGAGAAGAGTGCTGGCCCACAGGACTCCGAGCGCGCTTGAAATGAAGTTGCTTCGCATCATACAAAAGTTGGGCTTGCCCCTGGAGTTCGTAGGCGACGGCAAACTTTCAATCGGCGGGAAGAATCCCGACTTCGCAAACCTGTCCCGACGCTTGGCCGTCGAGGTCTTCTACCAGCGGGACAAGGAGCGCTTCAGAGGCGGAGTCGAGTCTTGGAAACGGGAAAGAAGAAGAGTGTTCGCCTCTCATGGATGGACATCCGCTTTCTTCGATGAAACCCAGGTGACACCCGAGCGGATCTCTCGGTGGGCACGTAAGGCCGAGCTCATCCCGTACCTCCCACGGGGTGTCGATCTTACCAAGAAGTCCCCTCCGCTCCCTCCCAGGCGGCGCAGGGGGCCGCGCGGCTCCTGAGTTCGCTCCTGAGGGATTGGACTGGTGGCTGATGTTCGTTCCGTTGTAGAGCCTCAGCGGCGTTCCATCAGAATCGACCACGCGAGCGGGCGGAAGCCCGGCTGGGGACAGCGTGAAGCGGAACTCCGCACGTCGCCCCTTTTCGCGCGCCCGCTGGATTGCGGTCCCAGCGAAGTCGATAGCGGTCACCTCATACCCACGCCGTGCGAACTCGATCGCCTTCGTCCCGGTGCCGCAGCTGAATTCGAGGAGCGTGGTGTCGGGTAACCAACCCGCCTCCAGGATGCGGATTAGCTCGACCGTCGGGATTCCGGTGTCCCACGGGGTATCGCCCGTTAAGTAGGACTTCTCGGATCCACCGACGCCACCCATCGGGGACCGGACCCCGGAGCCGGGATGGCGCGTGCCCGCACTTCAACCCTTCCGGCCGCCGCCGAAGGGGGAAAGGTAGTCCGGCGCTTCTTGCACGCAGGGATCCGCTCCGTCCTCACCGCGCAAGATGCCTGAAGCGGGCTCTCGCCATTCGGCCGCGGATCACGTGATCCGATACGTCCGGCTTTCCGGCCGAACGGCACGGCCGATCCAGTAGGAGATCAGAGGGAGGGACCACCAGAGGACCCGGGCTTGGATGCCGGCGATTGTCACCTCCCAGAACTGGGGTGCGGTCGCAACCGTGTTCAGGGCAGCGAGGATTGCCAATCGGTTCCTCCCGTTACGGAACAGTCTCAGGGTCTCGAGAGCGACGAGTCCCTTCTCCTCGATGCTGAGCACGTGAGCGAATGCGGCGAGGATCAACATGATGCCCGAGAGGTCGAGCGTGAACAGGGTGGACGAGTAGTCGCTGACGCGGGCGGCCTCCTCCGGGCTCAGAGTCGGGTTGACGACTTCGACCGTGTTGAGCAGGTACGGGATAACCGCTACCAGGAGGAGCAGGACGACGTTGAGGAGCGTCACCGGCTTCGTCTCGATCGGCAAGACGGACATGTAGGTCGTGTAGATCAGCCAGGCCGTGATCAAGATGAGGAACGTGAAAGCGAACGCGACGATGTGACGGTTGATCTCGTCTCCCGACACCGGTGGGCTGACGAGAAGGGCGAGCGATCCGATCGAGAGCGAGAGTCCGAAGATGAGGTCGGCAAGGGTCTCGATTCGGGGACGGGGTCGTCGTTGACCCTGCCCATCCGAGATCCCGGAAGCTCGTTGATCGCCGTCGGCATTGAGGGACAAGGTCCCCCGACAAGGCGCGCACCCGTCTATGCTTATCGGTCGGCGTGCCCTTCTGATCCAATCCATGGGGGCAAAGGTCCTTCGGATTCCCTGGACAAAGCCGAGATGGAGAAGCGGAGTAGGGGCCACTTTCTTGTCCGCCTCGATCAGCGGAGCCACGTCCTGGGGCCGGACGATGTCGACTCATCTTTGCCAACGAAGACGAGGAAGTTAGATAGCGTCACACGTCCATCGGAGGACGCAGACAGGACGTCGATGACCGGGAAAGCCCCTCATGGACGAGTGATGATTCGATCCAGCCACGAAGACCTCTCCGATCCGACGTCTCATCTGTTGATGCCGACGGCCGAACAGGGTCCGTTCCCTCCGTTCGATCGCTTCGCCGAAACCGTCGTGACGCGCAGGATGCAGGTCGGCCTTCATCCGCACTTGGCAGAGGAGGTCGTCGCATACGTGCTCGATGGCAGCGTGCACCACGAGGATGGCGCCGGCACGCACACGGTGCTCCTGCCCGGATCCGTGCTCGTGGTCACGGCACACCAAGAGATCCGTCACGAACTCACGATGCAGCCGACCCAGGAAGGCCGGAGCGCTCGCTGGCTGTCGATCGTCCTCCGCCTGCCGTGGCACACGGAGGCACCGCCGACCTCCATCCAGATCAAGGATGCTGGAGATGCGACGGAATCCCGCGACGGCACGATGCAGCGCCCCGTGGTCGGCCCCCTCGCACGGGCCGAGGCGTTCATGCGACTCGAGTGCACGGACATTGAGTTCACCCGGGAGGCGGACCTGTCGGTCCCCATCGATCGCGAACGGCGCGGCGTGGCGTACGTCCTCCGGGGGGCGGGCATGATCGAGAAAAAGCCGGTCGAGATGGGGCATGGCGCCTTGTTCGAAAACGTCGCCAGGCTCTCGCTGTACGGGTCTCCCGGATTCCGGGTATTCCTCGCCACGGTCCCCGCCACTGAGGGCGGAGGCGAGACCGAGGCGAAGGCTTCCTCGGGGTGAGCCGAACTTCTCTTCCCTTCCGCGACGGTCTCGTGCTCCGCATGGAGCACCCTTACCGCCATGCATGGAATACCGCTCGAGTCTGCTGAGCTTGAGCTAGGAGTGGATTGCCGGTCCTTCTCGCGTCCAACGGGGCGTAGGCGGGACGATTGAAGCGCGAGGGAAAGGTCGAAATCCTCTCCACCTTGCGAAACCCGACGGTCCTCAGCATCGCGGTTACGGCTGCGGGGTTCGGGCCGCATCAATTTGTCGAGTCCCTGTGGAGTTCGTCGCCCGCATAGAACGCCATGGCGGGCCGCCGGTTCTAGAGGAAGTCCACGTGCGTCTCGAGGACCAGCTGATCCTTGGTCACGCTGGCCACGCGCTCCAAGGCGAGGAGGGGATGCCGCATGTGATAGAGGACTCCGAGGATCAAGACGAGGTCGAATTCGCCGATCCGCTCCGGCGAGAGATCGAGCACGTCGATGGAGAGATCTTCGACCTTCGAGCCGAGCGCCTTCCGCGCGAGCTCGAAGCCGGCCTTCGTCCCCCATCCCCCGCCCCCCCACGAGAAGGCGTCTGTCGCGAGCACACGGGCGGCCCCTCGTCGCTCCGCTTCGAAAGAATAGAACCCGTCCCAGGCACCGATATCGAGGACGGTCTTGCCATCAAGTCTCTGAGGCAGCCCGATCCTCCCGAGGGTCGCCACGTTGTCGGCGTGGCCGGGGGTCACGGTTCCGTTTCCGAGATCGATGGTGTGCCACCACTTGATGCGACCGATCTCGTTCCGAAGGTCCGGTACGTTGCCTAGCATCGAGATCGCCGTCATCCTCAGCTTAGCTTCGTCCGCGTTTGAGGGCGCTTCTGCCCGGGCGGCGGAGAGGGCTTACCCATGCGTCGTACTCGTCTCTCAGGAGCCCCAGGATCACATTGTCATGGTACTGGTTATCGAAGAAGAAGGATTCCCGCGTACGGCCCTCCTCCTTGAACCCCATCTTTTTGGCCAAGGCGAGACTGGCCTCGTTTTCCGCAAATGTCCACAACGTGAGGCGATGAAGGTTGAGCTGTTCGAAGGCTTCATCCAAGAGTAGTCGGACGACCTCCGTTCCGTATCCTTGCTTCCAGCGATCCTTCTCTCCGATCGCGAGTCCGATGTCTGCGCCCGTAGCCCTTCGAGTCCATCGGTGGATGTCTAGCGACGCCCATCCGATGGGCTGTCGGCTGCTCTTTTCCTCGATGATGTAGTACCGCTCCCCGAAGTCATCCCCCTTGATTGCCTTCTCATAACGCGCCTCCAAGGCTTCGCGGGAAATCGTGTGGTCCGGAAACGATCGCGCAAGGCGCATGACCTCCTCGTCGTTTTGCCACCGGTGAAGATGCTTGAAGTCCTCTCGTTCAAAGCTCCGGAGGAGGATTGTCTTGCCAGTCAGCAAGGTTCTTCCACCGGACAAAGAAAGCAGAATACTAAAAGATAGACCTCACTGGCAGGCGGCGCTCGCCTTCACATGGCGACCTAGGGCAGGTCAAATCAGCTGGGTACGTCAGCGGTAGACCGACAATCCGACGAACTAAACCTGCTCCTCCGACCGCCTCTTGCTCGGCTGTCCCTATCATACGAAGCCTCGCGATTCGTCCGCTTGGCGGACGGTCCTCGCAGAAGACCGGAACGCGGCACGCATCGCGATCAGGCCGAGCCCGCCAGTCGCCGCCGAGAGGAACAGAAGGTACCACGCGGCAGCGGGGCCCCATGCATAGTTCACATTGTAACGAAAGCTCGCGCCCGAAAACCCATAGGCCGGATCGAGCAAGAACGGCGCGAGATCACCCGGTATCGTGAAGAACGCATCGGCGACCGAGAGCGCAGCGAGCGCGGTTCCGACGACGACGGCGCCCCCGACGAGCCGTGGAGCCCTCACGCGAATGCGGGGAACCGCGAACCCGACTGTCCCGGTGACCAAGGAGACGGCACCGGCGGTCACCACGACCCGCAGCACCAACATCGCGAATACGAAATCCTCCGGGACAGGGATCCCTGGGGGTCCCGTGTATGGGAAGCACCCCGACGACCCCGCATAGGGCCCCGTACTGATCGTGTTACACCAGGTACCGTAGTACAGGGTCGAAGACGTTCCGTCCGCGCCCCGCACCTCCCACCACGGCAAGACGAACGCGGCGACCGTCGAAATCGCGCCTACCGCGAAGAGCGCGAGAGCCCAGCGACCCCATGGGCCGAGCCCACCTTCCCGTCGATTGCGAATCAGCGCGCCCTCTGCCCTTCGCAGCCCTCGACCCCGAGCCGCCCACGCGGTCGAGAGGAACATGAGCCCCGCCAAGATGAGGAGCCCACCAACGATGAGGAAGAAGGTGCCGGCTGTCTGATCGAAGGCCTCGAAACACTGACCGTTCGCGAAGATGAAGCAGCTGGATAGGCCCATCCCGAGGAGGATTGGAGGGATCGCTCCGAAGATGAGGACGGTCCCCCACAAACGCGGGCGCTTCACACCAGGCCAAGGAGACCCGATATCTTAACTCCTCGTCCGGTGTGCTCGCGCTTGGCCTGAAGCCCTGGGTTGTTTGACACGAATCACGCCCGCGTTCGCGGGTATGAGCCCACAAGAGCAATCGAACGGGGTCAGGCCGATTCCCAAATCTGCAAGATGGCCTGCGCGCCAGTCGGTCAGGGCCACACGACTAACAGCGCCAGGACGGTGCCGTACGCCAAATGGGTCAGGAAGCTGGTCGTCACCGCAACGGATCCGAGCTGTCTCGACCAGGGGCTGCCACCCGTGGCCGGCCTGTGGATTGCCAGCGTGATGGCGAACAGGGCGATGCCATATCCGGGTCCTGAGACCCAGAGCAAAGGCCCGGACGGGAACAGGGGAAGGACCAACACAAAGACGACCCCTAGGACCAGCCCGTGGAGGAAGTGGAGCCCTAGCCCTGGAAGGAGAACGGCGTCCGCAGGCCGCTTGAGAATCCGCGAAGCCATCGTCTGGTTCACCTGCCAATCGAGGAGGCCTTCGATGCCCCAACGAAACCGCACAGGGAGTTCCAAGAGGGTCATCGCTCCCGTGGCCGCGAGGCCCGCGGTGAGCCCCCGCACGATCACGAGGACGTCCATTCTCTCACACTGCCAGGCTGTCAGGTGGGGCGTCAGGCCTCGGCGCCGAGGCGACGCGGAGCGCCTTGGGTCGGTTCTCGCACGTCGAAGCCCCTTTCGGACATCGAGTTACGTGAACTCCAGGATTCGTTTCTTGGTGAACGCTAGGCAATCAGCCGAGGCGTCGATCCCGATGGCTTTCCTCCCGAGTCTCAGTGCGACCACTGCCGTCGTGCCGCTCCCGACAAAAGGATCGAGCACGGTTCCGCCTCGCGGGCATGTCGCTCGGATTGGCAGCTCAACCAATGCCTCGGGAAACACGGCATAGGGATTCTCAGGAGAAGTGGAGTCCTCGATTTGAATGGTCCAGACATCCGTCGGCACGCTGCCCCTCGGAGTCTTCACGACTCCATTCTTCCCCAAAATCGGTGGCGATGAGGGTTTTCGAATCGCGTCCATGTTGTAGTATGCGTCTTTGCTTTTCACAAAGTGAAAGAGCAGCTCGTGCGCAGAAGGAAGTCGGTCCTTGGTCACGCTACGGACGTGCTTTGGCTTGTGCCAGATCACCTCATTTCTGATTTTCCACCCTATTTCTCGCATTGCGAATGCGACTCGCCAGGGGATGCCCAGCCATTCGTTCCGTTCGCACTTGTCATCGACATTGAGCCAGTAGCTTCCCGTGGGCATTGTAACACGGCACACCTCCCTCCCGACGGACGCGAGGGCTTCAACGTATTCCTCCACGGTCTTTTCGCTTCCGATTTCGTGGATAGTGTCGCCGACGTGCCGACGTCCGCTGTAGTACGGCGGGCTCGTGACGGTGCAATCCACGGAATCATCAAACATAGTCCGGAGTACTTCTCGGGCGTCTCCAAGCAAAAGCCCGCACTCCCGGCTGGCGAAGACGGAAGATACCACGTCCGAAGTAATCACGGTCAGACCCATACCCTTTTGCAGCCCGCGAGACGCGCATCGGCCACTCAGGTACACCATGTGTTGCTTCCCAGCTTGCGGGCATTGTGCGTCCGGTGAACACGGAATATAGGACAACTCGCCGAATCGTTGGAAGTCCGATTGTCCGTGCGAGCTCCAGGACTTCCTTGAATCTGGTCCGGTGATCCCCTTATGTGGTTTTCAACTCCGGGTAGGCGCCCGAGCTGCCGCGGTAGGATTCCTTTCCGAAAATCGTCCTGTAACTTTCTTAGCGCCGGAAGGATTTGCAGCAGAACTGCATGAGGCCGATCAGCAGCTTCGCTTCGTTCAGTCGGGGGTGTGTCCTGGCGCTCACCCAAACGTGCAATCGACGGTGACCTTATCCGTGACGCTCTTGAGGACAGCCAGCTCTTTTTGATCGAGTCGCGCGACAAAGAGATCGGAAACCCCACGCAGGTGGACCGGCGCGGCCTGGGTCAGGCGGGCCACGCCCGCATCGGTCAATACGACCACGACACCTCGTCCGTCTGCATCGGTGTCGGCTCGACGAACGAGGCCCTCGTCAACCAGCCGCGCGACACGGCGAGTCA
>WNGG01007684.1_pt1 | contig 11925 bp, 9 predicted proteins | sample 5400661 | NCBI WGS metagenome assembly WNGG01 (sample SAMN13153372, study PRJNA577476) | soil metagenome | isolation source: 100 cm soil or saprolite under Garry oak tree replicate 1 | place: USA:California | collected 2016-06-15 | reverse complement strand
AGCGAAATCCCATACGAGCCTGACTTTGCACACATGATCTCCAGCGCTCTAATCTCCGGAGATTATGATATGGCAAGGTGGCTCTTAGCCAGCGGCTCGTTCGGCGACTCGCTCAACCACGCTTACAAATCAGAGGCGGAACGCCAGGCTCGCCGGTTCCTGTACGGCTTCGACAGAACAAATGAGCTTAACATCAAAGCGCACCTTCTCAAAGGCTACACGGAGGACAACGACGGATCATTCGTCTCAAAGCTGGTCGCGAACGGACTCTTCCCCGGATTCGTGGAGGAAGCGTGGAAGAACCATGAAGCAGCTAGAGAAGCGCTGAATGACCTGCTCAGTGCGTCAAAGAAGAGACCCATACTCAAAGAGGTCGTGGTAGACGCTGATCCTATCAAGCTCAAGCCATACCTCGAAAACTGCTTATCGTTCGAAAGATTCGGCCCCCACGAAAGAAAAGGCCACGAATTCAAGGAAATGAGCATCGAAGGATCCTTCTATGCAAGAGCCTTGACGATAAACTACAGACGCATACTGTTCGACATAATCGCGATGAACCCCTCGAGTAAGCATCGTCATCGAACCAGACGATGAGACATGGCTGCTACGACATAGAAGTAGGCTAGGGAAGCCAAGTTTAACGCCAAGCGGCGGAGTTGAATGTCGAATAAGGTTTCCTTCCAAGCCATCTCTGGGCCCGATTCTCGGATTTGACTCATGAGTTGAGCTGTACTAATTGCTGAAATTCCGTCACCATACCAAACGCGCACATAGGGTACGGTAAGCAAGGGCCTAATGTTACTCGCTCCTCGTTGTTAGATTATAGTCCTCCCCTTTTATCTCCAAATATTGGCCTCGGCAGTCGTATCCCCCACTATTGTTGTAGGAGTTCGCGCAGCCCTTCAAACGTCTCATTCGAAATTCCTAGGAGTATTTTGACTTCCTCCGCTTCTCGCGGTGTTGCTGAAGGCAGGGAGTTGAAGTATTCGAGGAAATCCGTCCGAGAAAGACAGACAGAGCAAAGGTCCCACTCGACAATTTCGATCCCGAAAACTATTTCGGCGACGCGGGTTTGAGAAACGCCGCAACCCGATGCGCAAGTCCCATCACGGGTGCGCAAGGCGTAGAAAACGCTTTGAGAGGCGACTTTGACCTTGGGCTCGAGCAGGGTCACAGCTCCCACCCTGGCAGTGTTCCGAGCCTGCATGCATCTGGCCATTGTGTTGACGATCCTCTTCTCCTTGAAGTGTCATTGATAAAATAAGATAAGATTTCTCGATACTCCGGATCAGGACGACTGAACATCGTTAGGAGGATAGGCACCAGATTCGATTCCCTGGTTGGGAGCAGCCTGAGATTGGTTGTGAAACCTTCACTTGCACTGATTAGTAGGTCCAACTCGGTATCAGGTATGTTGTGGCCGGAGCATCGACGGCTTAATGGGTCGGCCAGCCTTTCGTCAAGTTGACTTCGAGTAGAAGCAGCTCGGCTTCTTCCTCTGCGGTCGTCGTGACGATCCCTTGTCCTCGTATTTCTGCAGCGTTTAGAGCGGGCAGTTGCTTGTCCCCTACTTGTACGGGTCCGCCTTCCAGGACGTAGAGGTATAATCCATGACCGCCTCTCAATTCATATTCGATCTTGTGTCCTGGATGGAGGAAGGAGACGAGGACTGCGCCGTCTGCTCTCAGCGGGAGCGTCTCCGGATTCTTGTACGCCACCAACGGCAGCCACTGGTTGGTTCTCTCCGATCGATCTATCTCCTGTTGTTCTACGGAGGGTGTCGTGTTGAGCTGTTCGGGTATGTACCATATCTGGATGAAGCGCATGGGAATGTCTTTTCGATTGTTGATCTCTGAATGGTACATTCCACGGCCCACGGTGGTGTGTTGTACTCCTCCCTTGTGGAGAACGCCGCCCTTACCACGCTCGTCCTCATGACGAAACTCTCCCTCGATAACATATGTGACAACCTCATTCTGAGTATGAGGATGCAACGGCCAGATGGCTCCAGGGCTTAGTGTATCGTCGTTCAGGACGCGGAGGTTTCCGAAACCATTGTGCAACGGACTATTGTAGGTATCAAAGGAGAAATGCCACCGACCACGAAACGTCCCACCTTGAATCCTGTCCGAAGCCTGATAGAGAGTGTTGGCAGGTCTGACAGTTATTTTGACGTCTTCGGTTTTTTGTGAGGACAAGAATGTGCGGAGTTGCCGCGGCCAAGGGCGATATTTAGGATTTCTACCGACCTAACCTATGAACTGGAAGGAGCAGATCGCCAGTTTCGCCAGAAACGGTTCCCGGAGAGAAGAATATGGGGTTTCACTAGTTCGCACCACTGGCATAGATAGCTGGGAGCTTTGAAGCTCATTCCCCTCTTTATACTCGTGCGATGGCATACCATATCAGTCTGAAATGATATGACAACGCAGCCGGAGCAGGGTATCAGACGCGAGCTGAGCCTCGGCGACGTTATCTCGAAGACCTTCGAGTTGTACCGACGAGACTTTACGAAGTATTTCGTTATCTTCGCGGTGGTGGGCGTAATCATTGGGATCGTCACGGCGCTCGCGCGGCAGGCCTTCCCCCTACCGACTCTGCCATCCAACCCGACGCCTCAACAGGTCTCTAACTGGTCCCTCGGTCTCTTTAGAACCCTGGTCCTGCTCGTCGGCTTGATCGTTATCGTAACGGTCGTGTTCTCCCCTATTGCCCAAGGGACCGCGATCAAGCTGGCATCTGAACAGATTGAGAAGGGACACGCTGAGATGGGGACATCAGTCAGATTTGCCGTCTCAAAACTGCTCTGGATTTGGGCGCTAAGTATCGTGGTCGGCGTCATCGTCTTCTTGGGGTTCATCGCTCTAATTGTGCCGGGTATAATACTGGCGATAATGTTCTCTCTCGCGTTTCCCGTCCTCCTAATCGAGAACAAAGGAGTCCTCGAGAGCATGGGGAGGAGCCGTGAGCTCGTCAGCCACAGGTGGCTCAAGACGTTCGCAACGTTCCTTGTCCTAGCAATAGTCACCATAGTAGCTTCCGCCATCGTAAGTGCGATAAGCGGGCTCGTAGGCGTCGCAGGCCCGGTCGTCGACGGCCTCCTTTCGGCATTCTACCAACCCTTATTCCCGATACTACTCACTGTCTACTACTACTCGAACCTCGCAAGAATAACCCCGCTTCCCGCGGACCGGATGCCGACGGGACCAACCACGATGGCCCAGGCTGGAATGAAGTTCTGCCCCACCTGCGGCACACAGCTGATCTCCTCGGCCACCTTCTGCTTCCAATGTGGAGCAAGGCTCAACTAACGATAGTGATGCCTGACCAGGCGCTGGGCTTGGACGGTCTAGACTCTTTTGAGTACAGGCCCTGGGGGATTCGAAATGAAACGGGTCCAAAACGGGCAAAGACGATCTACGGGCGCGACGATGACAACAAGCCCACAGAGTCACCCATGTGCTGTTGAGTAGAACCAGGGTTTGTACGAGAAGTGCTCGAAGCTTTTCCTAAAGTACTAGTGAGCCGTAGAAATTGAGCGCGACGGTTCTCTATGGAATCATTGGCCTTCCAAGTCCCTAAACCGATCTGAATAGTTGCTCCGAGTACTGTTACTACTTAGATCGCTACTCCTTATCTCTCTCGCAGAGTTCGCGGTCTCACACAAATCAAATATCAGAGGGACGTGATTGGGTTAACGCGTCTCTGTCCTGGGATGACTATAGGGAAGTCCATGCGAACCGGAAGAGTATTCTGACTGCGACAGATTATCCCGTCAGATGAAAGAATACGGATCCTAGATTAAAGCACTGGAATACCGGACTAGTGTGCGAACGCTGCAAACGGAAGGCTGCGGGTCTGACTCGGATCAAACCAGGCGATATCCGAGGTGACCTTCTCGTGGGGAAGAAAATTTGCTACACTTGCATAACCCGAGCCTTGAGACCTCCAACTCAGGACGCTTTCGAAATCCGCTGGCTTCTCATCGCGGAAATAGCCGTCTTCATCACCCTTGCAGCTAGCCTCCCCATAACGGGTCTGCTCGGAATCGATCGAACGATTCCCGCGATACTCCTCTTGCTATCAATAACATTTTTCGTATCTGAGCGTTGGATAAGGAAAGCAATGTGTAAGCAACAACCATCGAAGCCTGAGAACCGTACCGAGCAGGTTGTCAGCACGGAGAGATTATTCGAGAATCGTGAAAGTTCAGAAAACTGAACCGGTGTTCGATGGACCCGTGAACAACTCTTATTGTCATGTAACTCTTTATTTTTCCTAAATAGAGACAATGAACGCATCACAAGAGACCAAAGTCTCGGAAATACGGAATGCGTCTGATGTCGACTTCAGTTCTGCAAATGGCCTCTCAATTTTTGAGCCTTATCTTGAATATTGGGTCAGAGAAATTCTTGAAATCGGCGGTGAAGCTTACGCATCCAAGACCACTGGGGATGCTATTTCAGGCATATTCTTGTACGAGGGCTATGAAAGGACCGGAACCATCTGCACGAGATCGAGAGAAGTATTCGATTATTTTTACAAATCAAAACCGTTTGATTCCATCTTCGCAGAAATGCAGACCGAACATGCGAATCAGACCTATGACATTTACACCATAGATCTTGAGAACCGTCCTATCGTTCACAGTTTCACTCATGAAATCTCCATAATGGAAAAGGAGCAGATAGAGGAGATAGAGCGATTCATGGTCTCAACACAGAATAGATTCAACAGAAAGTGGGTGGGCGTTGCATCTAGAAACGGAGAGAAGTGCTTCATGGTCAGGTTAGGCAACGAGATCGCAGGAGTCGCATGGCTCTCAATCGTCAACCATGTCGGAAGAATACACTCACTCCATGTAAGACCCCGATACAGAAGAATGGGCATAGGATTAGACCTATTGTACGCACGACTACTCTGGCTTAAATCGAAAGGTGCCCATTCAGCATTCTCCGAGATTTCTCGCGATAACATCCCCTCTTCAAGAATTGCAACAAAAGGCGGGATGAGAGTCTCGGGACAAGTCTATCGATACTTCAAGAATCAGGCAGTAGACACGACGAGCTCTACAGAATCAGCAAATACGACTGCTAGGTCGTAGGGCCGCCACAGATGGGACAGACACGAGCAGTTGTATCGACCAGGGCCCCGCAGTATTTGCATCTTACTTTCGCCACTTCCTTGATCACGATCTGTTGTGCGGGCTGTTGTTTGGGAGTCAGGTCGATAGTGGGTGGCGGAGCACCAAATTCGGAAGGCATGCGAGAATAGTCTTGTACAGGAGCAGGATGTTTTGGAAGTCCTCTCCTTCTCCTTAAGACTACAATAGCGACAACTACGATGGCGATTAGAAGGATGATTACTGCTAATCCAACAATGAGATAGAGAAGACTGGATAGACCCGAATTTGCAGGCGGCGCTGCCCTTGCCAACGAATAGCTAGTTGCAGTCACATACAGGTTTTCATTCAAAGTAAAGCCGTTTCCGTAAGAGTCAGTATCATGCTCAACATAGCTATAGCCAATGATGTATCCTGTGGAGGGGTCGAAGTAAGTGTCCCAAGTGTATGCGGCATTGAACCTTCCGTACACGTCATCTCGCAGATAGTTTGAGCTTCCCTGAGCATGAATCGCCTGCACATACCTGTTCTGAGACAGAAGAGAATAGCTGGAATTCCTGTCAAGCATAGTCATCTGGGTATTCAAGAGGTAAAATGTCCCACCCTTCGCGACCGAGTTGGACATGTAGAACCAGACAGTTGGATTCACGTATCCCGTCTGACTGTCGGTTCCTTTCACGTAGTAGAAGGTAGACGAGGAATAGGTGAAATTTCCAGAAGACCCTCCGGTTGTCGAAGAGCCCGAACTGTTACTGAACGTCCAAGTGAAACCGTAATGGGCCAAGACTGTTCCGTTTGAATATACTGAGTTCATCTTCTCTGTTCCAATAGTAACCGTATGATCCGTGTATCCAACGTAATTGCCCTGGCCGGATCCTACATCCACCACTTCGTTATACGAGAAATTATCTCCCTGTTGTGGGACGTAGCCTAGTACAGGCGGGACCGCAGCGAGAATTGCGGAGAAAGAAAGCGCGACGATTGCAAGCGCAAGTAATCTGTTAATCATGATTAACCGCCGAAACCTCCGCCACCGTAACCGTGAACATGGGCAGGATGGACGCCTCCGATCCCGCTGAACGTGGAATAGTAAGACGAGTGCACCATGACCAAGGGCGCATACCATAAGAAGAAGGCGGGCAATGGAGCATGCGTAAATTGCACCGGCGTGTTCGCAATCTTCGCAGTTGGATCAATCTGCTTTACAAGTTCGTTCTTGACTCCGTGGACCATTCTGACGGAGAGGCTCACCAGCTCTGAACGGTCAAGGCCTGGAGCGATAGGTTCGAGCATTGAATACGCTCTCTCTGTTAGATCAAGAGTCTCGTTAGCCTCAAGAGTCGGTATCGACGTAAGTATTGCAGCGGCAACGAGAGGATATTCCAAGTAGCTTCTAAGCCCGTCTACTATTATGGTCAGCTTTGTCTTCACATCGTCTGGTCCGAAACCTGATAGCGACAAGTAGGCACTGGCGAGTTCGGTATCTTCTGACTGCCTATATCCCCAATTGTTGAACATTAACCGGAACGACTGGAATCTGTTAGCCAACTGGTCCACCGGAACGTTCAGCACCGACAGTATCGCAGCTGATTCCTGTGAACGAGTCATTTTGGAAAACTGCATAAACCTGTCCGTAGGATACGTGCCGTCAAACCGCTTCCCGAACATAATCACGGCGGCAACCCCCGCCGACAATTCGTTAGGAAGGTGAGCGTGATGCCTGAGATCATGATCGAGACTCTTCAAGGATTCTGAGAGATTTTGGAAATCACTATTGTCGGTTGGCGACGATGTTTGAATGGGATTCATTCTCAGAGACGTCAGGATTTCCGCCGCCATAATCTTGTTGTCACTGGTGGACTTGAAATGCTGAAGAATATTGAGCGCCTGAAGGAACCTTTGACTAATCTGGTTCGGATCTCCCTGAATCTTCGCCAGTCCTATCGACACATTCCACAATTGAGTAAAATCTGCCTTGGGAAGCACGGCGAAGACCATGTTCTTGAGAGCCGTCTCGTACATGCTGGCTGAACCAGCGATAGTATGTAGTTCGCCAAAGGTCTGCTTGGTCTCTTCGATGAAGTCTGAAAACTCGTTGTCAGCCACACGATAGTTCCTAATGTTGAGATCGCTCAGCGCAGCTACTCCGTAGCCCGTCAGCGACACGTATTCTCCATCGTACTGCACCATTCTGTCGATCATGGATTTCTTCAGAATCAGATCCTTGATCCTCGAATCTATCTGAGTTATCTCAGTCTGTTCCTTGAGCACAGTAACCCTTTCGTCTTGCACATTCTGAAGCTCAGCCTGTTTCCTATCCTCTCCTTCGAAATGAAACAGGATCGAATGCGTCTTCTTCTCTCCTTGTTGAAGAGCCATCTCAGCCTGTCTTTCTGCGACTATCTCATTTTGCAGGTTCTGATTCATCTGCGTAAGAGTAGAGACTTCGGCTTGGGCTTGATCATAGTCTGCTTTCGGCATCACCGAAACATACCCACTAGTAGCAAGATAGTCAAGATCCCCTTGCGGAATCTGCATTGACACAGATTTCGCGGTTATTTGGGAGAAGAACGTTCTCGTATCGTTGCAGTTTATCTTCGATCACCAATAGTCAATAATCGGAAATCTCTCAGTCAGACTCTGATCTCCAATAATATTACCGATGACCAGTTCTAGGCTTTCTCCCTCACGTGCAACCTCGATAACTTCATCGTCCTTCAATGCCTCTCGAAGCAAGTATTCGAACTGCACCTTCCTGTCAGTCACATTTCCGAACCTTTTCGATCGTTCCCGTTCTATCTGTTCGTAAGCGTATAAGAATTCGTAAAGTGATCTGTATATCTGATCGGTGATTTTTTCCTGGACACGGTCCTTCCGGATCGTTATCCATTCCAAGCCTTCAAGATCCACGAAGTAAATAGTACCATCTGGAGCGAGCACTGCATCCTTGTCCAGCCAGACATCGTAGAAATCCAGTCCACTGTAACTCCCATCTTGGTTGTTTGCTATTGTTCTAACGAACAGGGTTAGGTATGCGATACCGCTCCTGACAAAATTCTCCAGAAATCCTAGTGCTTTATCGTCGGTTTCTATTCCGAAGAGGTCGAAGATTGCACCTATGTTACTCCCAATCGTGCTGCCTGAGTGGAAGTAGATTCTCACATTCGAGGGAACTAGTCTTGTTTCCTGTACAATCCTACCCCTAAACCTGCGATACCAGTATAGTTTCTTGATTTCAGTCTCCAGGCTTTCAGGCAGGAACGCTATCTTGGCAAGGGGTGCGATTCGGAATCCATGAATCGATGTAAGGTCGGCCATCTCCGACACTTTCAAGGAAGTAGTCGCATGCTGGAGGCCCTGTCCCCCGTAAGGGGATCCTCGAAGCCATAGTTCCCCTGTAATGTATCGGGGGACCTTTCCCTCAGAACTCGCAATCCTCTCTTTCAGTTTGGAATCTTTCAGCATGTTACAGATTTCAGTTGTCCCGAATAATTGATGGGAAAACGGACTGGCTGTCGATCCTATGCCCTTCACTGAGAGGTAAAACTCAGTCCCGTCCATCGTCATGGCAGGTGAATTGGACACCGCTCCCCTGTTGTCGTCTACAAGAAATTCTTTCTCACCCAACGGATTGAGATTTGTGAAGGGTCCCATGCTTTCCGGGAGATAGATTCTTTCGAATTCAGGCATTGTGAATTTCTGAAAGTGTTTGTTCGTCAATACCTCAGGAGCCTCATACGTATTCAGAACAAGAGGCAGACCCTTCATCTTCAAATCCAAGTCAAAACCCAAGGGACGCAGTGACAGAGGAATAGTCAAGAGCTAATATCTTGTTTTGAGGAGCATTGTTGCTATGACGTTCAGATCGTACATGGATAATATTCAAGCTAAGACAGGCAAGACATCGGACAATTTCTGGGAATGAACTCGTGAAAAGTAATTAAGCTCTGAAGACGAACAGAATTTCATGACGCCTGCACAGAAGGGCAAGCAGTCCGCCGAGAGCACCACCGCGATCACCAAGAAGTCCAAGGGATTCACGGACGAGGAACACGGCGCGATGAAGGATCGCATCCAAGAGCTGAGGGCGGACAAGGGGGACGGGGAAGGCGCCGTGCTCGCGAGGATCGCCGAGATGCGGGAACCGGATCGCACCATGGGCAAGCGGCTCCATGCCATCATCAAAGAAAGCGCGCCAGTCCTCTCGCCGAGACTCTGGTACGGGATGCCCGCATATGCCAAAGCCGGCAAGGACGGCAAAGTCGTCTGCTTCTTTCAAACAGCCCAGAAGTTCAAGACGAGGTACGCGACGTTCGGCTTCAGCGACAAGGCGAACCTCGACGAAGGCGCCATGTGGCCGACCGCCTTCGCGCTGAAGGGGTTGACTGCGGCCGAAGAGGCAAGGATCGCCACGCTCGTGAAGAAAGCCGTGAGCTAAGGAGGTCTTACGAAGAAATCGTTTGCAGTCTTGACGCGTCCAATGGGGTTATGTCACCATCGCTATGGTTCCGTTCCAGGAACCGGTTAGCCAGCTAGTATCCGCATACGAATCACGTGATTTCAAGCTCCCAGCCTAGCGACTTTGCGATCCTCATTGCTATTTCCTGTAGTTCGTCGTAAGCCATCTCTTCTGAAATAACGTCCACCCCGTGCTCCCAACGGTTGGTGAGAAACAATCTAGCGTCGCTGAGGACGCCTTCTCTGAGAGCTCCGCCCTTACCTAAGGCGAATAGGTGGGTCGCCCAGTTCTCAATTCGGTGGGACGCAACTAGGAGGCTCCACTTCTCAGATTCCCATCCAGAGTAATGTTCAAAGGCGTTGAGGACAAAATCCCGGTTAACCTCCCCGACTACCCGCTCGAACCCCCTTCCATCATCAATCGGTGGTTCGTGCCGAAGCCCTAGTCGGTCCATATCCTGAACAATGAACTGAATCTCTCCCAAGTGTGATAAGAATTGGGCGTAGACGATGCTGTCGCTAGGAATGAATGATACTACAAGTTCGGCAAACTGTTTGCGGGAAGGGGCGCGATAGCTCCTGAACAGACCGAATAAATGAGATTTGATCTCGCCCTCTGTGGGTTCCCAGTGCACGCTCATCCACGAAGCGCCGCTAACTGACCCCTCGATCTCTACGATGCGAGGGTTATCCCTAATTCTTGAAACGGCAAGCTTCATTCCCTCACGACTCCTATCCGTTGTATTCGAGTCACCAGCATCAAAAATTAAGCATGCTTTTCTCGACCCCTGGGGGTGGTCTTTTTTCCCGCGCCCCGCCCTTCATGGCCTGGAATCTTCTCGGACAAAAAATCGCCCATTATCAGCCCCGATCCCAAATCTAAGCCCACGATTTCCAGACCATACTATTCCACGCTTATTCCAAGGGGAATCCACGGGGATCGAAAAAGGCCAGACAAGCCGATAATGCACTCGTCTCAGGGAAAGAAGGCCGGAATCCCACCAGGACAGAAAAAGCATCTCGATAAGAAACTCCTATAACTTTTGCAAACTTCTCGTGTTCGAGAGCGGCGACTACGGAACCAAAAAGATTGTGAAATCGCCTATTATCAGCCCTGATCTCGAATTTGGAATGTGCCTAGATGTTCTGCAGCAAATTGTTCGGGAAAAGGCCTAGATTTCCAGCATCGGACTTTTTCATCAAAGCCCAGATCACGCCCTGAATCGCAAAATTCGCCCGTTGTAATTGCCACACAGAAATTTCCCATGTCAAAAGGAGGTGGGGATAAGAGCAGAGCACCTCGCGATGCAAGAGTGGTTGAGGAAGAACCCTCGCGCCTCTGACTCCCATAGGAAATCACTGCGACCTTGGCTCAGAGCTTTCCTTTGACCCAGAATCCGGGATATTTCTGTAGAAGGCTTTCACATACGGTCTTGTAAGATAGATAATCGCGATGATAGATGTCGGAAACTCGATACCGTTCCCCGTGAGCAATCCAGAAAGCAGTTCAGGACTTGCGCCCAGCGAGGATGCGTCCAGGAAAATCGAAGATATGCTTGTTGCGATTCCAAGACTCCAAGCCCAGCTCTTGCCTGTCCGGAGAACCAGCCCCGACAGAATCTTGAGAGAACCGAGAGCCAATGCGACGAACGCTAGAATCAAAAATATTGTTGAGATTAGTCCAATAGTTCCGGCCGGGAGCCCTATTCCTGCAAAGTCCGACGCAGTGATGACCGGCGGAAAGAGGATGTTTCCGACCCCAGCAAGTATTAGGTTTGCCCCACCGAGAATGGACAAGGCCGCTATGAAGGAGACACCTCTAGGCATCCTACCTTCAAGAACAGTGTCATGCTTCACTAACACCTCTCTCAGAATAACGACGATTCCGACAAGCGCGAGAGGCGTTCCAAAACTCAACGACCCGAAAGCAAAGAGAATGAGAGAGAACCCTGTAACGAACACGCCTATAAGGGCCAGCCCTTCACGGGTCATCAGATACGACACCTCCCTCCACAGCAGACTGCGATACCTGATGACCAAGAGAAGCAGTATGCTAGCCGACACTGCTCCGATGAAAAAATCATAGGTCAGCTCAGACTGATAGTTGCCGAGGGTAAGTAGGAGTCCAACCTCGTCACCAATGAACCCTGCTCCGAGACCATACATCACCGCGTAGGCCCGGTCGAGCCGCTCACTCTTCCAAGTAATCGCAAGCCAGCCCGCAATCCCCATCAAAGCTATCCCATACCAGAAATGGTGAAAGTGGATGCCCTGTTGTTGGATCACGATCGTCGGATTGAGTGTTGCAAAGAGCCGTGACCCGAAGAAGCTGGTTATGAATGATA
>WNGG01007683.1_pt1 | contig 11926 bp, 11 predicted proteins | sample 5400661 | NCBI WGS metagenome assembly WNGG01 (sample SAMN13153372, study PRJNA577476) | soil metagenome | isolation source: 100 cm soil or saprolite under Garry oak tree replicate 1 | place: USA:California | collected 2016-06-15 | reverse complement strand
CATCACAGCGAATGGGATTGCGCACTTCGCTCGGCAGCGTGTTGATCGTGACCTCGATCCCCAAAGCGTGCAAGCAGGCCATAAATTCCTGGTAAAAAGCGGCGACGGACCGGGGGATCAGTGGCAGCGTTTTGCTGGTCCCATCGCTCGTGAGAATGTAGAGGTTGTGATCGATGAAGTCAAAATTGACGGCAAAGGTGCGGCCTTGATAGGGTATGGAAGACGTCGTCAGCCCACGCGGGGTGACATACAAGGTGACATGCCACCAGTGGTTCACAAATGGACTCAACTCCATTCTGACCTTGCCCACGATCTGTGTCCACATATGGAGTGTCTCGTAGGTGTCCTTCCATGCCTCAAATGGGAGCGCTGGCCAGCTCTCCGCTCGTTCCCTTTGATGTGTCTTGCTTGTGCTTTCCATGTGTTCCTCCGCCTGGTTGCCTCCCTGCTCCATTGCGGCTCACCACGAGGGCGTCACGATCTCTGACTCGCTACTTCCGCAACCACGACATTGCGCTGTCGTCCCAGTCCCTCTATCTCTAATTCTACCATACGCAGCTTGAGAAACACGCCCCGTGTGAATCGTTCTTCACCAGGCAGCTTCTTTTTTCGACACTTTGTTTTATGATAGCAGCGAAGAGAAACGATGGTCGCTGACTTACCTCTCCCCGTCTTTACCGCTCCTCTGTCAGAGATCTTAATGGTAAATGCCCCGAAATGTGAGCCGCTTTGGCCCTCAAACATGAGCACCGATGGGAAAGGACCTGGGCAAGCCGCTCCACATCTGAGGTATCGACGTGGAATGTTGGAAATACATCTGTCCATTTGGGCAGATTCGGCCCTTGTCCACGAGAGGCGGCTCAATGCTCGCTTGTAGAGAGCAGCAAGTTGACATGTTATGAGAGAGCCCCTTCCAGAAAAAACCCTCGAAGATTGTTTTACCACATTTGGATGTACCAAACAGAATTGAAATCTGTGCTATGCTTCTTGAAGCACAGTGTTTCGTGAGTGTTCTTGAGTGTTTGAAGGAGAGCAAAATGAGAGAATTTCAAGCGGATGGCAGAACGATCAGCGCCTATCTGGCCGTTCCCGAGCAGGGCAGCGGACCTGGGGTGCTGGTCCTGCATGCGTGGTGGGGACTGACGGAGCCGTTTCGGCAGGTCTGCGACCGGCTCGCGGAGGCAGGCTTCGTGGCGCTCGCCCCCGACCTCTACCACGGCAAGACGGCCGCGACGGTCGAGGAAGCGCAAGCGTTGGGCGCGGCGCTGGATCGGGATGTGGAGCGGTGGCGCGGCGACATCGCGGGAGCGGTGCAGGTCCTGCGCCAACACGAGCCGACCAAGCTGGTAGACGGTCGCGGCAAGCTTGCCATCGTCGGCTTCTCGCTGGGAGGCGCCTACGCGCTGGACCTGTCCGTCACCCTGGCCGAGGAGATCGCCGCCGTCGTGACCTTTTATGCCTCCTACCCCGGACTGGACTACAGCGGCGCGCAGGCCGCCTACCTCTGCCACTTCGCGGAGGAGGACTCCTTCGAGCCAGCTGAATCGGTCGCACAGATGGAGCAGGAGCTCCAGGCTGCGGGGAGGCCGGCCACCTTCTATACGTATCCGGGGACCACACATTGGTTCTTCGAGGAGAATCGCCCGGAGTATGACGCCCAGGCTGCTCGTCTGGCCTGGGAGCGGACCATCCAGTTCTTGCACGAGCGGCTTGAGTAAGCGCGAGAGCGTGTCGGAGCGTCCATGCCTGATCCGTTGTCCACGATCGCGCATCAGGCGCATCCCAGATCGGGAGCGACGTGGGAAATCAGGTCAAACTTCGAGCATTTTTTGAGGCGAAACAGTTGCGAAAGATGAAAGGGGACTTCCATGACCGCACAGCCTTTGAAGACCATCGTCCTCGACCTCTTGCAGCAGGGCCATCTCGATGAAGCAGCTTGTTTGCAGGAGCTGGGCGAGACCGAACGGACTGCCATTGGGACGCCTTCCCTCTGGTCTGCCAAAGATCACGTGGCTCATCGGACGTTCTGGCATCAGGACCTCATCGGCAAGGTGACTGCCATCCGGCAGCATCCTGGTCTCAAAGAGCGGTCACAGAGCGATCCTGACCCGGTGGCGTTACGCGATCACTCGGCTTGAAGACACCTGTCATTCCAAGACTCTGTAGGCCGTTTCTGTACAATCGGTCGAAGTTTGGCCCAATTTACTACGACGCGCGTGAATCAGCTGGAGTGTCAAGCTGTCACTCATTCTTACACGTGGAGGTATACAGATGGATCCCTTGTGGAAGACCGCCCTCTGGCGGCAGTTCGGCGCCGCCATCGATATGCTGGAAAACGCCCTGGTGGCCTGCCCCAGTACGCTGTGGACACAGCGCCTCTGGCGCGACCCCCCGCCACCAGAGTTCCCGCCGCAGTTCGCGGAGTTCTGGTATGTCACCTTTCATACGCTTGTCTGGCTCGACCTGTATCTCTCAGGCGTCCCGGAGGAGGAATTTGCTCCCCCTGCTCCCTTTGCCCAAGGGGAGCTCGATTCCCTAGAGGCGCTGCCCGCACGGCCCTATACGAAGGAGGAACTACACGCCTATCTCGCGTCCACGCGCCAGAAGTGCCACACCCGGCTTTTCGCGCTGACGGACGAGCAGGCGCGCCGGCCCGTCGAGTATCCCTGGTCAGAGGGGCAGCCAATCAGCTTTCTGGAGTTGCAACTCTACACTATGCGCCACGTGCAGGAACATGCGGCCCAGTTGAACCTGTTTCTCGGACAGCACGGCACTCTTGGAGTCTCGGATTGGGTCAGCCAGGGGAAAGCCGAGGAGGGTGGTGAGGAAGCGCTTTCAGAACGGCACCCGAATTGACCACTCCTGCACACCACCATCCGCGCCGCGAGCGGTTTCTTAGGCCGTCAATGGGTGTGCTGCTCACTACTCTCGGCAAGTGCTCACGTTCCAGGGCAAAATCGGGCAAGGTTTCAGGTCAATTTACCACCAGGCCAAACCATCAGGTTTGTCGTTTGCGAGTCGCCATGCAAAAAGCGCTGCGGAAGGTCGGCCAGCGCGTAGGGCGCAAGCTGGTCTAACAGGCGTTCAAGCCAGCATACTGCTGCGCTGCAAGATCGGTCGAAATGCGGACGTATTCTGACCGCATGAGGCTGTATACTGTGGTTGAGGATTCGGCGTCGATCAGTTCATTGGATTGAAAAGGAAGGTTGATGAAAGCATTGAAGTGGCACCAGGTTCATGCCTGGCGTTTAGCGCAACATGGCTTCTCGCCGCGTTTCTCCCAGCGCGATTTCGTCAAGGCTGTGACGCTCACAGGTGGGATTCAAGCACAGGTGATGTCCGCAGCCGAACTGGCGTTTTGTACCCGTGTGGAAGGACTCTGCTCAGAAGATGTCAAGTCTGCACTCTGGCAGCACCGCACCCTGGTCAAGACCTGGGCCATGCGTGGCACCTTACACTTACTCTCTGCAAGCGAACTTCCTCTGTACGTAGCCGCGCGAGGCTTTCATGATGAGGCTGATAACTGGACCAACTATTTCGCTGAGTACGGCATATCCCCGGCGCAACAGAAAGCCTTTCTCGCTGCTGTCCCGCAAGTGTTGGGGAAGGAACCGATGACGCGCCAACAACTCACCAGCGCCTTAGTCGAGTATACAGGTCTTCCTCAATTGCGCGAATTCATCCTGTCTACAAGCTGGGGCACACCATTGAAACCATCGGCATTTCGGGGAGAATTGTGCTTCGGACCAGGTCAGGGCCAGCAAGTCACGTTCGTCAATCCCAGAGTATGGTTTGGCACATGGCAAGAAATCGAGCAACAGCAGGCTCTCCAGCACATAGCCCGTCGCTATCTTCAGAGCTACGGCCCGGCGACCCCAGAAGACTTTGCCCTCTGGTGGGGCAGCGGAAAAGTCTCGGCAAGAAAGCTCTTCCAGGAACTCTCAGATGAACTGGAAGAGGTCGATGTTGAAGGGTGGCGAGCATTGGCCCTGCGTGCAACACTTGAGCCAATGCAAAACCTAGAACCAGCAGATACGATCCACTTGCTCCCGTTATTCGATGCCTACACGATAGGGATGCCGCGTGATCTCGAACCACTGCTCTCTCAGGTGCACAAGAGCCGGGTCTTCCGTCAGCAGGGGTGGATCACTGCTGTCATCCTGGTCAACGGTTCAATTCAAGGCGTCTGGCAATACACTGCTCGACGCCTGCAAACCGTCGTCAAGGTTCACCTGTTCTGCTCACTCACCGCCGTGATCCAAAAAGGGATTGAAGCCGAAGTGGAGCGGCTCAGGGACTTCTTCAAGACGAACGTGTTCCTCGAATATGAGCATCATTCATCTCCTCAGTCGAAGCCCTCCTGAAGATGACTCGACATGTTTTGAAAGATACATAACTTCCTAACGTGTTGACTACTTCACTGCTACCAGGATGTCACGTTTTTTGATCACACGATCCACAGCATGTGCAAACTGCGTGTACGGTGGATCATTGTGCACCTTCAGGCGTGTCTGCTGCTCTACCAGTTCCACCAGCGCAGGGCGCTCGACGCGGGTAGCATTCCATGCCAGCGCCAGCGTGCCTTCGGGGAGCAGCAGGCTCTCCCAGGCTGGTAAGGCTTTGCGCAGCAGTTCGGCAATCTCGCCAAAATGCTGGATGCCATAGGGCAGGTCGCCAACGATGGCATGCATGCGCGGGCCGCCGGGAACTTCCTGCATGTGTAGACCTGCCTGGTGGGTTTCACCATGGGCCAGGACGAGCAGGCGCGTCGCCCCCTTACGCCCGACTTCGAACTGGTAGCGCCGCCCGGCCCGCCGGCGCTCGTCCAGCTCCTTGTAGGGGATGCGCTCACTGTTGAGGTACTGCTTGACGAAGACGGCGGTAGTCTCGACATCCTGCCGCGCATGCTCTATGCCGAAGGCGTCGTAGCCTGCCGCGAGGGCAAGAAAGAGCGTTGTGCCTCCTCCCGCGAGGGGATCGAGCACCCGCAGGCGTTCTGTGAACTGCCCGCTGTAGGCGCCCGCGAAGATGGCGATGTTGAGCAATACATGAGTGAAGATTTCGTTGGTCTTGCCTTTGTAGCGGCGCGTCTCGGCCATCTCCAGCGGGACGAAAGGGGTGAAGCATGGCTCCAACGGGCGCAAGAGCGGTCCTACTATCTCACCAATGTGCGCGAAATATTCGTACGCCGCGCTTGTTGCACCCAGGCGAGAGAGAATGGGCAGCATGTCCGGTACGGCTGTGTCATCGATGTCCACGAGCAGATGAGCCTGGCCTGCGAGCATTACAGGCTCGACGTGGCGAATGGCAGCGCCCAATGGGCTGGCGAGGAGTTCTGGCGCCGCCAGGGCTGCGGTCATGTTGCTGTACTGGGCGCTGCGCTGTGGCGTGATGGTGAGAGCAAGTTTCATGTGGAGGAGTATAGCATACTCTCTCTGGTTCGTGTAGACCTCACATGCTTGCTTTTTGTCTTACCGGCCTGGTTGGCTAGGGTTTTTCTGAAAGGTATTCAAGGATCTGTACAAGCATACCCTCCACCCGGTCCAGGCGGGTGTCCATCGTGTCCAGGCGGGTATCTATTCGCTCAAAGCGCCGATCCACTCCATCAAAGCGTTTCTCTATTGTATCGCTCAGTGTTGACAGCCGCTTGACGGAATCTTCTGTGAGGCCCTTGACTATGGTCATTTCAAAAGCCATGTCCTGGTACACTCTAACGGTTTCCGTCTTGAATTGACGGAGGTTGAATTCAACCATGTCTAACCGCTCTTCTTGCGTAGGCATTGGGTATTGCCTTTCACTCGTTTTTACATTCAGAGAACGCCGCTTGATGTCTGGCTCGTGGGTTTGTTCTATTATATCACAGGTTGGCCATGCTGACGCGTTAAAATCATATAAATGTTTCCAGGTAATGTCTGCGCAGAGCTCCTCTTGACAAGCCTACTAAGCAGAGATTAATATATCTATTACTGATATATTTGTATCGGATATATGGAGAAGATTTTGGAAGTAGTGACTCCTCATCTCGTGCTGGCTCCTGCTGCCGCCATTGACCTGCAACTGCATACCACTTACAGTGACGGCACGTGGACCCCTGAGCAGTTGATCGACTACCTGGTGAGTGAACGCTTTAGCCTGGCAGCCATCACAGATCACGATCGTGTGGATACCATCGCATCGCTACAACGTCTTGCGGCGGCAAAACAACTGCCAGTGCTCGCGGCAGTGGAAATGAGTACCTCGTGGAGAGGTGAGCCGACCGATGTGCTCTGCTATGGCTTTGATCCGGAAAAGAACGAGTTGCAAGAGCTGGCACAAGATATTGCGCGCCGCCAGCAAGAGAACACCTGGGAGGTCTGCGAGAACCTGCGCAAGATCGGCATCTCCTTTTCCGATCAGCACGAACTGGATGCCCTCCTGGTCAAACCGAGTGCGCAACAACCCCATGATCTGGTGGCCCTCTTAAAAAACCAGGGTTACGGAACAGGAGAACCCTCTGCAGGGCAATTGATTACGGATGCAGGTTTCTCGTGGGCCACTACCGATATTGCCGTTGTCGTTGCTGCCGCTCATCGTAGTGGAGCCGTGTGCCTCATCGCCCATCCTGGACGGGGTGAAGGGTTTACTTGCTATGATGTACATTCGCTTGATGAGCTCTGCCAGGAAGTACCCATCGATGGCCTGGAGGTGTATTATCCCGCTCATACTCCAGAACAGATTGCCAGGTATCTGGAGTATGCCCAGCAGCACCGCTTGCTTACCAGTTCAGGTTCAGATTCCCATGGTCCAGATCACAAACCCATCAAATACAGGGCAGAACTGAGCCTAAGCCTCCTGGAACGCGTTGGTGTCCAGATCAAGTAGAAGACTTCACTGGAACTTTTTCGTCGTGTTTTGGCACCTCTGGAAGAGAAGATCTTTGATCGATGTGAAGGAGATGAGACGATGAACGATGCACTTGATCCGACTCATGATTTGCAGGCCCTGGTGGAGCAATTGGGTGCCCAGGACTTGAACACAGCCAGGGCAGCAGAGACTGCCCTGGCGTCTAGAGGCAAGGCTGGAATCGCTGCTGCGATCTGGGGTCTGTTCCACCCGAACGTGCGTGTGCGAGGAGGATGCGCCGGCTTTATGGATCATCACGGCACCGACGCCTGTTTCGCACCACTGCGGCAGGTCGCGCTCCACGATCCCGCTCCCTCCGTTCGGCGGATGGCGGTTCATTCAGCGAGCTGTCAGGAGTGCAAGCCATGCCCCTTGACGGGCGATCGCGTCGGCCTGCTCGTTGAGGTAGCGCTTTCAGAGACCAACCGGCGTGTCCAACTCAACGCTCTCTGGGGGCTGCACCAGCCGCAGGATGCACGGGCGGTAGCAGCATTAAAGAGCATTCTCCGCGATGCTGATCCAGAACTGCAAATAGCTGCCTATCATGCGCTTCTCTCCCAGGACCCAACCTACCAGGACGATCCTGTCGGCCTGCATGTGCAGGTAGCGCTCTCATCCGCCCACACGAGTGAGCGACTGAAAGCGCTCTTGGGGCTGCGGCGTCTCCCGCAGGACCCCCGTGCCAGAGCGGCGCTGGAGCAGATCCTGCGTACCGAGACCGATCCACGGTTGCGAAGCTATGCCCATCATGCGCTCAAACATCAGGACCCGAGCTACAAGGCAGCTTTCGATGCACAGGCTCGCGAGCGGGGGAAGGCCTCCGCCAGGACAAGGAAAGCGTTCTAAACAGAGGCGTGCCAACGGATTGAGCAATAAAGACTGGACATTTACAATCTCACACGCTAATTACCAGCTTCCCAAAATTACGGTTTTCGCCCATGACAGTATGCGCAGCCGCAACCTCATGTAGGGGATAGACGTGCTCTATGACCGGCTGCACCTTCCCGCTGGCCAGCAGAGGCAGCACGTGTGTCGCGAAGCGGCGCGTTACCTCCAGCTTCTCCTCCAGCGTGCGGGTACGCAGCGTGACGCCGCGCATCGAAATGCGCTTGCCCATCAACATGCCCAGGTTCACGTTTGCCTGCGCGCCGCCCATAGTCGCCAGAAATATTATGCGCCCCCACATGCCAAGCGCTTCCAGGTTCTGCGCTATGTAGGCCGCGCCGATAAAATCCAGCACGACATGAACTCCATTGCCGTCCGTCAGGCGGTTCACTGTGGCGGCAAAATCCTGGTGGGAGAGCGCCACATCGAGTCCCAGAGTCTTTGCCCGTTCCAGCTTCTCAGGTGTGCGCGATGTGCCAAAAATGCTGGCGCCTGCCGCATGTGCGAGCTGGATAGCGGCTGTTCCTACACCGCTGCCTGCGGCATGGATCAACACGCGTTCGCCCATTTGCAATCCTGCCTGCGTAAATAGAGCATCGTGCGCGGTCATAAAGACTTCCGGCACGGCGGCAGCCTGCACGAAATCCAGGTTTTGCGGTATCTCAACCAGCAGCCCCTCGTGCGCCAGGATATACTCCGCCTGCGCTCCTCCACCTGCCAGGCCCATGACCCGCTGGCCCGGCTTCCACGCTTGGACCAGGGAACCAACCGCATCGACTTCTCCAGCGAACTCCAGCCCTGGAATGTGCTCGGGCGAGCCAGGAGGAGCTGCATAGCCCCCGGCGCGCTGCAACAGATCAGCGCGATTGACGCCCGAGGCGTGCACACGCACGCGTACCTGGTCGCCCACAGGCTCGGGCGTCTCTACATCCTGCACCTCTAACACTTCGGGGCCGCCTGGCTTTGTAATAACTACTGCTCGCATATAACTTCCCCTTTTTGCCTGGTGTATAATGAAATTAGAGCATGGGCTACTCTAGTCTCATGCAGTTCTTCCTGGTATCTCTCGCTCGTAGCTCCTAACACTGGCGAGAGCCTGGGAGACAAACGTACCTTTATCATCGAAACCCTGTCTCAAGTGTCACAAGTGTCCCAACCGATTTTTCCTCACTTGCAATTTGCATCGAAACCCTGTCCCAAGTGTCGCAACTGTCCCAACAGTTTCGCCTCACCCGGCATGTTGCATTAAGCCCCTGTCTCAAGTGTCGCAACTGTCCCAAATATCCTACCACATAGCGCGTTCCAGTAGCTGTTACCTCATGATTAGAACAGGAGTAAATGTGCAAGGTGATGAGAAAAGTGGCAATTTACCCCGCCAAATCACAAGTAAGCATATGATATAATTTGCCCAGCGAAAAGGCTATGTGCCACAGGCTCGAGCGGAGGATAGAGTGCATGTTCACCCTCAACGATATACTACAAGGCTGCGGAGAGCAGGCCCACCTGCACAGCACAAAGCCTGCTGACCCGGCGCAGGTATTTCCTGGCGCTTGGGACAATAGCCAGCACATCGGCCCGGGAGATCTCTTCATTGCCATAAAGGGCGCTCATACCGATGGGCACCGTTTTATTCCCGCGGCGGCGCAGGCAGGAGCAGGCGGCGCACTGTGCAGCGAGCCTGCAAAAGACGCTCCCGCCGATTTCCTGCAAATCGTCGTTCCAGATGTCATCAAGGCCCTGCACGCGACGGCCCGTACGCGCACACTGCGCCAGCCGGGAACCACGCTGGTCGGCATCACCGGCAGCAATGGCAAGACGAGCACCAAGGAGGCAACAGCCGCTGTTCTGAGCCGGCAGGCCCCGACGCTCAAAACCTACGCTTCCTATAATACCGAAATCGGCTATCCGATTACGCTGCTGCGACTGGAACCGCAGCATCGTTATGCGGTACTGGAGATGGGCGCGCAGTGGGTAGGAGAGCTGGCGTGGCTATGCAGGGATATCGCCAGCCCCGACTGGTCGATCATTACCAGTGTGGGCGCGGCCCACCTGGAATTCTTTGGGTCGCAGGAGCGAATCGCCATCGCCAAAAGCGAGCTGGTGCAGGTTCTTACATCCGAGGGCGTTGCCATTCTAAACTATGACGATGTGAACGTACGAGCCATGAACGAGAAAACGCGGGCGCGTGTGCTCTACTTCGGGCTCGGAGAGGGGGCAGAGGTACGCGGCAGCGACATCAGCGGCGATACGCTGCGCGGTCACAGCTTCACGTTGAGTTATCATGGAAGACAGGCACGCGTGCAGCTGCACCTGCCGGGCGAACATGGGGTCACTATAGTGCTGGCGGCGGCCGCGGCAGGCTGCGCGGCTAATATGGATCTCGACGAAATCCGTGCCGCGCTGGAGGACCTGGCGCCCGCGAAGGGACGCGGTCAGATCAAGCCGGGACCGCATGGCAGCACCTTGATCGACGATACCTACAACGCCAATCGTCAATCGATTGTTGCCATTACCAGGGCGATGCAGGCCACTCATATTGCCGCAGGTGGTGAGCGCTGGGCGGTGCTGGGCGATATCTTCGAACTGGGCGACTACGCGCGGGCCGAACATCTCGCCAGCGGCCAGGCCCTGGTGGGCGTTGTCGATTATCTTGTTGCCATCGGCGACCAGGCGCGTTTCTTCGTCGAAGGCGCACGGCAGGCGGGTATGCCCGAAAAGAATATCTATTACTTTGCTGCCAATGTCGAGAATAACTCAGATTTGGAGGCCGCGAAACGGGCGGCAGCCGACCTGCTCAAACAGCACGTGCGGAGTTCCGATCTTGTGCTGATCAAAGGCTCGCGCGGCATGCACATGGAAACTATGTTGGATATGTTGTAAAGCCAGTTTTATATACCTGGGAGGAAAAAGAATGCCAGAAAAAAAGCAGAAAATTCGTGTTGGGCTTGTTTTCGGTGGCCGCTCCGGCGAACACGAGGTGTCACTTGCGTCAGCCACGTCAGTGATGGCGAACCTGGATAAAGAGAAATATGATGTGGTTCCTATAGGTATTACCAAAGAGGGTTCCTGGCTGCTGGGCGTAGCGCCACCCCGGCTGCTATCTGCTGAACAGAGCGCCAGCCACGAGGAGGGCCTGGAGCGGTCAACCGCCGTCACTCTGACAGGTGATCCCAGCCTGCGCCGCCTCATCCCGGTACGCGGCAGCGAGCAACTCGGCATCGAAGGAGCGCTGGATGTCGTCTTTCCCGTCCTCCATGGCACCTATGGCGAAGATGGTGCGCTGCAAGGATTGCTGGAAATGGCAAACGTTCCCTACGTCGGCTGCGGTGTGCTCGGCTCCGCCCTGGGCATGGACAAAGAGAAAATGAAGATGATATTTAGCTCGGTCGGCCTGTCCGTCGTCGAAGCGCTTACTTACCGCCGCAACGAGTGGGAGCGCTCGCCGGAAGAGATCCTGGATGCCGTCGAGCAGCGCCTGGGCTATCCCTGCTTCGTCAAGCCGGTTAACCTGGGATCGAGCGTAGGGGTGAACAAGGCGCACAATCGCGACGAACTGGCGCACGCTATCCGCGTGGCCGCGGAATACGACCGCAAGGTCATCATCGAGCGCGGCATCAATTGCCGCGAGCTAGAGTGTTCGGTGCTGGGCAACGACGAGCCGATTGCATCCGTTGTCGGAGAGATCGTTCCCAGCAACGAATTCTATGACTATAACGCTAAGTACATCGATGGCAAGTCCCACGTCATTATTCCCGCCGCTATTCCACAGGCGACGGCGGAACAGGTACGTCGTTGGGCCGTGCAGGCTTTTGCTGCCCTGGATCTCAGCGGCCTCTCGCGCGTGGATTTCTTCCTGGAGAAAGAGACGGGCCAGGTCTATATCAACGAGGTCAATACCATACCGGGCTTCACGCAGATCAGTATGTACCCCAAGCTGTGGGAGGCAAGCGGTCTGCCTTACGCGCAGTTGCTGGACCGCCTGATCGAACTGGCCATAGAGCGCCACGAGGATCGCCAACGCAATAGAACTAATTTATAGCTGTCGGCTGAAGAAAGAGGATTTTATGCCGCGTACCACTATTCGCGCTGTCACCGTCGAACCTCTCAATATTCCCCTGCTGGAGCCGTTCACCATCGCTACCGGGAGCGTCTCCCAGGC
>WNGG01007681.1_pt1 | contig 11928 bp, 13 predicted proteins | sample 5400661 | NCBI WGS metagenome assembly WNGG01 (sample SAMN13153372, study PRJNA577476) | soil metagenome | isolation source: 100 cm soil or saprolite under Garry oak tree replicate 1 | place: USA:California | collected 2016-06-15 | reverse complement strand
TGGGGCGCACGGTGAAGGTGTCCGATTCGTCGACCAGGGTGATCTGGACGGACTCGCGGGCCACTTTGCCGGCCAGGCGCAGGGTAAAGAGCAAGCCCGCAATCCCGGCGCCAAGAACGAGAATGCGTGTGGACGGTTGTGTCATGACCGTCCTCCTTTCTATTGCTGAAAATGTGTTCGGAATGGTATCGCCATGACCACCACATGTGATCATCACTAATAAAGAGGGTTGAGCTGTTCTTTTTGGGACAGCTTTCCTGTCTGGTTTTGCTGACATCCACTCATAACTCGCCTCTTTCGGAGGCGAACAAAGGAAGGAGGAAGATAGGGACAGGCACAAAAAATGGTAGCCTCCAACGTCTATCTCATAAAGGCAGTGTGAGACCCCTCTGCTGTGATGAGCTACGCGTATTTCCGTTCGCCCATCTCCTGAAAGGAGAACACGCGATGAAGGATGAAGATCTCTTCTCCTACAAGGAATCACCTCCCACCGCTTCTGATCAGGAACTTGGTGGTGACAGTGACCGTCGTGCTCTCTCACCAGCTTCCCCTGTGTCTCAAGACGCACCACCGGCTCATCCGCCTAAGACGGAACGGCGGCTTACAGCGCGTCATCACCTGCGGCTTCTGTTGGTGGCGATGGTGGTGGTGGTGCTCGTCGTTCTGGCTGGAGGGTATGGTGTCTTTCGTGCTCTCTCACCACTATCTCGCCAGGCATCCTCTGCCTTCCAGCAGGAGGCCCCCTGTCCTTTTCCTCTTGGTGCCGGTCTGTTCGAGGTTCAGAGTGTCAGATGCGGCTTCCTGACCGTGCCTGAAGATTGGAGCCAGCCGCAGGGTCCCACCATTCGGCTGGCGGTCGCGATTTTCAAGACATCCAGTTCCCACCCAGCCCCTGATCCGGTACTCGTTCTAGGTGGAGGCCCTGGTGTTGCGCTGCTGGAGACAGTGGGATCGACCCTCCTCTTAAATCGGGACTTGATCCTGTTGGATCAGCGCGGAGCAGGCTACTCGCAGCCCTCGCTGCGCTGCCTGGACAACGAGACGCTGCAGGCGTGTCACAGCCGCCTGGTGAAGTCGGGCATCGACCTGAACGCCTTTACGACGCTGGAAAATGCGGCCGATGTGCATGCTCTCATCCGAGCGCTTGGCTATCGGCAGGTGAACCTGGACGGCATTTCCTACGGCACACGACTGGCACTGACGGTCATGCGCCTGTTTCCCGCTGATCTGCGCAGTGTGGTCCTCAATTCGGTTATACCCCCGCAAGTGAATGCCTTCACCAGCATCCCACGCGCAGCCGCACGCGCTTTTGATGTCCTCTTTCAGGGGTGCGCGGCTGACCGCTCCTGCAATGCGACCTACCCGCACTTGCAAGCCGTCTTCTATCAACTGATCGCTGACCTGAACACCACCCCGATCACCTTCCAGGCGACCACCCAAACAGGCAACAGTATCACTGTGCACTTCACAGGCAACGATTTCGTGCTGTGGTTGCGAGAAGCGTTGTACTTCACGTACCTCATTCCTCAGTTACCAGCAGTGATCTTCCAAATGCGCCAGCATGATTATACGCAGCTCGCTTCCATCTATGGCAACCTCATCGACACCACATCAAGCATCGGACTGTTCTATTCAGTGATGTGCGGTGAAGATATGGCATACACCACGCAGCACGATCTAGAGACATCCGTTCAAGGACTTCCGCCTCCGATCCGACCTGCACTGCTCGACGTTGGTTTGTCTAGATTCTCGATCTGTCAGTTCTGGGGGATGAAGCCTGTCCCTGCAGTCCAGAAGGAGCCGGTCAGGAGCACCATCCCGACACTGATCTTGCAAGGCGAGTATGATCCGGTGACTCCGCCAGCCAACGGGATGCTGGCAGCCCAGACGCTGAGCAAGAGTTACTTCTTCCTGTTTCCAGGAGTGAGTCACGGCGTATATTCTCCCAACAGCACTTGTCCAAACGACATCATGAACGCCTTCCTGGCAAACCCAACAGAGAAACCCGACGCATGCTGCATTAGCAGCATGCCCAAACCGTTCTTTACGTAATCGCTCTTCGTGGAGAGATTCCAGACAGAGGGCAAGTCGTCGACCACCAGCAGGATGTCGCGTTCTGCCAGTAGTTCCGCCAGATGCGCTCCTGCCGCGTCAATGCCTGTGAAGCCCGGTCGCTCATAACTGAGCATGTAGATCAGGTCTTCGACCTTGCCCACCAGGTTGCCCGGGTTCTCACCGAGGGTCACCCAGAGGATGCCATCGTCAAAGGCCTGTTGGATGCGCTCGTCATGGCACAGCGCCCTGGCTATGGTCGTCTTGCCATAGCCGCCTGCACCACGCAGCGCGGCCGTGATGGCCACCGGCTCCTCGCGCCGCTGATCGAGCAATTGCTCGATCAGCGCTTCAAATTCCCGTGGGCGTGGCACATAGTCCGCCGGCAAGTCTTCGACCATGAACGGGACGCGCGCCTGCTGGCAGCGGATGTTCAGGTCGTTGAGCAGCTTCTGCCATTCGTGGGCGAGGTCGTAGAAGTGGGCGCTGCGCATCCAGTGCGGCAAGCTGGTGAAATCCAGGTTCGCCTCGCCTTTCACCGGATAGACGCACACGCCCTGCTGGCGCGCATATCGCCACTCTTTGCGAACCATCTCCGACGGCATGGCCGCCGGCGTCATCACCAGCACCATGAATTCGACGACGTCGAGCGCTTCGGTAATCTGCTGCCACCAGTCACGCCCACCTTCCATGCCAATGCGATCCTGCCAGAGCGGGATGCGCTTAGCTTCCAGTTGGTGCCGCAACCGGGCAGCGAATTGCTCGCCATCGGAGCGAGCATAGGAGAGAAAGACGCGCGGGGCAACGCCGGCGTTCGTGCTCGTCTTCCTGGCTACCGTCATGCTGGTCCTCTCCGTGAAGTCATGGGAACCCATCTCTTTGATGTGGAGTTAGTATACACGGCTCCTGCTCGATTGCACAGTATGGACTGTTCGTCAGAGCAACGCTGCAACAGCGTTGGGGAGTGGGTCAGATTGAAATCCACTTCAGGTTGACACCTGAGGGAAACGCCCGTATGATGATTGAGGACCAGTCCCGACAAGATTACGAAAGGAGATGCCCATGACAGATGCACACTCACGTGCCAGCACGCGAAACTCGAAATTTATCAAGGCGACGCCCGAAGCTCTCTATCGAGCCTTTACCGATCCTGCAGCCCTGGCTGTCTGGCTTGTACCTGGAGACATGACCGGCGAAGTCCATCGTTTCGACGGCAGAGTTGGTGGAGGGTATGAGATGTCGCTGTATTATCCTTCTTCCGAACAAACCGTCCGTGGCAAGACGAGAGAAAGGGAAGATAGATATACGGCACGGTTTGTGGAACTGACGCCAGCGAGAAGAATCGTCGAAGCGATCACCTTTGATTCGGTCGATCCGGCCTTCTCAGGCGAGATGATCATGGAGGTCACCTTTGAGGCTGAAGATGGCGGAACAACCGTTTCTCTCTTGTTCAAGGACATTCCGCCGGGCATTCGACCCGAGGACAATGAGGCTGGCACGCGGTCGACGCTCGAGAAGCTGGCTCGCTATGTCGAGTAGGGAGCCAACGAGAGACGTTTGGGACCGCAAGCCGAATATGAAAAAGTTGTAGCAAAGCGGAAGGGCTGCGACTGTTAAGTCGCCCATTCAATGCCCCAGGGCGACTTGACTACGCCCTTGATCACAGTACGGGTGGCTCCGCTGCTCGGGTCGAGCAGGGTAATGCCAGTTGTGGGATCAACTCCGTAAAGTGTCTGCCCATCAGAGCTTTCGGCCAGACCGGTGAAGGCCTGCTCTTTCAGATACTCTGCCTGGACCTTCAGCGTATTGGTATTGATCACCCAGATACCATGCAGCCCTGCGACGTAGAGCAGCTTCTGATTCCGCGAAAGCACTGCTCCATTATGCAGCTCACGTGCCTGATCGGCCGCATTGGCTTCACTCACCGTACTATTGCCCGGATTGAAGTGAGCGATCTTCGCGTTAGGGATCAGCCAGGGCTGATAAGAGTTCATCCCGAGGTCAAGATTGACCGTTGCAATCGTTCCAAGTGCGGTGTTTGCCGCGTAAAGCGTGCTGCCATCCCGCGAGAGGGTCAGGGTGTAGTAACGCAGCAGCGTGGAGGAGTTGCCGACCGGCAGGTCGAGACAGCGCGCAATAGCGGGGAAGGGGACGGAGGTGTCGGCAGTATCGGCTAACCAGAGAATGTGGATGAAGGCTTTGTTCGTCACGGGGTTGATATAGAGCGTGTAGGCCATATCACCGTCCCCAGACATCTGGCGGGTCAAGGCTTCACCCTGCATCTTCTCGCCCAGTTCGTTCTTATCAACAATGCTGCCCTCCAACAACTGGTTAGCATTGACGTCATAGGCCCGCACATTGTAGTGGCTCGTTCCAGCCTGGTAGTACTCAAGCAGGTAGAGCATCGTGCCCTTAGGCGAGACTGCATCCAAGGTGAAGTCGCCTGCCAGATGGATGTTCTTCACGAGCTTTCCAGCCTGGGTATCGACCAGCGCAATACTGGTTGTTCCCGCGGGCGTATTCTGTCCCCGCAGCGCCAGCCAGCGTCCATCCCCAGAAAGCATAGAGTCAGCGTAACCCCTATCGGCTGTCGTGTAGCTTCCTACAATGCTGAATGTGCGCACGGTAGCGCCTGAGCTTGTATCAATTACGGAGATGCCGGTACTACCACCATGCACGGGATAAGCGACGTACAAGCGCTGGTGCTTGAGGTCAGTAAGCCCGGCGGGGAGCATAAGCCGGATGGTTGGATTGGCTGTCCCTGCCGGCAGGGCAACGATGTGTTGGGCGGCCTGCCTGTTTCCCGTCCCCGTATAGTTGTCGAGAACGTACAACTGACCACTTGCCGGACGCGTTGCCAGATTGGGATTGCCACTCTTCTGTAGCAATCCACCTCCACAGGCAGCCATAAACGGAAGTAGCAGGCCCAATAGCAGACCGGGCCAGGCAATTGATCGCTTCTTCATAGTGCCTCCTCCGGGCGCATATTCAGTGCATACGCCCATTATAGCAGTAGTATTTAGAACTTGTCTGTGTTATAAATGAAGAAGCTGAAGGGGATATAAAAGATTCCTGAATCTGGCCTGAATGCTGGAAATATACCCCCGTACAGGTAGCTAAGGATGTAACCTTCGAACGTAGGTGCTTTTGAAAGCATCACACCGCTACTTGTAGCGGTTCGTGCGCGCTCAGAAGAAAGAAGAGAAGAAAAAGGCAGGCCGCAAAGGCCAGGAACATAAGTAGACATGCCTCCACCCATGCTCACCACGAAACTGTATATCCCTCGGCTGCGGCCGAACGTGGTCAGCCGCCCTCGCCTGATCGAGCGGCTGAACGAGGGTCTGCAGCGCAAACTGACGCTCATCTCTGCCCCCGCTGGCTTTGGGAAAACCACGCTGGTCAGTGAATGGGCCGAGGGAATCGAGCGACCGAGGGCCCGTACTGCCTGGCTGTCACTGGACGAAGGGGATAACGACCCTATAGGCTTTCTGACGTACCTCGTCGCTGCTTTGCAAACGATGGCGGCGAATATTGGTGAAGGGGTGTTGGGTGTGCTCCAATCCCCTCAGCCACCGCCAATTGAATCGATTCTGACGGCCTTGCTCAATGACCTGACTACCATCTCAGACCATTTCATCCTCGTCTTGGACGACTACCACGTGCTTGATGCCCAACCGATTGACCAGGCCCTCACCTATCTCGTCGAGCATCTGCCGCCACACATGCACCTGGTCATCACCACCCGTGAAGACCCTCACCTGCCCCTGGCCCGGTTACGCGTCGGGGACCAATTGACCGAAGTGCGCGTCACAGACTTGCGTTTTACCCATGCCGAAGCCGCCGAATTTCTCAACAAGGCGATGGGCCTGGGCCTCTCAGCGCAAGACATCGCGCGACTTTCAACCCGCACCGAAGGCTGGATTGCCGGCCTGCAATTAGCCGCGATTTCACTGCAGGGACGGCAAGATGCGACCAGCTTCATCACATCTTTCACCGGCAGCCACCATTTCGTGCTGGACTATCTGGTTGAAGAAGTCCTCGGGCAGCAGTCTGAACGCGTCCAGACGTTCTTGCTGCGCACGTCCATCCTCGACCGCTTCTGCGGCCCTCTTTGTGATGCCGTTATGATGGATCCCTCTGTTTCCGGACGAGAAACCCTGGAAGATCTCGAACGCGCCAACCTGTTCATCATCCCCCTGGACAACGAGCGGCGGTGGTACCGCTATCACCACCTCTTCGCGGATTTGCTGCGGCAGCGACTCCACCAGAGCTTTGCCTCATCTCCAGCAGATGCACAAAGCCAGGTGAACGAATTGCACATCCGTGCCAGCCAATGGTATGAAGACCAAGGCCTTTCGATGGAAGCGTTTCACCATGCGGTTGCTGCCAATGATATTGAACGCGCCGAGCACCTGATGGAAGGCAAGGGAATGCCCCTGCAGTTTCGTGGCGCGGTGACGGCTCTCCTGGACTGGCTGGCGTCGCTGCCAAAGACGGTCCTGGATGCCAGGCCCTGGTTGTGGGCGAGGTATGCCTCGTTGTTGCTGGTGAATGGCCACACGACCGGCGTGGAAGAGAAACTACAAGCTGCTGAAGCCGCCCTGCCAGGCAGCGAGGCAGACGACAAGACCCGAAACCTTATCGGGCAAATGGCAGCCACCAGGGCGACGTTGGCTCTCACTCGCTACCAGGTAGAACCCATGCTGGCCCAGTCGCGTCGCGCCCTGGAGTATTTGCATCCCACCAACCTGTCTTTCCGCGCAACGGCTCACTGGACGCTGGGGTTTGCCTCCTTCCTCCAGGGAGACCGTGCCGCGGCCCGCCAGGCCTATACTGAAGCCATCGCTCTCAGCCAGGCAGCCGGGGATAGCTTCACCACCATCCTGGCGACCATCGGCCTGGGCAACATCCAGGAAGCAGACAACCAGCTCTCTCTGGCAGCCGAGACCTACCGGCGCGTCCTGCACCTGGCAGGGGATCAGCCGCTTCAGATTATCTACGAAGCGCATCTTGGCCTGGCCCGTGTCCTCTACGAATGGAACGACCTGGATGAAGCTTCGCAGCATGGGCGACAGAGCCTCCACCTGGCGCGGCAGTATGAGAGAGTGATTGACCGATTCATTCTCTGTGAGGTGTTTCTTGCCCGCCTGAAACTGGCCCAGGGAGATGTGGCCGGCGCGGCCACTCTGCTCGCTCAGGCCAGTCAGTCCGCGCGCCAGCAAAACTTCGTGTATCGCATTCCTGACGTTGCTGCTGCACAAGTGCTGACGTTGCTGCGGCAAGGCCATCTGGCGGCAGCCGCTCATCTGGCTCAGGCGTATGAACTCCCTCTCAGCCAGGCTCGCGTCCACCTGGCCCAGGGAGACCCATCCGCAGCACTGGCGGTGCTCTCGCCCTGGCGCCAGCAGGTGGAGGCAAAGGGTTGGGAGGATGAACGGCTCAAGGTGATGGTGCTCCAGGCGGTCGCGCTCCAGGCACAGGGCGAACAGGACCAGGCGGTGCACCTGCTCTGTGACGCGCTCTCGCTCGCAGAGCCGGGCGGCTTCATCCGTCTCTTTGTCGACGAAGGTCTCCCGATGGCGCACCTCTTGTCCGAAGCCGAGGCTATTGGGATGATGCCGGACTATATCGGGAAGCTGCTAGCTGTATGTGAAGCTGAGGAGCACAAGCGCGAAGATACATCGTCTCGGCCTCCTGCCCAGCCTCTTCTCGAGCCATTGAGCCACCGCGAGTTAGAAGTACTGCGACTCATGGCTCAAGGACTCTCGAATCAGGAGATGAGCGAGCGGCTCTTCCTCGCCTTGGACACGGTGAAAGGGCACAATCGGAAAATCTTTGGCAAGCTCCAGGTCCAAAGGCGCACCGAAGCGGTCGCACGTGCCCGCGAGTTGGGTCTGTTGTAGCCTACACGTCAGTGTGCCCACACACTCGCTCTCAAGAACTGCCTGCAAGCGATTCAGCAAGCCACAGCGTGAGCACTGCTACCCTCTCAACACCCCCACAAAACAACACCTCAAACAACACTTTCGTGTCTAGGCGTGACTACCGGAATGCGGCTATACTCCTTGTAGATTGAGCCAGTAGTACAGGCTCTGCGGGGCGGTCACCCCGCAGAGATAGGAGATCACACAATCATGGAAAACTATTCAAACGAAGCACACACTCCCTATGGTGGATACAGAGGAGCGGCCACAGCGCAGCCGCAGGAGGCTCCCAACAACTTACAGGAAAGCTCTCCAGAGAGCTATTACCCGCCTGCTGAGGGAGGATACCAGCAGCAAGAGCAGCTCTATGGCTCTCAGCAGGACTATGGGTACCAGCAGCCGTACTTTGCTCCTCCTGCAGGCTATAGCAGTCCTTATGAAAGGACCTCGATGGGTAGGGGAGCGCGCACTGCCGGTTGGCTGAGCTACCTCGGCGGCTGGGTCACCGGCCTGATCTTCCTCCTGCTGAAGAGGGAGAATCGCTTTGTGCGCTTCCACGCGATGCAGTCGCTCATCTTCTTCGGCGCCATGAGCATGGTGACGGCCGTGTTCAGCCAAATCCCCCTTCTTGGCTTCATCGGTGACGGGCTGGGGTTCGTCTCCTTCATCTGCTGGATTGTCTTGATGGTTGCAGCAGCTCGCGGCAGATACTACAAGCTGCCCATCATCGGCGATTATGCTGAAAAATGGGCGAATTCGTGGAGGGGCTAGAGGCGGGGCAGCAGGAAGGACAGGGTCATGTCAAACGACATCAACTCGGAAAGTGATCCAGGTCAACCACCGGTCTATCAGATCAGAATCAAGGGCCATCTGGGCCGCGAGTGGACCGACTGGTTTGGGGGCCTGACCATCACACTGGAAGACAACGGCGAGACGCTGTTAACCGGCCCGGTGGTCGATCAGGCCGCGTTGCATGGCGTGCTCAGAAAAGTGCGTGATGTAGCAATGCCATTGCTCTCGGTCGTGTGCGTGACACCTGGCCAGGACGAGGCGTCAGATGTCACACAGGAAATGAATGACCGAATCAAAGCAAACGTGGAGGAAACACATGAAAGCACAACCTGGGGCTAGGATCGAGCCACACAACCCCGAGCCTCGGACAGGAGATTCTCAAGTGATGGAATGGATTGCAGCAGGGTCGCCGCGTGCCAGGGCGAGGATTACCGGTGTCGTTTACACCGCCCTCATCGGCTTTCACCCGGCTGACCCAATCAGAGGCTCCATCAATGGCGTTCTGTCCGAGAAACATGTTCAACTGGGCTGAATGATCGAACGAAAATACTGGGCTGAGGGCCATTGCGTCGAACATTCAGCCCAAAAAAATTGGGTTGAAACTTCGAACTCATTTCGGATTTGGTTCCGAAGGCGGCCCCTCATTCCGATCTTGGTCTTCCTCTTTCTGCCCGCTGGTATCAATGACGTGAATCAAGTCGCGGCGAAGCGTGAGCTGTTCGGCGCCAGCTTCCAGATGCTTGGGGCTGACATCTTTCTCCCCTTGTGCATACGACCACTCCAGCGCCATGGTGACCAGCGGCATCAGATGGTCCATGATCACCCGCCCACTTTTTTGTGGATCGAGTAATCAAATTTTCACTTATGGAATGGCTCATGCCCAGATTTGATACTGGTGGCGAAGTCGAAGAGGGGAGTAGACCTCATCCGTTAGCATAAGGGATGAACAATGTGTTGTTAGCTAGCTGATAAGGAGGCCACCGATGTCGCTTAAGCCCAGTCCGATTCCACCTGTACCAGGAGTAACCGCTTGTGTGGCTCACGCAGCATTCCCTCATGGACATGTCGTGATGCAGCTCCGTGATGCGCTTGGTACCATCTACACCGATGAAGTCTTTGCCGATTTATTTCCGACACATGGTCAGCCTGCTGAAGCTCCTTGGCGCCTAGCACTGGTGACAGTGTTTCAATTTATGGAAGGCTTGACGGATCGTCAGGCCGCCGACGCCGTGCGTGATCGGCTCGCTTGGAAATACGCCCTCAGCCTGGAATTAACCGATCCCGGCTTTGACCATACCGTGCTCTCGGAGTTTCGCTCCCGTCTGGTCGAGGGGAATGCCGAACAGCGTCTGTTAGATCTCCTCCTGGAGCGGTGTCGGGAGGGTGGCTGGCTGAAAGCCCACGGACGGCAACGCACCGACTCGACCCATGTGCTGGCCAAGATCCGCGCCCTCAACCGCACGCTGTGCGTGGCTCAGACCCTGGTCTACGTGTTGAACGTGCTCTCGGAGGTAGCCCCCGATTGGGTTCGTGCCCATGTGCCAGTCGAATGGGTGGAGCGCTATGGAGAACGGCTCGAACACGAACGCTTGCTGAAAGCGAGGAGCAAGAGCGCCAGCAGTACACCAATCAAGTGGGAAGCGACGGCTGGATGCTGCTCGATGCACTCGAGGCTCCTGACACCGCGGACTGGATGAAAACGCTGCCTGCCATCACCACGCTGCGCACCATTTGGGAACAACAGTTTGAAGCACGGGAACAGGGGGGACAATGGAGGCAAGAGCCGGCCCTGCCTGCGGCGCAGCTCATCAACTCTCCCTATGACCTCGACGCCCGCAAGGGCCGCGAAAAGGACGACGCTCTGGGTGGGGTATAAAGTGCATTTTACCCAGACCTGCGATGAAGACGCCCCGCAACTGATCACCCATGTCGAGACCACTCCTGCTCCTCTCAGCGATGAAGGGATGCTTTCGGCAATCCATAGTGGTCTGGCTGAGAAGGACCTCCTCCCCGATCAACATCTCGTCGATGCGGGATATGTCACGAGCGCCAATCTTGTCAAGGCGCAAACTGGCTATGAGGTTGACCTGGTTGGTCCCACCCTCAAGACCCACTGGTATCAAGCGGAGACCGGCTACGACCTCACGCACTTCTCCATCGATTGGGAAGCGGAGACCGTGACCTGTCCGCAGGGGCGGATCAGTTCGAGTTGGACGCCGGTCCAGGATGCAGGTAAATCGCTGATCAAGGTGAAGTTTTCTCAAAGCGACTGTAAGGTCTGTCCCAGTCAGGCCTCTTGTACGGGAACGACTCGGCGCACCCTGACCTTGCACCCACGAGAGCAGATGCAGGCGCTGTTTGCAGCGCGCAAGCGGGAGGAGACCGATGAGTTCAAGGAGGCCTATCGCCATCGGGCAGGCATTGAAGGAACCCATTCTCAGGCAGTGCGCACCATGGGCTTACGCCGCTCGCGCTCTATCGGTCTGCGCAAAACTCATCTAGGCCATGTGGCTGTTGCCGCCGCCAATGTCATTCAATTGATGAGCTGGCTGCGGGGAGAAGCGCCGGAACAAACCCGCACCTCTGCCTTTAAACGGGTTATGGAGCAAGCAGCCTGAGATGGCGTTTTCGACTTCGCCACCAGTATCAAATCTGGGCATGAGCCATGAAATTTTGTAATTTACACACTTCGGCCAGTTGTTGATCGGTGCTATTGAAGCGTTTATCTACCTGTACTCTTAGTTGCATGAGTCGCTTAACGGCATCTTCAGTTAACCCTTTTGTCATAGTCACTTGCACTGCCATTTCCTGATAATAGGTGGTTGCTTCGGCTTTAAACTGATCGAAATCATATTCTAATGTGGTCAATCGTTCTTCTGGTGTTGGCATAGAGAATGTGCCTTTCACTCTTCGCCTTCATTGTGGTTTATAAAGCAAGGCAGGAAACGACTTTGCAAAGTCGCTTCCTGCCTTAATCTTAGTCGGGGTGAGAGGATTTGAACCTCCGACCACCACAACCCCATTGTGGTGCGCTACCGGGCTGCGCTACACCCCGTTATCCGGAACGAGACAAGTATAGCAGAAATTTCGCCTATCCGTCAAGGCTTTTTTGGCCTTTGCAGATCATTAATAACCGCCACCTAACTTTCGATGATCCCAC
>WNGG01025853.1_pt1 | contig 11930 bp, 9 predicted proteins | sample 5400661 | NCBI WGS metagenome assembly WNGG01 (sample SAMN13153372, study PRJNA577476) | soil metagenome | isolation source: 100 cm soil or saprolite under Garry oak tree replicate 1 | place: USA:California | collected 2016-06-15 | reverse complement strand
GTAACCGCCCAGTGATCCACGGGCGGGACGCCCGTGCCACGAGCCGTAAACTGCACAAAATGAAACCACAGATGAACACAGAGACAACCGAGCCGCAACCAAACTATCTGCTTAGCGTTTTCTTTGCGTCCTTCGCGTCTTAGCGGTGAAAGCGCTGTCCGGAATTAACCGCGAAGACGCGAAGAGCGCAAAGAATCCGCGAATTCTTTCCAAGCGGCAAAGGATTTGCATTTTAGTAGTACAGGTCCGTACTACTAACCGGCAAATTCTTGGCCGTCTGTAAAGAATTTCTATCCGGGTTTTCCTGGGAGCGCACGCTTCCAGCGTGCTCACGGTTTCGGCACTAACAGAGCACGCAAGATGCGTGCGCTCCCAGGGACGACCCCCGCGTCTCTGCGGTGAAATCGCTTTTGGTTGCGGCTGGGTTGCACTGTGTAATTCGTGGCCGCTTTTCTTAGGGTCGTGGCTGATCCAAGAAAATCAGCGCGCAGTTCTGGCGTGGCCAGGGTCCATCCTACCGCACTTACGCCCGCACAAATCCCTGGAGACAAGTACAGACTTCGGTGCTATGATTCAGGAAAATTTCAGCGCGTCGCACATGGCAGGTGTTGTCGGTGCAGGTTTATGAACTCCCTTGTGAGATACCTGGATCGGCAGTCTGAAACCCAAGCGACCGTCCTGTCTCTTCTCCTGGTTCTTGCCGTCGGTGTTCTCGATTACGTTACGGGTTTCGAGATTTCCTTTTCGATATTCTATCTGCTCCCGATCGCACTCGCGACGTGGTTTGCGGGCTGGCGGAAGGGGGTCTTGATGGCCTGCCTGGGCGCTCTCACGGGGGGCACCGTGGAATATTTTGGGATGGCGCGCTACTCCCATTTCATCATTCTGTACTGGAATGCGGCGGTACGCCTGGGTGTCTTCCTGATCGTCGTATTTCTCCTGTCGTCCGTCAGATCCTGGGGCTACGAGCTCGCGCGGAGGGTAGAGGAGAGAACCGCCTTGCTGGCAATGGAGATCGAGGAGCGAAAGCGCACGGAGGCGGAACGTGAAGTGGTCATCGCAGAGCTGCGGGATGCTCTTTCAAACGTCAAGCATCTCCGCGGGCTCTTGCCCATCTGCGCTTCGTGCAAGCGGATCCGCGACGAACACGGCTACTGGAATGATGTCGAGGAATACATCCGGAAGCATACCGAGGCGGATTTCACCCACGGTATATGCCCCGATTGCGTGAACAAGCTGTATCCGGGGATGGGAGTGCCTTCACCGACATAGTGTCTCCCTGTAGTACTGCCAGGCCGAAACAATCAAAGACACGAAGACGCGAAGCTGACTGGCGAGGATAACAGGATGAACCAGGATTTACCTGTTCGTATTCCTGGCCGGAATTGCAGATGGGGCGGTGGACGGTTAGCTCCTCATACCGCCCAGTCATTCGCAGGCGAGACCGATCTTCGTGGCATGGCTGTCTCGGCCATGACCCAGGTCAAGTTAGATCCTCAGTCCCCACGGGCGGGACGCCCGTGCCACGACATACCCTCCCGTGTGCAGTATTGGGACGCAAGCTGATCAAGATCCGGCACAGTGCGGCTGAGGATCGGCGCCGACGGCCTTGCGGTACGTATGCTCCAGCAGGAGGTCGAACTCGGCTTTCTGGATATTCCGGCAGACTGCGTCGGCCCGCTGATCGCGGTCCTCGCGAGCTTTTTCGCAGAGGTCAATGAATGTGAAAGGATTCCAATGCTCCCCCTTTATCAATTCCGGAGCGATTGCTGTTGCCGCGCTAAGAAGATCCGGAAAGATCGGGTGGCTCCCGACCTGCCGGAACCAGTACCTCGCGTTGTCCGCGTCCGGCTCGCGGCGGTGCATGAAGCCGTGCCAGTAGCTGCCGTCCTGCGTTTCAATTTCCTGAGCGATCTCGTGCGCCGCGTCCAGAAAATCCTGCCAGAGAAGAAGTCCTGCCCTTAGGAGCTTACCTGAAAGCGCGTCGCACAGCCGCTCAGGAGCGACGAGACTTTCGGGTGTCAGGGACTGGATTCGCCCGAGTAAGATCTCATCCCGTCCTCGGGAGGGCGCGAGCTCAGGCAAATCGGGCCTGTCGAGGAGGGATCGGATCGTTGGGCTTAGAGTAACCATCGGCGCAGTAACTACTCCGTGACGATCCTTGCCGGCAAGACAAATGAAAAATGACCAATCCGTGCAAATCCTTGTCCGGCGGTCAAGGATATTTTCACCGCGAAGACGCGAAGAGCGCGAAGAAAAGCGATTTCAAAAACTTTGCGCTCTTCGGGTCTTCGCGGTGGATTTTTTGGGTTGCGGCTGCGTTGCACTGTGTTCACCGCGTCGTTTCATACTTTTGACGAATAGCGTGATCGCCCCAACCAATTCCACGGATTAGACGAAAACAGAGATTCATACCTGCAGCACGCCGGTCCGGAAAGGCTCGATTTCGGGATTGTGCGACGCCACGTCCAGCGCCAGAATCAAGGCTTTTCGCGTGCCGGCGGGGTGCAGGATCTTGTCGATCCACAGCCGCGCGGCCGCATAGCGCGGATCCAGCGCCCTGTCGTACTGCTCCTGAATGCTTCGGATGATTTCCTGCCGTTCCTGCCCGGAAAGCTTTCTCCCCGCTTTCTCTTCCTGGCGCACGCGAATATCGGCCAGCGTGCGCGCGGCTGAGGCTCCGGCCATCACGGCATACCGCGCTGTGGGCCACGCGAAAATAAAGCGGGGATCATAGGCTTTCCCGCACAGGGCATAGTGCCCCGCCCCGTAGCTCCCTCCCAGAATCACGGTGATCTTGGGCACGACGCTGTTGGAAACCACGTTGACCAACTTGGCGCCGGATTTGATGATCCCCGAAATCTCTGCATCCCGCCCCACCATGAAGCCGTTGACATCGTGAAGGAAGATCAGCGGGATCAGGTTCTGATTGCAGTCCATGATAAAGCGCGCGGCTTTGTCCGCGGCTTCCGTGTAAATGACGCCGCCTACTTCATAAGCCCTTCCTGGCTCGCGGATGTGGGTTTTCTGGTTGGCGACGATGCCTACAGACCAGCCTCCCAGCCGCGCGTACCCGCAGATCAGAGTTTTGCCGTATTCCGCCTTGTACTCTATGAACTCGCTCAGATCGACCAGCCGGGCGATGATGTCGCGCACATCGTATTCGCGTGACGGGTTCAACGGCATGTGTTCGTACAATTCTTCCGCCCCGTGGAGAGGCTCCGCCGGCGCGCTGCGGTGGAACGGGGCGCGCGCCCGTTGTCCCATCAAGGAAACGATCTCCCGAATTCTGCGCAAGCAGCTCGGGTCATCCGGCTCCCGGAAATCGATGGTGCCGCTGAGAGCCGAGTGCAACTGCGCGCCGCCCAACTCCTCGCTGGTCAGGTCCTGGCCGATTGCCGCCTTGACGAGCGACGGCCCCGCTATGTACAGGCCGCTCCCTTCGGTCATGAGGATCTTGTCGGACATCACCGGCAAATAGGCGCCCCCTGCGACGCAGTTTCCCATGATGGCAGCAATCTGCGGGATGCCCGAGGCCGAAATGCGGGCATTGTTCCGGAAGATGCGGCCAAAATCGTCTTCATCCGGAAAAATCTCGTCCTGCAGCGGCAGAAACACCCCGGCCGAGTCCACCAGGTAGATGAAAGGCAGGTGGCTGTCCATGGCAACGCGTTGGGCGCGCAGGACCTTCTTTACAGTCATGGGGAAGAACGACCCGGCTTTGACGGTCGCGTCGTTGGCGATGATCATGAACAAGCGGCCTTCCACCTGGCCGATGCCTGTGACCACTCCCGCCGCCGGCGCGCCGCCCCATTCCCGGTACATATCGAATGCTGCGAAAAGGCCGATCTCGAAGAATTCAGTCCCAGGGTCGATCAGCTCTGCGATGCGCTCGCGCGCGGTGAGACGCCCTTTCTCGTGCTGCTTGTCGATGTTTTCCGGACCGCCTCCCTGGATCAGCACAGCCTCGTCGCGAGCTAACCCTTGCAACAGATCCGTCCAGCCCTGGCGATTCTGTCCGTTGCGCTGCGCAGGTTTCTGGGGCATCCGCATGGCCTCCGTGTGATTGACGATTGTCGAATGACGAATGGTCCGTCAATCGTCAATCTTCAATGGATTTCAAATCTTAATGCGGGATCATGTAAGGTACAATCGCCATATGATTCTCGGAAAGCGTGTTCGGCTGCGGCCCTTGGAGAGAGAGGATCTGCCTCGGTTCGTGCGCTGGGTCTCCGATCCCGAGATCCGCGCGCACGTGGCTCAGTATAAACCGCTCAGCCTGGCGCAGGAGGAGCAGTGGTACGCGCGAAACCTGGAGGCCGGGGACACGCAATCCTGGGCCATCGACGCGCACCGCGAACAGACGACGGCAGATCCCTGGGAACACATTGGAGTGTGCGGCTACCATGTTATCGACTGGCGCAATCGGTCGGGCGAGGTGGGGATCATCATCGGTGCGCGCGAGTACTGGTCTCAGGGGTTCGGCACCGATGCCATGCAGACTCTGGTCGGCTGGGGTTTCAACACTTTGAACCTCAACCGCGTTCACCTTCACGTCTATGCCGACAACGCGCGGGCTATCCGATGTTACGAAAAGGTGGGCTTCCGGACGGAGGGCTGCCTCCGCCAGGCAAATTTCCATAACGGTGTGTATCGGGATGCGCTCTTGATGGGACTCCTGCGCGAAGAGTGGCGCTCGTCATAGCCGTTCTCCGTGAACTGCACAAAATGAAACCACAGATAAACACGGATCTGTATTACTAACCCGAAAATCCCTTGCGATTCTTCGCGTCTTCGTGTCTTCGTGGTGAGATTTTTTTGGTTGCGGCTTTGCGGCTGTCTGTTCATCTGTGGTTTCATTGATGCTTTTCGGTGGGCCTCAGGGACACGCCTCATATGAAAGACCCAGTGTGCGGAATGGATGTCAATCCGGAGACCGCGGCGGGCAGTCACCAGCACGGAGGCAAGATCTACTATTTCTGCGGCCGGCACTGCCTGGACAGGTTCCGCAGTTCGCCGGAGGCTTTCCTTACAAGTCCCCTGGTAACACTAGCGCCCGCCCCTCCCCGGGCGGAGGGTCCGCCTCCTCCTGCGGGCCCGCGTACCGGATATACGTGCCCGATGCACCCTCAGATCGTGCAGCCGGGTCCGGGGGCCTGTCCGATTTGCGGCATGGCCCTGGAGCCTCTGATCCCCGCCGGGGAGCAGGAGGAGGAAATCAGTCCCGAGCTCTCTGACATGGAGCGCCGGTTCTGGATCAGCTTCGCTCTGGCCCTGCCGGTTCTCCTCCTCGCCATGTCTCAGATGCTCCCCGGACAGCCGGTGCACTCCCGTCCGATTATCTGGCTGCAGCTTCTGCTTTCCACGCCGGCCGTGCTCTGGGGCGGCTGGCCGTTGTTCCAGCGCGGGTGGGCTTCGATCGCGCACCGCAGCCTGAACATGTTTACTCTGATCGCGCTCGGGACCGGCACTGCCTACGGGTACAGCGTTATCGCAACACTCTTCCCGGGCATTTTCCCGGATTCGTTTCGCGCGCATACCGGAGAAGTTCCCGTCTATTTCGAAGCCGCCGCTGTGATCACGGCACTGGTTCTCCTGGGGCAGGTCCTGGAGCTGCGGGCGCGCAGCCGCACCGGTCAAGCGATACGTTCCCTCCTCGGTCTGGCCCCGAAGACGGCCCGCCTTGTGCGCGATGACGGCACAGAAGCGGACATACCGCTGGAGCGCGTCAGGCCCGGGGATCGGCTGCGGGTCCGTCCGGGGGAAAAGGTCCCGGTGGACGGCATCATTCTTCAGGGTACAAGTTCCCTCGACGAGTCCATGATTACGGGCGAGCCCATTCCGGTGGAAAAGGCTCCAGGCAGTCGAGTGACCGGAGGAACGGTAAATGCCACCGGAAGCTTCGTGATGTGCGCCGAGCGCGTCGGAAGCGAGACGCTTTTGGCTCAGATCGTGCGGCTTGTCAGTGAGGCGCAGCGGAGCCGCGCGCCCATTCAGCGCCTGGCAGATGCCGTCTCTTCCTACTTCGTGCCTGGCGTCGTCCTTGCCACGCGCTGCTCAATGCCGTGTCCGTGCTCATCATCGCGTGTCCCTGCGCCTTGGGGCTGGCCACGCCGATGTCGGTCATGGTAGGCACCGGCCGCGGGGCAACGGCCGGCGTTCTCATCAGAAATGCCGAAGCGCTGGAAGTCCTGGAAAAGGTCGACACGCTGGTCGTGGACAAAACCGGCACCCTCACGGAAGGCAGGCCGCGGCTGGCCCAGGTGGTCGCGTTACCCGGATGGAACGAACCTGAACTCCTGCGCCTGAGCGCGAGCCTGGAGCGAGGAAGCGAGCATCCGCTGGCGGCGGCCATCGTCGCCGCGGCCCAGGAAAGGAATCTGAATCTGGGTTCGCCGGAGGATTTTCGGTCGCTCACGGGCAAAGGGATAACGGGGACGGTCGGCGGGAAAAAACTTGCGCTGGGGAACCGTGTACTGCTTCAAGCAATGAATGTGGACACGCGCGCGCTGGCGTCGCAAGCAGAGAGCCTGGAACGGGACGGTCATAGCGTGATGTTTGTCGCAGTGGAGGGGAAACTTGCGGGCCTTCTGGCCGTCGCCGATCCGGTAAAACCGTCGACCTTCGACGCGATCCGTATGCTGCGCGCCGAGGGGATCGAGATCCACATGGTCACGGGAGACAACCGGCTCACCGCGGAAGCCGTCGCGCGCAGGCTTGGAATCGAGAAGGTGACGGCGGAAGTCTCGCCCGATCAGAAGATCGATTTGGTGAAAAAACTCCAGGGCGAAGGGAGAATAGTGGCGGTCGCCGGGGACGGCGTCAACGACGCGCCCGCGCTGGCGCAGGCCCATGTGGGAATTGCGATGGGGACAGGCGCCGACGTCGCCATGCAGAGCGCCGGAGTAACATTGGTGAAAGGAGACCTCCGCGGCATCGCGCGGGCCCGGAAGTTGAGCCGCGCCACAATGCGCAACATCCGGCAGAACTTGTTCTTTGCTTTTCTATACAACGCGCTCGGAGTCCCGATCGCCGCCGGTGTCCTGTATCCCTTCACGGGATTGCTTCTGAGCCCGATGATCGCCAGCGCCGCCATGACCTTCAGCTCGGTTTCCGTGATTGCCAACGCCCTCCGTCTGCGCCGCCTCGCCTTGTGATTCGTTTTTTCTTTGCGTCTTCGCGTCTTGGTGGTAAAGACTGTGCCCGATCCACCGCGAAGACACGAAGACGCGAAGAATAGCTTTTGGTTGCGGCTCGTGAGGCCAGTTGTGAAGAGAGGAACAGGATCTTTTGTTGCGCCACCCTTATGGATAAAATGGCGTGAGCTAAGGGGAGAAGATAATCGGGCCAGTCGAGAGGAAGTTGCGCCATGGATTCCGGCCAAGGCCTGAGGTTCAAGATAGCATCCGAGGAATCGGAGCTCGAACAGATCTACGAGCTTAACTATCGGACCTTCGTTGAAGAAATTCCGCAGCACGAGCCGAATCCCGCCGGCAGTCTTGTCGACACATTCGACAAGGAAAACACTTACATCATCGCCCTGAAGAGCGGCAGGCTGGCCGGCATGATCGCCGTCCGGGACAAGCGCCCGTTTTCACTTGAGCGGAAGCTTGAAAATCTCGATTCCTACTTGCCCGAGGCCCGTTCCGTTTGCGAGCTTCGCCTGCTGTCTGTGGAAAAAAGCTTGCGGAACAGCATGGTTTTTCGCGGGCTTGCCCGCCGCCTCGCGGTGTATTGCAACCGAAAGGGCTACGATCTGGCGCTCATTTCTGCGTTCACGCAGCGAGTGCCGATGTACCGTCGTTTTGGCTTTGTGCCGTTCGGACCGCTGATAGGAAAGCCGGGGGCTTTTTTTCAACCCATGTACCTGACGCGCGCGGCGTTCGAAAGACATTCAGCAGCGTTGCACCACATGCGCTCCGTCGGAGAGACGAAATGAATCTCCTGCCAGGGCCGGTTGCCATTCGTCCCGACGTCCGGGAAGCGCTGAGCGAAATGCCGGTCTCGCATCGTTCCGAAGCATTCCTGAAGACTCTCCGAAACGCGAAGGAGCTCTTATGCCAGCTGACCGGTTCGCGCCAAGTTGAAATAATGATCGGGTCGGGGACTCTGGCCAACGATGCTATCGCGGGACAGCTGTCTCTGACTGCGGGGCGAGGGCTGATTCTGAGCAACGGCGAATTCGGTGATCGGCTCGTCGATCACGCGTCCCGATTCAGACTTTCTTTCGATGTGCTTCGCTCCGATTGGGGCGATGTTTTCGATTATGAGCGGGTCGAGCGCGTTATCCGCCAGGATGCCCTGGTCGATTGGTTATGGGCTGTGCACTGCGAGACTTCTACCGGCGTGCTGAACGACATCGGCATGTTGAAGGAAGCCTGCGCCAAAAGAAGCGTCCGCCTATGTCTGGACTGCATCAGCTCTATCGGAACCGTTCCCGTGGACCTTGGTAGCGTGTACCTTGCGTCCTGCGTCAGCGGCAAAGGCCTGGGCGCGTTCCCCGGATTGTCCATGGTGTTCTACAACCACCAAATCCCGCCCGCCCCCGGAGCCTTGCCCAGGTACCTGGATCTTGGATTTTACGCATCACGCGACGGAGTTCCCTTCACACATTCGTCAAATCTCGTCTCTGCATTGCTGCGGGCGTTGCAGCGTTTCCGCTCAACGAATCGTTTCGTTGAAACACTGGACCTGTCCATGTGGCTCAAGGGCAGGCTGCGCGAGTTGGGCTATCACGTAGTAACTCCCGACGCGCACGCATCTCCTGCCGTGATTACTATCGCTCTTCCCGATCCGTCGCGTTCCGGCGATCTGGGCCGGCAGCTCGAAGATGCCGGATATATGCTCAGTTACAGGAGCGACTATCTGCTCAAGCGAAACTGGATACAAATATGTCTGATGGCGGAGTGGTCGCGCGAAAGATTGGTTCCACTGCTGGACAAGCTGCGCGAGATCTGCGCCCCGGCCCGCAGGTCCATGGCGTGAATCCTCCGGCTTGTGGAATTTGGCGCAGAATCTTGTCATTCGCGCACTTTTTTTCTTCGCGTCTTAGTGTCTTCGTGGTGGATTTTGGGGGTAAGCTTTACCACGAAGGCGCGAAGACGCGAAGAATCGTCAAGTTTTTGGTTGCGGCTCTGCTGATCTGTGAAACAATGCCTTTCGTTGACTGGCGAGCCGGAGGTTGGACCTACTGTTTTGGGGGAACAACGAACATGCGCAGATTCGTTCACTTTTTCCTGACCGCGGCGGTAATCGCCTCGGTCTGCACCGCGGCCGTAACCGTGGATGACGTTAAATCCACTCCTGACGGCTGGCAGCCGGCTGCGCCACGCGAGGAGATTCGCCCGCAGTTTGCCTACCTGCCCGACGGCGGGCGCGATGGCAAAGGCGGCCTGGTCATCGCGGCGGACGACCGGGATGGACTGGATGGCTACTGGGCGAAAACCTTTGCCGTCACCGGCGGTAAGCACTACCGCTTCTTCGCGCTGCGCAAGGCCGAGGGCATGGCGTGGTCGCGGCGCAGTGCCGTCCCGCGCATCGTCTGGCAGGACGACAATGGCAAACAGGTCCCGCGCGACACGCCTGTCGTCACCGACTACCTGAAAGGCATGGTGGCGATGGCGGAGCCTGAGTACCCGACAGATAAGGTCACCGACGCTGGCGGCTGGACTGAGGTTTCGGACACTTACCGAGCGCCCTTGAAAGCGGCGCGCGCGGTCGTGGAGTTGCACCTGCGCTGGGCGCCGCGCGGGAGAGTGGAGTGGAGCTCGGTCGCGTTTGCCGAGACTGCGCCGCCGGCGGAACGTAGAGTACGATTGGCCGCAGTGCATTTCCGCCCGCAAGGCGGCAAAACGCCGGCAGACAACTGCCGCCAGTTCGCGCCGCTGATCGCAGAAGCCGCGCGCCAGCGCGCCGATCTGGTGGTGCTGCCTGAAACACTGACCTACTACGGCCTCGGGCGTCAGTTCGTGGATGTGGCCGAGCCGATCCCCGGCCCCTCGACCGAATATTTCGGCGAGCTGGCCAGGAAACACAATCTCTACGTTGTCGCGGGCCTGGTGGAGCGTGACCGGCATTTGATCTACAACGCCGCCGTGCTCCTCGGGCCTGACGGCCGTGTCGCCGGCAAGTACCGCAAGGTCAGCCTGCCGCGCACGGAGATCGAAGGCGGCATTGCGCCTGGCAACGAGTATCCGGTTTTCGACACGCGCTTTGGCAAAGTGGGGATGATGATCTGCTACGACGGCTTCTTCCCCGAAGTAGCGCGCCGGTTAAGCAGCCGTGGCGCGGAAGTGATCGCGTGGCCGGTGTGGGGCTGCAACCCGATGCTTGCCTCCGCCCGCGCCTGCGAGAATCACGTCTACCTTGTGAGCAGCACCTACGAGGACATCTCGCGCAACTGGATGCTCACCGGGGTTTTCGATCATGAAGGCAAAACTCTCGTTCGCGCCGAGCAGTGGGGCACGATAGTGGTCGCGGAAGTAGACCTCAACCAGCGCCTGCACTGGGCGAGCCTGGGCGACTTCAAGGCCGAAATCCCCCGGCACGCCCCGCCGGAGTAAGCCGCATCAGTCTTCACCGCGAAGACACAAAGAACCGCGAAGTTTTAAACTGCGCTGGCGCTAGGCCCTCTTGGTGGACACAAAGTTCACAAAATGGTCAAATTTTTGCGTCATCGCGGGCGCAGGTTCGGAGTTCAGCCTTCAGGCTGCACTGGCGCCGGGCAGGCTAAAGCCTGAACTCCAAACGGGCCATGATACAAAACTTGACCGATTTGTGAACTTTGTCTCCACCAAGTGGACCTAGCCGGAAAGTAACTCAGGTCACTCCTGATGCTGGAGGTAGTGCATGGCGCAAGCGAATGAAGCCAGCGCAAACAGGACGAAGGCCCCTGCTTCCAAGGCGATATTCGATGGAATTCCGAGCGCGATCGTGCTGAAGCGCAAGACGTCCACGTGCCAGGTGATCGGGTTGACGAGCGCTACGCTGCGAAAAAACGCGGGCAGAGGCTCGATCGGGTAAAACATCGAGCTCGCAAAGAGGAAGACAAAATAGAAAACCGACGTCAGAGAGTTGAAGATGTCGTTGCGGCGGATCCGAAGCGCGAAGATCGAGTAAAAGTAAAACCATCCAGCCGTCCCCAGCACGACCGTGAGCAGAAGCAGAGGGAATCTCTCCCAGCGAATTGAAACACCAAGCAACAGCCAGGCCAAGAGGACGGTGAGCAACGCCTGAACAACAGCCACCAGAACATTGAAAAATACTTTCGCGCCGAGATATTGCGCGCGGCTCATCGGGTAGGTGAGCATCTCATAGAAGATCCCGTTATCGCGGTCCATAAAGAAGCCCCAGGCCGTGTTCGCGGCAATCCCGAAACTCGCCATTCCCAGCACTCCCCCCAGGAAAAAAGACTGGTAGTCTACGCCCTCGGCCGATAACGGCGACCCCACCGCGTCGTTTATGCCCACGCTGAAAACCAGCAAGTAGCCAAGCGGGTAGCACAGGTCCCAGAAGAGAAACGTAAAGTTCGTGGTCCGGATCTTAGCCTCTCGAAAAAGCATTGCATGAACCGCCATCATCGTTTCCTCCGGCACAAGATGTTTCGCAAAACCCGTAGGGCGTCTCGCCCTTCGATTGACGATTTACGAATGACGATTGAAAAGAGGCAGCTTCATTCGTCAATCGTAAATCGTCAATCGTCAATTGGAATGGGCGTCTTCTTTCAGCAGTTCCACGAAGATGTCTTCCAGGCTTGCGCCTTTGATCTCGACGTGGAGCACGCGCCCTTTCTTTGCCAGCTCTCCGACCAGTTCGAGAACATGAGGTTCCTCCGCGCGGACTGCCAGCTCGATCGTGTTCTGGTTCACATGCAGCCGCACCGGGTCGAGCCGTTGCAGTTCCCCCTCGATTTCGCAGGGGAGGCGCTCAAA
>WNGG01011399.1_pt1 | contig 11933 bp, 11 predicted proteins | sample 5400661 | NCBI WGS metagenome assembly WNGG01 (sample SAMN13153372, study PRJNA577476) | soil metagenome | isolation source: 100 cm soil or saprolite under Garry oak tree replicate 1 | place: USA:California | collected 2016-06-15 | reverse complement strand
AGACCATGCGGCCCACCTCCTCGTAGACAAAGGCTTTACCCAGCGCTACGACTACGCCCTCCAGACACTGAAGGAGATCCCCTACGGCAAGTGGGCGGAGTATGACCCCGAGGACACGGTGCGCTTCTACGCCCTGCGCCTGCATGAGGTGGGGATGATCAAGAGCAGCCCGCAGAAGCTTATCGCCGAGGGCACCGACTGGCGCTTCCTCAATGAACTGAAGAAGGAACTGAAGGGATAGGCGTGAACATCTCTAGCAGTTCACGGTTGGCTGTACGATGGGTTGCCTTGGAGTGCGGGAGCTATGCTCCTGCCTTTAGTAGGCGAAGCCATGCTTCGGGCTCCCAAAGCGCAAGCATGGCTTGCGCACTCCAAAAGGTCTCTCTTCCTGAGGGGAGCCCACGATGACTGACTGGCTGCCTCGACTGGTCGCAAGAGTGCCGGCCACTGTTCACGCCAAGCTCGTTACGGCCTTCCTCGCCATCGTGGTGCTGCTCATCACAGTAGGTGCTGTCGGCCTGCGCGTGCTGAGCGAGGTCAACCGCCGCGCTGAAGAACTGGTGGCCCTCCACCGTAAGATCGCCGCCTACCGTCAGCTCCAGCATGACACTACTAGTCAGCTCTATAGTGCTGCCTCAGACCTCTTGGTCCCGAACGAGCAAACGCTCGAAGCAACGCTTCGCCAGCTCAACCAATTCGGCTACGACCTCGATCGGCTCCAGTTTGTGGCGAAGGATGAAGTTGAGCTGTTCAGTCGAGTCCGGAAAGAGTATGACCAGTTCATCCAGGTAGTGACCCACGTCATCCAGCTTATCCACGAAGGGAAAGTCGCCGAAGGCCGAGAGCTGCAACTCACCCAAGCCGGCTCCCTAGCCGACCGCCTTGAGCGCCTCACCAACGAGCTCGTGAACAAGGCCGAAGCTGATATGGTGGCGCGCGTCGAGGTGAGCCACAGCGTCTACGTGACCGCTCGCTGGGTGGTTATCGTGTTCTCAATCGGAAGCATCGGGCTGGCGCTGATCCTCGGCTATGCGATCTCATGGTCGCTCATCGGGCCGGTCAAGCGGATGGATGTGCAGCTACGACAGATCGCCCAGGGTGATTTCACCTACCGAGTTGAGGTTCCGAACCGGGACGAACTAGGAGCCCTTGCGGCCAACCTGAACCGCATGAGCGAAGAGCTGGGGCGGCTCTACCATCAACTCGAGGCAGCCAACCGCCACAAGTCCGAATTTCTTGCCAGCATGTCTCATGAGCTGCGTACGCCGCTCAACGCCATCATTGGTTTCTCCGACGTGCTGCTAGAGAAGATGTTCGGCGACCTCAACGAAAAGCAGGAAGAGTATCTGCAAGACATCCTTTCCTCCGGCCACCATCTCCTCTCGCTTATCAATGATGTCCTCGACCTCTCCAAGGTTGAGGCTGGAAAGATGGAGCTTGAGCCAGGGGTATTCAACCTCAGGGAGCTGCTCGAAGGCAGTTTGGTGATGGTCAAAGAACGCGCCCTTGCGCATGGCATTACGCTCTCACTGGATATCGCAGATGATATCGACACCTTCATCGGGGATGAGCGGAAAGTGAAACAGATCCTTTTCAATCTGCTCTCCAATGCCGTGAAGTTTACGCCAGACAAAGGCAAGGCAGGCATCACGGCCAAAAAGACCAACGGCGCTGTGCAAGTCTCCGTGTGGGATACGGGGATCGGCATTGCGGCAGAAGATCAGCAGCGGATCTTTGAAGAGTTTCAACAAGTAGGGAAGGGACTATCAGAAAAAACTGAGGGGACTGGTTTAGGTCTGACGTTGAGCAAAAAGTTCGTGGAGCTGCACGGGGGAGCGATTTGGGTGGATAGCACTCCAGGCCAGGGAAGCACCTTCACCTTTACTTTGCCCAGCACTGGAGCGACGGACCATACACCCCAGCTGGCTGGGCAGCAGGAGACGGTTGTGGAAGTGGCCCCAGCAGCCTCCGAGAATCCCCTGGTGTTGGTGATCGAAGACGACGCCAAGGCGGCGGAACTCCTGCGGCTCTATCTGACCGAGGCCGGCTACGCCGTCGTTCTTGCCCGCGATGGCACGGAGGGGTTAGAGCAGGTGAAGCGGTTGCGCCCGGGTGCAGTGATTCTCGATGTGTTACTGCCAAAAGTTGACGGGTGGGCTTTTCTCACGCAGATGAAAGCCAACCCTGTGACAAAGGATGTACCGGTCATCGTTACCTCGATTGTCGATCAGAAAGGCAAAGGGTTCGCGCTGGGTGCCGCCCATTATTTGGTCAAGCCGTTCCATAAGGAAGAACTGTTGAGAGAGTTAGGCACTTTAAGAGTATGGGAACGGTCAGGGAAGTCTCGCAGCGCACCGTAGGGGAGACAAACTCATGCCTGGGGAACGTATCCTGATCATCGAAGATAATGTGAAAAATTTGAAACTGGTCCGTGATGTCTTGCAATTTCACGGCTACTCTACTCTGGAGGCGGAAACTGGCGAAGCTGGGATCGAACTGGCCCGAGAGCAACATCCCGCGCTGATCTTGATGGATGTGCAGCTCCCCGGCAGGGACGGACGGGCGGCCCTGAAGGTCTTGAAGACGGACACCAGCACCCAACACATTCCCGTCATTGCCCTGACGTCGTTTGCCATGAAAGGCGACCGAGAGAGTTTGCTGGCTGACGGGTTCGATGACTACATGGCAAAGCCGATCGATATCAAAGAGTTGCCCAGGGTAGTGGAGCGTTATCTCGGCGGGCGGTCCTGAGCAGGAGTGTAACCAATGGACGAGCCGCAGGCAAAGATCCTCGTCGTCGATGACGAGCTGAAAAATGTCAAGCTGTTGGAAGCGCTATTGCTCCCTAGGGGCTACGCGGTGGTCAAAGCCTACAACGGAGAGGAAGCGCTGCAGCAGGTACAGCAGGAGCAGCCCGACCTCATCCTGCTGGATGTGATGATGCCGCTCCTGGATGGGTTCGAGGTCTGCAAGCGGCTCAAGGAGAATGACGAGACCCGTCTGATCCCGGTAGTGATCATGACCGCTCTGGGCCAAGTGGAGGACCGCGTCAAAGGGATCGAAGCAGGGGCCGATGACTTTCTGACCAAACCGGTTAATCGCGATGAATTAATGGCACGGATTCGCACCTCGTTGCGCCTGAGACAGACGATCGAACGCAAGGTAGGCTTGTTGCAGGGCATACAGGAACACCTGGCCAAGTTTGTCCCACAAGCGGTGCAACGGCTCATCGCAGAGAATCCTGCAGCGCCGGAGTTGGCGAAGCGGGAACAGGATGTGTCGATACTCTTTGCGGATATCAGCGGTTACACCAGGCTGAGCGAAGCCCTGCCACAAGCGCAGGTGAGCTTCATCGTCGAGCGGTATTTCTCCAGTTTCTTGGACTGCGTCCATGCCAACGGGGGAGATATCAGCGAAACGGCTGGCGATGGGTTGATGGCAATCTTTCCCGCTACAGACCCAGCCCGCCATGCCCGGAACGCGGTGAAGACGGCGCTAGAGATTTTGCAACGGACGGCGACCCTCAATGCACAACTCCGCGGAACCTTTGAGTCCATCGCTGTCCATGCGGGGATTAACTCGGGCCTCGCGTTGGTGGGTCCAACCAAATTGGAAGGAGCAACCGGTACGCGCTGGACCTACACGGCCTCAGGGTCGGTGACCAATGTGGCCGCCAGGATTGCAGCGCTTAGTGAGGGGGGGACAGTACTCATTAGTGCGGAGACCGCCTGGCGAGTCGCCGGGCTCTTCTCTATGAAGGAGATTGGGAAAAGGCAGTTGAAGAATGTCAAGGAAGAGGTTCTGATCTACCAGGTCTTGGGGGAAGCGGACAATCAGTAGTCGGAGGAGGAGCGTGTGCTTGACTGCGACGGACGGCTAGCCTAACAGGGTACTGAAAAAGGCCGTTCATGCTTCGACTTCGCCTGTGGGGCTACGCTCAGCACGAACGGCAAGGTTGGGAAATCAATAACTTCCGTTCGTCCTGAGCCCTTCGACTACACTCAGGACAGGCTCCGCGCAGCGAAGTCGAAGGGCGCAAAAGCGAGTTTTTCAGCAGCCTGCTAAAAGTTCCTGGGACTTCCGAGGCCTAGGATCTTCCCCAACTTCTTACCGCGCCTCGCTATCGGCGGTTACAATGCGGGCAACCCGCGACAAAGGATGCCCCTTGGCATCGAGCTGCAGGGTATTGAACCACCCAAAGGGGGTGCGATAACTGCGCAGCCCGGCGTTGACGAGTTCCTGCTGCGTGCGGCTCAGAACGTCGATGGCAACTTCTGGGGCGCTCAACTCACCGAAGAGGTGGGCAAAGGGGTGCAGGACGACGATCGTGACTTTCAACTGCGCGGCCAGCTTGATGATCTCGGAGCTGGCGCGCCTGGCCACTACGTCCGGGGCGCGCTCATCACCCCGCTCGACGCTAGTGAGAACGATCAAGGCCTCGTCCACTCGGGTGACGGGATCATCGTACTCTTCGTAGACCTTCGAGCGACCCTTGCTGGTGATCGTGCAGCAGAAACTGTTCACGTGCAGGATCAGAAAGCGCATACCCGGACCCTCCGCTTAGCCTCACCACGTCTGAACAGCCTTGTAGGGGCACCCCTTGTGGGTGCCCTGGGGCTGGGCGGCCACAAGGGCCGCCCCTACATAATTGCCGGGTTTTACCCCGATTCACAGCAATCTGAGTAACGATGAGGTCATCAACCTACCCTACGGCTCTGCTCAGGGTAGCGCAGCAACGATCTTCCGATACTCCTCCTCGGTAAAAGCCCGCAGGGTCTCGGTCTGCACGTTTCCTTTCGCACCGATAGCAAGCACGAGCTTCGCTATTGTCTCGTCGTTCGGCGCTTCGGCGAGGAGGACTGTGTCGTACTGGCCCATCACCAGGTAGACCCCTTTCACCTGTGCACCCACGGCCTGAAAGTCTTTTTTGATGGCGTCTATCCGGGCGGGACTCTGCTTGATGTTCTCCATGCCGTGTGGCGTAAAGCGGAACAGCATGAGGTACGTAGGCATGGGATGGCCTCCTTTCTCTCACCTCCAACTCGGGGTGAGCGATGCGTTCTTATTTTTTCCTTTTCCGTTGCCGTGTCAACCCTTCGGATCGTTTCGGGAGGTGGGGGTCTTGGCCAGCGCCTTTTCCTTGACCTTGGGCCGAAACCGGACGTACAATGTGGCCCGCTCTTGGCATAGGGCGGGGGAGAGAAGGCGGAACACTGCCGTTACAACCACGAAAGGAGGGACCCATGGCAGAGGCGTATAACCTGACGAAGCTGGCGGCTGAGGTGACCGAGGCCGTCCGGACTCGTCACCCATCACTCGTCACTCATCACTCTTTTGAGAGGAGGGGCGTATGATCGAAGGTGCCCTGTCTGGACTAAAAATCGTTGAGTTGAGCGAGCGTGTGGCCGGTCCCTTTTGCACCAAGGTCATGGCTGACCTGGGGGCGGAGGTGATCAAGATCGAAAAGCCCGGCACCGGGGATGTCGCCCGTAGTCGCGGTCCTTTCCCCGGTGACGATCCGCACCCCGAGCGCAGCGCGCTCTTCCTTTATCTCAACACGAACAAGCAGGGAGTCACTCTCGACCTGAGCAAACCAGCGGGAGCCGGACTTTTCCGTGAGCTGGTGCAGGATGCCGACATCCTGGTTGAAACCCAGCCCCCCGGTTTCCTGGAGAGACTGGGCGTAGGCTATGAAAGCTTACATAAGATATACCCTCGTCTTATCGTAACTTCTATCACTCCTTTCGGTCAGACCGGCCCATACAAAGACTACAAAGCGTACAACTTAAACTGCTTCCACATGGGAGTGGTGGGGTATGAGACCCCCTTCAACTTTGTGACCGATCTCGAGAATGAGCCGCCCCTGAAAGCCGGTGGAGAGCAGGCTGACTTCCTGGCCGGCTGGACCGCAGCCACAGCCACGATGTGCGCCGTTTTTCATCGGGAACTCACCGGCGCGGGCCAACACGTGGACATTGCCGAAGTGGAGGCGGTCGCTCATATGGTCCGCCCCAACTTCGCCTTCTACTCTCATGAGCCGCCGGCTGGCCCCAACCGCCGCCGTTTCCTGCGACGGCTCAAGTGGGGGCTTGCCTATGTGTTTCCCTGTCGGGGAGGCCATATTGCTTTTTTGGCCCTGACCGACCAGCACTGGGAAAGCCTCAAAGAGATGATGGGTCGCCCGGAGTGGGCAGAGAGTGATCTCTTTACCACTATGCTGCAGCGCTTCATGCACATTGATGCCGTAGAGGCGGGAGTGGCCGAGTGGTTACGCGAGCAAGACCGTGACGAGATTGCCCGCAGAGCCCAAGAGCTGCATATTCCCGCTTTTCCAGTACGCGACCTGAAAGAGGTGGTCACCGCTGAGCAGTACCGCGAACGTGGCTTCTTCGTCACCGTCGATCACCCGGCGACCGGTCCGCTCACTTTTCCTGGAGCCCCGTTTAAACTCTCGGCCACTCCCTGGCAGGTCCGCTCCCCTGCGCCACGGCTGGGAGAGCACAACGCGCGGGTCTACGGGGAGAGACTTGGCCTCAATGCAGAGAGGAGAGAGCAGTTGCACAGAGAGGGTGTGATTTGAACAAAGGACTGAGTAATGAGTGATGAGTGATGAGTGATGAGTAAGAACAGTGACTCAATGGCTCAATGGCTCAATGGCTCAATTCTCAGTTTGCTGAGTGCTGGCCGCTGAAAGCTGATCGCTTAAGGAGGGAATTATGACACAGCTTCCGCTCGCAGGCATCCGTGTGGCTGATTTCGGCTGGATTCTCGCAGCCCCCCAAGGTACTGCCTGGTTGGGAGTGATGGGGGCAGAAGTCATCCGCATCGAATCGCAGCAGCGCTTGGATCCAATTCGCTTCCTCGGGCAGAACCCGCGGGCCCTCAAAGGTCCTGATGGTTCTCCGATCTTTAGTGGCCTGAACTATAGCAAGAGAGGGATCACGTTAAACCTTGGGCATGCGCAAGGAGTACGCTTAGCCAGGGAACTCGTGCAACGGAGCGATATCGTGGTTGAGAATTTTACCGCTGGCATGATGGCCCGGTGGGGATTGGCATACGAGGACCTGTGTCAGATTAAACCAGACCTCATCATGCTTTCTGGCTCGCCGGTGGGACAGTATGGTCCGGACAGCCGCTTCGTGGGCTGGGGACCTATTACCCAGGCCTCTGCCGGCATCTGTCATCTCACCGGGTATGTAGACGGTCCCCCCACGGGCCTGGGCGGCTCCTGGCCGGATTACATGGTCGGTGTGGTCATGGCATATGCCGTCCTTGCGGCCCTGTACTACCGCCGCCGCACAGGGAAAGGACAGCACATCGACCTAGCAATGGCGGAAGTGGTCACGGCTATGCTTCCTGAGGCGATCATGGATTATATCATGAACAACCGGGATCGAGGTCGGCGGGGAAACCAAGATGATGTGATGGTGCCGCATAACGTGTATCGCTGCCAGGGAGAAGATAAATGGGTGGCGATTGTTGTAGAGACTGAAGAGGAGTGGCGCAGCCTCTGTCAGACGGTCGGTCACCCTGAGTGGCTTGTAGATGAACGATTCACAGAGCGCAGCAGTCGCAAGGCTCACGAACAGGAGCTGGATACGCTCCTGACTGCATGGACACGGGAACGAACACAAACCGAGATCATGCACCTGTTACAAAAGGCTGACGTGGCCGCTACTCCCGTGTATGACACCGACAGTCTCATTGCCGATCCTCAGTTTCAACACCGGGAGTTTCTCGTCTCACTCGATCATCCAGTGACAGGAGATCATCTGGTGGCGGGTATTCCCGGCAAGTACAGCGCGATCAACCAGCCCCGCTACACACCGGCTCCGTGCCTGGGGCAGGATAACGAGTACGTGTTTGGTGAAATCCTGGGTCTCTCGCCGCAGGAGATTGCGCGCCTGCAAGAGGAGAAGGTGATCTATTAGGGGCTGGGGGTTAGGGGTTAGGGGTTGGCGAGAACAGAAAATAAGCCGAGTAACTACCAACCCCCAATTCCTAGTCCCCAAGCCCTGCTTTTCAAGCTGAAAGCTGACAGCTGATGGCTGAAAGCTGAGCGCCTCTTATGCAACCTCTCTTTATCCTCTCCCTAGCGATTTTCTCTACCATGCTGGGAAATGGCATCGTGGTCCCGTTCCTCCCTCTCTATGCGCAGCAGTTCGGGGCGGCCGGGCTAGGAGTCGGTTTCCTCTTTAGCGCCCACTCGGCCGCCCGGACCTTTCTGCTTCCCCTCATCGGCAAGGCTTCGGACCGGCGGGGGAGAAAGGGATTCCTCCTTACTGGCCTCCTCTTTTATACGCTCGCTTCAGTAGGGTATCTGCTTGCTAACAGCATGGTGGCGCTCATCCTGATCATGGCCTTCCAGGGAGTAGCCACGGCGATGGTGCAACCTGTGGCGATGGCGTATGTCGGGGACCTCACGCCAAAGGGCAAAGAAGGGACCTACACCGGTTACATCAATACGGCATTTTTGGGTGGAGTGGCCGGTGGACCGCTCCTTGGTGGCATTATCAAAGACCTTTTCAACATGCAGGCGAGCTTTCTTCTCATGGGGGTGCTCAGCCTGCTTGCCCTGTTGCTGCTTTTGTTCTTCCTGCCGGAGGCGCGGGACCACAGAACCGCGGCCAACACCGTTGCTCCTCCTTTGCGAGAGATTCTCTCCTGTCGCCCGATCGTCGGGGTGGTCTGCTTTCGCTTAGGGTACGCCTTCGCAAACGCCATCACCTGGGTTTTTGTCCCTCTCCTTGCAGCTCATATCCTGCCTCTCAAAACTGCTCAGATCGGCTTGCTCATCTCTCTGAACGTTATAGTGAGTACGCTACTACAGGCTCCCTGTGGCAGGCTAGCGGACCGGGTGAATAAGGGGAGCCTGATTGGCATCGGTGGGCTGGTCAGTGCTGTGGCCCTTGGGGTTTTTCCCCTGTCCAGCAGTTTTTGGCATTTGCTTCTCCTCAGTCTTCTTGCCGGCGCTGCTTCCGGTTTGGCCTTTCCTCCTCATGTCGCCTTGGCGATGGAGAATGCCCCCGGCTTCGGCATGGGCACGGTCATGAGCCTGCTGCTGACAGTTCATAGCCTGGGAATGATGGTGGGTCCCGTGCTTTTCGGTTTCATTGCCGACCACTACAGTCTTAGCAGTGTCTTCTATAGTGGAGGGCTGATAGGTGTGTTTGCAACCGCAGTTTGTTATATCCTCACGAGCGTGCCACTATCGGCACCGAAGTCTATGCAGGCGGTAGAGAAGGAGCCGGCTGTGGCAGACTGAGAGGGAGTGATGAGTAACGAGTAATGAGTAATGAGTAACGAGTAACGAGTAATGAGTAATGAGTAACGAGTAAAAGTTTCCTTGATTGTTCCTGCTTTTCTACTCAGTCCTCATCACTCATCACTCATTACTTTCTTGAAGGAGGGAGCTATGGCACAGATACCACGATTAAACAAGGTCATTGAACTGTTGGAACAAGGGAAGGTGGTTTTCGGCGGAGGCATGGCGGGGAAGGTGGTTTTCGGCGGAGGCATGGCGTGGACGGGGAACATCGACGAGGCCATGGCTTTTGCCGATATGGGCTATGACTTCATCATCTTTGAGATGGAACATGAGGGCTTTCACCTGCCTGGTCTTCGCCTCTCGCTGCAGTTTTTGCTTGACCGCAAGCGGATTGTCACAAAAGGTACTCTCCAGCCTGAGGTTATCCCGCTTGTCCGTATCCCGCCGAACGCGCGTGAGCGCAACCAGTGGATCATCAAGCAAGCCCTGGACACGGGCGTGTTCGGCCTGGTCATGCCTCATATGGATACGGTGGAACAGGCGCAGGCCGCAGTGATTGCCAGCCGCTACCCCCAGGCCGTGGGGGTGCCTGATTTTGAGCCGGTGGGCGAGCGCGGCTGGTGGTATCGGCTAGCCCCGCGGTATTGGGGTTTAAGCGTGCAGGAGTACTACGACGTGGCTGACCTGTGGCCGCTGGACCCGCGGGGGGAGATCCTGCTGATGCCAATTATCGAGGGGATACAAGGGGTACGTAACCTGCCTGCCATCTTGCGGGACGTCAAAGGGATTGGCGCGATCTGGGCTGGCCCCGGAGACCTGTCTATTGAGCTCGGTACCCGCGGCAACATGAGCGATCCCAGAGTAGAGGAAGGGATCCAGCAGATTCTCAAGACCTGCAAAGAGTTCAACGTTCCCTGCGCGGCCTTTGCTGGTCCTGGGGATGTAGAAAAACGCATCGAGCAGGGCTTCCGCATTATCATCTCAGGCCCTACCCGCATTGACCGTACTTTGGAGGTAGGAAAGAAAGTTGCTGGCCGGTAGCTATCCTGGCTGACCTGCGGGGTGGTCCAAGGTGCAGGTACAGAGACGGGCCACCCCTAGAGCAAATTGCAAATGGGTTTACCAAAGACTGGATTCCCGCTTTCGCGGGAATGACACTGCTCTGACGCGCTTTTCCGTCATGCCCGCGCAGGCGGGCATCCAGGACCTGCTACTGTGGGTAAACCAAACGAAATTCGCTCTAATACCCCCGCTCCCAGTCAAGCACGTTCAATAACGGCTCTCCCCGCAGATAGCATCGCAGATTCTCACAGAAGAGCTCAATTCCTCTAGCATGCTGGACGTCAGTGCCAGTAGAGGTGTGGGGAGTGATCAGTACGTTTGGTAACTGCCAGAGCTCTGCTGGCGGAGGGCCTGCGAATTCTCCTTCGTAGACATCCAATGCTGCACCAGCGATCCAGCCCTTCTGCAGTCCCGTGATGAGTGCCTGCTGATCAATGAGTTCGCCACGCGCGACGTTAATGCGGTCCGCGCTCGACTTCATCCGCTGCAGTTCGGGTTCACCAATGAGCTTATCGGTTTCCGGGGTCCACTGCGCGCTCACCACGACAAAATCGCTCTGCTCCAGCATGGCAGGCAGCGCCGACGGCGGCAGGAGTTCATCGACCCCCTGCGCCTGACGCTGGACAGTCGTAGCCGATCGCCGTGTGGCCAGTACGCGCATCCCTACAGCCTTTGCCAGACCGGCTACTGCGCTGCCAATACCACCCAAGCCCACGATGCCGACCGTCTTCCCCTGCAAGAGCACGGGACGATACTCCCGGCGCTCGAACGCTCGTCGCGCCTGATCCCGAAACGCCTGCGGCAGGGACTTGGCGAAGAGGAACATCGTTGCTAGGACATATTCCGCGATCGGCAGCGCATTGTTATGTCCGCGCGAGGTCGTGACCACCACTTGACTGCCCCAGATGTCTCCCATACGAAGATTTGAGGCTCCAGCCGGGGTTTGATGGAGCCAGTTGAGCTGTGGCGCCCGGGCGCGCAGGTCCAGAGGGAACGGAAAGCGGATACAGATAACCTCCGCTTCGGCAAGTAAAGCGTCACGCTCAGCTCGGGTCGAGGTGTTCTGCGTAATCAAGGCCTGCGGGACGTAGCGCCGCACAGTTTCTGGCGGCCAGGTTTGCGCATACTCGATCTCAAACTTGCCCCGCCCGTCCACGACGCGGATAGCTGGATCGATTGCAGCGATTTTCTCGACGACATGGTCTCCCACTGCACCGAGCAGCAGAACAGTCAGAGGCTTCATCTTCATGACAATCCCCGATCCGAAATGAGCGCAGCATGTGCACCCTCACCCCGACCCTCTCCCGCAAGCGGGCGAGGGAGAAGACAGTTCCTGTGCCGAATAGGTAGCCTGATGTTGCACTAGCAGGTGCGGAAAAACACCATGTTCACCCTTCGACAAGCTCAGGGCGAACGGGGCGGGTATTGAAATCGTTGGCAATTCTCCGTTCGTGCTGAGCCTGTCGAAGCACGAGAACGACTTTTTCAGCAGCTTGCTAGGCGAGTTGGGTCACAACATCCACTAGGGCGGGGAGTCTGTCTTCTTTGACTACCTTCAAGGCCCGCTTGAGAGCGGGTCCAAGATCTTGCGGTTCTGCAATCG
>WNGG01010861.1_pt1 | contig 11935 bp, 10 predicted proteins | sample 5400661 | NCBI WGS metagenome assembly WNGG01 (sample SAMN13153372, study PRJNA577476) | soil metagenome | isolation source: 100 cm soil or saprolite under Garry oak tree replicate 1 | place: USA:California | collected 2016-06-15 | reverse complement strand
GCGCTGGCCAGCGCGGCCGTCTCGGCTTCGCGGCCCCGGAACGCGGCGAGGCCCAGGGCACCGTAGGGCGCGAGCCTCATGCCGGTCGCTTCTGCCGCAACCTGCACTTCCTCGACCAGTGACGCCGCGGCGGCCAGCTCACCAGCGAAAAACAGCACGTGGGCGCGCATGCCGAGGGCGCCGGGCAGCTCGCTGAACGCGCCGGCATCACGCGTCAGTTTGAGGAGCCGACGGGAGAACCTGTCCCACCGGTCGTAGTCCCACAGATGGCTGGCCGCGACGCAGCCCAGCCACAGCCAGCGAAGCTCCACCTCCGCGGACGTCTCCCGGTCGAAGGCGCTCAGCGCCCGCCGCAGGATGGGAGCTGCCGCCGAATACCCCTCGGTGAAGTGCACGGCAAACCCGTCCAGGAGCAGATCAGGCGCGCGCGGGGGGTGCGACGGCCGCGGTGCGGCGCGCGCTGCCCGTGACACCTCCCGGGAGCTTCCCCCGGGACTGGCCAGGCGGCCCGCGAACAGCGCGGCGGTCAGCGCGTCCAGGTAGGTGCCGCGCGCAAGACCGGCATCGATGGCTTCGAGCCGTTTGGCCGCTTTCAGCAGCAGGGGCGGGGCGTCGTTGCCCCGGTTTGCCCCGAAGGTGAGTCGAGCCCGCAGCAGATCGGCACGAGCACGCTGGGATTCGTCCAGCGGCCCGGCCTCGGCCATGCCCAGCAGCCTCCCCGCCGCCTCGAACGCGCCCGCCTGGACCTTGGCCGCAGCCGCGGCCAGGGCACGGGCGGCCCGCTGCGCCCGGTCCGGTGTCAGCGCTGCCGCGCGCTCGAGAAACGCGGCCGCGGCGGCCAGGCCCCCGCGCGCTTGCGCCCGGCCGGCCGAACGTTCCAGCTCGGCGGCCACCGTCTCGTCTGGCCGCGGCGCGGCGTGGGCCAGATGCCACGCCCGGCGGTCGGCATCGGCGTCGGGATCGGTCGCCTCGGCCAGTGCCCGGTGCACTGCCCGCCGGTCACCGGCGGAGGCCGCCTGGTAGACCGCAGAGCGGACCAGGGGGTGGCCGAAGCGCACCCGGACGTCGATCTCGATCAGCCCGGCGTCCTCGGCATCTGCCGCGGCGTCGTCCGGAATCCCCTGCAGCCCGGCCGCGCGCCACAACAAGGTCACGTCGCCGGTCGGCTCGGCCGCGGCGGTCAGCAACAGCCGCTGCGTCTGGCGCGGCAGCGCCCGGAACTGCCGGTGAAAGCTGGTCTCGATGCGGCTGGCCAGCGGCCGCGGGTCGGGCAGCCAGAAACCGCCCGCCAGCTCGGCCGGGGCCAGCCCGCGGGGCAGTTGCAGCAGCGCGAGCGGGTTGCCGCCGGTCTCGGCGACGATCCGGTCGCGCACCTGCGCATCCAGCCGCCCGCCGACCGCCGAGGCCAGCAACGTGCGCGCGTCGGCATCGCCCAGCCCGGTGAGGGTCAGCCCGGGCAGGCTGGCCAGCTCATCGTGGTCGTCCGGCTGGCGCGCGGCGAGGATCACGGCGACCGAGTCGGCCAGCAGTCGGCGGGCCGCGAACGCCAGGCACTGCACCGTGGCCCGGTCGAGCCACTGCGCGTCATCGACCAGGCAGGCCAGCGGCTGGTCCTCCGCCGTGGCGGCCAGCAGGCTCAGCACCGCCAGCCCGACCAGGAACCGGTCCGGCGCCGGGCCCTCCCGCATGCCGAACGCGACCGCGAGCGCGTCGCGCTGCGGTCTGGGCAGCTGGTCCAGCCGGCCGAGCATCGGCACGCACAACTGGTGCAGCCCGGCGAACGCCAGCTCCATCTCGGACTCCACCCCCCAGGCCCGGATCACGCGAAACCCCACCGCCCGGCCGGCCGCATAGTCCAGCAACGCCGTCTTCCCGATCCCGGGCTCGCCGCGCACCACCAGCACCGCACTCCTGCCAGCCCGCGCCTGATCCAGCACCCCATCCAGCACCGCCCGCTCCCCGTGGCGATCCAGCAGCCCGGTTCCAGGACGACTTCCGGACGTGCTCATTGCTGCTCTGACCCTGCCGCTCAACTGGCAACTGCCGCCGACGTGATCAGCGTAGGCCACTGGAACGAAGACCACGATGCGGCAGGCCAGGTGCGCCGGCGCAGCCTTAAACCACGGCGCCGCTGCGCGCGAGGGTCACCGCCCGCCGGCCCGGGTGACCTGGCCGCTCCCGGAGGTGGAGGGCGCCGCTCCCCGCTTCACCAGGTCACGGCTGTGCTTGGTCATGTCAAGGCTACCCATGTCGGTGGTCACGTGTCCCGGCCCGGGCGCGCCGGTCACCTTCTCCCCACCAACGCGTACGTGATACGTCATGTACGCGGCGAGCGCACACCTGGCCCTGCCCGAGCCCGCGCCCCAGGCACAAGCAGCAGACGACCCCCGGGGCATTCCCGGGGACGACGGGCGGCCAATAGGCGTGACAGTGAGCGCATCAGTGGCCAGCGGCGGTTGGCTCGCCGACCGCCGATCCCTGCCGCCCGGGCCAGGACGCCACCTGAGCCGGCCAACCCGGGCGCCGGCGATACAGGCAACTCACTACCGGCTGTTGTCCAAAGCTCGTGCGCCGGGCAAAGTCTCAGCCGGCACTTATCAAGCACATCTCATTCTCCCATGGCTCGGTCTGCCGCTCCGATCGGATCTTCGGGGTCGGGCTGAAGGCGAATAGCTACTAGATTCATAGGAAAACCTAATCGGCGCTCGGGTCGCCAGAGCGCAGGCGGATCGCCTCACATTCGGTGATCGGCACTCATCCGGAGTCAAGCGCTGGGCCGCCGATCTGGCCCGTCACCTGCCGCGCGGCCCGGCAGGGGCGGCCAGGCGGGCCCGCAGAACACTGGTCGCGACCTGCCAGGTGGTCGCGATGGAGGCCGGGCGGAACCCGAGCTGCCGGTTGATCGCGAGCATGGCGTCGTTGCTGCCCGCGTTCCAGGTGATCACCCACCGGACGGCAGGCAGCTCATCGAGGAGGCGCCTGGTGATCGCTGCTTTGAGCCACTTCCCCAGGCCCTGGCCGCGGTGCGCGGGATCGACGGCCGTGTCGCCGACAAAGACCCGGTCCGGCTGCGAGGGCCGGACAGCGACGTCCGTCACGCCGGCGAACCGCCCGGTGGCGTTCTCGACCGCGTAATAGGCCCAGCGTGTGTCCCCGGCGGCCTCGCCGGCGTCCTCGTACTGGCGCAGCAGCTCCACCGTGACGTGCATGTCGCCGACGTCGAGGCCTTCGCGGGGCGCAGTGTTCATGACATTGAGTACCGCTGCCGCTCTTTCGGCCAGCTCTGGCGGGGTGCGCCCGGCCACGAACAGCAGCCGGTAGCCGGCCGCCCGGACCGGGCCCTCGGCGATCCACCGGTCCACCAGGTCCTGGCCGACACCGCGCAAGTCGAGCCGGTTCTCCTCTCCGACCATCGCGGGCTCGGCGCCGAAGTGCCGACAGAACTCGGCACCGGACGGGACATTGTCCCTGGTCCGGCCGGTGACCAGGCGCAGGCCGCGGCGCTCCGCGAGTTCCGCCGACCGGTCGACGAGCAGTCGGCCAAGGCCCTGCCGCCGCCTGCCGGGCAGCACCTCGATGCTCGTCATGAGCACGTGGTCCCAGCCCGGCAGCTGCTGCCAGCCGCAGGTGCCGATTCCGGCGACCGTTCCGCCGGGATCCCGGGCGACGAGCACGGCCCCGCCCTCGGGCGCAGGCAGGTGCCTCGCGGCGGCGATCTCGTCGGCGAGCGGCCTGCGGGGATCGTCGGGCGTCGCTTCCTGGTGCAGCGCGGCGCGGGCTTGATAGAGCTCAGTCAGCAGCTCGTCGGGCTGGTCCCGGACCGCCCACTGCTCGATCGTCGGTGTCGGCACGGCGACTCACGCTAGAGCGGTCCGATCCACGGGTCAACCGGGTTTCCCGGCGGCTAGCCCGCCATCAGGGTGACCAGGTCCGTTGCGGCCGCCTGCACGGCCCGGCGTGAGTACGGCGCAGGCACGAGCCTGCCTGCCCGCCAGTCCTCCTGCTGATCATGAGCGTGCGGAGAGTCCGGATCCCCGGCGGCGCCGAGCGGAACAATCCAGCCGGACTGGTCCCAGTCGGCCAGGTCGAAGGCATAGCGGGCGACCGATCCGGCCACCGTGTGCAGGCCTTCCACCGGAACGTACGAGCTCGCCTGCACGGTGTCCATGTCACCGCCGTACGGCACCGGCCTCGGGTCAAGGCCAGGGCGTCCCAGCGGGTGCCGCTGCCGGGTGGCGTGCAGCTCGCCCCACGATTCACCGCCCCACGCCCGCCCGGCCCTGGCGACGGCCTCGGTCACGGCCCGGCGCCAGGACCAGCCGCCGAGCAGCGACTCCTCGCCCGCCTCCAGGTGATCTGCGGCTACCCGCCACACCACCGACTCTGCCCGCACGCCGGGCAGCAGCCTGTTCCAGGGATGCTCGATGAACGCGGCCAGGCCGGAGCGCTCAAGCACGATCAGGGCTAGCTCGCGGCGCAGCACGGAATAGGCGGCTGCAGCCGTTGACCCGGCCTCCATCCGGCCATCCCAGCCGGCCAGCGGCGCCCAGCCGCCCAGCAGCCTGGCGATCCGCCTGGCGGGCAGGGAGACCACGTCGCGGTGCAGCGCGGCCATGTCGTCCACGGTCGCGCTGGTCAGCCGGGCGAGCGTGCTGACGATCCGCGCCGCCCGCCACGGCGCGGCCACGTCCATGCCCAGGTACGGCCCGGAGTCCGCGGCCAGGATCCGGTTGTTGGCACTGAACAGGAAGCCGCCATCAGGGTTGCGCGCTTGCGGCATGTCCGCGAAGGCCACGAACCCGCGCCAGCCGTACGACCGGTCGGCGGCAGGGACAGGCAGCCACGCCGCATCCGGCCTGGACCGGACCGGAACCCGGCCGCGAGTGAGATAGCCGATGCTGCCGTCGCGGTCGGCCGCGAGCAGGCTGTTGACCGGCTCCACCCAGCCAGCCATGGATTCGAACAGCTCGCCTACCGAGCGAGCGCGCAGCATCGCCGGCAGCGTGTCGAAGCCGGTACTCGGCTCGGCGGTGGCAGCCCATGCCAGGGCCAGGTCCCGCGTGACGAGCGGGCCACGGTCGCCATCTGCCGCCTCGATCCGGACCGGATCGCCGTCGCGGACGCCGATGAGCTCGCTGCGAGGCTGGCAGGCCGAGCCAGGTGCCCACCCCGTGAACTGGTAGAGATCCTGGTCGTCGGCCATCGCGTGGGTAATGCACCAGGCCACCCTGGCGTTGTGGCCGAAATGCGAGAAGGCAGGCACGCCGGGGATCGCCAGGCCGAGCACGTCCCACGGCGGGCAGCAGATGTGACCTTGAACGTAGACGTTGGGCACCTCAAGCGGCCGGTGCGGGTCTCCGGCGAGCAGCGGCAGGCCGGACGCGGTCCGACTGCCGGCCAGGGCCCAGTTGTTGCTGCCGGCCTCGCCAGCCCCGGACCACGATGGCAGCAGGCCCGCGCAGGGCTTGCCAGGCGGCACGCAGGCGAGCTGTCCGGCAGAACCGCCGCTAACCATCATCTTCGCCGCCGCCGGGCCCAGCGCCTCGCGGACCACTGCCCGCCATAGCTTGGCGGCCGCCGGGCCCATGGCCATGTGCCTGACCCGGTACACCACCAGGCTGTGCCAGGGGTCCCATGGCTGCAGCCCCTGGCCGAAGCCAGCAAACTGGGCCGGGCGGCGTCCCGCTCGCCCGCCGGGCAGCTCCGGCCGGCCGATCACGGCGTTGACGCCGGCCGTGTACGCGGCCAGCATGTCCAGCGCGGCCGGCGACAGCAGGGCAAGGTCACGTCGCGCGCTCGCGGCCAGGTCCAGCCTCCGGTACAGCGCATCGCCGGGCACGGCGGCCGCCCCGATCACCTCAGCAGCGCGGCCCAGGCCGCGGCGCCGGTCGTAATCCATCTGCCAGAGCCGGTCAGCAGCATGCGCGTATCCCTGGGCGAAGAATGCATCGTGCTCGGTTGCCGCCCAGCAGTGCGGCACCCCGAAGCGGTCCCGGATCACATCGACCGGACCGTCCAGCCCGCGCAGCCTCAACTCCACCCGGCAATCATCACATTCCGCAGCGTCCGCCGCAGATGAGCCCGAGAGCGGCGCGCCGGATCCGCCGCCAGCACCAGGATGATCAACGGGACGGCGAACGGCGCCGACCAGTACCGGCGCCGCCGTCAACTTCTCACGCCGCTCCTGCCCGAAACCAGCACTTACCCAGGTCGACCGTACGGATCTTTCACCCTGGGCCCTCGTCCCGCGCAGACCGCATGCCAGGCAGCCTGCGTCCCGAGCTCGGTGCTGCTGAATGCGCAGCGCGCGAACATATCGGGTCGTTCTGCACACCCAGGCCAACTAATACCTATAAGGCTAGTAGGAATACCGATTCGGCGATCTGGAGCAGAACCCGCAAGGCGGTAACCGGTCTGCTGGTCACCCACCGTAGCCGATACGGTCTCGAGCTGATGACCGCCGACGGGCAGATCCCAGTGGCCCACCCACAGAGGGCCGAGACCACCCAGGCGATGCTCGCTGGGCGAACGTTGCGGGTCGAGGAGGCAGAGGCATGGCGGCGGTTGCGGGGAGAGCGGGAGCGGGAACTGGGATTAGCCCGTTACGAGTAGAAGGCGCCGACGAACTGGAGAGCGCGAGGGGACCAAGAACGATCTGCTCATCACAGCCGCTTACGCGCGGCCTACGATCAGGGTGAGGCGATCGAGGCTGAGGCGACGACGCCGCTGCACGCGACATGAGCGATGCAATCATGAAAGGCCCGAAACCCGCGTCATCGCATCGCTCGCCAGTTCGATGATTCGGGCTGATTCGAACAGTGGGGATCTTGAGACCTTCTTGGGAACCAAACCCGGGAACCAATCAGCGAAGTGTCTGGAGAAGCCTGGGGGAGTCCCGACGGTAAGCGATCTCTATTCACCCAGCTCAGATAGCATGCCGAGACCCTTCTAGACAACCCCAGACTGTTGTCCGATCTGCTTTGGGAGCAGGAGGCCGCGGGTTCGAATCCCGCCATCCCGACCACAAACACCCAGCTCAGAGGTGCTGGCGCGGCCGACCGCGCGACGCCTGGGAGTCAGCGAGTAACTACGCATCGCGCTGGTCCCCGAAGATGCGGTCCATGACGACGGCGCCGGACTGGAGCACCGGGCGGATCTGCTGCCGGTAGACCAGCTCAGTCACGGCCGTGCTGCTATGCCCGACGAGCCGGGCTATCTCCTCGATGGGCGTTCCGTTGTCCGACAGCAGCGAACGAAGCTATGCCGTAGCTCGCGTGGCGTCCAGTCGGCAGGATCCAGGCCGGCCACGCCCGGATGGCGTTGCGGAAGTCGCGGCGGACGTGCGACGGATCGAGCGGTGTGCCGACCGCCGAGGCGAACACCAGCCCATGATCCCGCCAGCGAGCACCGGCCGCCGCGCGGTCGCGCTCCTGTAGCGCTCGTTGCTCATTCAGGGCATTGACGCATCGTTTGGACAGCGCAAGTGTGCGCCGTGACCGCCGTAGCCGAGCATGTGGGTCCATTTGCAGAACCGTGAGGCGTTCGGGCTGAGTTTGCCGCCGCCGAGCTGCCACGCGGTGGCGATCATCTGGGCGTAATGGCGGGAGCATCGGAGGTCTTTGATGTCGAGCGCTGACCGCAGGGGCTGATCGGGGATGCCAGGAGCGTCGAGAGCCTTGGTGGGTACTTGGCGATGTAGTTGGCAACGGCCGGGACGGATAGGGCTCGACCGGTGCCGGGCAGGTCGGGGCCGTGCCGGACGGGCCGAGCGTCGGTGTGGCGGCCGAACCGCAGGGTCGTGGCCGGATGGCCGGAGCCGGGGCCGAGCGTGATGGTGGCTGCGGTGGCGGCCTGGCCGATGGCGTCGCACAGCAGGTCGGCGGTGAAGAACGGTCCAGGGGGCTGGCAGGTGTCGCCGGGGTCGAGGCGGATTATGGCGTGGAAGTGGACGACGCCGCGTGCCTGGTACTCCGCGACCTCGACGTACCGGATGGCGACCTGGTCGCGGATGGCGGTGAGGGTAAGTCCGGTCAGGCGGGCGAAGTAGCGGGGCAGGTAGGTGGTGAACCGGCGCCACAGGTCGGCGGCGTGGGCGTTGAACAGGACGGCGGCAAACAGGACGGCGGCGGTGTAGTCGTAGCAGTCGGAGCAGAGCGGCTGGCCGAGGCGCGGATCGTGTATCGCGATGGCGACGTGGGCAGGAGATGTCGCGGCCGTGGGGGCAGCGACGGGCGTTTGCGTCGCGGCGGGGTCGGCAGGGCAGGACGGTCTTGCCGCGCTTGCGGCTGGCGTGGACGGGACCGAACGACGGTGCGGTGGGGGTCGCGAAGACGCACGGGGTGCGTGGCGACGGTCGCCGGGATGCCCTTGCCTCCGGCCAGTCCAGCGCGGACGAGCTGGCGGGCGTCGCGCTTGTAGACCTGGGAGCAGGAGGGGCAGACGGTCTCGCGGCGGTTCCCGCACGCGGTCATTAGCATGCCGCCGGGCTCGCCGGCGGTGTCGCAGACCGGGGCCAGCTCGCCGGTGGCCAGGTCGATGGCGTCGATGCGGCCTCGCAGCCGTACCGGGTGCTGACACATGCCGGCTGAGGTGAGCTGCGGTTCGGCGGTGAGGAAGTCGGCCCAGGTGACCGAGCCGGTGTCGTCGGCGGTTGTTCCCGCCCGGACTGTCGAGCAGGCCGGGGGCGAGGGGGACCGTCGCGGCGGTGACTATTGGGGTGCTCCCCAGCGTTGCTGGGCGGCCTGGCGGGTGACGCCGAGCCGGGTGCCGATGTCGGCCCAGGAGTAGCCGAAGCCGCGCAGTCCGATGACGGCGTCGCGGATGGCGTTCGGAGCGCGAGCACCACATTTCACCGGCGAAAGCGTCGCAGCGATAGCTGTACTCGGGATCATCGGCACGGGCATCGCGTACGTGCTGAATTACCTGATCATCACCGGCGAGGGCGCGACCATCGCCTCCACCGTGACCTACTTGCTCCCTGTCGTGGCCATCGTGCTCGGCGTCCTGGTCCTCGGCGAGAGCATCGCGGCCATCGTGGTCGCTGGCGTCGTCCTAGTCCTGTTGGGTGTGGCCTTGACCCGTTTCCGAACGGCCAGCAGCGAACATTAGGGTCTGCTGTATCAGCTTCCTGGCCTGTTCCTGCCTGTAGTTTCGAGCAACGCGAATGACCGATGGGCAGCCGTCGGCCCGGCACGACACTCGCAGATGCCCACCGGACGACCAGTCGGCACAACGACAGGGCAGGAAGCTGACCTTGGAGCGAGGGTTTGAAGCTGACCGTTTGACCGATGCGAGGTGGGCCTGCCCAACCGGTGCGGGCAGCAACTTGTACCCAGTCTGCGGCGGGGGTTCAGGTTACGAGCAGGCGAGCGCCAAGCTCCGCTGCATCGAGAGCGACGAGGCCGCGGTTGCGTTCGGCCCACCGGCCTGAGACAAGGTCATCACGGAGGCTGCGCACTGCCCGCTGCTCGGGCTCCGGCCCGACTCTGGCCCACACCGATATTCCGCGACGTACATGATCGTCCAGGTATGCCTCGGGCCGGCGCCAGTAGGCCTCGAAGAAGCCGTCAGCACAGTCCCACGGAATGAGCACCGGCTCCATGCGGGCTCCGATCGCGCGGGCCTGCTCGGTCAGCGAAGGTCGGCCGACGAGAAAGTCAGCGACCTCAGGCAGGTAGTCGCGAGTTAGCCAGAACCGACGACGCCATCCGGTGTCACTGGTGTCGAACGTGAAGACCACCACGCGGCGAGCCACGCGCCGCATCTCGCGCAGGCCCGCGATCGGGTCCTGCCAGTGATGAACGGTGCTAAAAGCCATCGCGGCGTCGAAGGACCGGTCCTCGAACGGAAGGCTCTCCGCGACAGCAGCCACGCACGGTGCCGCGCCTGCGGGACGCTGCGCACGCATGAGCGCCGACGGTTCCACCGCGGTGACGTCACGGCCGGGGGGCTCGTAGGAGCCGGTGCCAGCCCCGACATTCAATACCGTCCGCGCATCGCCGAGCGCAGCCCAGATCCTTGCGGCGATCCGCGGCTCGGTGCGCCGCGTCACGGTGTAAGTGGCTCCGATGGTGTCATACAACTGCGCGCTGGACATGTCGCTGCCTCCCTGGCTGTCACCATCCCCACGCCGCGCACGTGGCCTTGCGTCGCTGCCCTGGATACTTGGTCACTTGCGCACCATTTCACCACATTGGCCGACCTGACGTTCCGGAGGTCGGTCAATGACCGCCTATGCCCAAGACACCGTTACTCGTCCCGGACCCCAGTCGCGGCCGTAGAGCACCGAGTCGGGTACTGCGACCACGACGGCAGGCGCGTATCTGCCATGCAGTAATTTAGAACACCTGATCGAACGCCGAACAGTACCTTCGAGCTGTGACAACTTTCTCTACGGCTTCAAGGGCGCGCCACGGCGCGCCGGGCCGGTCCGGCCCTGGCCGATTCCGCACACGCTCGCGGCGCGCTGAGGCAGTCCGTCTGGCGGCGTGAGTTATCCGCCGGGAGCTGCGGGGCATGGGCGGGGCTACTCGGCGACTCCGGGCCGGCGACCTGCCCCCGGCCTACGAGCGGAAGCCCTCCGGCCGCGGGCGCTGCCGCCGCGCCGATGCCCCGCATCCGCAGGCAGGCGGCACCGGCCGCAACGAGTCCTCAGCGCCGCGACCGCACGGATCGCCGGGCCGTCCTCCGGTCGCCGGGCAGTCTTTCACCGAGAAAGGTCACCATCAAGGGCGCGCCAGCGGCGCGTCGCTGACGCGATGGCGCAAGCGCCACCCGCTGGGTGGAACAGGGTTGGCTCCAAGCACAGCGCTGTCGGGATCTCACCTTGGTGGTGGCGAGCGAGTGTGCATCAGTTGGACGACGTCGGGACGGCGTGAGCTTCCGGCCACTGTTCGGCATGTGAGTGGGTTGAACTCACGCAGAATAGGTATTCACTCGCCGGACATGCGTCCGGCGGGGGCGTCGCAGGCAGATCGACTTTTACGTGCGCGGGCCTTACGTCCTTTGGAGCCGGTATGGTTCTGCAGTCCTGGTGGTATCCGGTGGCTGGCCGGGGAAGCTGACCCGGATGCGCAGGCCGCCTTCGGGCTGGGCGTGCGCGGTGATCGTGGCGTCGTGGGCGTCGGCGATGGCGGCGATGATGGACAGGCCGAGCCCGTGCCCGTTGCCGTTGCTGGCGCGGGGCGTGGCCAGGCGTTCGAAGGGCCGGAACAGCCGGGTGACCTCGGCGGGCGGGATCACCGGGCCGGTGTTGGCCACTGAGATGACGGCGCGGCCGTCCTGCTGGCCGGTGGTGAGCTGGACTGTGCCGCCCGCGGTGTTGTGGCGGACGGCGTTGTCGATGAGGTTGACGGCCAGCCGCTCGATCAGGTCGGGGTCGCCGAGCACGGGCGCAGGGGTTCAGTGAGGCCTCCATGCGAAGCCGTTGCCGCCCGGCCTCGGGGCCGGTGGCGTGCAGGCTGGCCGCGGCGGACTCGGACAGGTCGGCGGGTTCGCGGTTGCTGATGCCTCCTTCGCCGCTGGCCAGGGTGAGCAGTGCCTCCAGGAGGCGTTGCTGGTGGATGCCGGATTCGAGGAGTTCCTGGCCGGTGGTGCGCCACTGCTGGATGGTTGTGCCGGGGTTGCGCAGCGCTACTTGCAGCAGGGTGCGGTCGAGGGTGAGCGGGGTGCGCAGTTCGTGGGAGGCGTTGGCGACGAAGTGCCGCTGGGAGGCGAAGGAGGTTTCCAGGCGGGCCAGCAGGTCGTTGAGGGTGCCGGCGAGTTCTTTGAACTCATCGTCGGGCCCGGCCAGGGTGAGCCTGGGCCGCCCCGCGTTTTCCGGACAGCTAAATTGGTGTTAACTCATGCTGCGAGCTGCCGGTTCAGGTACTCGTCGTGGGCTTCTTGCGGAGTCCGGTAGCCGAGTGCCGAGTGGAGACGCTTCCGATTGTAGCGG
>WNGG01008886.1_pt1 | contig 11935 bp, 12 predicted proteins | sample 5400661 | NCBI WGS metagenome assembly WNGG01 (sample SAMN13153372, study PRJNA577476) | soil metagenome | isolation source: 100 cm soil or saprolite under Garry oak tree replicate 1 | place: USA:California | collected 2016-06-15 | reverse complement strand
AACAAATCGCCCGCCCGCTGACCGCCGTCACCGCGACCCAGGTCCCGCGGGCGCCGATGCCGAGAGCTCACTACTCGCCAAGCTCCAAGCCGGGCGGCCCCTCATCGGCGGCCGCCTGACCACAGGAGACCCCAGCGCGCACACTACCCCAGACCAGCGGCGCCGGATAGGTCGTGGCGCCAAGCCAGACCCGCGCGACATGCTGGGCCAGTCCTGCGCGGCGCCCGGAGCGAACGCGACGAGGTCGAATTCGGTGTCTGGCCGACGTTGCCGGAGGGTGACCGCAAGGTCAGACGACACAAATTCAGCGGCGGTGCCTGCGTGGTCTGACTTCGTGCCGACGGTCAGCGGTGAATTGGCGGATGTGCTTGGGCGATCTAAGTCTCATCGCGTGCTCCGGCCCGTGGCCGCTTTTCGTCAGTGGGGCTGGAGTGCGGGCCCCGGTGACACCCGCCGTACACGACGCCAGGAGGGTTATGCAAAACTCTCCTTGAAGAAGTAGAGTCCGATTGCAGCGCGGAATGATGACTTGAAGGTCTTCAGCGGCCGACGGTAGTCGGTGAAGAGAATTCGCCATGTCTTCAAGGTGGCGACGGCTCGTTCGACTGGCGCGCGGAAGGAACTCACTTGATTGTTCCACTCGTGTTCCCATTGCAAGAGCTCACGGCATTCCGGCTTGCGGATGGGAGTAGTGATGTAATCAGTGCCAATAAATCCCTTGTCGCCGAACACTCCGCCTGCCTTCTTCAGGATCTTTTCGACGACTGATCCCTTCAGTTTTGCCATGTCGTGATGGTTGCCGGTAACAGGCTCGGAAACGAATGTTATGCGGCCCTGAAGATTTGTGACGACCAGGGAACCGTGTCCCGTGGTCTTGTATTTCCCGGACCACAGCTTGTTTTCGCCGTCCCAGGACCAGCACGGCCAAAGCGTGCCATCTACCAGCACGATCGCTCCTCTGGTGGCCTCCGCTGCATCTTCTTCCGACGGCCGGTCTTCTTCTGTTGCCTTCTCGACGAATGGCGTCAGGAACGTGATGTACCGCGATATTGTCGACTGGTCGACGTCGAAGATGTCCGCCCATACATCCTCGATGATATTCTGCCGCATATATCCGCAGGTAACGACCAGCGCCTCCCGCAAAGTCAGCTCACGCGGTCGTCCTTCTCCCTTATCCCATGGTTCTTCGAGCAGTCCGGCCACGCGATATTCCAGCTCGTCAAGTTGCTCTGCATCCAGTCCTGACATACGATCGAATCGCAACGGCTTCTCCGTCGTGAAAGGTTTGGCCTAGGAACCTCCTTTCTATCGTTCTGGGAAGCCGTTGCCTATTACCTGATACGGCGCGTCACGAGCTTTCTACACATTCCGGGCAGCGATCCACTCGCTAGTAATAGCAGGGTTTCGCATAAGCCTCCAGCAGACCAATTACCGCCCTCAATTCCGGCCACCGCATCGCCGTCAGCATCGATCATGAAATCGTAGCTTGCGTCCGGGTCGAGTGGCCGTGCCCGAGGCGGCACTCCAGGCTCCACGACAGGGTTCATGTTCATGACCAGGATCGTTTTGGCCGGATCGCCAGGCTTGCGAAAAACATAGAGATCAGTGAGGTCGTGCTCAGCAACTGCATGATCCCCGTGATCCGACATCTCAGCCTCCTATGGACAAATAGCCATGCTGGATCCGAACGCACCTGCCACCTCGTGGCCTGTTCCGACAATTGCCGGTCGATCAGCTCCGGCGACTCACCTTCCCCCTACGCCCCGGATGCGCCCAAGGGTAGGTGAAGCCTTGGCCTCAGCCTTGCCACCAGAGCATACGAACCGGCAGACCCGATCTGTCACATGCCCTAGGCGCGCTAAGCCCCGTCAACCTCACACCCTCAATGTAGATAGTTCCGGGTTGGACAGGCCAGTCGGCCCGTCCGGTGCTCAGGGCACTGGGCGAGCCGCTTCACGGAACAGGCTGGCAAGCGCTAGGTCTCGCGCGAGGTGACCGGTGGTGCCTCGGCCGGCTCGAAGGCGGCGGAAAACAGGTAGCTGGTCGCCAGGCTGCGGTAGGGTCGCCACTTCTCAGCGATGGCGAGGACCTCCTGCTGGGAGGGGACGTGGTCGAGCTGATAGGCGAGCTGGACCGCCTTCCGGAGTGCGAGGTCGCCCGGCAGTACGACATCTTCTCGCTGGAGCGCGATGATGAGAGCGCCCTGCACTGTCCACGGGCCTATCCCGGGAATCGCGGTGAGCTGTGCCATGAGCTCGTTGTCTGGCAGGCTGCTCAGCGCGTCGGGGTTCAGCTGGCCGTCCGACAGCCGCCCGGCTAGGTCGCGGAGCGTGCTGATCTTCCGCCACGACAGCCCGGCCTCGCGGAGCTTACCGGGATCTTCTGCCAGCAGTTCGGCGGGTGAGGGGAGGTGACCGCCGAACAGGGCCTGGATGCGGGCCAGGATCCGGCGGGTTGCCGCGACGGACAGCTGCTGGCCGACGACCTGGAACAGCAGGGCGCCGTACAGATCCATCGGCGGCAGCTGGGCCATCCACGCCCGGGGATCGAAGTCCGGCCGGTCGTCGATGAGCCGGGCCAGCACGGGGTCGGCGTGGTGAAGGTAGGAGCGCGCCTGCCGCAGCCACACGACGCGACTGGAATCCCCGGTCACGGAGCCCGCTCCCTCCACCCGGCTATGCCTGCGCCATCTTTCATGCCCGAGCCTGACAATCTGCCACGCCTAGTACTGCCAGCCGGTCTCGACATCGAAGTGCGGGCCAGGGTGACCCTTGGGCAGATCGCAGGTGACTGCGCGACCCGCGATCTCGGCGGTGGGTTCCGCGGCGCAGCGCGGAGGAATCCTCGTATGTCCCCGGCCCAAGCACGATGCTGCCTCATGGCACGCGGTGCCATCAAGATGATAAGTCCTGTGCCCGATCATCATGCCGGCCCCCGTCGCCTCTCCCGGCCAGAAAGGCACGAGAAGTACTGTTCGGCAAAGGCCAGCGCGGCGGCAAATTCCGGCTGCCGCTGCCCGAGGAGCTTGCGCACGTAGGCGCTATTCTCCCGGGCCCGCTGGGCTTTCACCCGTGACATCTCGCTTGCCGCCGCCCGGTCGGGCGGCCAGTCCCTCGTCGCAGAACAGGCCGACACCGTTGCACACCAAGCCCCAGCCTTTCCCGGCTGATTCGCCGCGATCCGTGTCGCCAGATGGTCCGGCGCCGGGCCACTCCGAGCGCCGGGGCTGATACTGGCACATGTTCCCTCCACTACAGGCAGACCTGCGGTTGCGAACGGCGACCGCCGCGCTCCCATGCAGGCCAAGGCTCGCCGACTCACCCGTGCCGCACACCATCAGGTCATGTAGTAGTGCGAGCGCACCGGGGCGGCGGCCCCGTCCCCTGACCTCGGATCCTTCAAGCTCCTCATCCGGAAGGATGGTGGAAATGGGCCAGACCACATGCGCGGAATTCCCCGAGAAAGTCCCGCCAGGTTCGTAATGGATGCCTGCCAGACATCACCGGGGGCCGTGTCAGCGGACTGGCTTGGCGGTCGCGGGCAGCCGAGTGGTCCTGCCCCGGGTGCATAGGCCGCGCGGAAGCTGCCGCCAGCATAGGACCCGGGCCGTGGGTAGCCGCCTGAGCATCAGGCCCGCGGACGCGGAACTAGTACTTCTAACGATGCGGGCCGCCAAGGGCGGGGGCGATGCTTAATCCACCTCGCAGGACGGCGCGTGGAGAGGAACTGACCGGCGATGAGCCCTGCTCTCGCTCCTGCTGATGGCGGGTTCGTCATCAGCGCCCCGCCCATCGCATCGTTGCATCGGCGGGGACCTGTGGCAGGGTGAGGCACCGGGTGAAGGAGGCACGGGCATGGTAGCTGCGCGAAGGCACTGGCGGTCCGCTGCCGCATGCCGGGTCGCCGATCCCGATCTGTTCTTTCCTGTCTCATCGTCCGGCCCGGCCCTGGAGCAGGTAGCGGAGGCAAAGGAAGTCTGCGCACGGTGCCAGGTCCGGCCAGAATGCCTGGCGTTCGCGCTGCGGACACGTCAGGTGCACGGCGTGTGGGGCGGCATGAGCGAGCAGGAACGGTATCTGCTCTGGAGCCGTGATGAACGACGAATTGATGGAGGCGCAGGTGATCGAAACACGCGTCGCCTGCGGCCGGAGACAGCCCTCCACATGACAGGCGCGCACGACGGCGTTGAGCATGTTATCGCGGTGCCCTCCACAGACCTCGGCCCCGGGACAACAGGTCACCTTCTACGTCCAGCCCGATGACATCGTCGCGTTCCATCCGGTGACAGGAGCCCGTCTTGCAGGTTGAACCGGAGCCGCTCAATGCGCGGACGCTGAAGTACTGGAGCGACCGACTGCCCGCCCCCGCCTATGATCGGGCCCTGGTCATGCCGGGCATGGTGCACGTCGGCGTCGGCGGCTTCCACCGCGCGCACCAGGCGATGTACCACGACCGGCTCATGAACTAGGGCGCGGCGCTGGACTGGGGCATCTGCGGCGTCGGGGTGCTGCCGGAGGACCTGAGGATGAAGCAGGCACTCGACGCGCAGGACGGCCTTTACACCCTGATCCTTAAGCACAGCGACGGAACCTGGGAACCGAGGGTGATCGGATCGATCGTGCAGTACCTGTTCGCACCGGACGATCCGGAGGCGGTCATCGAGAAGATGGCGGCGGTCTCGACGAGGATCGTGTCTCTGACGATCACCGAGGGCGGGTACAACATCAGCGACATCACCGGCGAGTTCGACGCGGCGAACCCGGACGTGGTCCGCGACCTGGAACAAGGCGCGGTTCCCCGGACGACGTTCGGCCTGGTCACCGAGGCGCTGAACCGCCGCAAGAAGCGCGGTCTGGACCCGTTCACCGTCATGTCGTGCGACAACCTGCAGGGCAACGGTCACCTTGCCCGAGCGGCGTTCGCTACCTTCGCCCGACTGCGGGACCCGGAACTGGCCGACTGGGTTAAGCGCGAGGTGTGCTTCCCTGACTCCATAGTCGACCGCATCACCCCGACGACCACCGACGCGGCGCGGGCCGAAGTCAGGGAGCGGTTCGGCATCGACGACCGGTGACCGGTAGTCTGCGAGCCGTACACGCAGTGGGTGCTCCAGGACGCCTTCGCGGCCGGCCGGCCGCCGTACGAAGACGCCGGGGTACAGTTCGCGGACAACGTGGAGCCGCACGAACTGCTGAAGTTGCGGCTGCTGAACAGCAGTCACCAGGCCCTGTGCTATTTCGCCCACCTGGCCGGCTACCGGCTGGTGCACGAGGCCGCCCAGGATCGCCTGTTCCGGGGCTTCCTGCTCGGCTACATGGACGAGGAGGCCATCCCTACCCTGCCCCCCGTACACGGGGTGAACCTCGAGGAGTACAAGCACACGCTGATCGAGCGTTTCTCCAATCCGCAGGTCCGCGACACTATCGCTCGGCTGTGCGCGGAAGGCTCGGACCGGATCCCGAAGTGGCTCGTGCCGGTGATTCGCCAGCAGCTCGCGACCGGCGGCGAGATCAGGCGTTCGGCCGCGGTTGTGGCGAGCTGGGCACGCTACGCGGAGGGCGTCGACGAGCAGGGCCAGCCGATCGAGGTGGTCGACCGGCTCGCCGACCGCCTTACCCGCGCCGCCCGCCGCCAATGCGCGAATCCCACCGCGTTCATCGCCGACCGTGACCTTTCGGTGACTTGGCCGACTATGAGCGCTTCGTCACCGCCTACCGGTCCGCCCTGGCCTCATTGCATGAGCGGGGGGCACGGACGACGCTGAAGTCTCTAGTCTGATGATCACGGCTTAGCCCTGCGCCACGGGCGCGGCGACCCCTTCGAGGCGGCTACAAGTCCTGCCGGGGCGTCCACCGGTCCGGTCACCGCCTCCCGCGGCCAGGCTCTCGGCCAGTTCCTGCGCCTGCGGCAGCACCTGCTTCAGAGAAAGAACCTCGGCGACCGAGCCCTGCTGTTCGGCCTGCTGGACGATGAACGAGCCCCGGGTCAGGGTGATACCGGGCCCGGTTGAGGCCAGGGCCTCCTGTCAGGCCTGCGGCCCGGGATGGCGCACGGACCAGCAGACCCGACCTGGCACACCCGCCGAGTCTTGCTGCGCCCTCAGGAGCCTCACACCGTCAAGGCAGGTAGTTCCGTACCGCACTGCCACGGCGCTGGCCCCCGTCAACTCGCGGGCAGCGACGCGATCGGACGAAGTCACCGGTGCGGGGCGGCCGTCGATGCCGGTGCCTTACCGGCCGAGACTGCGCCTCGCCTACGCCCGCGCACTATGACGCCGGTGAGCGCCCCGCGGCGCGGGCCTGCGCAGCGGGACTAGCACTTTTGACGGTGCGGGCCGCCGAGGGCGCGGCGAAGGTGAATCGGTGCCGCGAAACGGCACGCTGATGGAAAGGAGCTGACCGGGTATGAGCCCTGTGTCGCGTGGCTTCCGCCACTTCCGCCGCGCCCCGGACGGGCAGGAGGGCCGGGTCCCGCCGGGCCAGTATGTGACCGATGGGTTCCCGGTGCTGTCGGCCGGCCCGACGCCGCATACCGCGCTGCAGGACTGGACGTTCTCCATCACCCAGGCCGGCCAGACCAGGAAGTCCTGGACCTGGCAGGAATTCCGGGCGCTGTCGGCCGAGACCGTCACGGTGGACGTGCACTGTGTGACGCGCTGGTCCAAGCTCGATACCCAGTGGCGCGGGGTATCGGTGGACACCCTGCTGGACCAGGCCAGGCATGACGCCCCTTACGTGCTGGCGTTCTGTGACGGCGGCTACACCACCAACCTGCCGGTCGAAGATGTCACCGGCGGCAAGGCGTGGGTGGCATTCGACTACGACGGTGGCCCGCTCGATCCCGAGCACGGTGGCCCGGCCCGGCTGCTGGTGCCGCACCTGTACTTCTGGAAGAGCGCCAAATGGGTGCGCGGCCTGGACCTGCGCGACGCCGACGAGCCGGGCTTCTGGGAGACCTACGGCTACCACATGTATGGAGACCCATGGCGGGAACAGCGCTACACGGGCGACTGACCTGGCAAACGGCTGCCGTCACCTCGGTCACCCGGGAGACGTCCTCGGTCTGCACCATCGGGCTGGATCTTCCGGACTGGCTCGGCCACCGCGCCGGGCAGCACGTGGATGTGCGGCTCACCGCCGAGGACGGCTACACCGCCGAACGCGAGTACTCCATCGCCTCGGCACCGGGTGAGCCGCTGGCCATCACGGTGGAGCGCTGGTGGGGGCTGGAGGCCACGGCCTAGCTCTACATCGCGTTCGTCGCAGTGCTGTCCGTGATCGCCGCGGTTCAGGCCGGATGCCCACAGGCTCACCAGCGCACCCACGACGGGCGATCCGCGACCTCCGCGGCCGGGAGCCTGCACCACGCGCGCCACGAGCCGATCCCCACAACCACCCCATACCGACGAACGTTCTTGAAAGGATTCGAGCATGCGAGCGATCACCGTACGGGATCGTGACGCCGGTGTCGGCGGCCTCACCGTGACCGACATGCCTTACCCCCGCGCTGCGGAAAACGACGTCATCGTGCGCGTGCACGCCGCGGGCTTCACCCCCGGAGAGCTCGACTGGCCGGGAACGTGGTCCGATCGCGCCGGCCGCGACCGGACACCCAGCATCCCCGGGCACGAGCTGTCTGGAGCCGTGGTCGAGCTCGGCTACGGAACCACCGGCCTCACCGTGGGCCAGCGGGTGTTCGGACTGACCGACTGGACCCGCAACGGATCCCTGGCCCAATACACCGCGGTGGAGGCTCGCAACCTCGCCCCCCTCGCGGCCGACATCGACCACACCGTGGCCGCCGCGCTGCCCATTTCCGGACTGGCCGCATGGCAGGGACTGTTCGACCACGCCCACCTCACGACAGGCCAGACCGTCCTCATTCACGGCGCCGCGGGCGGCGTCGGCTCGATCGCCGTCCAACTCGCGCGAGAGGTGGGCGCCCGCGTGATCGGCACCGGCCGTGCCGACGACCGTGATGTCGCGCTCGGCCTCGGCGCGCAGACCTTCCTCGACCTGGACGCCGACGATTTGCAGCACGTCGGCGAGGTGGACGTGGTGTTCGACGTCATCGGCCGCGACATCCTCGAGCGATCGAGCGAACTGGTACGCCCGGGCGGCACCCTCGTCACCATCGCCATGCCACCCACCGTGCAGCCCAAGGACGGGCGAGCCATCTTCTTCGTCGTCGAACCCGACCGCGCCCGGCTGACCGACCTCGCCCAGCGCCTCCGGGCCGGACGGCTCAACCCCATCGTCAGCGCCGTGCGACCGCTTTCCGAGACGGCTTCCGCGTTCGCCCGCCACCGCCGCACGCCCGGCAAGACGATCATTCAGGTCGCGGACGAACAAGGAGCGCAGCACTCCTGATCAGTGTGCGAATCTCCAGCGGCGTGCTGATCGCCAGCACGGCTGCCGCGGTCGTCGGATGCGCCTCTGCGACGGAGCGTCCGACCACCCCGGCCACCGCGGCCGCGGCTTCGGAACACCCTTCCGAGACCCTGACATCTCTGATCCACCAGGCGCTCCCGAACATCCAAGGCAAAACCCTCAGCTCGGCGACCATGACCGTCCCGGCGGGCGCCCGAGCGGTGCCCCACCGACACGGCAACGCGTTCGTCTACGCCTACGTGCTCGAAGGCGCTGTACGCAGCCAGCTCGAAGGCGAACCGATGCGCACATACCACCAAGGCGAGAACTGGATCGAGCAGCCAGGAGCCCACCACGTGGCCACAGAAAACGCCAGCAACACAGAACCAGCCGAGCTCCTCGTCGTCTTCGTCGTTGTCGCGCTGCACGAGTTCAGCAAACCTGCGTCCATAGCGCGCTGGCGCAGACACTTGATTGGCGCTGCCACGGCGGGGGCGCTATCGAACCGGACCCTGCTGAGGCGAACGCATCCGGCTTATCGTCAGGCCGCTCGGGACGATCTTCCGGTGGCGTATTGGGGGCGGAAAGGGTCAGAGACCGGCGTGTCGTGTCGCAGCCTGGCAGGGGATGGCAATTGGCAGGATGCACCGTCACGCCTGGCACTAGGGTATTTGCGCTCGTACTTTCGGGGCGGTCCCAGCAATGTCCAGCCTCAGGACATAGGAATGGGGTGTCTCAGAAGCTGATCGAGAACTCGGCGATCCCGTATTCGATCGTGCATGCGACGCAGTTCTTCGAGTTCGTGCGGAGAATGGCGGACGAGGCCACCGATGGCAGCACCGTCCGGTTCGCGCCGGTGCTGTTCCAGCCTATCGCGGGCGACGATGTCGCCCAAGCGGTCGGCAAGATCGCAGCGGGTTCACCGCTGAACGGGAAAGTCGAGGTCGCCGCACCCGAGCAATTCCGGATGGACGAGTTCTTCCGGAGCGCCCTGGCCACGCGTGACGATCCGCGAACGGTGGTCACGGACCCGCACGCGAGCTACGTCGGAACCGAGCTTGGCGAGCGAACCCTGCTGCCGGGCGCCGACGCGATTCTCGGCGAGATCCGCCACAGCAACTGGCCGGGCCGAACCGCGTCCGGGAAGTAACACGCCCCCCAAGGAGAAAAGATGAGCATCCCGACTGGCGACAACGCCTTCCTGCACGAACTCGAGCTCAACGTCAGGGCAGAGCTGACCCTGATCGAGACCAGCCAGCGGGAAGAGGAGGCCGCCGGCGTACCGATCGACGAGTGGCTGTCCGATCCGGCCGATGACCAGCGCTACGAAGTTAACCTGCGCAGCCTTCTCGACGCGGTCGAGGCCCTGGAAGACGGCTCCGGCCCCGGCCGGTGCACCGAGACGGAAGGTTAGATGACTTCAATGTACCCGAGCGCGAGAAGCAAGAGGTCCTGGCCGCCTTCGCCGGCGAGAAGGGCGAGGTTTCGGCCGGTTCCCCGTCAGGGGCTGTCAATTGGCGCCGCTGGAGCTGAGCCGGCCGTAATCCGGGCAGCGAGCTCGATCCGGGCACTACCTGGACACGACGCACCAGACCGGGGTCTATGGCCGATTCCGCAGCGCTGGGGCAACTCGGGCCGGTAACGGTGATCGGCTTTGGGCACCCGGCCCGCCGGGCCGCCAGCAGCGCCGCACCTTCCGCGGGTGGCGGTTCATGATCTGGCAGGCTGGGCTCCTCGCCCGTGGCCGTCATCTGGTTCCATAGAAGACAATTCCGCAGCGCCCCGCCATCAGGCCGGCGCCGGCCATGAGGTAGCAGGTAATGACTCTCGACGAGGTGGTGCCGCATCCGCAGTACCGGATGTATCACGCCCGCAGCATCAGTGCCCCGCCCACAGCGGTGTGGGATGAGCTGGGCCAGGTTACCATGTCGGCTCTTCCTCTGGGGTATGCCCTCGAGAGCATCCGTCTGCTGCCTGCACGGCTGGCCGGCCGCCGGCACCAGCCGCTGGCCGGACGGACCTTTCTCGATGTCACACCCATTCCGGTGCTGTTCTGCCGGCCGCCCCAGGTCGTGATCTCGGCAGGCCTTAGCCAGGCATGGCGCCTGCTGGGCGGGCCAGCACCGCCCCGCCTGGACGCCGCGGCCTTGCGTGCCTGGTCGCAACCTGGATGGATCAAGGTCGCCATGGAGTTCCGCGTCGAACCCACCGCGGCGGGCACCCGGCTGAGCACCGAGACCCGCGTTACGGCGACGGACCCCAGGACGCGGCGGTTGTTCGCGCCGTACTGGTTCTTCATCCGCCCGGGCAGCAGCGCGGGGCAACACGCGGTCCAGCTGGCTGCGCGAGCTGATATCGAGCTTGGTGAAGACCTTGCCCAGGTGGTACTGGACGGTGCGCGCGCTGATGAACAGCCGGGCGCCGATCTCCGGGTTCGACAGCCCGTCGCGGGCCAGCTGCGCGATCTGGGCCTCCTGCCCGGTCAGCTCCTCGTTCATGGCCACGGCGGTCCGCTTGCGGGCGGTCTCACCGGTGGCCCGCAGCTCGCGGCCAGCCCGCTCAGCGAATGCCCCCATGCCGATCGCGTCGAACATGTCGTGCGCGGTGCGCAGCTGCGCCCGCGCGTCGGCCCGCCGCCCCTCACGGCGCAGCCACTCACCGTACAGCAGGTGCGCGCGGGCCAGTTCGGGCCGCAGCCGGGTGCGGCTCAGCCGGTCGATCGCTTCCCGGTACAGGCTCTCGGCGACCTCACCGTCGCTCAGCAGCGCGCGGCAGCGCGCCTCGACGCCCAGGCCGAAGTCGGTACCCCCGGCCTGAGTGAATTGTGCGAGCCGGGTCAGGGCGTCGCCTGCGATGCCGGTATCACCGGTCCGGGCGGCGGCCTCGATCAGCTCGGGCAGCGCCCACATGGAAATGTAGAGCGCGGAGGTATCCTCGCTGGCTTGCCGGGCCGCCGCCAGCGCGTCGGTGTACCGGCCGAGGCTGTTGGCCAGGATGGCGGCGACCCAGTGCGCGTAGGCCACCGCGATGCCCTGGCCCGCCGCCGCGGCCTCGGCGAGGGTGGCCTCGATCAGCGCGGCGGCCTCGGCCTGGTTCCCGCGCAGGGCCGCGAGCATCATCGCGGTGAACGGGAAGCTGCGGCTCCCGGTCGCCTCGCAGACCGCGTCGGCCTCGGCGACCAGGGCGGCGCCCGCCGCGAAGTCACCGCTCCACACGACCTCCGTACCCAGCGAGGCGAGCAGGAGCGGCAGCCGCTCGAGCGCCCCGGCGTCCCGGGCCAGCTGGAGCTGCCGGACCAGCATCACGTGCCAGGCGTCGCTGTCCCACAGGGCGCTGGCCGCCCCCTGAGCCATCCAGCCCCAGCGTAGTCCGTCTTCCACGGTGAGGCTCGCGCCGGTGAACACGCTGACGGCCTGCCGCAACGTCGGCGCCGCGGCGGCCGGCCCGTCGGCGACCAGCAGCGCCAGGCCGGCCAGCACCAGGTCGACCGGGCGCGGCTCGGCCGCCGGGGGCAGGGCCCGGGCGGCGCGGGAGACCTCCGGCAGGTCGCCGGACCCGGCCAGCCG
>WNGG01023240.1_pt1 | contig 11936 bp, 7 predicted proteins | sample 5400661 | NCBI WGS metagenome assembly WNGG01 (sample SAMN13153372, study PRJNA577476) | soil metagenome | isolation source: 100 cm soil or saprolite under Garry oak tree replicate 1 | place: USA:California | collected 2016-06-15 | reverse complement strand
GTTCCTACGCACGCGCATGGACCTTGAAAGCAGACGTCTACGAGGCGCTGGGCAATTCCAAGGAGGCGCAGAAGGCCCGCAGACGGGCCAAACCCTGGGGATTGATGAATTGATACCTCTATTACTCCTTAAATATGTTAAACTTGTACCAGATTCTCTTTTCAAAGGCTTTTTATTTTAGAGGAATCCACCCTGAAAGCTATTCTCCCCCTCACGGCATAATATTGTTTTGCAAGCATTATATAGGCAGACAAACATGAAAGGACGAGCATAAGCATGGACAGGACAGGGACGCGTGAGACGAGGGTGGCCAGACTATGGCGATGGTCGAGGGCCTCCTATGCAAGCCTCCACAGTATCGGAAGCGTGCTCAGCATCTTGAGTATCTATAGTGCAGGAAGTGTGCTCAGTATCGGAAGCGCTGGCAGTATTTTCAGCATTGGGAGTACGGGCAGTATCTTGAGTATCGGGAGTGTAGGTAGCATTTTGAGCATCGGGAGCCGCAACAGGTTTCCAGGCAAGAACCGCATAGCCTGAAGCAAGCATAAGTAGTCCCGGGAAAGTGGAGTTCGCCAACGGTTTCAAGATGCGGAAGAATCAGATTTTTGGGATTATTTTATCTGGAATAGGCGTCGAAAGAGATTCGATTGAAAAAGAGTATTAGGATCATAGGCTGCCTTAATTTGCGAAAATCTATCAATGATTTCGCTGCCCATCATTTGTCTAAAGGTTTGTGCATCAAGTACTCTATCTTGAGCAAGATACAATCGTCCACCCGCCTCAATGACTTGGTTGCGCATTTCTCTTAGCAATCGTACAAGGTGTGCCTCGTGATCAGAGTTTACACGATACGCAAACTCAAGAGAAAAGCCATCGACTTGGTAGCTGAGCAAGAATGGATCAGATCGATGCTGCCGCAAAATACACCATAAAGGTACGAAACCGGACTGCTGAGAAAGTTGGAGTAAACGAGAGAAGACATCAGGAGCTTGCCTTGCTGGAACAAAAGGGTGGAAGAAGTAACTTCCCCATGAGAGCATGGTACGCAAACAATAGTCTACAGGGCTGAAAGGAAAATGGAACTGGGCAATAGGAACATGCTTCGCATCCCCTTCCCTATCAAACATACTTGGCCTGAAAAGCATCTCATTGCTAATTTTGATATTTAAATCGAACAGTGGTTGTAAGACATGTCTGAGAATAGATGATGAAGCAATCTTAGCAATACTTGTCGGGACACCCTGCTTGCGAGGATGAAGGTAGGCAGGATCATCTTCCTCAATGAACTGCCCGCATATAACAATACCGGACCCAATAGGCCCTTCTCGTAGGTACCCATCAATCCACCCCATGAGATAACCTTCCCTTGCTGCTTCATCTGTAAAGATCTCGAACATTTCAGCTAGTGAGCCAGCAATTCGTCGACGGCTAAGTAGCTTACCAGAGCGGATGCGGTGCAACTGCAAGGTAATGCTGGTAATGACGCCAAGCATACCCAGGCCACCAATTGCCGAGTAAAAAAGCTCATCATTGTCGTGTAGTGTTACCGGGACAAGCTCCCCTGAAGGCAAAAGCAAGTCAAAGGCACGAACATGCTCACCTATCGAGCCTGCATGCCAGGCATTGGCACCGTAGATATTGAGTGCAAGGCAACCACCAATTGTTGATTCCATCCTTGACGGTAAAACTCCAGGCCACCATCCACTTCCTATCGTGGTTCGCCATAACTCATCGACCATCACTCCCGGTTCAACCTTGATGATACCTCGTCTAGGGTCCCAATCGAGGATACGCCGAAATAGGGAGAGATCAAGCGCCATTCCATTAGAATTGAGAGCTGCGTCGTAATTGTGTCCTCCACCTCTCGGCACTACAGTTTGACCCTGAGATATGGCAGATGCAATTAGATCTTGAAGATGCTGAATCGTCTTCGGTCGTGCGGCATTAGTACAAGTATTCAGTCTCATTAGCCACCTTTTAGCTATGATTGACAGAATGATGAGAGCGGCATCAGATGAGAAAAAGGACTAATTTTAGCGTTACACACAGTCAAGTAATTTTTCCCTAATACCCCGGCCGATCAAGATAAGTCTCTAATAGACATAGACGTATGGTGGCCCATTTCATCAAATGCTGCAGCACATATTTTCTCGGTTCTTTTTAAGTCATAACAAAATTGATAACTTCATAATAATGTGCAAATAAGTGTGCTTTCTGCTTTGTTATTTCTTATAACAAACCATTAGCTAATATACGACTTTGCTTAGATGTGTTTTTTGTGAAGTTTTCAGATTGATAAAGACAAGGATACTCTCATAATTGACAAGTTGCCGAGCTCATGTTATCATACATATATTGGCTAACCGAGAATGAAAATTAGAGAGAAAAGATAGAGGATCAAGAAAACTCTCAGCAAGGAGCCTTATGTCACTTGTCGATAATCCTTATCGGAATCGCAAAGCGGTAGCCGATCCAGCCCTCTTCTGTGGGCGTCAGAGCGTGCTTCTTCTTATTGCCGACAATATCAGGCACCGGCAAATGTGTGCTATTGCAGGAGAACCTCTGATCGGAAAAACTTCCCTTCTCTACTATTTGGTTCACCCTCAAGGTGCTTGGTCAATCGAAGCATTCAAGGATAATCTAGGGGGCCCTGATCATTATCTCTTCGTGTTGATTGAATCGGGACGTTTGCCAATAAGCAATGCGAATGGTTTTTTTCGCTATCTCTTTGATCGAGTGATAGAGGAAGCTGAGAAAGTAGATACGAAAAGTGGGGGAAGGGGAGTTCACAACGAACCGGTTCTGACATCAAGTGATGACTACGAAACACAACGATTATTCGAACATTACCTAAAAAAACAAGAGCGACAGGTGATATTACTGTTCGATGACTTTGATATAGTTGTCAATGAACTGAACAAAGATGATGTAGTCAAAATAATGCACAAGATACGTGGACTGACACAAGCTCTGGATCTTCTAGATAAACTCAACTGTATTTTCGTCAGTACAGATCCGCTCGAGCAACTTTTTAAAACGAAAGGATTTACAATTGATTCCCCTCTCTCAAGAATCATGCTAGACTACGAATTTTTACGGCCTATGGACGACAAGGAGATTGAGCAATTAATTACCAGGCCGTTACAGCAATTAGAGAGAAAGGATATTCGCTTCACTCGGGAAGAGATAACTTTTATCAAACAGATGGCTGGGCAGCATCCTGGCATGATTAAAGAGGCATGTTATCACTTATTTGAGGCAAAATTCAGGAAAAATGAGCCCATAGCACTGATCCAGATTCGTCAGATACTGGAGAAAGATGCAAACGTATGCTGGCTCATGGAGAGGCTGTTGCGGAGAGTGGCCCAAATTGAGCAGCAAGAAGGATTGCCTCTAACACGGTGCTTGACCACAATAGCCCAGGGAAGAGCACCTACAGATCCGGTTGAGTTAGAAGCCCTTCACAAGGAAGGATTTATTGATAGTTCAGCATCTGAACCATGGATATGGGGAGATATGTTCCGCCGCTTTATTTTACGAAAAAATATAGAAACGCGTCCAAATACGGAGCCCTCAAGCATTTCCAAAAATGATCTAGCCGCGTCAGTTGGCTACAAACTTCAGAAACCACTGGCACCACTAGAAGATAAGCTTTTCAGCTATCTTGCTCAAAATATTGAACGTACCTGCGGGCGAACGGAACTGCATCAAGCTCTTTGGGGAGACAAGTTACCACGTAGCCGTGATGCCCTCGAACAACTCATAAAACGCATTCGTGAAAAGATGGAACCGCATCCAGAGTATCCAGAATACCTGCTTACAGTAAGAGGCCAGGGCTATCTCTTAAGGAAGAGAAGCCAAGAATAGTAACTTCCTCTATAGGTCACCCCCTCCTTCTCATATCAATCATAATTATCTTTTACGCAGGGCAGTTGGTAATATGTCCTACAGTTCCACCGCCACTTGACTTTTCATTGCTTGCAAGGTTATCATGATAACGTTCTCGGTTAACCGATGTTTTATTGGTTATGCGACATAAGCGTAAGGCTTGTCGCAGAATAAATATGTCATTGTTAAAACAACAGAAATGCAAACAGCAAGTTTTGAACCAGAAGCGTATTAAAAAAGAGCACTTTCCTGCTCTTTTTCTAATCTTCTCAGGGGAAGCAGCCTCGTCGTTTCTAACATGGTAAGTGCAATAGCACCCAATACATGTGATATAGCGCTACCTTGTTCAATAGGTATACTCATGCTTATTAACATCCAAGCATGTAAAGATGTCAAATAATTTGTAGAGGTAGAGCAGCCAGGGCTCACCCTACCGGAGCGGAGGTGAGACTTTGAGTAAAGAAGCGGGTTGCATTGTGATCATTGGAGCGGGGATTATGGGCTGGACTCTGGCAGCCGAACTCACTAAACGGGGAATACTTTGTAAGATTATTGATACAGTTCCCCCAGGGGGATATGCATCGACGGGTAATCAGAGCTGGATGCAGAGTGGCGCCCTGTACCTGGCAAAGCTGGTGCTTGATGAAGTAACGGCAGAAACTTGTCGTGAAGGCTACCATTATATGATGGGGCATAATAGAGACCTCATCCAGCATAAAGTTCCATGCTATTTTTTATTTCATTATGAACAACAATGTCACAGTGTAATTGAGCATTGTCAGGCATTCGGTATAGCTGCCAGAGCTGTTTCCATTGAAGAGATAAAAGAACCCCTTTTGAAAGGAAGCGATCTGCGTTACGTAGCACTTGTACCTGATCACCCGTTCAATAATTCACAATTACTGCGTTCAATTGCCAGGCAGGCTTGTGATGGGGGAGCGCAGTTCTACCCGGTAGCCAGTCTTGAAACGATAGAGATAAAGAGGAACGGAGGTAATCTGCTTGTCTCACCTGGTAATACTGAAAAAATCGAGTGTAAGGGCATAATTCTGGCATGTGGTGCTATGATACCGGCCATACTAGAACGACTACTTCCAGGACAAGGAGAGGGCTTCAGGCTTACCAAGAATCCTGTCCTGGCGCTGCGTAGTGATATTACCATCTCCAGATCGATGCTTATCATTCCAGGTGAACCCGGGGGGCCGAATCTTGTCCCTTTCGAAATATCTGAGGGCCAAGGCGTATCGGTATGCATTCCCAGTACAGAGGAGTTTATTACAAACTTTCGTGATTATGGTTTATATCCTGAACATCTGAAAGAATTTGTCTCGAGTCTATCTAACTTCTATAGTGGAATAATAACGCTGGCAGCGGAACATACCATTTTAGGACATATATATTATTGCCAAAAACTTCACTTGCAAGAAGAGTTCGACAAAAACCAGTCTGGCAGAAGAACTATTTACTTATCCTACGCACTGGAATCAGGGGCACCTAACAATATTTATGTGCTCTATCCAGGTAAGGCAACTGCAGCGCCTATTTTAGCCGAAAAGTGTGCGCAAAAACTCGTGAGGGAGATCGAAGGGCTCCAGGTGGACTTCAACAGCTAGTCTCAGCTCATGTTGCGACTATAGAGCGTCGCGAGAGATACCGGTTTTACGCCGGTTATAGTAACGAACAAGGGCGGCAGCGATGTGTGCTCGAAGTGCAGCGGGAGTAATTGTCGTCACGTCTACATCCGCCAGAGTAAGTTGATTTTCAAAGCGCTTCAGGCTGAAGCCTTCATTGATTGCCGCTTCAACAGCGGTCGCTAATGCGCTCATCCTTTCAAGATCAGAGTCCTTCCGGCCCTCTGAATGAAAATCCTCTGTCTTAACAAACCTATCCATACCCCCTATTGTTAATACCTCGGGAACTATATAGGTAGACAATGCAGCCCGCAAAGCATAAGATAGTCCATTCTGTCTAAGCTCATCAGAGATATCCCTGCTTTCCGGCAGCCAAGGGAAATTCTTTCTATATTCGTAAGCATCACAGAAACAAGCGAGCACTTTTTGATATTCTGGAGCATTGATCATGAAGAGAATGGCCTCACGAAACTTCTCCTGAAATGCGAAGTCAAATAGAGGGACTTCTTCAAGATTCTCATCACCATCGGCAATGCGGGGCCTTACACCCCTCTCCACAAACAATTCTGTAAAAAGGAGCTTATGGAGTTGATTCACATATTGATATGGCAGATTTAATGCCGTTATACCGATATCCAGATAGTGAACGTAAGATTGTTCGGGAGAAAGAGCTATTACATGGCGATATTCTCGCTCAACAAGAGGTTGTGTTATTTTACTACCCACGCCTGGTTCATATATGGCGAGGTACCCAAGATCACCTTCGAGCCGGGAGACAGTTACTTGAAACTCCATCATCACATGGGGTGAGTTTGTGTCGGGACATAAGAGGCGAAGAGGATATCTCCACTCGCGATCAAACTCCCATTCGTTCTTAGAAATCTCCAGTTCCCAATCAAATATTTCCTTAAGATAGGGATCACTCTTCATGAGGCTAATGAAGGCCAGGTAAGATTGACCACCAAAGAGATCGAATAATCGCTTCACAACCGCCGACTTCTTAGCGAAGAATTCATGATTTATATCCTTGGGGATACGTTTAAAGTTGTGGGAGAAGATGTCAAATACATTGACTCCAAGCAGGTCATTAAGCTTAGAAGCATTCCATAACCATATTGCAAGTAAGTTAATAGCCAAAACATCGCCTCGGGGTGAAAGAAACCAAACAGGATATGGCTCTTCTAAGCTAGCTTGTAACTGGCGAAGTGTCACTACAGGATAGTCATTTGCTAAACCAGAATAGTTCGTATCTGACATGTGCTTCTTCCTGCGACTTTATAAATCTATCACAGCCTCTATATTAGAGATGGTCACAGCATCAGCACAAAATTGAGATTTATCCTGATGTGTGAGTAAAAGCGCTAAAAGTTTCTCGGCGTTAAGGAAAAATCCAGGCGTCATGCAACAAAAATATAATAAGTGATATGCTACTCTTATATAAAAATATCTATCTACAATAACTGATTATAATGATTAAACATAGGATGTCAAGTGGAAATGATAATATTGATGACTTTAAACACAAAATAGCACACACCAAATAGGCCATTACTCCTCTTTAGACCATATTACATGAGAAATTGTCAGGTGATAAACCTTCCTCTTGAATTCCTATCATATTTACTTACCTTGAAATATTACATTTATTATGATACATTTTACGTTAAGGTTATTTATGAAAAACCAGAGACGATTCTATTAACTTCGTAGTGCAACGGGAGTTTTTTGCCTGCATTCTTCAAAACCATACCGGGATTCTGTGATATGGAAAAACATATATCGGGGCTTCAGATTTTGAAACGTCAGCGTAGACTGCGTGGGTGGTCACAGGCTTATGTAGCGGAAATGGTGGGAAGCGATCCCAAAACTGTCAGCCGATGGGAACAGGGAAAAACCTCACCTGGCCCCTACTTTGTGCGGCAGCTTGTTGAACTTTTCGGAAAGAATGCTGAAGAATTAGGCTTACTTGTCAATGAGGAGAAGTATACCAGAACAGTCGAGCAGGTATTTTCCATGCACGAGGACTGGGGAGAAGCTCCGCAGGTGATCAGTTTTTATGGAAGAGAGCAGGAACTTGTCGAATTGAAGCAGTGGGTTCTCATGGATCATTGTCGGCTAATACTGGTTTTGGGCCTTGGTGGTATTGGTAAGACAACTCTCGTCACCATGCTGGCACAACAAATAAAAGGCGAATTTCGTTATGTTTTCTGGTGTTCACTACGACATGCTCCAACTCCTAGAGATATCCTCGAGAAATGCATTCTCTTACTGGAAAATCAACAAAGAGCTGATTTGTCAGTAGACATAGATGAGCTAATATCGCTTCTGATTTCCTTCTTGCGAGAGCGTCGCACTTTGCTGATACTGGACAATTTCGAGTCAGTACTACAGAGTAGATACCAGGCGGGCCAGTACTTGGAGGGATACGAGGGTTATGGCAAATTGCTGCTTCGTGTAGGAGAAGCGGAACATCAGAGTTGCTTACTGGTTACTAGCCGAGAGAAGCCAGGACAAATTTCTTATCTGGAAGGGAAAACACTACCAGTTCGATCTATCCAGCTTTTTGGCGTAGGACAAGACGAAGGGCGGAAACTTCTTGAGGATGCTGGCCTGTTTGGTACGGATGAAGCCTGGGCTGAACTTGTGCGCTTTTACGCAGGCAACCCACTCGCTATAAAATTAATTGCAGAACCTATACGGGAGGTATTTGGTGGCAATATCGCTGCTTTCTTGAAGGGTGGAGAGACAGTTTTTGGTGATGTTTATAATTTGTTAGACCAGCAGTTTCATCGACTATCGGAGTTAGAACAGGAGGTAATATACTGGCTAGCCATCGCGCGCGAAGACACATCAATCGACGAACTGCGAAGTGATATGCTACATTATGTGGCACAAGGTACCCTGGTTGAAGCTCTTCACTCACTACGCCGTCGTTCCATGATAGAGACGAATGCTCAGGCTCTTTTTATGCTACAGCCAGAGATCATGGAATATGTCACAGCCCGATTTGTGAAACAAGTTGTGCAAGAGTTTGAAGTAGAGGAAATACGGCTCCTGTCACGCTATACCTTAATCAAGGCACGTACAAAAGACTATGTGCGAAACAGCCAGATTCGCTTCATCCTAGCTCCAGTAGTAGAAAAGCTCCTTGTCACCTTTGGCAAAGCAACCAGTGAAAAGAAACTTAGAAATATTCTAGCAGCATTGCACATGATGGATTCCCAGCAGGCAGGCTATGCAGCGGGGAATATCATTAACATACTTGTGCAATTACAATCAGACCTACGAGGCGCTGATTTTTCTAACTTGACGATACAGCAAGCAAATTTGCGTGATGTTGACTTACCAGAGGTCAATTTCGCGAATGCTCATTTTGCAGAGTCCATTTTCACAGATACATTTGGCAGCATCCTTTGTGTTGCGTTTAATGCCAATGGTGATTTATTGGCTGCTGGTACTGCTGACGGAGAGATTCGTCTATGGCAAGTAGCAAGTGGTGCTTCACTACAGACCTACCAGGGGCATACAGATGGAATACGATCTATCATTTTCAGTCCAGATGGCAAGGTCCTGATCAGCGGAAGTGAAGATCACACTGTGCGCTGCTGGGATGTCTATACGGGCCGCTGTATCAAGGTATTAAGAGGCCATAGTAGTATCATCAGGTCGGTCGCATCTAGTCCCCACGAGCCGATAGTAGCCAGTGCGAGTGAAGATCAGACCATTCGGCTCTGGGATATCAATACAGGTTCTTGCATTACTATCTTGCGAGGGCACACGGATTGGGTACGCTCTGTCGCTTTCAGCCCAGACGGTCGTGTGATTGCAAGCGGAAGCAATGATAGAAGTATTAAGATATGGGACATCAGCACAGGTGCTTGCCTTGCTACCTTGTGGGGACATGCTCATACGGTGCGAACTATTGCGTTCAGTCCCATCGAGAATACCCTTGTCAGCGGTGGAGATGATGAGACGATACGAGTATGGGATTATCGTATGGGCCGAGGTGTTCATATTCTTCATGGACACACTTATCCAATTAGATCCGTTGCTTTCAGCCCGAACGGGCGTCTTATTGCTAGCGGAGGAGATGATCAAACCATTCGCTTATGGGACGCGAGTTCGGGTCATTGCTTGAATATACTACAGGAGCATACCAAACGAGTATGGTCTGTTGCTTTCAGTCCTGATGGGCAGTTTCTCGTCAGTGGGAGTGAAGATCAGACTATCCGTTTTTGGGATATTAACGCAGGTCGCTGCCTTCAAACAATACGTGGCTATAGCAATTGGATCTGGGCCGTTGCTTTCAATCCTAATGGGCGACTCCTTGCCAGTGGCTGTGAAGACCAGACGATTCGGCTATGGGATATTGAGATCGGTCACTGTCTTGATATTCTACAAGCACACATGAACCGGGTCAGGGCGGTCTCCTTCACACCTGATGGTCGGTTTCTTGCTAGTGCGAGTGACGATCAAACTATTTACTTATGGGATATGACTACTATGCAGTGCCACAGGGTTCTAAGAGGACATAGCCATCTGATCAGCACCCTGGCTTTTAGTCCCGCTGGCAGTATTCTTGCCAGCGGCAGCTACGATCAAACAGTGCGATTATGGGATGTGAATTCAGGGCGCTGTATTAAGACGTTAGTAGGGGGAAAGAGCTTGATACTATCCGTTGCCTTTAGTCCTGATGGGCAGCTTATCGCCAGCAGTAGTAGTGATCACACGGTGAGACTCTGGGATGTTGACACAGGCTCTTGTCGCTCTACCCTACAAGGGCATACTGACCAGATAGGGTGCATTGCCTTTAGCCCTGATGGCAATATACTCGCCAGTGGTAGTGATGATCAAATCATTTGCATATGGGATATTACTACAGGCCGCTGCTTGAGGACATTACAAGGGCATACTCATTGGGTGAGAAGCATTGCCTTCAGTCCCGACGGTCATACCCTTGCTAGCGGAAGTCATGATCAAACTATACATCTATGGGATACACGTACAGGACATAACTTGAGAGTACTGCGGGGTCACACAAGCTGGATATGGTCCGTTGCTTTGAGCCCGGATGGCAGATTAATTGCGAGTGGGAGCGATGATGGAACCGTTAAGCTTTGGAATGCTCAGAGCGGAGAATGCTTAAAAACCTTAAGAGGTGACCGGCCTTACGAACGGATGAACATCACCGGAGTAACAGGTCTAAGTGAGGTTCAGAAAGTTGCCCTCCGAACTCTAGGTGCAATCGAGTTGCCTAAGACCGATTTTAAGGAAAGCTTAACAACAGAGAGCAATGACTAAACATGAATAACGGTTACTTGAAATCCTCGTCTAAACGCTTCAGCCGTTCTATATAGCGAACGCGGAGATCTTCAGACATAGCCTTGCTTGTTCCTCCATGGCGCAACATGGTGATCTCTGCCATGATGCAGAGGGCGATCTCTTCGGGAGTGCCGCCACCCAGGTCTAAGCCAATCGGCGCACGCACCCGCATGAGCTTTTCGGCGGGAACGCCTTCCTGGTGTAGGAGCTTGAAGACAGCCCAGACCCGTCGCTGACTGCCGATCATGCCGATGTATGCTGCAGGGGAGTCGATGATGGCACGAAGGCCCTGCACATCGTGGGCATGGGCGCGCGTGACGAGCACAATGTGGGTACGCGGTGTAATGGGGTAATCCCGCAGCGTTGCTTCGATATCACCTACCAGCAACTGTCTCGCGTTGGGAAATCTTTCACGATTAGCAAACGATGCCCGGTCATCGGTAACGCTCACCGAGTAGTTCATAAGGTAAGCAATAGCGGCAAGTGGAGCAGCTATATGACCCGCTCCCGCTATGAGCAGCACAGGAGGGGGTAAGAAAGGTTCAACAAAAATCTCGGCCCAGGTGTTTGACGGGCCAGTTATTTTTTCAATGTGTGGTTTGCCTGCGGTAATGGCAGTCTGTGCAGCCTGTACGATCTGGGTTGTTAGTGTGGTTGGCGCCTCGGGAAGCTCAAGCTTCCCAAATGTGCGACCATCTTCATGGACCAACATCTGCTGGCCCATGTGGGAACGCCATACACCAGCAGTGGCGACAAGAGTAACCATTACAATAGCCTGTTCGCCCTCGAGCGCCTCATGGATAGCACGAGCGTAATCTTGCATGCCGGGCTGGCCGGCAAGTTGTGAGTTATGCCAGGGCTGGACAAATACATCGAAGATGCCACCACAGACTCCCTGGCTTTCCATGGCAATCTCTTCGGTCAATTCAACCTGGACGGTGCTGGGACGTCGTGTATCGATGACATTGAGGGCACTACGCCATACCTCGGCCTCGCCGCAGCCACCACCGACGGTGCCGCTGATCTTGCCTCCGCGATGGACGAGCATTTTTGCCCCCACTTCACGCGGAACAGACCCTTTGCGCCTGACAATAG
>WNGG01012763.1_pt1 | contig 11936 bp, 9 predicted proteins | sample 5400661 | NCBI WGS metagenome assembly WNGG01 (sample SAMN13153372, study PRJNA577476) | soil metagenome | isolation source: 100 cm soil or saprolite under Garry oak tree replicate 1 | place: USA:California | collected 2016-06-15 | reverse complement strand
TTACGCTCGGGCTCGGCATCGGGGCGAACACGGCGATTTTCACAGTCATCAACACGCTCATGCTTCGGTCGCTGCCGGTGCGGAAGCCGCACGAACTCGTCCAAGTATCCATCGCCGGAGTTAGTGGCCGCGATCACACGTTCACGTATCCCGGATACGAACGACTGCGCGACGGGGCCAGACTCCTTTCCGGGTTGTTCGCCGCTGGTAACGTCGGCGAGGGCAGCATGGTTGCCTCTGGAATGGGAGGAAAGGAAACCGAAATCATTCGTCCTCAACCCGTCACTGGAAACTTCTTCAGCGTGCTTGGCGTGCAGCCGTTTGTCGGGCGCCTTCTTTCCGACGCCGACGATCGGCCGAAGAGTGCCGAGCGGGTGGTGGTGATCAGTTACGGATTCTGGCAACGGCGATTTGGCAGCGACCCGTCGGTAATCGGTAAGAGCATCACCTTCCTTGACGTGCCGGTCGCCATCGTGGGTGTGACGTCGCCGGGCTTCTTTGGAGTTCAGCCGGGCGAGAATCCGGACTTATGGTTGCCGATCAATTTGATCCCACTGATGCGGCCGCAAGCGTTGGGTGAAGGGCATGACTGGCTGGCGTTGATCGGCCGCGTACGCCGCGGAACTGATATCCGGGAGGCACAGGGGGAATTGGCGGTAACCTTTCAGCAGTATCGCGCGGAACTTGCCGCAGCCATGAGTGCCGAGGCACGCCAACGTTTGCTGCAGGAGAGGGTGGAACTTCAGCCGGCGGCAACCGGATGGACCCGTCTTCGCGATCAGTTCCGTCAGCCGCTGACGATTTTGACAGTGGTTGTCGGGCTGGTGCTGTTGATTGCCTGCGCGAATGTCGCAAGTCTGATGCTCGCGCGGGCAATGGCCCGCACGCGGGAATTTTCCATTCGCACCGCGCTGGGAGCGCACCGGCTGCGGCTGATCCGACAATTGCTCACGGAAAGCGTTTTGCTTGCCGGGCTGGGTGGCATGTTGGGACTGCTCGTCGCGCACTGGGGCGCTCGCCTGCTCGTTTCCTTCGTGGGGGTTCAACCCGATCCGGTCTCGTTCGACCTCGCTCCGGATGCGCGAGTGTTGTGCTTTACGATGGGTCTTTCGTTGGCGACTGGCTTTGTTTTCGGTCTGGCCCCGGCGCTGCGCAGCAGTCGGTCCGATCTGACCCCTACTTTCAAAGAGACAGGCGCGAGCATTTCGGCAAATCGGCAGTTTCTCCAGCAGTCGCTCGTCGTGATACAGATTGCCACGTCTCTCGTTTTGCTGGTTGGGGCGGGATTGTTTGTGCGCACGCTTCAACAACTCAAAGGAATGGACATGGGCTTCTCGCGTGAAAATGTCGTCCTGTTCCAGGTCGGATTCAGCCAACGCGTTGACCGGAAACGCCGCGTTTCGGCTTACAAGGAGCTGCTTGGACGTCTGGAAGAGTCGCCCGGCGTGCGGGCGGCGTCCATGTCTTTCGTCACGCCGCTCACCGGAGACGCTTGGGGGCAACAAGTAGATATCGAAGGCTACACGCCCGGCCCGCAGGAGGTAGTGCGCTGCAGTGGAATGTCAGTGGCGCGACGCTACTTTGACACTCTGGGCACCCCGCTTCTGAACGGGCGGGACTTCGGTCCGCAAGATGAGCGACTCGATGCTTCGACTGCGACCAACGCTCCCGATGTGGCCATCATTAACGAGAGCATGGCTCGAAAGTACTTTGGGAACGCAAGCGCGCGGGGGCGGCGCTTCAGCTTTTTCGGGAGCGCTGACCGGAAATTTGAAATCGTCGGAGTCGTCAAGGATGCAAAATACAGCTCCTTGCGCGAACCGGCGCCGCCAACCTTCTACCTCTTCTGCTTTGGGGAAGTGCGGGACTGGGACATGATGTTTGCCGTGCGAACGACCGGTAAACCTGTCGCCGTCATGGACGGCCTTCGTCGCGCCGTTCGCGAAATTGATCCCACACTGCTACTGCGAGGCATGAGGACCCTGGAAGACGTGGTGGACGCCTCATTGCGACGGGAACGGATTATCGCCAATTTAGGCGGGTTCTTCAGTTTGACGGCCCTGGCTTTAGCGTGCCTCGGGCTGTACGGAATCCTCTCCTTTACGGTGGCGCAACGGACGCGTGAGATCGGTGTGCGGGTTGCCTTGGGTGCGCAGCGGCTGGACGTGTTTTCGCTGGTCGTCGGCAAGGGGCTGAAGCTGGCAGTGATTGGAGCCGCGATCGGTCTGCTCGGTGCGCTGGCTGTCACACGTCTTGTATCGCGCCTGCTCTACGGCGTCAGCCCGATTGATCCGGTGACCTTTGCCAGCGTGTCGTTGTTACTCGTAACCGTTGCGATGCTGGCGAGTTGGATACCCGCGCGGCGCGCTGCCAAAGTCGATCCGATGGATGCTCTGCGCCATGAATGATCTGAAATTCGCCTTCCGCCAGTTGCTCAAGAACCCCGGCTTCACCGCCGTGGCCGTGCTCACGCTCGCGCTGGGCATCGGAGTGAACCTCGCTCTGTTTGGAATTCTTAATGAGTGGCTCTTGCGCCCGAAACCAGTAGCCAACCCCGACGAACTGTGGGCCATTGAACCCGCTGATGCCACTCATCAACTGACTTATGCGAATCTTTGCCGCCCTTACTACGATGCGATCCGCCGCGAGACGCGAGTGTTCAAATCAGTCATTGGCAACGCTGGCATCACGCCAAAACTGCGCACGGAAGAAGGTGCCGAGCGTGTCTTCGCCGAGTTGGTCTCGGGAGACTACTTCACGTTCCTCGGTGTTACACCCGCGCTTGGCCGCGGTTTTTTGCCAGAAGAGGACGCCAGCCCGGGTACTGGTAGCGTCGCCGTGCTCAGTCATACTTTCTGGCTTAGCCAGTTTGGCGGCGCGACGGACGTCATCGGAAAAACCGTCACGCTCAATGACAAGATCGTTGAGATCGTCGGCGTCGCGCCAAAGGGATTTGCTGGCCTCGGATTTGCCCAACCCAGCCTCTGGATGCCAACGAGCATGGAGAAAATGCTGGACGAGGTTACGCGTTACAACCTGGTCGGGCGGCTGCCGGAACCCAAATTGGCCTCGACTGCGGTCGACTTGCTCTCACCGGTAGCGGCAGAGGTAACGAAAGAGCTGGCGGGATTTAAAGATCCTCAATGGTTTCGTTACGGTTACTCGCCCGCTTTCCAGACCGTTCGACTTGACCCGGTCGGGCGCGGTTCACTAGGTGTCTCCTTCGACCAAAAGCAAATCTTTGGCTTCCTTCGATTCGCCGGCGTGGCGACCCTGCTCCTGCTTATTATAGCGTGCGCGAACGTCGCCAATTTATTTTTCGTCCGCGCGCTGCAGCGTCGTAAAGAAATGGCCACCCGCATCGCCCTTGGTGCGACACGTGCGGCGCTGGTGCGTCTGCTGGTTTGCGAAGGCGTCATGGTGGCGTTCCTCGGCACCGTTGGAGCGATGCTCGCCTTTTCGTGGATCGGCGGCATCATTGTAAAATTCCCGACGTGGTGGCACGGTCCCGCAGTCGATCCGGTTCCGGACGTGCGCATTCTTCTGTTTGCCGTGGGCAGCGCGCTGCTCGTCGGTGTGGGCTTCAGCCTCATTCCGACCATCCAGGCGACCGGCTTCGAGCCTTTCCACGCGCTCAGAGATGCAGAAGGGGGCGAAGGTTCCGAGCGCAGACGAGCATGGCTTCGGCAGGCATTGATTGTCGCACAGATCGTAGGGTCACTCGTCTTGCTTTGCGGCGCGACCCTCTGCCTGCGCAGCATGAGCAAGCAACTGGCGTTGGACGTCGGATTCCGCTCGGATCGAATCGCGATAGCGCCGTTGAATCTGGAGCGAATCGGCTTCACCCGCAGTAACGCACTGCCGCAACTCGTGGAGATTGTCCGCCGTATTTCGCTGGTTCCTGGAGTCGAGCGAGTTGGTATCGCGCGTTCAGAACCTCTAGCCGGGACGGAAAGCAGTCAGGGAATATCTGAATTGGAAGGCTACAAATCACCGGATGGAAATCCGGTGATGGTCAACTTCGCTGATGTCGGGCCGGACACCTTTGCCGCGCTGGGAATTCCCATACTCTACGGACGGGAAATCAACCCGACGGACATCGATCTCGACCGCAAGGTCATCGTAGTGAACGAAAGTTTCGTGAACCAGTTCTGGTCCGGACAGGAACCGCTCGGGAAACACATCCAGCAAAACGAGGTAATCGGCGTTGTGAGAGACGTGCGCTTTAACCGGCTCGACTCGCCTCCTAGACCAATGATGTTCCGGCCTCTTCGAAGGGACTCTCTGCTCAATGCAAAGCTGTTGGTTCAGGCAAGAGGGGATCCCCGCCGCCTGGTCGCTGGTATTCGCAATGAACTCGTCCGCGTCCATCCCAAGGTTATGCAAGGAGAGGTTTGCACATTGCGCGACACTATGAAGAATGCTCTCGCTGTCCAGCTTGGTGCATTGAGAATTCTCAGCACACTTGGAGGCTTGGCGCTGGCCCTGTCCGCTATCGGCACCTACGGAGTGATGTCCTACATTGTGACACGCCGCACCCGCGAGATTGGGGTTCGCCTTGCATTGGGCGCGACACGTGGGGACGTGATGAAGTTGATTCTGAGGGTGGGCCTCCGTCTGGGTCTGATGGCGCTGGCAATCGGCCTGCCGCTATCGCTCGGCGCAGCGGGGCTTCTCCGTCATCACCTCGCTGGAATTAGTCCGTTCGATCCACTGTCCTTCATCGCCGTAGCTGCCTGTGTCCTTGCGGCTCTGATTGCCGCCTGTTGGTTGCCGACGCGTCGCGCGGCGCGAGTCGATCCGATGGAGGCGTTGCGTTATGAATGATCTCAGAATCGCCTTCCGCCAGTTGCTGAAGAACCCCGGTTTTACCGCCGTGGCGGTGCTTACGCTCGCGCTCGGCATCGGCGCGAACACGGCCATTTTCGGCGTATTGAACGAACTACTATTCAAGCCGCTTCCTGTTACGAATCCAGACACGCTTGCGAACTTGCTCTACGAAGTGACACCAACCGATTCCTTCACCTTTGCGCTCGTTCCTGTGCTTCTGGCCTCCGTGGCACTGCTCGCTTGTTGGTTCCCAGCTCATCGCGCCTCGAAGGTCGATCCCACAGAGGCTTTGCGCTATGAATGAAATTGAAACATTTCGCTCCTTTGCCGGGTTAATTCCTGATGGACCCGATGAGCGAGGCTCGTCGAGTCGTTGATGAACATTCCACCTGTCACCAACCATTTATGCAAATGAAACTGATCCCAATAATGCTGCTCGCCGGTTGTCTGACCGCTCTGGCTGAGACCGAAGAACAAATCAACAAACGCTTCCCCGTTCAGCCGGGCGGCAAACTCGTCGTGGACGTGGATTTCGGGTCCATCGACATCAGCACCAACGCGACGAGCGAAGTCACCGTGGACATCGTCCGCAAAGTCAGCCGGAGGAATAAGGCCAGTGAAGAAGAGTTTTTGCGTGAGCGTCCTGTGACGTTCTCACAGGACGGCAACACCTTGACAATTCAGTCGCGCGCGAAAAGCAAGATCAGTTGGTCCTGGCGTGGCTCACAGCGCACGGAAGGCAAATACACCATCACCGTACCCGCACAGTTTAACCCTAAGCTCAAAACCTCGGGCGGCGGCATTACTGTGAATGGCCTTACCGGAGAGACGAAAGCGGACACGAGCGGCGGCGGACTGAAGTTCACGCGTCTGCACGGGCCGTTGGACGGCGCGACTTCAGGTGGCGGTGTTCACGTCACGGATTGCGAGGGTACACTAAAGGTGCACACCAGTGGGGGTGGCATCGAAGTATCTGGCGGGGGTGGCTCGCTTACGGGCGATACCTCGGGCGGCTCCGTCACCGTGAAGGAATTTCGCGGTCCGATTCAGGTCGAGAGCAGTGGTGGCGGCATCACCATCGAAAACGTGGCCGGCAAAGTCGAAGGCTCTACTTCCGGTGGCTCCATCTCGGCCCGGTTTTCAGCGCCGTTGTCCCATGAAGTGAAACTGGGAACATCCGGCGGCGGCGTGACCGTACAAGTTGCAGGAAGTTCCGCGTTCGACCTCGATGCAGCCACATCCGGCGGTGGCGTGAGCAGCGATCTGCCCGTGACCGTCACCGGCAAAATTGCTCGCGACCATCTCAAAGGCCCGGTTAATGGCGGCGGGAAACCAGTGGTACTCCGCACCAGCGGCGGCAGCATTCATGTAAGGAAGCTTTGAAGGCGGGCCATACGACCGGGGCCATTCCACGAGGCGTAGCGCTTCGAGTGAGTAACGAACGAGTGGATTATGATCAAAGTCAACCTGGCCGAGAAATTCTCACAGTTCAGCGACTGTTGGAGTCCCAAAATTGTCGCCGAATTAAACCGCCAACAGGTGAAGCTGGTGAAATTTCAGGGGGCGTTCGACTGGCATCACCACGATGCGGAAGACGAACTTTTCTTCGTGGTCAAAGGACGCTTTCGTATGGAATTTCGCGATCACAATGTGTGGCTGGAAGAAGGCGAATTTCTGGTCGTGCCGCGGGGTGTGGAGCACCGTCCAGTGGCCGACGAAGAAGTGCAGGTGATGCTGTTCGAGCCTGCCTCGACACTGAACACTGGCAATGTGCAGAATGAGCGCACAGTAAGAACACTGGATCGCCTTTGAGCGCTCCTACAAACTCTCCTTCAAAGACCTAAGAAAACAGCGCACGGGGTGTGATTGCCCGCATCTACTACGATGCGGTAACATGGTTCGCTGCTCACTAAAATTGAACCTCTTCAAGTCCCCTAACTTACGGGTGGCGGAAAGTATTTAAACTTCAGAATCTCCTGATAGAGATGAACAGGAAGCCAAACACAGATAAGGAAGTGTTCATCCCCTCATGCCTCTACCGTGCGATCTCGTGACACGGTGGTAGAGCAGGTGGCCGTTTGTGAGTAGAAACTCCCTTGTTTTTCCGGACCTGCGTTTGTTTTGAGCTTTCCTCGCTTCTTTTGGCAGAAATCTGCCGGATGCCCTGCTTTTCCGTTTCCGTCCGTCCGCCCGGTTCGGGGAGCCGCTTCACAATCAAGTCGGTTGCCGAAGGCCGCGCTGACGATTTTGAGACGGCATCCAACAACTGTCGTTTGTCATCCGTGTAAATCCTCAACGCCTCCTTGAAACGGCTGGCCGACACGTAAAACTGCTCGCGCTCAGCCGCCCGGAACGATTCGGAACCTTCGGCCACGAAAACGCAGTCAACACCCTTGCTTTGCGCACTATAGGACGTGAGGCAATAGCCGTGCGTGAACGGCCGGCGAACCCAGAAACTCGAAGCTTTTATACACAAATCTTGACGCTAGACGTGCGGATCTTTCGCATACTGGCTACGGTGCGATGCGGAAATATTGCCTCAGGCCCACAGGGGTTTGTCGATACGGACTCGCGGCGCCCAAGACGTACGACCATGGCCCAGTGACTTCGCTCGCAGACTGGAGTCGGCCCGAGCCCCGCCATTCCAACACGATCTGTCCGCTCTCCAGACGTGCGCCCGTGAAGGCGACCGGCGGCAACTCACTCGGATCATCACTCAGATCGGGAACGCCATTGCCGTCCACGTCATTCGGGTCGTGGATGGACAAGATCCAATCATAATAGTCCTCTTCCGCTGTGGTGGGATCGCCATCTACGAACTCCAGGAAACCGAAGTAATTCGAGCTGCTCACCGAAACCCGTTGGATGAGGCCATTGGTGTAGGTCAAGGTCTGGCTGGCGCCGTTGGTCCACAGCCCGGCCGGAAACCGCAATTCGTTGAACCGATTGGTCGGCGAGCGCGTGAACTGGATCGGGCCAGTCAACGTGTTAGTACCGCTCTGCGTCTGCGTGAATTGCACCGTCCCGGTGACGTTGCTGCTGCCTGGCGTGTACCTGAGCGAGCCGGTGTATTCGAGCAATTCAAACGTGTTCGTGAGCTGGGCCACTTGGCCTGAGGTCAGCGACGTCAACACCAATCGGCACGCGCCGGTCTTGGATCCGGCTCCGCGACTCCAGGTCGCAGTCACCGTGCCGTCATCGATGTCCGTGAGGTAGTCTCCTTGCGTCTGGGTTGAGCCGACGCTTTGACTGGTTTGGAAAAAGTCTGCCACGCCATCGCGGTCGGCGTCGGTTGTCATCGGCACATCGAGATAAATAAATCCTCCGATTGTATTTGGGGGATTGAGCGCATGGAGCAGAAGATCGCTGCTATGAGTGAAATCCAACGGATCGAACTGCGGAAACAATTCGCCGTTGGGCGGGGACGTGTCGGCAAGGCTGGTCAACTCCAATTGGTAATCCACGCCAGCAAACCGCACGGTGGCGGGCTGAAAACGCAGCGAGAGACAATTGAGCGCGGCCGCGGCGGTCCGCGTGACTAAGACGCTGATCTGGAAAGTTGCCGGCGCACTGGTTTGTCCGCCAACACGGACCGTGACGGACGCCGAGCCGGCGGGCACGCCTGCCGGGACAATGATGACGAGCTGTGTCGTGGACGCACTGACTACGGTCGCTTGGGCGCTCTCGAAGAGCACAATGTTGTTGGCAACTGTCGGACTAAAGTTTACTCCGGTGATGGTGACTTGCGTGCCTGCAGACGCAGTCGTGGGGTTGATGGAATCAATTCGGGGAGCGTCTGGTGTGGCTCCTGTCAGAGCTCCCGTGAACACCTTTACTTCATAACCGCCGTTTGCCGCTTTGCGGATATGCGCAGCGCCTACGTCCAATAGATTTGTGCTGGCAACGTCATCAATCGCGCTCACTACCAAACGATACGTGCTGGGATTCGGCAAAGCGGTTCCAGCGAAATTTGCCGAAGGCAACGTCAGTGACAGAGCGGCGTTCCGACCTCGTTGTAGAGAGGGTGCCGCTTTTCTGGGCCGTCGTGCCGGTCTCATCGTTATTACTCACAACGATTTTGCCCGGGTCGTAATTCCCCGCTGTTTCCAGTCGCACGAAGAATGAGCCGAACGACTGACCGTCGGGTTGTTTGTCGTACCCTTTCGCGAGGAATCGGAAAAAACCAAATTCGGGCGCCAGCGCTACATTCGCGAGCGCGGCGTCGCTCAAGCCTTGCGACAAGTCATCGCCAAATCCGCTCTCATTCTCGGCGAAGAGCGTGCCGCTGGGAGCGATGAGCTGGAGAAACGGATCGAGCGGCGTGATCGGCGCTTTGGCGCGGCGCATGGTAATCGTCGCGCGATCCGCTCGGATGAATGGACCGATGTTCTGACCGGCCTGGTTCTGCAACATTTCGTCCGCGAAGACATTGAGCGCTTGCACGGCATCGAGCACGACCGTCGGCGTGGCGGTCACCCAGACGTATCGAGCCGAAGTCAGACCCGTGCCGGCCAGGTCGAACTGCTGCGTGCCGGAAAAAGTGCCGGCGATCGGGACGAACGTGTTTGCATAAGGCGTGTTTCCGACGGCAACCGTGTAGCTGCCGGAGAGCGCGAAAACCTTGAAATCCGCCCCAATGCCATCAACGATCTCCTGCCCTGAACCCGTATCCAGAATCAAGCTTGTCACCGCACCTTCTGGAATCGGGAGCGGCAGCGTGGGAGCCAATCCGTCATTCCGACCGAGTGTCGCGCAAACCCCTACATCCGCCGAGAGCGCGTCCGGCTCAGCCGGGTCGGGGACTTGAGTAAAATCAATCACCGTACCGGGCACAGGCGGGAAACATGCCGGCGTGCGAGCCGTGGGCGTTGTGATGCTGAGTGGGGAGGCTGGGGCGGACGATCGAACAATCGGCGTTCCATTCGTGAAGCCCGCCGAGTCGGGCGGAATTAATACCGCCACCGCGAACTGCACCGAGGTACGTCGAATACAAAAGCTGGGACCCGCTAGGATTCAACTTTGCGACAAAAGCATCCGCTCGATACAGCGGACCCACAACGTCGGGGTCGGGCGCGTTGGTCGGCTGAAAGGCATTGACCGTCGGAAAGTTCGTGGCGGACGTTTGGCCCGTTACATAGGCATTGCCTGCCGCGTCCACCGCAATGCCACGGCCAACAGTCTCCCAACTGTCGTCAGGGAATCCGCCGAGATGGGTAGAATAAACAAGCTGGCCGGCGGCATTGAATTTCGTCACGAACGTAAGCCATGGCCCTAGCTTGGAACAGGACAGACATCTACCATATAGGTGACTGCGGTTCAAGAGAAAACCCTGTGCTGTTGGGCCAGGGCCGGCACGCGCGGAAACTTTTGGTCGGCCAAGACAGGACAGCTCCGGCGGTGAACCGACAAGCAGCGGGTCGTCTGACTCTTTTACGCGGCCAACTTATTTTAAAGCTTTATCTCTTGGAACCGCAGTCGGATTGAGCCGCTCCCGCTACAATTTCTTCTTCTTCCTCTTCACTAATTAGACTCAGCGCCAGAAACCCACTGATACTCGCGCAACGGTGGAAACGTACTCCCCATGATTCTTCCAAATGCCACCCGAATCTGGACCGGCACAGGGCGCGAGTTGGTCGATGCTGCACCCGTCAGAATTCACAACGGCGCCTGCCGGAGTGCCCGGACAGAGATCAGCAGAGCCGAAAACCCCATCACCGTCGACATCGATCTCGCCGGAGAGCGAAAACGTTGTGTTAAATGTTGGCGGCGCGACCCCGACAATGTCCGTGGCGACCCGGAGCCAGTCGGGATCCAGGCCCGCATTCCTGATCCACTCCTGCAGGTCGGTGGTGCCTGCTGGGAACCGCGTTCCTGGCGCGACGATTGGCTTGGGAGCAGACAGCCATAAAAAGTGCTGGTTGGGATCCCTGAGTAAAACCTGCGGGACGAGAAAGTAGTGATCGGCCGGCAAGGTTGAATGGTGTCGTGAAGGTGACATCCAACTTGACTTCCTTTCCGGTCTTTGGCCCCTCGCCATGGGTCGTTTGATTTGGAGACGGGTGGATCCCCGTATCGACACTATTGGCCGCCGTGAAGCTGGCAGCGAGCTGCGTCACAGTGAACGTCAGGTCCCCAGCCGTTGAATCTCGATCAACGAACTCGACGTCCGCAGGAGAGTTTACCCGGGTGGGCACATGCGGCGTTCGATTCGGATCTGAATCCTTGGGGAACACGCGATAAATCTCGACTCGCACTTGGGAAACATCACTCAAATTCACTCCGGCAGGCAAAAGTCCTGTGATCGTAGCCGAATTTATCAGAGTCTGATTTGACAGGATGAAATCATCACCGGATTCCGTTTCCTGGTTAGCGCCGGAAGCCGGCCCGGGTCGCGTCGCGGTCGCCAAATCTAGGCCGCTTCAGCGGCTTCCAGAAGCGTTTTGCGCATCCATTTTGAACGGTCCGTGCCTGCGGACTTGGAGGCGCGCTCAATGGCGTTTAGCTCGTTATTGTTGAGCATGATCTTTGCAATGAAATTGCGAGCGCGACCCCTCGGCAGTGGGGGGCGTCCCATTCTGGCCTTTCTGGATGTTCTTTCGCTCATCGTCGTTTCACCTGCCACAAAACATACACAGTGTGTATGTTTTGGCAATCCCATTCCTTCCCCACCGGGGAACTTTTTGCAATAGGAATCGGGGCGGGCTCTGGAAAACAGGATTTCAAATTAAGACACTACCCTTCTGCCACTTGCGCAACAGTGGACACGTACTGCCCATGATTTTTCCAAACGCCACCCGACGCGGGACCGGCACAAGGCGCGAGTTGGTCGATGCTGCACCCGTCGTCGTTGACAACAGCACCTGGCGGGGTGTTCGGACACAGATCCAAAGAGTCCGGAACGCCATCACCGTCCGCATCGCTCTCGCCGGTGAGTGAAAAGGATGCGTTGAATGGGCCTTGACCGGTGATGTCGGTCCCGATGCGCAGCCAATCCGGGGCAAGAGCGTCATTTCGTGTCCAGCTTTGCAGGTCACCCGTGAACAACGGCGGGGCGGTCGGTTTGGGCGCGGAAAGCCACAGGAAATTGCCGTCGCTCAACAACACCT
>WNGG01005225.1_pt1 | contig 11936 bp, 6 predicted proteins | sample 5400661 | NCBI WGS metagenome assembly WNGG01 (sample SAMN13153372, study PRJNA577476) | soil metagenome | isolation source: 100 cm soil or saprolite under Garry oak tree replicate 1 | place: USA:California | collected 2016-06-15 | reverse complement strand
TGATCGATGTGATCGAGCGTCGCTACGACGCCGACCCGGCCAAAATGCCGTACGTCGTAAACAAAGAAGCTTTTCTTTCGTGAGTCTATGCGCCGGAGAGATCGCGAGCGCCGCTTGAAAATGTGACGATGCGACGCTACACTCTAACGCGTATCGCCGGACGCCTTGAAAACGTCGGACCTCGCTGAGACGATTCAAGTAGGAGTGATCAGGTTGACGGATCGCTGCTCACCTAGCATCCTGAATCAGAGATGGGAATCTTCACCGGACTCATAATAGAGGTAGGCAAGGTACGTCAGGCCCATCGCCGAGCAGACGGCGCCTTCCTCGTGATCGAAGCGAACAAAGTCTTGGAAGGAACACGCATTGGCGATTCGATCTCGATCAATGGAGTCGACCTCACAGTGATAGAACTGGGTGAGGACTTTTTCGCTGCGGATGCTTCGCTTGAAACCTTGAGGCGCTCGACTCTGGGCGAGCTCCGAGCAGGAAGCAGAGTGAACCTCGAACGCGCGTTGGCAGTCGGTGAAAGACTAGGCGGGCACATGGTCCAAGGTCACGTCGACGGAACAGGTGAGCTGGTAGAGGTAAACCCCGAAGGAAATGCTTACCTTATGAGGTTCAAGTTTCAACGAGGGCTCGGGCGATATATCGCGATGAAGGGATCGATTGCTGTCGACGGGATAAGCTTGACGGTCGCGGGGCTCGGCGGCGATTGGTTCGAGGTGGCAATCATTCCTCACACGTGGCGAGAGACGGCCTTGCGCGATCTGAAACGCGGAGATCATGTCAACCTTGAAGTTGACGTGTTAGCAAAATACGTTGAACGGTTAATGCAGCGCCACGATGAACCGACCGAAAGTAAACTGACCATTGAGTATCTGACGGAACGAGGTTACTAAGCGCGCAAGCTCAAAGTTAATCTGGAGCACACATGCCATTCGCAACTATCGCAGAAGCCATCGAAGAGTTCCGCGCAGGGCGATTGATCATTATCGTTGATGATGAAGACCGCGAGAACGAAGGCGACCTCGCGTGCGCGGCAGAAAAAGTCACACCCGAAGTCATCAACTTCATGGCGCGCTATGGACGTGGGCTGATCTGCCTTTCGCTCACCGAAGAGCGACTCGATGAGCTTCAAATTCCCTTGCAAGTTTCCGAATCGGACAACACTGCGACGCGCGGAACGGCTTTCTGCGTTTCGATCGAGGCGAGACGAGGCGTGACCACCGGAATATCCGCGGCCGACAGAGCAACCACCGTTCAGGTAGCGGTCGATCCGCGAACCAAACCTTCAGACCTCGCGCGGCCGGGTCACATTTTTCCTCTTCGTGCACGCAACGGTGGTGTCCTTGTGAGGCCTGGTCAGACCGAAGCGGTAGTCGACCTCGCGCGAATCGCAGGCCTCGTTCCCGCCGGAGTGATTTGCGAAGTCATGAACGACGACGGTTCGATGGCTCGCCTGCCACACCTGAAGGAGTTCGCCCTGCAGCATCGTCTGAAGATAATTACGGTCGCGGACATGGTCAGTTATCGAATGGCGAATGAAGTCCTGGTGCACCGCGCTGGCGAGGCGCGCGTTCCGACCGTGTACGGTGAGTTCCAGGCGATAGCGTTCACCAACGACATCAATCAAGATACTCATTTGGCGCTTGTGATGGGCGAGATTGATTCCAACTCGAGCATGCCCGTGCGCGTGCACTCGCAATGCGTGCTCGGCGACGTGTTCGGCTCGTTGCGCGACGATACGGGCTGGCAGCTTCAACGCGCGCTGGAGGTCATTGCAAGTGAAGGCCACGGCGTGCTGCTTTACTTGAAGCAAGAGGGGCGCGGAGTCGGATTGGTGAATCAGCTCAAGGCTTATCGACTCATGGACGAGCAGGACAAGGACGCCGTGGACGCCGACGCCGAAGTAGTCGGGCTTCACAAGATGGACCCGCGGGACTACGGCATCGGCGCGCAGATCCTTCACGAGTTGGGCGTGCGCAGGATGAGATTGATTACGAACCATCCCGTGAAGCGTGCGGCCATCGAAGGATTCGGATTGGAGATTACTGACCGCATTCCGATCGAAATGGAGCCGAACCGGTCTAACGAAAAAGTACTGCGTGCGAGGAAGGAAAAGCTCGGACATCTCCTCACCAAAGTCTGACGATTGCGTGGCGCGAAACAAACTAACCACGGTGGGCACTGGGACACGGGGACGAAAAAAGCATAACACCTGATCTAGCTATTTCCCCGTTCCCCGTGGTCCCCATGTTCCCCGTGGTTCCAGTCTTCATAGTCTATGCGCAGAAAACTGCTGATCGCTGCTGTCTCTCTCGTAAGCTTAGTCCTGATTCTCATCATCACGGCCTTGGTTTACGTTCGCAGCGGACAGCTCGACAGCTATCTTCAGAATCAGGTGGTCGCGGCGCTCGCGGACTTCGGCATCCGTGCGGAGATTGGCGGATCGCACATCGACATTCGCGGCTCCCGCGTCACTCTGGAAAACATAAAGTTATACGCTGGTGATGGGCAAAGCCCGTTCGGGGAGATCGATAGCCTCACTGCGCAGTTCTCAGTGCTCTCGTACTTGCGTCAGCGATTCCAAATCACTCAGGTCGAAATCCATCACCCGCACGCCTGGATCGAATTCGACGAGCAAGGCCGTTTCAACCTGGCCGCACTGCATGCGCCTCCGAGTAAGGAAGAGGCCAAGGAAAAGCAGGTTATTTTTCTTTCATCGAACTTCGAAGTCGACCAGGCCGAGCTGACCTTTATCGACCTCAAGCGCAATCTCAGAGCCCAAGTCTCGGACATTGTCGCTCATCTGGTGCCGCTGGAGTACGCATCAATTGAAGACAAGATCAATCACCGGCTCGAGTTTGGATTCACTGAAGCAACAGCAACCTTCGAAGGCAGGAAGATTCAAAACATCACCGCTAACATCCTCGCGCACGTTACGGAGCAGGGCGCCGACATACTTGCTGTCAACGGCGATCCTCAGTTCAAAGTGACTTCGGATTTCGGTGAGATCCAAGTTAACGGTAAGGTTGTAAGCTTCGATCCCTTCAAATATGACTTCCCGGACGTGCGAGCCGGCATCAAGCTCGACCAGATTTCACGGGTGTTCGCGCCAGAGACCAAGATGAGCGGACAGGCGGGCTTCAAGGGGAAGGTCGACGGTACAGGAGGAGACTATCACGCAAATGGTTCGATGGAGTCGAACGATCTCTCGGTATCCGGTTTCCGCGTCGCGGGCGTTCGCGTCAAGACCGATGTCAGCGGCCACGGCGAAGAATACAAGGGAAAGACAAGTATATCGACATCACAAATTAGCGGGCGTGACCTGGCTATTAGCTCGATCAACTTTAGCGATTCGATCAAAGGAAAGGGCCTCAACTTCGATGTTACCGGCGGGTTGAATCTCGCGTCGCTCAAAAGCGGGCGATTAGCGATCAACGAATTCAAAAGTTCGTTATCGCTTGATCGCAATAAGGCCACGTTCTCTCACGTGACCGCGGCGACGCTCGGCGGAAGCATCTCTGGTTCCGCTGCGATCGCTTACGGCGGCGGCTCGTCGCGCGTGGACCTGCAGTTCAAATCAATTGATCTCGATCAAATTGGTGCGCTCGCATCGGCGAAGGATGTGAAGGTGCGAGGCACGGCCGACGGCACTGCTTCGTTGACGTTTCCTCGCCTGGATTACAAAGCCGCCACCGGCAAGATCGACGCGTCCTTCGACGCGGCAGTTTCCCCGCCACAAAAAGAAGGAGAAGCGTCGCCGGCTCAAGGCGAGATCAGCCTGGTTGCGACAGGCCGTGGCTTCAACATCGAACGCGCATACGTTCGATCAAATCATAGCGATCTAACACTGACCGGCAGGATCGGCTGGGACAGCGCGACGGATGTAAACGTCAACTTCAAGTCGACCGACATGGCCGAGGTCCAGCGAGCGCTCGACGCGTTCGGGCTAATACCGGATTCGGTCAAGGAAGACTACGATCTCGCGCTCGAAGGCGAAGGAGTCTTCACCGGCAGAGTGCAAGGCAAGCTTTCCGCGCCGGACGTGTCGGGACACGCGAAGCTCGCCAGCATCAAGTCACACAACGAAGAGACAGGCTCGTTCGAGGGCGACGTCTCTTATAGTCCGTCGCTCGTGAGAATCGAGAAAGCGTCGCTTGTAAGACCTGACGGCGCGCGGGCGGACTTCAGCGTAAACGCGCCGCTTCCGGTAAAGGACAACGTCTCGGTCAAAGCCAACGTTCAGAATTTTGAGCTCGCGACTCTTCTTGTGCCTATCGCGCCAGGGCTGAAAGACATAGTTGGCAGGGGAGTAATCAACGGTACTCTTGATCTCAAAGGCTTGCCCGGACCTCGAACGATCGAGGGAACCGCAAAGCTGGCGCTCGCTGCAGGTGAGTTTAACCTTCCTTCGCAAGAACAAGGGCAAGAAGCCCGCAAGGTTTCGGTGCCCGAGTTCACCGGCGACATAACCTTGTCCAACAGCCTGATCAGCGTTCAGAACTTGAGAATGCGCGTAGGCGACAGCGACATCTCCGGTCAGGGCAGCTACAACCTCGATACTTATCAATACTCAGTAAACGCGGAAGGCAAAAACGTCGATCTCTCGCAATTGTCGGACGCCGCCGAGCTTCCGCATCTGAGCGGCAAAGCTGACGTGAGCATAGTCGGCCAAGGTCAATGGGGCAAAGCCGAAGACTGGTCGAAGGTGAACGTCAACGCGACGATTCAAGGTCACAACGTGATGATTGAAGGCCGCGACCTCGGCGATGCGAAGCTCGTGGCATTCACCGACAATGGTGTCTTGAAACTCGAAGCGTCAGGCAAGCTCCTGGAGCAGCAGCGCACCCTGGAGGCGACCATCGACCTGCGCGACCGCGAGCACTATCCCATCAGCGCCGGCATTGAATTCACCGACACCGACGTTGGGCCTTATCTCGGCTTGATCGCGCCCGAGTTGTCGAAGATCACCGGAACAGCGACCGGAACGATCAAGCTTTCAGGTCCGCTGCTTGACACCGACCGAATTCAGGCTGTAGCAACGCTTACTAAACTTGAAATCGGCGGCGCCATCTCCGCTCGTCAAACATACAAGATTACCAATCAAGGCAACATCGTTCTGAGGGCAACGCCGCGCGAGGTGACTCTTGAGCGGGTGGTCTTCACCGGCGAGAGTACCAGCGTAACCTTGGAAGGCACGCTCTCGCGCGACGCGTCTAAGTCGAACCTCACGGTTAATGGTGAAATCAATCTGCGTCTGTTGTCATCATTCACGCCTACCGTATTTGTGACGGGTGTCGCTGCGGTTCAAGCGTCGATCGTCGGCAAATTGGACTCGCCCCAGTTGTTGGGAGTCGCGAACCTCAAAGATGTGGGCGTACGCATAGTTGATTTCCCGCTCCAGATGGCGCATGGCAACGGTCAGATTCGGTTCACCTCGAACCAGGCGGTCGTCGAGAATTTCGTCGGCTCGACTCCAGGCGGCGGAGACATAACCGTCGATGGCGGAGCGGCCTTGTCGGGTCTAATCCCGTCCCAGTGGCGGTTGGAAGCAAAGGCGGATCAGATTAGCGGCGAGTACCCCAAGGACACGCAGACTGTGATGGACGCGCAGTTGACGCTTGAGGGCAATCGAAGGCTGCAGGTATTGAGCGGCGCCGCGCAGGTGAGACGCGCCTCCTACACAAGGGACATAACTCTTGATGAGCTGATCACTACTGGCGGGCCGTTCAAGCCCGAGTTCCTGGAAGCGGGTCCGGGTGGCGCCGGAGGACCGTCGGGTTTGCCAACCCTGCTTGACCTTCACATAACCGCCGACAACACGTTGGTCGTCAAGAACAATCTGGCGGATGCCGTGGGCAGCGCTTACTTGAATGTGCGGGGCTCGCTTGATGAGCCGCAGGCTTCCGGGCGAATACTGCTTTCGCGGGGTACACTGAACTTCAGGAATGGACGTTATGATTTGACTCGAGGCTTGATAACTCTTCCAGGTCGACGCGGAGCTGACCCTACCGTTGACTTTCAAGCGGAGGCTGACATCCGCGGCTATCACCTAACGGTCTCATTCAACGGCCCAATAGCAAAACTCCAAACCAACCTCAGATCCGATCCCGAATTGCCCGAACCTGATATCGTATCGCTAATTGTGACCGGCAACCTTTCGACTAGCCCATCAACGGCAGCCGCCGTGACTCAGACGGGGCTAGGCTTGGCACAGTCGATTCTTTCGGCTTCGCTATTAGAGACAATCACGAAAGGCAAAGAGAGATTGTATGGATTGAGCGCCTCTGTCGATCCATTGTTGTTCGGGCGCAGCGCCGACCCCACCGCCCGAATAACCGTCGGCCAGCGCATTACGAAGGACTTAACGGTGACTTATTCGCAGAACCTCACGTCGGGCGTATCGGGAATCGATCGCGTAATTCTGGTCGAATATAGGTTGAGCAACAAGTTCTCAGTCGTCGGAATTCGCAACGAGCGCGGCGAGCTCGGATTTGATATTCGATTGAGGAAAAGGTTTTGAAGGAAAAAGGAAAAAGGAAAAAGGAAAAAGCCGGAGAACAAAGAGTCGAGAGAGATGCTCGTCAGATTTTCGCGCAATCCCACCCACGGCAGTGGGTGGATCATTCAGACTCAGCCTACAAAGAACGTCCGCTGACTCTCTGTAATCCCACCCACGGGAGTGGGTGGATTGTTCAACTCCAACCTACCGAGAAAATGCTTGAGGACTATCGGCTAGTCCGCCCCACGGAAGAGGTTGAATCTGAACAATCCACCCACTGCCGTGGGTGGGATTCCGACAAGTGGCTAAGATTCTGTCGTAGGCGGGACCTGAATGATCCACCCACTGCCGTGGGTGGGATTTCGACAAAACCTCGTGCGCACCAAACCTTGAGTGTCGCCTTTGCTCTTTGTCTTTTCAGCTTTGGCTTTTTACTTTTTCCTTCCGTTTTCGCCAGCGACGTGGGCGACTTTCTCGGAAAGCGCGTAACAAGAGTCGACGTTGTCATTGAGGGTGCTCCAAACGCCAACGTCACGGAGATCCGATCGCTGCTGGACGTCGCCGCGGGTCAGGACTATTCGCCCGTTCGCATCCACGATTCGCTCTTGAGGCTTCATCGCTCGGGCCTGATCTCGGGTGCGAAAGTTGAAGGAGTCGCCGAGGGCACAAACGGAGTCGCGCTTCGTTTCGTCGTTAAGCCGCAGGCTCGCATCGAGAGCGTCGTCTTGGAAGGGACCCCGATCTTTCCAGCCGCTGAGATAAAAGCGCGGTTGAACGGTCTCGATTCCGGCGACCGCTTGTCGATCGGCGCCGTCACGCGAGGTCTCGCTGATCTCACTGCATTTTATTCCGCTCGTGGCTATTATCAGGCAAAGATCTCTTACGACATTCGCCTCGACCCTTCCAGCACTCGCGCGATCATAGCCTACAACATAACGCCGGGCGAGCAAGCTCGCGTGTCAACGGTTAACATTATTCCCGAAGGCGCGACCGTCGATATTTCCAAGGTGAAGCCTACGATAACAGTGGGCCAGCCGTTCAACGATGCGACGCTTCAAGACTATGTTGAGCACGTAAAACAAGAATACCTGAAACAGGGTTACCTGGCAGTGCGAGTGATGAACAATACTGTACCGGATACGACCGCTAACAAAGTGCCGGTGACCATAAAAATCGAATCGGGTCCTCGCGTAGAAGTTCAAATAGTGGGCCTCGACGTTAGTCAGAAGGATAAAGAGAAGACGCTGCCGTTCTACAAGCAAGGTGGCGTGGACGACTTTATGCTCGAGGAGGGGAGACGCAGCCTGCTCGATTATGCCCAGCGCAAGGGTTACTTCTTCGCGTCGGTCACTCGACCAAACGCCCCCGATCTGTCCCAGCCTGCGGTGACTTTGACCTACAAGGTTGAGCCGGGCACGCAATACACGCTCAGCGACATCGAGATTCACGGCGTTGATGCGATCCCCCACCGCACGCTGGAAGAACAAATGAAATCGAAGATGTCGACGCCCATCCCCTTCTTTGGAAGCCGCGGCATCACTAGCGATGACATGCTGCGCCAGGACGCGAACCTGATCTCGAAGCGCTTGCGCGCGGTCGGCTATCGAAGGGCGCACGTCGACGTGAGGCGAGGCGTTTCGTTGACCGGCAACAACCTGATCATCACTTTTGACGTTGATCAAGGCCCTCGCACTTACGTTGAGGAGATAAACCTCCGCGGCAACCAACTGATGTCGAGCGCCGAGCTTGAGGCGCGGCTTGAGATCAAGCCCGGCGACCCGTTGGTCGAAAGCCTGGTGAATAACGATGCCGATCAATTGCTGGCCGCGTACACGACGCAAGGTTTCGCCAGCGCCGAGGTCGTTCATGATGCAGTCGACCTCGGAAGCATAAATGGTCAGGACCGCGCGAGGTTGATCTTCAGCATAAATGAAGGCAATCGCGTTCGCATTCACGGTGTGACGACGCGTGGAACGGCGGTAACAAATAAGGACCGGCTCGCGCGCGATTTTTATGAGTTCAAGACTGGTGACTGGCTCCGCAATGACCTGTTGCAAGACACCGAACGGCAACTTTACGAAACCAACGCCTTCACCTCGGTAACGATAAACTCGGACGCGGCCGGGCAAACCGTGAATGGAATCGAAGAGCGCGACGTGACCGTGAACGTTTTGGAATCGAAGCGGCGCGATGTTGTCTACGGTCTGGGCTACCAGACGAACACCGCCAGCGCCAAGACCATTCCCGGATTGAGCTCGTTGCAGGGCGTGCGTGGGCTTACGCAGCTAACCTATTACAATCTGTTCGGCCGGCTGTATACCGGAATCACTCAGATACGTGTTTCGCAGAACGAGCTGTTTGGGCAGGTGTCCCTTCAGAACCCGCGCCCGTTTGGAACGAATTTTCCCTCGCTCATCTCGCTGTTTGCCAGAAGGCTCGGTGAAAAGAATTTTCGCACTGATCGCTACACGGTAAACCTTCAGGTTGAAAAGCGGTTTTCGCTCGACTTCATCGTGTACATGAGCTACTACTTCGAGCGAATCAGCATCTTCGACCTACCGCCCGATTTCACCGTGGCAGAGATTCAGCGAAACTCGCAACCGATCAGACTTGGGCGAATAGGGCCGAGCTTCCTGCGCGACAAACGTGACAACAAATTCGATCCGACTACGGGTAATCAAACTTTGGGCAGTCTTTATTTCTCAACCACCGCGCTTGGCGGCAGCGAGCAATTCGTGAAGCTGTTTATAGAGCACGATCGCTTCTATCCGATTCACAGATTTCGCGACACCGTGTTTTCGACTGGCGCCCGGCTCGGCTTGGCAACGCCGTTTGGCGGAAAGCAATCGCTTCCAATTTCTGAGCGGTTCTTTGGGGGAGGCGCTCGCGATCTGCGCGGCTTCGGATTTGAGGAAGCGGGACCTCAGATCGTAATCCCCAAGCGCGATTCGAATGGAAACATAGTCAAAGACTCGAGCGGCAATACGATATTTCAGGCAAGCCCGTTGGGGGGCAACGGCCTGCTCGCGATCAACAACGAGTTGAGATTCCCGTTGTATCGAATCCTCGGAGGCAGCCTGTTCTCGGACACCGGCAACGTCTTCGAGCGAGTTCGTGACATGAAACCGAGCAACATGACCGAGTCGATCGGATTTGGGTTGAGAATAAAGACGCCGGTCGGCCCGGTCAGGTTCGATTGGGGATTCATCGTGCTGAACAAGCCGCCGGGAGTGTCGGGTTCGCACAAGCACTTCACGATCGGACAGACTTTCTGATATGGCTTGGCGATTAGTAATAGACCACGGATTAGACGGGTTGGGCGGATGGTCGCGGATCAGATCCGCGTTCATCCGTCCGATCCGTCTTATCCGTGGTCTATCTCTTGTATGTGCACTCACCTTAATGGCGTCGACTGCTCGAGCGCAACAAATCGTCGACCAGATACTCACGCTGGTCAACAACGAACCGATTATGCGCACCGATTTGCTCTGGAGCATCGCGATGGACCCGCAAGCGCCCAGTCCGGTTGGCCCGGTTGGCCGCGATCTGCTCTCCCGCAAGCTAGAGGTTATGATCGATGAGCGGTTGATCGCGCAGGAGGCCGCCCGCATCCCGACCGCCGAGATAACTCAAGAGGAGATCGACAAGAAGCGAGTCGAGTTGATTCGCAGTTTCAGATCTGAAGCAGAGTTTCGCGAGCGAATCGGTTCGGTCGGTTTGACGCCGCAAAAGCTCGATGAGTTACTGCGCCAGAGAATTCTGATCGACAGGTTTGTTGATTTTCGGTTCCGTTCGTTTGTGCTGGTGACTGCCCAAGAGATCCAGCAAGAGTATGAGCGAAACTTTGTGCCCGAAATGCGCAGAAAGGGACAAATTCCTCCTGGTCTGGATGAGAGGCTTGAAAAGGGAACAGTTCGCGAACAGCTCGCCGAGCGACTCAAGGTTAAGAAGATCGACGAGGAGATCGAACGGTGGCTGGCTGCGGCTCGCCAGCGCGCGGACATAGTTCAGATTGCGGAACCTTGACCGATTCACGCTCGACGCGCGCCAAGAGTTAGTCAAAGTCTACAAATGTCAACGAAGGCAAGCCTGACACCTCCGTGACACTTTTTATTGTCCCAATACCAGAGGCGCTCTACGACTGAAAGTTCTCTTGCGAAGCGAACCCCGCGCGGACCAGCAGATCCCGGAATCGCCGCTCCTTATGCAGACCATCAAAAACTGGATTCGCTTTCACAAAAACGAAAGCGAAATTGAGAGTTTCGAAGGCCTTCTCCAGCCAGCCGAGTGCGTTGTCTTTTTCTCCAAGCAGCGCGCAGTATTCTGCCATCGCATAGGCATCGACGGAGTAACCTTTTCCAAGAAGGTCAGTGCTCGCCCTCCAGATGCCTCGGATTCCGTCAGCCGCAAAAGCTTTCCTGAGAGCTTCTTCATTCGCAGGGTCGGTATACAGCTTATCTCCCACCAGTTTTTGAAACTTGAAAAATTCTTCCGCGGCTTCCGCGTACAAACCTCGCTGTGTGTAGGTCTGATAGAGATAGACGTGGGCGTTGATGAAATCCGGATCAAGCTCAAGGGTCTTCCTGCAAGCAGCAATCGCCTGATCGTACTCGTGTGCAAAGTAATGTATTTGTCCCAAATCCGCGTTCATAGCAAGAGAGGACGCGTCCAGCTCGAGCGCCTTCTGCATCTCTGTTTCCGCCCAGTTGAAGCGAAGCGAATACGCCGCGATATAAAGGGCGTACCACTGATGAGCTGTTGCGTAATTTGGATCCAGCTCGATGGACTGCTTGAATTCTCGTTCGGCATCTTCCCAGTTCCATTGCCAGAACATTCTGATAAATCCAAGCGTCGCGTGTGGCTCGGCGAGCGTGCTGTCTATCGCCAGAGCTTTGTTAGCCATCTCCTCCGCCTTCGGCCAATACATCATGTCGAACGCGTAAGCGTCAGCCAATCCAGCGTAACCGAGCGCGTAGTTCGGGTCCTTCCTGATTGCCTGCTCGAAGCATGAAATGCTCTTAGATAAGCCTTCGTTGGTTCGAGTGTTCCAGAAGAAGCGGCCTTGCCGGTAAGCCTCTCTCGCGTCGTTTCTTTTCGCCGCGGCGAGCGCCGCCTTGTGATTTGACCTCCAGAAAGCGAACGCCCCGGCTATTCCGATTAGCAACATTGAAATGACGAGAACTGCGCGACTCGATTTCAAGGCGCTGATGCGGAAACGGCGCTCGGCGAGGGAACCGAGTTCTGTTTGCTGATCGCTGCTGCTCGCTTCTTCTTCAATGACAATATGAGAGCGAACGCTTTTCCCGAGCACGATGTAAGCGCTCTGGTCACGTATCTCGTCGACGTTCGCCACAAACCGATAGCCCAGCTTCGGGACGGTTTCGATGTACTGATGCCCGTTGCCGTCCTGGCCCAGGGCTTTTCTGAG
>WNGG01007673.1_pt1 | contig 11937 bp, 11 predicted proteins | sample 5400661 | NCBI WGS metagenome assembly WNGG01 (sample SAMN13153372, study PRJNA577476) | soil metagenome | isolation source: 100 cm soil or saprolite under Garry oak tree replicate 1 | place: USA:California | collected 2016-06-15 | reverse complement strand
CAAAACACCTTGCGAGTTTGCCAAGAGTTTTGGTGCACCGTGATTTTCAATCGCAAAACATTATCATCCAGAACGGGCAGGCTCATCTGATTGATTTTCAGGGAATGCGACCCGGTCTTCCCCATTACGATCTTGCGTCGTTGCTCTACGATCCGTATGTCGATCTTGCTGAAGCGGAACGCACTGACGTGGTCGCATATTATCGCGATCGACAGCGTGAAAACGGAATCACAATTGATGGCGACTTCGATTTGAAGTTGCGCCTTTGCGCAATGCAACGCCTCATGCAGGCGCTGGGTGCCTATGGTTTTCTCGGTCTCGTAAAAGGCCACAAACATTTCCTGGAACACATTCCTAATGCCCTGCGCTCGTTGCGTGCGGCTGTGGCAAAGATCGACAATCTCCAGCCGCTTGCATCTTTTCTCGCGGACACGCGCCTTGAAATCTGATCGACGGCCAGTTCATGGTGCTTCTACGCGAAAGGCGATTGAAGTTAATCGTCACTACCTCTGAGAAATGGATTTGTTCTCCGCTCGGTTCCGATTTGTGTCGGTGGGCCGTGGCCGGGAAGCACTGTGATGTCGTCACCGAGCGGAAATAATTTGTTTCTGATCCCGGTAATCAGTAGATCGATATCTCCGCCGGGCAAATCGCCTCGACCGATGCTTCCGGCAAAAAGGACATCGCCGCCGACGAGCAATTTGTCGTTGCGCGAAAAGAAGCAAAGACTTCCCGGGCAATGGCCGGAAATTTCAAGAACTTGAAAATCGGCGCCGAGAAAATTTCGGCTGAATGTTTCTTCGATCAAAAAATCCGGTACCACCGTTTCGATTTCGAGTTCGAAACCAAAATTGCGAAAGAATTCGCGGTCGGAAATCATGGGCGCGGTGAGCGGGTGACACCCGATTGGACAACCAAACTGGCGATTGATCCTGGCAAGATCCTGGACGTGATCGATATGCCCGTGTGTGAGGAGCAATAGTTTGAGATCGATCTCAAGCGAACGCACCCATTCGCAAGCGCCCTCAGGCGCGTCGAAGAGAATCCATCCCTCCGGCGCCTGAAGCAGATAGCAATTCGTTTCGAAAATTCCGCCGCAAAAGCTCTCGTAATTCATTGCGATTGACCGTATCCAAGCGTGACTACGGCTGAAGGCGAGAGTTTTTACGAATTAATTGAATGTTCACTCTTTTCGATTGTCTGATTCCTACTCACATGGCCACCTTGTTTGATCATCTTGCGTTCGATCGCGAAATCTGCCAAGGTGGGAAACCGCGTAATTACCGATGAAATCACATTTACAGCGATGCCTGGCGTTGTGCGCCATCGTTTTGGCAGCCGCGACTGCCGTCCCGCCGACAATGGCGAGCTCGAAGGAAACGGTCGCCATGTCCGTGGGCCGGCTCCTGGAGGAAGGCCATTACACCCGTCAAAAGCTCAACGAGGAAGTTTCGAACAAATTCCTGCAGACGTATCTCGAGCTTCTCGATTTTAGCCATCTGTTTTTCACCCAAAAAGATGTCGATGAGCTAAGCGCCAAATACGGCAGCTCGATGGCCGGGGACGTTCTGCTTGGCACGCTAAAACCAGCTTACGAGGTTTACGCTCTATATACGAAACGCGTTGACGACCGGGTCGCCAAGGTAAAAGAGCTGTTGAGGCAGCCGATCGATTTCAAGAGCAATGCGACGGTCGAGCTAAGCCGTCAAAAATCGCCCTGGCCAAAGGATGAGGCGGAAGCCGACCAACTCTGGCGCGGTCGTATCGCAAACGAGCTGTTGCAGGAGCATCTAAGCGAACATCCGATTGAGCCAGCGCCGCAACTGGTTACTCGTCGGTACGATCGCCTCGCCCGAAACGTCCACGAACAAGACAAGGACGAACAAATCAAACTCTTTCTCGATGCGCTCGCCCAGGCGTACGACCCGCATTCCGAATATCTGAGCAAAGCCGACATGAAGAATTTCAGCATCAACATGGGCCTCTCGCTCGTAGGCATCGGTGCCATGCTCCGGTCGGAAGATGGCTATGCGAAAATTGAAAGCCTGGTGCCCGGCGGACCCGCGCAAGTAGACGGGAGAGTCAAGGTTGGCGACCGCATTACCGCGGTGGCGCAGGGTCCGGCTGAGTTTGTCGATGTTCGGGAGATGCGGCTCGACAAAGTTGTCGAGATGATCCGTGGTAAGAAGGGGACGCGTGTCCGGTTGCTCGTCATTCCCTCGGATGCCACGGATCCGTCGCGCCGGAAAAATGTCGAGCTCGTGCGGGATGAAATTAAGCTGAAAGATCAGGAAGCCCGTGCCGATATCATTATCAAGAAAGACGAGAACGGCGATCCGATAAAACTCGGCTGGCTTACGCTGCCTTCCTTTTATGCCGACATGGACAAACACCAGAAAAGCACCACGCGCGACGTACTGGCATTGCTCAAACGGCTGAAGAAAGAAAACATCGCCGGACTGGTTGTGGACCTGCGGAAAAACGGCGGCGGCTCGCTGGAAGAGGCGCTCTCGCTCACCGGCTTGTTTTTGAAGTCTGGCCCGATTGTTCAGACGAAAGATTACAATGGTTACATTAGAATTTCGTCTGATCCCGACAGTGGCATCGCTTATACTGGCCCACTTGTAGTTTTGACGAGCCGGCAAAGCGCGTCCGCCAGCGAAATTTTCGCGGCTGCGCTACAGGATTATGGTCGGGCGGTGATCGTCGGTGACAAGAATACATTTGGCAAAGGTACCGTGCAGACAATCCTCCCGATTGGCCGGTTCGCTTCGCTGCTGGGCAGCCATAACGATGAAGACGGCGCGTTGAAGTTGACGATCCAAAAATTTTACCGAGTCGCGGGCGGCTCCACGCAGCTTCATGGCGTGGCTTCCGACATTGTCCTGCCGAGCCTAAGTGATCTTCCGGAGTTCGGCGAAGGCGCGCTAAAAAACGCCCTGCCATATGACGAAGTGGCCAAGGCGAAATACACGAAATGGTCCGATAGCCATTCCCTGTTTGTTGATCAACTCCGGCGACGCTCGGAAGAGCGCGTTAAGAACGATCCCGAGTTCCACTACGTGATGGGGGACATGGATCGTTTACGTCATAAGATCGATGAGAACCGAATTTCGCTGAACGAAGATTTGCGAAAAAAGGAACTGGCTGAGGATAAGCTGCGCAAGGAAACGCGTTCGAAAGAGCGTCTGGCGCGGAAGGAGGAGGAGCCGCAGATTTATCGGGTGACACTCGACACGGTTGATAAGCCAAATCTCCAATTGGTGATGTATCCCGGGAAATTGGCCGAGGCGAAGAAGAATGGCGTTTCCCCGAAAGTTGATCCTGAAGCTGCTTCCGATGCGGATTCGGAGTTGATTGCCGGTGCTGACACCCAAGGGGACACCAAAGAACCGGTTATCGATCCCGAGCGCGACGAGACACTTAATATTCTCACTGATCTTGTCGCTCTTTCGCGTGGGCCGAAGACGGCCAGCGCGAATCACTGAAGCGAAGAAATTTGTAGCCACCGGCCTGTGGCCGGTTGGCTTTTTACAGCAGAGACGGCCCACAGGCCGTGGCTACAGCGGCTATGGGTCGGTTGAGTTGTGCTAAATGAGGAAGCGCGGCCGCCTGTGCTCCCCAGACATTTACACCGCGATTGGCGCTTTGATTGAGGGATGCGGATCGTAACCGACGAGTTCGAAATCTTCGAACTTGAAGTCGTGAATGTTTTTGATGGCCGGGTTCAGTTTCATCTTGGGCAACGGTCGGTAATCGCGCGAAAGCTGCTCGCGCGCCTGCTCGAGATGATTGTTGTAGAGATGCAGGTCGCCAAATGTATGGACGAAATCGCCCGGCATGAGATCAACAACTTGGGCCACCATCATCGTGAGCAGCGAGTAGCTTGCGATGTTGAACGGAACGCCGAGAAAAAGATCGCAGCTGCGCTGGTAAAGTTGGCAACTCAACTCGCCGTCCTGGACATACAACTGGAAGAGGACGTGACACGGTGGCAGGGCCATCTTGTCGATCTCGGCCGGATTCCATGCGCTCACTATCAGCCGCCGGCTCTGCGGATTCGATTTGATCTGTGCGATCAAATTATCGATTTGGTCCACTCGCGCGCCGTTTGCCCCGCGCCAATCGCGCCATTGTGCGCCATAAACACGACCGAGCTCGCCGTTTTCATCGGCCCATTCATCCCAGATCGTCACGCCGTGCTCGTTGAGATAACGAGTGTTGGTGTCGCCGCGCAAGAACCAGAGCAGCTCATAAATGATGGATTTGATGTGCAGCTTTTTTGTGGTGAGCAGCGGGAACCCAGGCCCGTCCTGGCGCAAATCAAACCGCGCCTGCGCGCCGAAAACGGATAGCGTTCCTGTCCCTGTGCGATCTGTGCGCGTCCGGCCTTTTTCAAGCACTAGCCGGAGCAGATCATGATATTGCCGCACCCGAGAATTTTATAGTGGCGTGTGCATTCGCGAAACAGAATTTCTTTCTATCACGATTTTGTGATTGCGAGCCGCGTAATGCTCGGAAGGTTTAGAATACTTGGCAGAAATTAAGTCTTACTTTTGAAAGGAGTTTACAATGAACCTAATTTTCACACCGAGAATGATAGTAGCATTGGCCGCGCTGCTCGCTTCAACTCTGGTCGCAGCGTGTGGTCTGCGTTCCACGAATCCGTCCACCGAAACTCTCACTATCTATCAAGACGCACCGAAGATGAAGCTCCTTGACCTCGGCGAGCCGGGGAATAGCCCGGGCGACATATATCATTTTTTTGCTCCGCTACACTCCAGCCCTGGTGGTCCGGTGATTGGCGAAGTATTCGGCTCAAAGACGTTGGTCAAGCTCGCAACTGACGCCAACCCCGACCTGGAGAAGCGCGCAACCCTTCTGTTTTTCACGTTTGCCGATCGTCAGGATCAAATTATCGCTTTGGGCGTTCACGATTATTCGCCGACTGCGGCTGAATTTAATGCGGGAAAGTCTGTCGCCCGCGCGATACTGGGCGGCACAGGCAGGTACATGGGCGCGCGCGGCCAATTGATCAGTACGCGGAATGCAGATGGCTCATATACGCAGGTGTTCACGCTGCTAAAGTGATGCCGATAAAATGGGGGAAACAATTCCCGTGAGTAAACAGGCCACGGGCCTGTGCTCGCCAGACAAAGCGTGCCGGATTGGCACCAGCTGCGGTTGTGACCAGCGTTAGATCGAGATGAATTGGCTCAGTTCGGTCCGGTTGCTTTGACCTCTGATTAGCGCTAATTTCTGCTAGAACAAGAGCTTAGGGTGCAGCACATGCCGCTGGCCCATTGCTTGCTCATGATTGTCTTGGGTTAAAGTCTCGCTGCGGCGCATCCGTCCGTCGGCTGACTCTACCCAGAAAGGATTTTCAATTTATGGCTAAGGTTTTAGGTATCGATTTGGGAACCACCAACTCCTGCATGGCCGTCATGGAGGGTGGCGACCCGGTAGTTTTGGAAAATAGTGAAGGTGCACGCACGACGCCTTCCATCGTCGCATTTACAAAAAGCGGCGAGCGGCTGGTCGGCCAGGCCGCGAAACGTCAGGCGATCACGAATCCGCAGAATACAATCTTTTCCATCAAGCGGTTTATGGGCCGCAAGTTCGATGAGGTGCACGAAGAACAGAAACGTGTGCCTTACAAGATCGTGAAGGCCGCGAACGGCGACGCCCACGTTCAGGTGGAAGTAAACGGACAGCTCAAGACGTTTTCGCCGCCGGAGATCTCTGCGATGATCTTGTCCAAAATGAAAGCCGACGCAGAAGCGAAGCTCGGCGAAAAAATCACGCAGGTGGTCATCACCGTGCCGGCGTACTTCAACGACTCGCAGCGCAACGCAACCAAGGACGCGGGCAAGATCGCCGGCTTGGAAGTGCTGCGCATCATCAACGAACCCACAGCCGCATCGCTCGCTTACGGTTTGGATAAGAAAAAAGACGAGGAGATTGCGGTTTACGATTTGGGCGGCGGCACGTTCGATATTTCGGTTCTCGAAATCGGCGACGGCGTTTTCGAAGTGAAAGCGACCAACGGCGATACGCACCTCGGCGGTGACGATTGGGATGCGAAGATCATGGATTGGATCGTCGCCGAGTTCAAAAAGGACACCGGCATCGATTTGACCAGGCAGCCCGACGCGATCCAGCGAATTAAGGAAGAGTCTGAGAAAGCAAAAATCGCGCTTTCGAGCTCGCAAGAATACGAAATTAATCTGCCGTTCGTCACAGCAGACGCGAGCGGGCCGAAGCACATCCAGAAAAAATTGACCCGCGCGAAACTCGAGCAACTCACGGATGATCTCGTTCAGCGCACAGTTCCACCCGTGAAGGCGTGTCTGAAGGACGCTAAGATCGCCGAGCGCGACGTGAATGAGCTGGTGCTCGTCGGCGGCATGACGCGCATGCCGAAAGTCATCGAGACTGCGCGGAGCCTAATCGGTAAGGAACCGCACAAGGGCGTCAACCCGGACGAAGTCGTTGCGGTTGGTGCCGCGATTCAAGGCGGTGTGCTCAAGGGCGAAGTCAAAGACGTGCTCTTGCTAGACGTGACGCCGTTGACGCTGGCGATTGAAACTGCCGGCGGCGTGGCGACGCCAATGATTCCGCGCAACACAACGATCCCGACGCGGAAGTCGCAAATCTTTTCGACTTACAGCGACAATCAGCCGGGCGTGGAGATTAAAGTCTTGCAGGGCGAACGTCCGCTTTCACGCGACAACAAACAGCTTGGCGTTTTCCACCTCGACGGTATTCCGCCTGCACCGCGCGGCGTTCCGCAGATCGAAGTCACCTTCGACATCGATGCGAACGGCATTCTGCACGTGGGCGCGAAAGACCTTGGCACCGGCCGGGAGCAAAAAATCTCGATCACCGGTTCCAGTGGCTTGAGCAAAGATGAAGTCGAGAAGATGCAGCGCGAAGCCGAAGCGCATGCGGAGGAAGACAAGAAGGCGAAGGAAGCGATCGAGATCAAGAACAACGCCGACATGCTGGCCTATCAATCCGAGAAGCAGTTGAAAGAGTTAGGCGACAAAATTTCCGGCGACAAGAAAAAGCAAGTCGAAGACGCCATCGCCGCAGTGCGCGACGCGATCAATCGCAACGACGCCGACGCGATGAAACGGACCTACGACGATTTGCAGAACAAGTTCCAGGAGGTCAGCGCCGATCTTTACAAGCAAGCCTCAGCGCAAGCCGGTGCCCACCCGGGTCCGCAACCCGGACCCGAAGCACAACCGCGTGGCGGCACTGAAGAAGGCACCGGCCCCGCTAAGCGGGGCGAAGGCGACGTCGTAGATGCTGAGTTCGAAGTCGTGGACGAAGACAAGAAAAAGTAAGATCGACATGAAGCACGTCCCTCGCATGATCAAGTCGCCGTGGCTCCCTCGCGACGTCAATGGCAAGAAGGTTCTCGTCAGAGCGGTAACACTAAGCGGTCTTGAACTAAATGGCGTGGCCGAGATCGTCGCGTCTGGCCTAAATCCGGAGGGATTGATGCATATCGAGATTATTGTCACGTACGACAGTCGTCCTTGGGAAAAGACGCAAGCGGTTTTCTTATTGTCGGAGCGCCAAGCGAAACGACTAAAGCGATCGGACAACGATGAGTATGACTTCGTTTATGAAGGGATATTGGAGCCCGAAGCCGTGATGGATGAGCGAAGGCTGGAGAAAGTAAATCAATGACAGAGAAAATCACGATCGGTGGCGTAGTTCAATTGCGCTCGGGAGGTCAAGAAATGACGGTGATCGAGGTCGCCAAGGACTACATTTGTTGTCAGTGGTTCACTAAATCCGGAACCCTGAAGACGAATAAATTTCCGCCAACCTGCCTACAGAAGCAGGAGCCTGCGGCAGTAAATCTGCGATTGCTCGGAACATAAAACAATTTGCCGACGGCTGTCGCAACATCGAGAGTCGCCGGCTTCAAACCAAAAAAACAACAGAAGGAGTAAATAACTTATGGCAGCAGTTAACGTAAAACCGCTCGGCGATCGGGTGCTGGTGCAGCCGATCGAAGAGCAGGAAATGAAAAAAGGCGGGATCATCATCCCCGATACCGCTAAGGAAAAACCACAAGAGGGGAAAGTGGTCGCTTTAGGCACCGGTAAAATCGATGACAAGGGAAAGAAAATCGATTTCACGGTGAAGAAGGGCGACAAGGTGCTGATCTCCAAATACGGCGGCACCGAAATCAAAATCGACGATCAGAATTACCTGATCATGCGCGAGGACGACATCCTCGGCATCATCGGATAATCCCGTCGCTCAACTCTCAACCAACAACTATCAACTAAGAATATGGCAGCTAAACAACTACAATTCGATGAAAGCGCGCGGCACACATTGCTGCGCGGTATCGAGAAACTGGCGAAAGCCGTGAAGGCCACACTCGGCCCGAGCGGTCGCAACGTCATTCTCGACAAGAAATTCGGCAGTCCCACGATCACCAAGGACGGGGTGACGGTCGCAAAGGAGATTGAGCTCGAGGACCCGTATGAAAATATGGGCGCACAGCTCGTGCGCGAAGTCGCTTCCAAAACTTCCGACGTCGCGGGCGATGGCACGACCACAGCGACCATTCTCGCGGAATCAATTTACCGCGAAGGTCTGCGCAACGTCACTGCCGGCGCGAACCCGACTTCGTTGCAGCGCGGCATCATGAAAGGTGTCGATGCAATCGTCGAGGAGCTGAAGAAGCTCTCGAAGAAAGTGAGCGATCGCACCGAGATCGCGCAGGTCGCGACCGTTTCGGCCAACTGGGACAAAACGATCGGCGAGATTATTGCCGACGCCATGGACAAGGTTGGCAAGGACGGCACGATCACGGTCGAGGAAGCGAAATCGATCGAGACCACGCTGGAAGTGGTCGAGGGCATGCAATTCGACAAAGGTTATTTGTCGCCCTACTTCGTGACCAATGCGGAGGACATGGAAGCTGTTCTCGAAAATGCTTACATCCTCATTTACGAGAAGAAAATCTCGAGCTTGAAGGACCTGCTTCCTTTGCTCGAGAAAGTTGCGAAAGCTGGCCGTCCGCTCCTCATCATTTCTGAGGACGTGGAAGGCGAAGCGCTCGCGACGCTGGTCGTGAACAAATTGCGCGGCACGTTGCAGGTCTGCGCGGTGAAAGCGCCGGGCTTCGGCGATCGTCGCAAGGCGATGCTGGAAGACATCGCCGTGCTAACCGGCGGGCGTCTGATCAGCGAAGACCTCGGCATCAAGTTGGAGAACATCAAGCTCGAAGACCTCGGCCGTGCCAAACGTGTCACCATTGACAAGGAGAACACCACCATCGTGGAAGGCGAAGGCAAGAAAGCCGATATCCAGGGCCGAGTCGCACAGATCCGTCGTCAGATTGAAGAGACGACCAGCGATTACGATCGTGAGAAACTGCAGGAACGCCTCGCGAAGCTCGCGGGCGGTGTTGCGGTCGTCAACGTCGGCGCTGCGACTGAGACCGAGATGAAGGAAAAGAAAGCGCGGGTTGAAGATGCGTTGCACGCCACGCGTGCGGCGGTCGAGGAAGGCATCGTCGCAGGCGGCGGTGTTGCATTTCTGCGTGCGCAGAAAGTGCTCGATAACGTGAAGGACCTCGAACGCGACGAGAAGATCGGCGTGCAAATTGTGCGCCGCGCCATTGAGGAGCCTACGCGCCAACTTGCCGACAACGCGGGCCGCGAAGGCGCGCTCGTTGTCGAGGAAGTGAAGAAGCGCAAAGGCAACGAAGGCTACGACGTTTCCGCCGATGAATACACCGATCTGGTGAAGGCGGGCATCGTCGATCCAACCAAGGTCACCCGCACGGCGTTGCAAAACGCCGCGTCCATCGCAGGTCTGTTGCTCACCACCGAAGCGCTCGTGACGGAGATTCCTGAAAAGGAAAAAACTCCTCCGATGCCTGCGGGCGGCATGGGCGGCATGGATTACTAAGAAACCGAAACAACAAATGAATTACAGCAGCCGGGTCAGCAATGACCCGGCTGTTTTGCTTTCCCCGAATTAAAATTGTGACGCGGGGAAGAGCTTAAACAGCAACAGCGCGAGCAACGCGAAAAGTGTCTGCGAGCAATTGTAGATTCCACTGAAAAAAAGAAGCTCATCGTGGAATTTGGGATGGCGGATTCTTGCCGAATTGTTCTTGGATGAATTCAGCAGAGACGGCTAAGCGCATCCTGAGCTGCGGGTGAGCAGCTGTTCATTTGAGATCTTTCGCTCGCGAAATTGTTGGGGACGACGATCAGGCGGTGTACAATGAATCGTGTGGCGAATTGTGGCGGTAAATACCATTAGCTAGTCGGCAGTCGCAGCCGTATGCTGGCTCCTTAACAGTCGCAGCGTCAATCGATCGCGCAGGTGTGCGGACCCTTCTCTCTGCACGCAAAACAGCATCATGAATGCTATCGCTGCTCATAAAGATGAGCTTAAAAAATTGTTCGAGAATTTGTCCGGCAACAGTGCAGTCTCAGGGATAACTTTCGTGGCGTTCCTGGACGCTTATATCACGCGCCTCGATACGAATTGCTCAGACATCAGCGCCCGCGTCAATCCGCCGCCAGCGCAAATAAACCGAGAAGTAACATGGAACCAACATTGACTCAGAACTGCGCGCTCTACTACGCGCAACATAAAACTTCAAAACGTCGTGCGGCGCTTTTCAAGAAGTTTCGCGCTGCGGCCCGCAAGCGGGGGCCGGATGTTCGGCGGCAGCTGACCTCTGGCGACTTATTTATCGTACTTCATCAGGACAACGGGCGCTGAGCCGCTTCATTGATTGCCATCATGGATCCCCTGACTTTCGCAAGTTCACAAAACGAAGAAAGCGATTTTGCCGCAGAGCGACGTTGGGAAAGCGAAGGTGGCAATCCGGGAGAACTTCAACAGGCACTGTGTGATGATCGGAAGGAAGACGCCACCACCGCGAGGCACGCTGAAGGCATTCTGCTACGAGGTTAACGGCACATGCACCAAATCCAATTCCGCGAAATAATGCGAGATGCTGAAGTCGCGTATGCAATTCATCCTATCGTGCGCAAGTACCTCTTAACTGCGGAAGACACGACCAAAGCCTTGATCGCATGCGGCGTGCCGCGGGCTGCCAATGTAGCTCAGATCGCCACCGGCAGATTCCTCAACATTGCTCTGCCCTCTCTTCAGGAAGTCTAAGCGCTTTTGCAAAATCGATCTTCAGGTATGCCCAAACAAAAACGCAAGCATGACTTCGGTGGCAGTCGCTCGATTCCAAAGCGGGATATGCCGCGATCGAAAGGTGCTTCTCCGAAGCAACGCAAACAACTAGCTCATAACGCCCCTGTCCGACGGGCTGCGGGCAAATTTCGCGAATGATCACCGCGCAATGGAATGTCGTGATTCAACCGTGTGTTCTCACCAGTCTCACCCCCGAGCGGCCAGAAAGGACGCCCGCGAGACGAGCGCAGTCCGTATGAGAATCCGGTAACCAAATATGGAACCAATCGTCCAACAAAGCAGCGCGATTTATTTCAAGCGATACAAAGGCTCTAAATCTCGAGGTGCGCTTTTCCGGCAGCTTCGCGCTTCACTCGCAAATCAGATCCACGATGTTAAGCAGCAGACGCTCGGCAACGCACACATCGCGCAAGGGCTTCGATCAGGACAATTGTGGCTGAGAGGGCTCGAAGTTTAGTATGCGCGCGGCGATGCGACACACAAGGCGGGTTAGACGTACCGCTTCGCAAGGTAAAATGAGCAAAAGAAGCGCATTCCGATCCTCCGATCAGGAAGTGATGCGACATCTGTCGCGTTCTCAGATTTTCAAAGATTACGAACGGGCTTTCAGCGAAGCCACGGGTTTGCCGCTTAATATCCGAGGACACGATTCATGGTCGCCTGCACACCATGGCAAAACGGATCACGTTTCGTTCGCCGCGATTCTGGCTCGTT
>WNGG01007668.1_pt1 | contig 11940 bp, 7 predicted proteins | sample 5400661 | NCBI WGS metagenome assembly WNGG01 (sample SAMN13153372, study PRJNA577476) | soil metagenome | isolation source: 100 cm soil or saprolite under Garry oak tree replicate 1 | place: USA:California | collected 2016-06-15 | reverse complement strand
CGGCCGGTACTGTAGCGGTCATTGCGTTTGCATCCGTTACAGTTACTGTCACCGTGTAGGTCCCGGGCATATTGAAGCTGTGATTTACCGGGTTTCCTGAAGCCGTGGTTCCATCACCAAAGTTCCAGTTGAATGTGTAAGGAGAAGTCCCGCCAGAGACGGAAGCAGTGAAGCTAGCGAGTTGTCCAACTATTAGTCCTGATGATGGTGTCATCGCGAAGCTGGCGGTCAGAGGCGATGGTGCAACAGAGAGGGTCTGAGTTGATGTTGCTGTTTGAGCATTCGCATCCTTGACTGTAAGCGTGACTGCGTAAGTTCCTTGAACAGAGTAAGTGTGGCTGACGACGTTTCCACTCCCGGAACTATTATCTCCAAAGTTCCAACTGAAATTGAACGGATTCGTTCCACCAACGGTGGTGGCTGTGATGGTCACAGACTGACTACTTATCGCCGACGTCGGGCTGATTGTGAAGCTAACGGTTGGCTGTGCGTTGACGACCTCTGAAACTGTTTTGGATGCTGTGACTCCTAGACTATCTTGCGCGGTCACGACGACCGTGAAGGTTCCTGGATTAGAGTAGACGTGTGTTGTCGAGCATCCAGTACTTGATGCGCCATCGCCAAAAGTCCAGTTGCAAGAGACCCCTCCGACACCACCATTGGTACTGGCCGAGAAGTTACTAGGAACGCCCGCATCATTCGGGTTGGGACTAGCCATAGCAGATGGCACCGTTAGAGCTGCAACGACTGTGACTGACCTTGAACTGGTCGCATTCTGGGGGGGCGAAGAGGAGTCCGTGGCAGTCACGGTGATACCAAAGGTCCCACTAGTGCTGTAGATGTGAGTCGAAGTGATACCTGTCCCCGCGCCTCCGTCTCCGTAGGCCCACGCGAAAGAAACTGGGGCGCCACAGTTAGTTGCTGTGGCGGTGAAAGTCACCGGGGAAGTAGCCTCGGGCGTGGCTGGACTGAACGCTAGGCTAACGGTGCATTGGGGAGCAACAGTAATTTTCACCACGATGCTTTCTGATATTGCGACGCCTAGACTGTCCTTCACTGTTACAATCGCCGTGAAATTCCCTGCTGTGTTGTAGGCGTGGTCGGTCGAGCATCCGGTGCCACTCGCGCTGTCGCCGAAGTTCCAAGTGCACGTGACTGGTGCAATTCCTCCAGAAGTCGTTGCGATGAAGTTGACCGTTTGTGCGGTGTTGGCTGGGTTTGGAGTGGCGGTGGTGGTTGACACGCCGAGATCTGCTTTGACGACCACTGATTGAGCGGATGATGTTCCGGTCTTGCCGGCTGAGTCCGTTACCGTGACTGTGACGCTGAAGGTTCCGGCACCAGTGTAATCATGCGTTGGGGTGTTACCCGAGCCCAGAGCTGAGCCGTCCCCGAAATTCCAGCTGAAGCTCGCATATGGAGGAGTTCCACCAGTAGCCGTTGCACTAAAGGACACAGGTAGGTTGACTTCACTTGGACTAGTGCTCATGGTGAAGCTTGCAGTTATAGGAACCGGAGCAATGGCAAGAATCTGACTCGAAATAACTTGGGTATTGACCGCGTCCGTCAATGTAAGCGTTACAGTGAAGGTCCCTGCAGTCGAATACGCGTGAGTCACCGTTGCCCCTGATGCGGTCTGGCCATCTCCAAACATCCAGGAGTAGGTGTATGGTGTTACTCCTCCAGCGCCGGATCCTGTGAACGTGATCAAGCTGTTTACTTGAGGCGGTGATGGTGTGAACGTGAACGAGGCAGCCAGTGCAGGGAGGGTTACGGTTACAGTCTTACTTGCAATAGCCTTTTGTTGGGGGCTGCTAGCGTCCGTTACGGTCAGAGTTACAGTGTAGGTTCCGGCCGAGGAATAGGCGTGATTTGGATTCTGTCCGGTGCCGGTGGCACCATCTCCAAAACTCCACGAGTACGCGTAGGGAGTTGTTCCACCGCTTGCAATGCCAGCGAATGATACGCTTTGGCCTGTTAGTGGAGAAGATGGCGTGAAGCTGAGGCCTGCGGTCAACGCCGGAGGCGTCGCGGTTGTGAGTTTCACATTGTACCAGTTCACGTCTAGTTCCTGGAACTGGAATCCCTCCATCCCAATCTCTATCCCAGCAAGTTCGCACGGAGTATTCGTTGGTAGTCCCCAGGCCGTTAGGTCATCTTGGCACTGTTGCGCGACGTTGGCGGTTAGCGTGCCCGATTGTCCTAGGCTTGTTTGCAGTGTAACCTGGTCCCAACCGAATGAGTCTCCGGGGTTGTAAGTTCCAGTAGAACCAATTGCGCTGAATATTCCACCTACATTCTCTACTCGAACCTGGGAGTCGAGACACTGATACGTGGAACCGCCCGCAGATACAGGCCCATTGGGAAGCCAGAAGTAGAGAGCGATGTAGATGTGGTATCTGTCCGAGGTTGGACTTGAGCCGGGATTGTAGGAGAGAACAGTGAAGTTTGCGCTCACACTTGATAGTCCAGTAGGAATAACGCCGGACACTGGAGCCTGACATGGACTCCAAGGAAATGCTCCTTTCTGCGTCGTAGCGTAGTAGTAACTGGTGTCGTTTCCTTGGCCTGGATTTGACTGGCGAGTCTCTAGTACGCCGTTAACAATCGTCGAGGTGCTAGCTGATGGAATAGCATTGCCACAACTCCAGCCCTGAGGAAGGTTTGAGCAAGTGCCAAAGTTCCCTGTTAGAGGTAGTACCACGGTAACGGTTTGTGAGCTCGTCGCTGTTTGTTGAGGTGAGGACGAATCCTTCGCTGTCTCGGTTACCGTGAACGGCTGGGCCGTGGTGTAAGTGTGGCTTACAATCGTTCCTGTTCCCGTTGACCCGTCGCCGAAGTTCCAAGTAATAGTGTAGGGTGCGGTCCCGCCTGTCGTCACGGCTGTAAAAGTGACTAGTGAATTAGTCGACGGAGTTGTGGGAAGAAACGTGAAACCAGTCGACAGGGGAGGCGGGGTTCCCAAGACAGTCACGGTGTTAGAGCTCGTCGCAGTCTGGGAAGGCGAAGAAGAGTCCGTCACTTTTTCTGTCACTGTGAACGTTTGTGCACTAGTAAAGGTGTGAACGATCAATGGTCCTGTTCCAGATGCGCCATCGCCGAAATTCCAGCTGATGGAATACGGGGAAACGCCGCCGCTGCTTGTGGCTGTGAAAGTGACTGGTGCGTTCACCAGCGGCGCTATTGGTGAGACCGTGAAGCTTGTCGAAAGCGGCGGTGGTGTTGTCGTGCCAAAGAATTCGGTCATGGGGGTCGCGTTGCAGTCTGTTGAGGCGATGCATGCGAGGCCCCAGTTCTTCTCCAGCGTGGCGAGTAACGAATAATGATCGTAGAGGGCCGTTGACTTGTAAGCCGGTTTCGTCGCGGGTCCAGCGAGAATTGTGTAGACATAGTCGCTGGGGTAGCTGTTGTTTCCCTCGTCAAATGTTACTAAGAGAGCAGCTTTGGTTGTGGTGAACTCTGTGGAGCTGAGAATCTGCGGGATGAGAGTGCTCATGTACGTGTCTCCTGAGGATATCGAGTTGTCGTGCATGTTGTGGCTGTTGTCAGGGTTGATCCAGATCAGATTCGCCCCACCGCCATTGAGTTCAGTCAAAAGATTCGTAGGGGTGCTTGTCGAGAACGAGTAGATGTGGGAGCATCTGGTCGAGCTGCTCACAATGTCGTTCATGAAGAGTAGGCTGGCGTGGTAAGCGGTGCCGAAAGATTGGTCGCAGCCACCTGAAGAACCCTCATAGTAAGCATCCCAGGATAGTCCTACTGATTCCATCCTGTCAACTAGATTAACCGCGTTTGAGGAATACGATCCACCCGGAGCAGTCGGTCCACTGTCAGTGGTGCTGTCACCGCCTCCTGAGAGGCATCCCCCTATGTTGGGAGAAGAATTGCTACAATCTCCGGCGAGCCCAGAGACCAAGGCGAGATAGTTGGGCTCGCTCGGGTGGTCTACCGCGCTGTATCCTTGAGAGAGAGACCATGCGTTAGCTAGCCCTGTGAGATATGGAGCAGAACTGCTTCCGTATATCTCGTTCAAACTGTGATTTTCTAGGATCAGAACAACAATATGGTCAAACATGCTCGGAGAAGCTGCTGACACATTGGCGTTGGAGGCCGCAAACGCGGTTGCTGGTATGGCAAGTGCGATTGATGCCAGCAACAATATGGCCAGAAGCGGTCGTCGGCCATTGCCGATTGCTGTCAGCTAGAATTGTCTCCCAGCCTCAGGCGGGAGAGCATACTAGTTGCTCTCGCCATGCTGGGTTGGCGCTCGCAACCGCTAAGCGCGTCAGCTAGATTGTTTCTGACGTGACTCCTCAACCTGATGACCAAAACAGACAGGGTCGTCCATGCAATAAGAACGTTTCGAAACCTTGACGACGTGTAACTGTTACTCGCGTGACATGTCGACAAAACGCGGAGGGCAATATACCGGAACTGAATGGCTGAAAAGTCTCGCTGGGTGACGGCTTGTTATTAGGCGGGGTCCAACCTTCTGATCCTGTCGGATCCCAGGTTTCCAACCTGATGACCACCCAAGAGCTATCGTGCTCTTGGTTCGGGCTGTGCCTGGGACCCGCCCACTAAGTTTCCCTGTCTTTCATCCAAACGACGACCGGACCGTGAAACTAATCATTGACGCGTTCGCAGCAAACGTCCCAGAAAGACTTCGGGCGTTCCAGGATGCTGGAATTCTCTTCTTGTTAGTATAATGGATGGCAACCAAGGCTTAGCCTGTTCTTAACCCCGGTCTGCCCTGATTGGTTCAAGAGCCAACCGTACCTTGGACTCTAACGTGGAAACTGAATGGCTGGGACCACTGCAAAAGCCCGGTGAGGCCCGATGTGTGGAGAGGGATTAGACTATACTTGCGTATTGGTGGATTATGGCTGTGATGTATCGTATTCCTGCGATGAAATCTTCCGTTGTCGTATACTCGTTTGGTGCGTGGGCGTGGCTGTAAGCTGAGGGCGGCCCGCTTCCTGTCCAGATACTGTCCAGGCCTAGTCGTTTTGTGAACAGGTAATCGGGGCCTGAAGCTGGGTTTCTCGGGAGAACCACTGGGCTACGTCCGTAGGCTATCTTTGCAGCCCTATCGGCAGCCTGGGCGATTGACGCCGATGGCTTCGTCCTGGAGGGTTCTAGAAATCCTAGCGCTTTGACTTGGATGTCATCGAATCCGTGCTGATGCAAGTGATTCTTCAGAGCGGCGAGCAGTTTTTTCGGGTTCTGGTTGTATACGAGGCGGAAGTCGATCTTCAGCATCGCGCTTCCAGGAAGGACGGTCTTGGATCCTTGTCCAATGTATCCTGTTTTGAAGCCGCAAATTGTGCAGGTTGGTTCCATCAAGTATTTTTTCAATGCCTCTCTGTTTGTTTTTGCGTTGAGGAATTTTTTCAGGCCCCATTCTTTGAGATAGTTTTCTCCTCGGAATGGAATCTTGCTGACGAGCCTTGATTGTGCGGGCGTGAATGGTTCGACGTCATCGTACCATCCCTTGATCAGGATCTTTCCGTCTGAGCTTTTCACTGTGTTCATTGCCCAGACAAGCCTCCAGGCGGGGTTGTCGACGAGTGGAGCGTAGGATGAGTGAAGATCCTCTCTAGCCTTCTTGCACTTTAGTTCGACATAGAGGAGTCCCTTGACGCCTAGGCTGATCTTTGGGCGGCCTGTCTCGTCGAAATCTCCATCGTAACAGACGACACTATCAGCTTTCAGTCGCTCTTTGTTCTCGTCGATAAATCCTGGAAGGTGTGGGCTGCCGATCTCTTCTTCTCCTTCGAAGAGAAATTTCAGGTTAAGCGGCACATCACCGGTCGCCTTCAGAAAGCTCTCAGTCGCCTTGATACAGCTCGTGACGTTGTTCTTGCTGTCGGCTGCGCCTCGCGAGATTATCTTTTTTCCTTGCAGTTTTGCGTCGAATGGTCCGGAGTCCCATTCTTCCAATGGCTCAACGGGCTGGACGTCGTAGTGGCCGTAGATTAGTAGAGTTTTGCTGGAGGTTTTTGATTTTACTTCTCCGTAGACGATCGGGTTACCGTTTTTTTCTGGTAGAATCTGGGTCTTTATTCCAGCCGCGTCCATGTTTTTCTTGACGATCCGGGCACAGTCCACGATCCCTTTTCCTTGGGCGGATACGCTGGGTTGTCGGAGAAGTGTTCGGAAGTCTCGGAGGAAGGGCTCCTTGTTCTTTTGGATGTATTCGAAGGCCTGTTTCAGGCTCTGATCTTTCACGGGGCTTAGGACCGGAAGAGCGTCCTAATAGCATCTTCCAGAATGTCGGCGTCGACCTAGCTTTAGGGTCTCGGTAACTGTCGCATTTTGCCGCACTCTCAACACCTTTCCACCCAAGTATTCTTCAAGAATAGTTCTGAGATTCGCCTAGAATCAGCCCTGATCTCGAATCTGATGCCCCGTTCCTAAACTGCCCAGGAAATCGTTCCCGAGTGCACGTTAAAACCGCAAGGTTCGCATGCCCTTCCAAGCATGGATTGTACCCTAATCAGCTTGTCTCGCCTAAAGTCAACGCCAGACACGGAATCATTCCTGGGGAAGGGGGTCTTGCACAGAGCGCCTCGCAACGCCAGAGCGGTTGAAGGCTCACTCTCGCTATCTTTCGGGCTCGCGTCGGTTCGTGACGAGATAGAGGAGGACTATGACAACCACCAGAACGAGACCTGCTGAGAAGCCTAGCTGATTGATGGAGATGCTGGTAAGACCTCCGACAAGCAATAGCACCAAGGAGAGCCCGAGGGCGATAATCATGATTCGAGCCTGACTTACAAGCTGGCCTTGAGTCCACTCGACGAGCCTTTTCTTCAGAGCCACTGAAAACTCGTCGCGTTTTCCTGCAAGCTCACGGTCCTCGCTATTGAACGCCAAGACTACTCGCGAAGCTTCCATGAAGAATATGACCGCAACGAATTGTACCAGCAGAACCGCGGTGTCAGGAGCCGCTGCTCCAAGAACATCCTCTGCGACCTTTCCTCCGATGACTAATCCGATCAGGCTTAGAGACGCCCCTCTCGCAAGAATTTCCTTTTTCCTCAACATCCCAAACAATCCAACCCCAGAGACGATCAACGCCAAGGGCACCTGGAACCCGAATAACACGTTTGAGGGAATCGCGAAGATCACCCACGGCGCCAACACTAGATAGTGCAACCTAACAAGCAGGGTGCCAATTCCGAAGCTGAGGGTTACACCCGGATCATTGGTCGTGTGCGTCTCACCTTGCTCAGAACTATCGAGAGCGGAACACCAAGAGGCCACTGGCTCACACAGCAAATCTTCTCGAGCGCGAAAAGAGTATTCGCCCGTTCAAGCATCAGCATCCTGTAAGCTACTTCCTCCGATTCCGAATCGAACCTGACTGGATCCCTTGGTGAGGGACAGAGGACCAACACACTGTATCCTGCAGTGACAAGTCCTCGTATTCCACCGACTATCTTATTATCCATAAGTGAGGAGATTATGACTATCTGTGCTCTCGCAGGCAACAGCAGCTTTGCAAGGAGGGCGACGACGTAGTCTGTGGGAATGACTGCCCTCCCAGGCTTCGCCGCGGCGAGTAGGAAGAGGATGTTTCTTTCGTGTCTCTTGCCGAAGGCCGGAGCTGCAATCCCTCGCTCCTCTCCCTGGAGTATCATACCGACCCTGTTGCCTTGCTTGAGGAGGAGGCTTGCCAGCGAGGCTGCGGCCCTCACTCCCCGCTCGAACAATTCCGCCTCCGCAGCTTCGTAGAAGGTAACGTCCGTATCGAGGACAATCATGACATCGGTAACCCTCTCCGCCTCTGTCTCGTTAATGATCAGTCGACGGTGCCTCGCGGAAGCTTTCCAATTGATCCGCTTCGGATCGTCCCCAGAAACATATCCTCGCACACTGTAGAACTCCATTCCCGGTCCAAGGGTCCGGGCAGGAATCGTCCCGGGCCACGGACCTAGATGACGGGGCCGTAGTTCCGCGCCTCTGATCCGTTCCGGCCTGGGCATTATCGACAACACCTCTGAATCCGCTTTGGCCTCAACAAGGTACAGCTCGAAAGGATCTCGTGCCCTTACAACTACAGGACCGACATGGAAATGACCTCTAGTAGGGCTCTGGAAACCAAGCTGAACTTCCAGCTTTTCATGAGGCCTCAATTGCGTCCAGACTCGAGAAGCCCCCTTCTCAAGCTTGATCGTGTCTGGAATTAGTTCATGAACCTCCACGTCACTGAGCTTGCCATCAGTCTCGTTCAAGAGCTCGATTTTGACGTGGATGTCTTCATCTCCGAAACTGTCGCTGGGTACAACTTGATGGCTTAATCGTACCTTAACGCCCTCAGGGAGGCCCCAGACGTTGCTGAGGAAGAACAATGAGGCAAGAGGAAGAACAAATGCCGCAAGCTGCCAGTCCTGAAGTAGAAGCCCGAGCACTAAGATCGTGGTGGCTAGGGCGAAGTAAGCGCTCGCTTTCTTGGTAAACAAATGTTCGAGGTCACTTGACCTTAGGCACGGGAATGGTTTTCAGAATCTCGTCCACAATCTGGCGGGGGTCAACCCCCTTGACCCAGGATTCTGCCTTCATGATCATTCTGTGCACAAGAGCCGGTGCAGCCACTTCCTTCACATCATCTGGGATAACGTAGTCTCGGCCATGGAACACAGCCCTGGCTCTCGCAAGCTTGAATATGGCCAAAGAGCCTCGAGGACTGGCGCCTACTTCGATCTGCCGTTGCACTCTGGTCGCCTGGACAATGTCGGTAACGTAACCGAGAACGTCATCGTCGACGTGAATTCCCTCCACAGTTTTCTGAAGCGCGAGAATTGTTTCTCCATCTGCAGCCGGTTCGAGCAAGACGTCTTCCTGGGCTCTCTCCATTCGTCTCTTCAGTATCTCCACTTCCTCCGTTCGGTTCGGATATCCCAGCTGCAGGCGGAGTAGAAACCGGTCGAGCTGAGCTTCGGGCAGTGGATAAACTCCCTCATACTCGATCGGGTTCTGGGTTGCGATCACGATGAACGGGTTTGTAATGGGATGAGTTTTTCCGTCTAGCGTGGTTTGCCTTTCTTGCATCGCCTCCAGCAGTGCTGCCTGGGTCTTTGGAGGGGCCCTGTTTATCTCATCAGCCAGTAGTATGTTTGTGAACACGGGGCCCCGTCTCAGCTCGAAGTCTAAAGTCTTGACGTTGTAAATGTAGGTGCCAGTGATATCAGCGGGCAGCAAGTCTGGGGTGAACTGAATTCTCGAAAATTCGCATCCCATGCTCATGGCAAAGCTTCGTGCCATCAGCGTCTTCGCCAGGCCCGGGTAGTCTTCAAACAGAATGTGGGAATTCGCTAGAACCGCCAGCATGACCTTTTCTAGAACCTGCTCTTTTCCCACAATGACTTTCTTGACCTGATTGACAACTTGCTGGCACGTCTCGCCTGCATCTCCAATGTTCATGCCTTCCAGGCCTCTATTCCATCAATTGCTTCGCGCAACATCTTGACACGTATCGCGCCCTTGGGCGGCGTGGAACTATATAGTAGCGTGTAGAGCGTCTTGTCCCTTACCAAGGCCGGCCCCTTTACCGCACTGGCAAGTTCGTGTTTCACGTTCTCTTTTTCGAGTCCGGTTTCGAGGCTAACCTTCTCAGCGAAGATGTCTCTTAGACGGTTGAGAAGGGTTGATTCGAAATATTCCTGGCTTCCCACTGAGGCGACTTCGACTTGCCGTGACAAGTATTGTACGTCCCGGGCCTGAAACCTCCGGACCCTTGTCCGTGCCTGCATCCTAGATGGAGCTGTTGCCCTGTAGGATAGATCGCTGACGAGTAACACTACGAGCAGGATCAGCGGGAGAGCGAGGAGCGTGACGGGTGGAGTTTGCGTTTCGGGAATGAGACTTCTAAGAAAGATGAGAAAGAGAACGTAAACGGCGGATGCTGGGACCAGAAGCTTTAGAGTGCTCCGTCTCAAGTCTTAGACGCTAACTGGAAGTTTCATCTCTTCGGCTATGCTGAGGAGGCGTTGGTGCGCTTTCTCTCCGTCCTGCTCACTTATCGGGTGCAAGCTATACCGGGCCTCCTCGAAGAGATCGGTTAGCTCTTTGATTGCTGGACCTCTGAGAATCAGCATCTTGCGAATCGCGATTTCGAGCTCCCGAGCAGTCTGGTCAGATGAAACTGGCGCTCCGAGATGTTGAGCAGCCCGGATCATTCGCTGGTAGCAGTTGATGATTCTCGTCCGAGGATCCAAGGCATCGTGTGATTCTAGAATCTGAATTGCGTCTTCCACCGCTGATATCCCTTCGGCTCGGGGCCTTGGCAATAAAATGACCTTTTCTCTACTTTCATCCCAGGATACTTTGACCGCGCGGACAATTATTACAGAGCTCACGGCAAGCAAGCCGAGGAAAGCGATTGAGAACCAGTTAGTCTGGACTATGCTGCCTAGTTGGGTAACGGCTTGAACGTAAGGCAGCACGGGTACAGCTCCGCCAGTCACGAACTGCTCGACCTGTGGAGGGACTGTATTTTGGGAGGGTTTGCAGAAAATTCCGCCGCATCTCTGGAGCAAAACCTGTACAGCTACAAGCCATGCGCCTGCCCATACAATCATCTGGAGGGTCCTTGACTTTTTCTTCTGCTGTTTTCTCCTCCCCGCCATTCCGTAACCGAGAGCGTCGGAAAGAAGGCGCCAGTTGTAGGCAAAGAGGATTATCAGGACTACCATTGCCCCGAGCCCGATGAGGGGGGATAGGTAGAGGATGTAAATGAGCCAGTAGGAGTTGAACAGTAGGCTTGGGCCTCCGGGCTGGGATCGCGGGAGGGACCCGAGCGCGAATGCTAACAATACTAGGGCTGCTAGAAGAGGTAGAAACCGGTTTCCTTTCAGGGTCCCCGCTCCGAGCAGGCTATGACTGCGGCGACTCGCGATAAATACTTGTCCGAAAAACCGGTTCTAGGCATAACCCAACGATTGGGCTGTTTGGGCTCGTCGTGGCTGCTGAGGAGGGATTGGCAAGGCGGCTAGTCTCTTACTGCTTCGAGAATGCTGGCGACATTCCACAGTTTCACGCGTGTGTACGGTGGCATGTTGGGGTCTTGGCTGATCTCGTCTAGTGTTGAGATGGCGTTCGAGGCTCGAACGCCTATTGTATGGCCTTGCGCCTGGAGCGCGTCCATGGCGCCTTTGGCTGCTCGCCGGATGTTGCGAGGTGTGGTATTGTCATTGGAGACTTCGTTGAGTACGGCTAGGGCCTGTTTTATCCGTGTCTCGTATTCTTCTTTCCGTTTTGCTTTTTGCAGGCGCTTTCACCAGTCTGTTGGATGGGCGTCTTGACTCTGTACGCATCCTAGCCCAGAACGTGGGAGCGGGCTGGGTTCTGATTAAAAGATTTCCATCTCCCAATCAGATAGACCAGCCGTTTGTCGAAACGGAATTAGATCTTGGTCGGCGAGAGATCCGTACTTTCATTCTTGAACGATTGGTTTCACAAGGGTCCGAGGGAGCTTCTTTTGCGTCGCGAGAGTCGATCGCTAAGACCCCCCTACCCCCCTTCTAGAGAAAAATTTCCTGTCTGGCATAGATAATGGGCGAGTCTCACAGTTCAGGGCACAATACAGGCTTATGTCAGATGGCAAAAAGACGGGAAATCTTCAACGATCTCCGAACGATTCGTGGGCCAGATAGAGGCATTATCCCAAATCATAGATCAGGGCTGATATTGGGCGATTTGACAGATGATATTCGCAAGATTCTACCCAAGGACGGTCTCAAAGGTTTCTCAGACCGCGTCTCGAGTCGGGACTTTGGCGCTTAGCCACAACGATGAGACGCACATTCTATAAGTCGATCTGAATAGTTTCGCAGGTGTCCACTGTTCTTAAGAGACTGAATTCTCAACAACCGGAAGAGACTTGTCGAACTATGAGACAGGCAGAAGGCTGGAGTACCGGATCAGAGATCTCTT
>WNGG01048878.1_pt1 | contig 11941 bp, 7 predicted proteins | sample 5400661 | NCBI WGS metagenome assembly WNGG01 (sample SAMN13153372, study PRJNA577476) | soil metagenome | isolation source: 100 cm soil or saprolite under Garry oak tree replicate 1 | place: USA:California | collected 2016-06-15 | reverse complement strand
CGCCCTCATGCTGAGCGATCCTAGAGCGAGCTACAGGATCGGAGATGATGGAAAACGACGCCTGTACATGCACAGTAAATTTCTGGGACTCATGCGTCTTCTCAGATACTCAAACCTGGGCCAGTTTCTAGCGAGTGCACGAAGACGCCGGTGGGACCAGCCCTCACCTCCATCCTATCCACCTAAACAGGTCGAGTGGGACATTGGCCAGACGCCAGACCACTCAGTCGTTTCAAAAGATGGGAAGATTTCCTACAACGACAAGTTTCGCGTATCATCACCAATCTTTCTCGGCTGGACCTTCTTCAAGTTCCTCATAGGACTCCTGATCGCAGGAGCGCTTGCAGACGATACAGCGCTTAGGTTTCTTACAATCCAAAACTATCTCGTTAAGATCAACAGTAGCTGGCTGGCTCAGCTCTCGAATTATTTCGGAATACTAGCAACTCGACTATCCGGAGCCTACCTAGTCTCACCGAGCTTTGCAATCGACAACACGTTCACTTTTGAGGTCTACAGCTTCGTCGAACTACTGCTTGGCTTAGCATTCGCTCTGATAGGAGTGAGGCTCGCCCTCGCCGCAATCGCCAACGTCATAGTCGGCGTCTCGAACAGGGCATTCGCAATGTCGCGACGCGCGGCCAGCGAAGTTCTCGGAATAATCCTCCTACCTCTGATCTACTATTTTCTCAGTGCAGGGACGTGGGTCTACGATGTTGGGACAGGGCTCAATCTGTGGGCTACTATTGTAGGAATAGCGGCCGTTGGATTCTTCGCAATACTAGCGCGCACCAGGCGGGTTCTCTCTCTAGCCAACATCAACAGAACCAGGGCCGTACTCTTGATAGTCATCGTCTTGATCCCCATTTTCACCCTTCCCTCTTACGGAGCCTTTCTCAGAGGCCAGTCCGGGAAGTATATCGACTATCAATGGACCCCAGCATACGTACCGACGATTCAGTACACACGTTGGGCATACCAAGTTGACAATGTAACCAAGGCAGACCAGTCGCTGATTCAGGCAGGCAACCTAAGCCAGGCACAGATCCTAGGTGATATTCGGATCTTTACCCAGGACGCGGCCCGACTCTACATGAAGCCCCTGGTCCCGGTGAACTGGATGAGCATTGACAATGCGGGTGTTGACATTGTATTCCTCAACGGGACCGAGTATTGGGTATCTCTACTTCAGCTCGTTCATCCACCGATTGGTAATGACGTGGATCAATGGAGAACAGATCACTTGTTATTGACGAACTCGGAAAGGATACTTGCAATAAACGCGGCAAGCGGCAAACCAGTAGATATTGGAAGTCTCTGGGAACTGAATCAGACCCCACAGATGTACTATGGCGAAGGAGGGCTCTGGGCATCAAACGATGAAGTCTACATCAACATTCCAACTTTCAACGAGACCCGAATAACCGGTTACCAAGGCCCTTCAGCGTATGATGGGAAACCCGATTATGTCTACTCGGGATTCTGGAGATACTGGAAGTTCTTCTGGCAAGGAAGACTCGACTTTGCCAATGGGAACTACGGCGACATCAAGGCTCTAGTCAACCGAGACATTACCTCGAGGGTCCAGAACATCCTGCTTCCCGGAATGACTATGGACCCAGATCCGTACCCAGTAGCGGACTACAACGGCAACCTCTACCTATTGCACTGGGTGTGGATAGACTGGAAGAGCCCTCACGATTTCGCGGACTATCCAGAGCATCAAGATACTTCCATCCTGCGTTTGTTCGCCCCAGTTCTCACTAACCTGAAGACAGGAGAGATCACAGGGTATCTCTTTGGCCAGAAACGGGACGATTACGTCCTATCCTTCTATCGGTCCATGTATCCACAATGGAACAAAACAATACCAGACTGGCTCACCCCACAGCTCCGTTATCCCGAAGGTTTCTTCGATAACCAGACCTCGGTCTACAATTTCTATTTCCAGACAGATGCTGCGAAATGGCAGACAAACCAGTTCTTGCAAAACACGGAAGAATCCAGATTCATAATTACGCCGATAAACGGTTCCCTGAAATGGGCATCAGTCCGGCTCGTGGAGGCGTATCAGAGCAACTCGAAGATCCTTGCCGGACTCTACATCGCACCTGCAGGAGCAGGCACCGGTCAAATGTACCTACTTCAACTCCCCGGCAACACAACGGTCATCGGGCCTGAATCGGCGATCTCTGCAGCTGCGACGGATCCTACTATCGGAGGTCAAAAGACCCTCCATCAGGACTGGGTAATCGGAAACATTCTCCTATACTCGATAAACGATCGGTTCACCTACATTATCCCCTACTATGGGACTCAAAACAATCTGAACGTGCCAGTAATGGTCGTGGCAGTTGACGGCCCAACAAAACAAGTCGCGTCCTATCTAATCAAGAACCCGAACAATGCGACCGAAGTGCAGGGCGCTGCCAACGCGGCGGTTGTGAAGCTGGCGCTTTCTCCTCCCCCACCTCCTCCACCGCCTGCTGTCATTAGCGGAACATTGGAGAATCCAGTGCGAAGCTACACAGCGAATGGGAACACACAATGGATTATCGACATAAACAATGGCACTTCTACCATTACCGTATACGGTTCCGCAGACAAGCTTAGCCAGGCAGACGTCAACAAAATCCTGCAACTCACCACGCCGAGAGCACCGATTTCAGTTCAGGTCGACAGCAACAAGAACATCATCAAGATCCTCCAGCCCTAAATCGGCTCAAGGAGCGGCTTGCAAGCTCATGCGCTACTCTGACCGGCTCGGGAAGCCTACCGAAGGTCCAGGTGACAGATAGGATCTTGTCGACGGTAGAACTAGCTAGGCTGGATTTTCGCTGAACAGCTCCGTGCTGGGATCGGAAGACTGAGTATCCTCTGGCCGCTCTCCCTCCTTTGGAGATTGAGATGACTGGAAGCATTGTCACATTCTCGACGGTGGTAATGACTAGACGGTCTTTCGGGTCATGGAGCATGAGAGCCCTGAGTTCTGGGTAGTATTTTGTCGCCAACACGTACTTGCCAAGTTGTCTAGACCCATTTCTTTCTAGGTCGAGGTGGACAAACCCATCCAGATACATTCCTCCCCTGACGACAGCTCCGAATACTTCGCCGTCCCTGCACGTGTCAAGACCAAGGATTCGTATCTCCGGCTTGACAGTTTCAATGGTTTGAATCAAGCGGTGAGCCTCGCCAGCGCCATCTTTGCGACTCTGGCGAAATTTTCACTCGGAATCAAGTATGACTCGTCTGACAAGATGCTCACGACCTCATCAAGAGTTACACGTTTTTCCAGCCAGGCGTATCCTAGAATTGCTTCGACGCTGTTTGCCACCTCACCCCTTCCGATCCGACGAGGAAGTAGTTTTCTCAATCCGGCCTTGACGGCCGCCTCTGCCAGGACCTTGTCCTGGACCTTGAACCCCCTAGGCTTGCCTCTTGTACGGGTACTAGTCGCGTTGGATTCTCGAGAAGAGCCTTGTAATACGTGCGGGAGTTCTGACAGAGATTGGATGATTATATTCGCGCCTGATTGCCGAAGCTCATCCTCTGAGAAGAAGCCGTTGGGGAGCCCGATTGCTTGTAGTCCTGCTTTGGAGGCTCCGGTCATGTCTACTGGCTCATCTCCCACTGCGGAGCATGAGATGGGTGGCAAGTCCAGTTCTTTGATCGCTTCAAGGAAAGGCTCGGGTGAGGGTTTGAACCTCTCGAACCTTTCAGGCGTCATTATTGAGCTGAAGAAATGAGACATTCCCCACTTGTCCAAGCGTCGCATTAGCCTAGGTTTGCGTACGAATGTAACAAGTCCCAGTCGAAACTTCTTGCTCTTGAGATTGTTGAGGAGGGATAGAAGCTCATTTCCGGGGCCACTTACATCCATAGCGTCGTCAATTTTCTGGAAGAAGGCGGTTCTGACCTCTCCTTCTCTGTCGACGCCTTCCTCTTTCGCAATGGAGATGGCGACGCCGCTTATGTTGACGAAGCTTCCATCGCGTATCATGCTTCGAGCCTTTTCTAGAGCCTGATGAGCGGTGATGTCAATTTGGAAGGCTTGCAATGTTGCCTGGATAGTTGCGATCCACAATCGCCAGTCCCCGTAGAGTGTCCCATCAAAATCGAATAGGACCCCTCTGGGTGGAGGCACAGGAGGTTTAGTTCTCGGGCTTGAAGCTCGACGAGAATTTTCCTATGAATTCTTCGGTGTCTTGACGGATCTTCTTGGCTGCTCTCTCTAGAGCTTTTTCCGGCGCGGCCTCTCCCTTCATCCGGACGGTCACTGTAGGCTTGTTGAATAGTGGGTGTGGAAGGTCATAGCCTGCCCAGTCTACGTTCTTGTCTTCTAGAAGTGCTTCTTGGAGTAGGTGTCCGAAGGTGTGTCCTTCGCCTTCGACCTCGATCTTCAGGAGACCTTTCGACCGTTTCAAGACTTTGACATTCATGGAACTGTTTCTTCCTTGAAACCTGGAAAGTCGTCGGCGAGACGTCTCCTTTCAACGTTGCGACAGACGGAGCACCGAAGGATTCTGCCTGAGAAGACGAGTTCTCCACCGCACTGCGAGCAGACTGCTTTGATCACTCCGAGGTTGGGGCCTGCAGTCGTTAGTTTTGGTAGCCTTTCCTTTGTGTCTATGACCTTGGCCCGAATGATGTCAACTGGCTTGCAAACTTCTCCCATATCTCGCTCGAAACGAGGGCTGGCGGTGGAGATGTGGAGCATGCCTGTGAAGGGTCGACCCACGTTTTTCCCATCAATGGTGTAGATGTTGACTATGGCCATTTTTTCCTGAATCTTCTCCACTTGTCCTACGACGGTGGAGCCTTCCTCTGGAACTAGTGGAGGTCCCGCGAGGGTCTTGACTGTGACTATTCTGCGCTTTCTGTCAACAGCGGCTTTGCCGGTCTGTGATGCGTAAACAGAGCCGTTCACATCAACGGTGCCTGAGCCGGCGTCAAACTCTTCGACGACGCCGAGCTTTTCGCCGGGTACGACGAACTGGCCGTCTGAGACGCGTGTCATAGTTTCTGTCCGCACTCAGGACAGAACTTTGTGCCCGCAGGAGCCTTAGTTCCGCACTGGGAACATGTGACCATTGCCGGAACGAGTGAGGCGCCGCAGTTGGGACAGAACTTGGTTCCTTGTGCGACCTGGCTCTGGCACTTTGGACATGTGACCATTACTACGCTTGGCTGCGGTTGTGTCATCTGGGTGGACGATTGCATGGGTGCGCTCATGACTTGTGGAATGAGGGCGAATCCTGCGCCGAAACCTGCACCTCCTTGAGACTGGCTCAGGCTGGCTCCTATGCTCTTCGCTGTTTCCATTCTCAACACGTCTGCGGAGCTACTGCCCTGTCTGATGAAGAAGAGCCGGTCCCGGAATTCGTCAGATGTGTCGATGCCTTCGAATTTGAAGTCGACAAGGTCTGAGCCCACGCGTTTTATTGCGTCTCCAATGTTGACCTTCACTGTGACAGAAACCTTGTCCAGCTCGGTGAATGCTGTTCGGAGGTCGTACTTGGACATCTCATCGATGATTCTCTCATTGATGAAGCCTCTGAAGAAATCGTTAACCTGGCCAGTGTTGTAGGCTCCTTGTCCCCCTACGACCTCGTTAACGAAAAGGCTGGCCTCGGTAACTTTGAACCAGAACGTTCCGTGTATCAACAGAGGAGCGAGCTCGGTTGTCTGTGCCTTGGCTCCCCACTTTCCCGCGAACTGTTTTGTCCCGACAAAGATTACCGTGGCTGTGAACGGCGTCTTTCCTCCAAAGAAAATCCCATATGCTCTGCTAACGAGTGGAAGGTTCAGCGTGGTTAGAGTATGTCTTCCGGGCCCGAACACGTCGTAGGCCTTTCCGTCTCGAAGGAAGACCGCAGCTTCGTACTCGTGAACCACTAGCTGGGCACCAGTCTGAATCGACTCGACCGGATACCTGTAGACGATGTCGTCAGGTCCAGCACCAAGCCATTCGATGACTTGCGGCATTTTCTAGGCAGCTCCTATAATTACGTCCTTTCGTCCATTGTAGGCAAGTTCGAGAGCGTCCACAGCCTTGGTGGCTGTGAGAACATTTGCCTTTGCTTCCTGGAGTTTTCCGTTGTCAACAGTGACCTTCAGTGCTTGTACCGCTGAGGTCACAGTGTCTGTCTGTTGTAAGAGTTGATCGTCAAATGCCATCATCCGATCCAGATCGGGCTCTCTAACTTTCATGGCATCGAAGAAGCCGGCGTAGCCGTATTCTGAGTGATTGATTCTCTGGGTTATCCGGTCCATACGGGCAATGAGATGGTCAGTGGCGTCCCAAGAGTCGTTAGCTCCCTGGTTGACGAGATCGCGGTAGGTGTCCTTTACTAGCGCCTCTGCCTCATAGAGTCTTTGGTAAATCTGGTTTCGGACTAGTTTGTCGGATTCGCGGCGCAACTCCTTCTCTTTGTATCCCCTGAAACCTGGAATGATCAGTTCTATCTTTTCGAGAAGTCCTGTTTGAGTCTTGGACCTCGCGTAGAAGTTTTCCCCTGTCTGACTCAATTCATTACACTGAGAATCCTACTAGTTTTCTAGACCCCTTATTAAGGGTGTAATTTTGACAAAGATGTCCGCAGAGTTACACCCAGAACATCAACAGACGGATTGTTTCAACACCCATCAAACCAGCAGGAGGCAGCTACGCGCGGACAACACGGTTAGGTGGCCCTCGGCTCCCACCATACCGTAGAACAGTACTCCTTCCCCTTCTGGTAATACTGGCGCTACACATTGTCGAGTAGCGCCTCCCCAAATTAACTTAGCAAGTCCCTCCAAGAACTTTGACAATGTCACACGCGTAGTCAGTGAGCGTCTTACCATCAGCATTTGCCAGCATGCCATTCTTCACCAGTATCTGCACGTGGGAGATAAAGAGCTTCAGGTCAGTTATGGCGTTTGCCGTACTCCCCGAGGATAGATCAGTCTGTGCCTTCGTTAGTAGTGACAGCAGTCCACCTTCCTGAGCCGAGTGGAGCTTGCCAGAGTTCTTCAGCATGTTCACTTGGTCTATCAGGTCTTGAACTGCTTGCGACGGAGACCTAACAATCCAAGTGAAGCTGGCCGGCGTTGGGTCGCGGTTGTCAGACGTGTCTACAGCACGTACGCGATATGTGTGGGAGCTAGTTGAAAGCCCGGGGTAGGTAGTAGGAGCTTGGCACCGCCTGAATGGTTGACTGTCGAGGCTGCACTCAAGGTGTGCAACTCCTACGAGATCACTCGATTGTACATTGAATGTCACCGAGGTCGATGGCGTTCTTCCTCCGCCAAGGATCGGATAGCCGTTTCCGTCCATGGCTGAAGCGATCGTCGTTTCTGGGGGAGTAGTGTCTCTCACCGTGATTGAGAAGCTTGACACCCCAACGTTCCCATGTTTGTCTTGTGCTGTACATGTTGTGGTAGTTGAGCCAAGAGGGAATTGTGAGCCAGGGGGTGGGGAGCATTGGACGGGGACGCTCCCGTCGACGGTGTCTACAACGGTGATTGAGAACATAGCCGTCACATAGTTTCCAGAGGTGTCCTGAGCAGAGCAGGTGACAGTCGTGACAGCGTCGAGTAGGAAGGTTGAGCCTGAAGCGGGGGAACAACTAGGAGTGATTGGCCCGTCGATATTGTCTACTGCAGTCGTACTGTAGGATACTGTTCGACCGTTGGGTCCGGTCGCTTCAATCGTAAAAGACTGTGGTACCGTCAGGATCGGGGGTGTGCGATCATATATTGCGGTTTGATAGATTGTGAGTTGAGCGGAGTTGCCGGCCCAGTCCTCTGCAGTAACAGTTACCTTGTACCTGCCGTCGGAAGTTGCGATCGGAAAGGTGAACGTGCCATCATAGAGGGAACCCTGTTGTATGGGAATGATGGCGGTGTTGGGTGGAGAAGATGTGTTGCATGGAAGCGTATCACAGGGAACCCTCGACGAAGCCGTGCTCATCTGAGCTTGTCCGATTGGCGTATCTGAGGGGCTTGGCCCGATGATGGCGGCGGTCATAACTCTGATTCCAGTTCCACTCGTGGTTCCTTGGGGGTCATATGCCGGGTATACTGTAATGCGGATTTGGCCATCTGGTCCAACGATCGTCGGGTCTGACTGGCAACCTAACTGGCCGCCAAAGTTGGCGCTGCACAGGAATCCATCTTGCAGTGTAGGTGGGGTCGTATCTAGTGTGAACCTTCTCGGATTGCTGAACTGTCCCACATGTCCTGCTATATCGGTGGCTCTGACACGCCAGTAGTAGGTGCCGTCCGGGAGGGAAGGGTTGAGAGCGAATCCGGGTATGGGTGGTTGTCTAACTACAACCCCCCCTCCGTAGTCAGCCAGAACTGTCGCATCAACAGGAGTAGTCGCGAATGTCGGCGAAGTGCCGACCTGGATGTTGAAGCTGGCAATTCCTGGGTCGGGGCTGTATACAGGGGTGCTTTCTGGCTCAGTGTAGGTCAATGATCCCATTTTCCAGCTGAAGTGCACTGATGTGGCGTTGGCCTTGTCCTCTGGGTTCAGAAGTATGGGCGGGACTGGTGGAGAGTTGAGAAGGAAGAATGTGTCTGTTTGGGTCGGAGACGTCATGCATGGACTAGTTGCGTAATAGTCGACAGAATACATTCCGCTGGGCAGCGCCGCGGGAATGGAGAATGTTCCCCCGTTGGCTATAGTCTGAAATGGCGGCACGACTAGAGAGTCGCTCTTGTAGACTCTGTAGTATAAGCTGAGTGCTTGCCGATCGAAAAGATTATCCGTCTCCGACAGTGTGAACTGGTTGTTCTCGTCGACGAACTTGGAAGAAAGACCAAGAATGTTCGTCTGAGTGTAGACCGGCCCGGTCACAGCGAGGTAGGCGATCGGCGGAGTGCCCACGCTGGGGTCGGACGATACCGCATCTGCTAGCTCGGGGAAGTTGTTGTCACCATTCTCCCAATCTTTGAAAAGGTCCCGAAACACGGGACGGGCCAAGCAGCTTTCCCACAACGGGAACCTTCCCGTGCCCGCGTTGGGCATGTCGAACGAACGGTCGCTCGGGTTGACAAGGCGTGGCGCTGCATCGGGATTGGTACTACAAGACTCCGGGGCAACATGTCCTAGTGTCGGCTGTACAGGCGGGGGATCCGGTGTACAGAACCTCGGCAGGCCATCTTGACGCCAGGCATGATCGCCATCAATCAACTCGAGCCATGGGTCATTAGCTTCAGATTGAGGCAAGGAGTCGAGCATTATGTTAGCCGGACCATCGTGCAAGTAGGTGTTACGGACGCCTGGGTATGACACACTTGGGTATAACAACTTGACAACATAGTCATCACCGGGGGTCATCGGATTTGTATCGACCGATGGGTCATAGACGACAGTGTCGTTCTCGTAAGTTTGGACGAACCTTGCACTATCCAGCAACCCGTCGGCTACGAGGTTGTCGCCTATCACCCGGTTGAGAGTGCTACCGCCCAGGACGATCAATTTGGTCATGACCTCTGTGTTTCGAAATGCAGCGAACTTATCCGGGTCAAACTTGGCAGAGTCATTAAGGGTGAAGCAGTCCTGGGGAACATTCTCTAGCATCGCCTCGGACTGCGAGTGATGATCGGGTCCCAATCCCATGAGATTGTCGAGTCGCTCATGGTCGGTAGACGAGAACAGTTTAGGAGGAGTGAGGGTTAGCTGGACCGGTGGGGGCAGTGGAAGCGACGTGCCGAACATGATGTTGATAAAGTTGAACACCTCTAACGGTCGGAAACTTACTGTTGGCGCACCCGTATAGTTGCTCAGCCCACACATCCACTGTGTGACGTTCTGTGTGAACTGTTCAAGCGTAGCCATGTCCACGCCGATGAAACTCTCAACAACGAAATTGATGAAGCTCTCCTTGATGTCGTGAACCCAATCCACGATGGGATCAAGCAGGTTCCGAACGCCCACCAGACTAAAGAAGTCGTCGAGCGCGCTCATGATTGTCCCCAGAGCATCCGATACTGCACATCCGGCAACAAACAGAGGACCAAACATCGGGCAGAGATATTTTTCGCCGAACCCGTCATCACTGCTCGGGTATAGATGGTCTAACGCATAACTGATCGATGTGAGCTTTGACACTTTCATCTCGCATTTGAGCCGGTCATCAGTCTCTGCCCCGGTTCCCCTTCCTATGTTTTTGCAATGATCATTCTGGGCATCCCTGTAGGTCTGAGGGTCAGCAAAACCCTTCGCGAATCCCAGCCAAAAGTCTGACCAGTGCGTCAGCCCAGCGTCGATACCGGGGATCCAATCCTTAACGTATTCCAGTTTCAAAGAGGCCCAGATATCGCCGGGCACCGTGGTTAGATCCTTGCAATTCAAAAAAACCCAAGACAGGCACCCGGCAGGTCTGTTCAATCGATCAGGATCAGATACGCAGCTCACATCTAGGTTGTCATCGTAACACTGATCATGGTATCTTTTAACATTGAGAGAATAGTGGCCTCGGACAGTGAGAACATCTATGGTTTTATCTGATCTCTCGCAACCATGGAAATCTATGTAGCATTTCGGAAAGTCCAACCTTTCCTGGGCTCCTGCTTGGGCGATCTGTAGCGAGGCCTTCAAATCGAGGAAAAAGTTGATTACAAGACCACGGTCGAGTTGTGGATAAAAGTCCCAATTCTGGTACGGACCGTCAGGGCATCCTGCGACGTCAAAAGTGCCGGCAGCACACGATCCTCTGCCGTTGCCGCTCTGAGGATCGACAAAGTCGGGCGTGTTTGCGCTGGGACTGACTAACGCGTCGTATAGAAATCTGCTCACTCCATAAGAAGGTGATCCTTGCGGCGAATCCCACTCGTCCCCTGTCGGAAGAACTATGCCAGGAGTTGCTGCTTCAATGTACGATTCGACTACTGTGTGACGCAAGGCGATAAGCGCTGAGCTACCAGTTGGGTCTGTCAAGACGTTGAGATACGATGGAAAGATTCCGCCCGAGAAGTCATTGATCAACGTGTGTGCCCACATGTCGCCCGCGGCATGCGTCAGATAACCGTAGGTGAAGGCCAAGATCTCTAGCTTTGCAGTTTGACTATAGGGGGAGTGTTGGTCCAGGAAGATGCGCCAAGCCTCGCTGTAAAGTGTGAGGAGGTATGCGCCCGTCCGTGACGGGTGGATTATTGACTGACCGTAGGCTATATCCGGAAAAAGATCGGGACCGATCACTCCAGCGTTGTAAAAATCCGGATGCGTAAGTATCGCCTGGACGATGGGGGTTGCTACTGGATATTCCCTTCCGTTAATATTCACCCCACCATCGCCATCGTTGAGGTCGGTGAAGAGATTCTCCGTAGTCCATGCGTGTGTGTAGAGATGATACGCGCTTGCAGGCTTTAGGAAGGAAGGCAGCGTAATTACAACGAGCGAGACAAACACGACAACGTATAGGCTTAGCCTCTTCATGATTCAAGCCACCCCCGGAAAAATAGGTGAGTTTTTTCCGGGTTAGTTGAACTGTATTTTTGATTTCAAAGTGTCAACATGAGCCCTGTTTGGCACCGATTTGGGGCGTTCGCCACCTTTCATGCTCAAAAACAAAATTGAGCCAAGGAGTGGAGGTTCTGGACCTTGATTCGCCCGAACCTTTGGGAATATGTTTCCATGATTTTTCCGGGTTTAGGAACATGTCTGCACTCTCGCCCAACCACCTGAAACGGAGTTCTCTTTGAACAATCAAGGCCTTGACCAGTGGCGGAAAATGAGTTCGCGAGAAAATACCACCATTGTTTCTGAGAGAACCCTCTAGGTGAGCTTCAAGAGCTCGACCTCTCCCGCCTTCATTGGGGCTAAGGCCAACTCGTTCACTAGCTTCTTCACTGGCTCCTTGTCATAGGCGACTCTGACCTTCATCACGTTCCCACCCCTACCCCTTACCCCAGGAACAATCCGGTACTCAACCAATCCTCGCTTAACCAG
>WNGG01007665.1_pt1 | contig 11942 bp, 10 predicted proteins | sample 5400661 | NCBI WGS metagenome assembly WNGG01 (sample SAMN13153372, study PRJNA577476) | soil metagenome | isolation source: 100 cm soil or saprolite under Garry oak tree replicate 1 | place: USA:California | collected 2016-06-15 | reverse complement strand
GAGCCGACGTACACCACGAACATGACGGGATTGCGCACCTGGCGGCGCACCGTGAGCTTGCGGAAGGAATCGATCACGGCCTGTCGGAGGATGGGCAGGTCGAACAGCGAGCGTGCGTGTTCCGTGCCGGTCATGGGCTTGCTCCCCCTCAGCCGGCGGCGATCATGTTGAGATGCTCGACGATCGGACCCAGGGCGAGCGCCGGCACGTAGGTCAGCGCTCCCACGAGGATCACCACCCCCACGAGCAGGGCCACGAAGAGCGGGGTGTGGGTGGGCAGGGTGCCGGGTCCGGTGGGGACGATCTTCTTTCGTGCGAGCGAGCCCGCGATCGCGAGCACGGGGAGGGCGAGCCAGTAGCGGCCGAAGAGCATGCAGAGCCCGAGCGCTACGTTGTAGAAGGGAGTGTTGGCGCTGATGCCGCCGAAGGCGCTCCCGTTGTTGTTGCCCGCCGAGGAGAAGGCGTAGAGGATCTCGCTGAACCCGTGGGGGCCGGGGTTCAGCGGTCCGGCCCTGCCGGCGGCGGTGGCGACCCCGACCGAGGTCCCGAGCAGCACCAGGCCGGGTACGATGAGGATGACGAGGGACGACATCTTCATCTCGTAGGCCTCGATCTTCTTGCCAAGATACTCGGGCGTCCGTCCGACCATGAGGCCCGCCACGAACACGGCCACGATCGCGTAGACCAGCATGCCGTAGAGCCCGGAGCCAACACCGCCGTAGACGACCTCCCCGAGCTCGATCATCCAGAGCGGCACCAGCCCCCCGATCGGGGTGAATGAATCGTGCATCGCGTTCACCGACCCGTTCGAGGCGGCGGTGGTCGCCGTGGCCCAGAGAGCGGAGCTGGCGATGCCGAACCGGACCTCCTTGCCCTCCATGTTGCCGCCCGATTGAAGCGCGCTGGCCGCGTGATCGACCCCTTGCCTTGCGAAGGGCGCGCCGCCCTGCTCGGCGACGACACAGACCGCCAACAGGCCGACGAAGATCACGGTCATGGCCGCGAGGACCGTCCAGCCCTGGCGGGTGTCCTTGACCATCACCCCGAACGTATAGCAGAGGGCGGCGGGAATCAGCAGGATCGCCAGGAGCTCGAGGAAGTTCGAGAGCGGCGTGGGGTTTTCGAGCGGATGGGCGGAGTTGGCGTTGAAAAACCCCCCGCCGTTGGTGCCGAGCTGCTTGATCGCGATCTGCGAGGCGGCCGGCCCCACCGCGATGATCTGCTCGGTCAGGGTGGCCATGGTGGTGACCCTCGCGTACGGGCCGAACGTCTGCACCACCCCTTGCGAGACCAGCACCAGCGCAAAGACCAACGAGAGCGGCAGGAGGATGTACAGGGTGGTGCGGGTGAGGTCCACCCAGAAGTTGCCGATGCCCTCGGTCGTCCGCCGCGCGAAGCCGCGAATGAGCGCGACCAGGACCGCCATGCCCACGGCGGCGGAGACGAAGTTCTGGACGGTGAGCCCGACCATCTGCGTCAGATAGCTCATCGTGGTCTCGCCGCCGTAGCTCTGCCAGTTGGTATTGGTGGCGAAGCTGACCGCGGTATTGAAGGCCAGATCGGGCGAGACCGCGCCCAGGCTCTCGGGATTGAGGGGCAGGAGGCCCTGCACGCGCTGGAGGCCGTAGAGGAACAGCATGCCCGCGAGGTTGAAGACGAGCATGGCGAGCGCGTACGCCTTCCACCCCATCTCCTGCCTTGGGTCGACGCCCGAAAGCCTGTAGATCAGGCGCTCCAGCCAGCCGAGGGCCCGATGCAGGCCGCAGGGCCGGTTCTCGTACACGCGCGCCATGTAGGCCCCCATCGGCTTGGCCAATGCGAGGAGGACGAGCAGGTAAACGACGAGCTGGACGAGGCCGTTGCCGGTCATGCGAAGAGCTCCGGCTTCAGGAGCGCCAGCACCAGGTACCCCAGGAGCCCGAGGGCCACGATTCCGCCCACGACGTACAGGAGTGGCATCCGGCTTCCCCTACAACCGTTCGCAGAGCCGGACGAGGCCCCAGGAAAGGCCGAAGAAGAGCAGGCTCAGCCCCACGAACACCAGGTCCATCACGGTCGCCTCCGTCGATCGATGCGTCTCACCAGACCAGGCTAGGGCAGGTCGACGTAAGCGGAGCCTCAAGATCGCGGCCGCGCGTGTCAAGGAGGTGTCAAGAAGGCGGGATCGGGGTTTGGTAGGGGGTCAGTTTGGCCGCGAGGCCCGGCGCCACCGCTGAACCGCTACCCGCGACCAGATGGCCTCTACGATTGCGAACGGCCAGGCGCCTTGCAGGAAGCCATAGACCGACCCGAGTACGCACGCCCCGGCAAAGGCCAGGATGAACCACGGGCTGCGATCCTCCAGGGCGTAGCAGACCAGCATCGCGGTTATGGCGAACAGGCCAAATGCCGTGAGCGCGGTCACGGTCAGTCCGAGCGCAGACGGTAGCCCACGCCGGTCTCGGTCTCGAGGTAGCGGGGGCGGGCGGGATCGCTTTCGAGCTTGTGGCGGAGCTGCCCCATGTACACGCGCACGTAGTGGGACTGGCTCATGGCCCCCGGACCCCAGACTTCCCGCAGGAGCTGTCGGTGGGTCACGACCTTGCCCGCGTTCTTGACCAGGGTCGCCAGCAGCTTGTACTCCGTCCGTGTCAGGTGGACCTCCCGGCCCCCGACCCAGACGTGTCGGGCGACGAGGTCCACCCGGAGGCCCTCCACCTCGAACACCGGCTCCGGCGGGCCGGAGACGCCGCGGGCCGAGTTCCGGAAGGCGACGCGCATGCGGGCAAGCAGCTCGCCCACCCCGAACGGCTTGGTGAGGTAGTCGTCCGCCCCCGCGTCGAGGGCCTGGATCTTGTCGTGCTCCTGTCCCCGGGCCGAGATCACGATGATGGGGATCGTGGACCATTCGCGCAGCCGGCGCGTGACCTCGACTCCGTCCAGGTCCGGCAGGCCGAGGTCCAGGAGGATCAGGTCGGGTGAGCGGGTGCTGGCCTCCAGGAGCGCCTGCTGCCCGGTGGTCGCCTCGAGCAGGCGGTACTCGTGAGCGGCCAGGGTCGCGCGCAGGAAGCGGCGGACCTGCGGCTCGTCCTCGACCACCAGGACCACGGGCGGCGTCCCCTGGTTCGGCGGAGGGGCGTCAGGCGGGCTCACGCTCACCGTCTTCCTCCATCGCAGGGGGCGGACCGTCTCCGAAGGGCAGGGAGAAGCGGAAGACCGCTCCGCGTGGCCGTCTGTTCTCGGCCCAGATCCGGCCGCCGTGCGCGGTGAGGATGGCGCTGCAGATCGGCAGGCCGAGCCCGAAGCCGCGCTCGCCGGATCCGGCCCGATAGAACTTCTCGAAGACGCGCTCCTCGGCGCCCATGGGAAGGCCGGGCCCCTCGTCGGCCACTTCGACCGTCACCGCGCCATCGTTCGAGGTGGCGGTGACCCGGATTGGTGATCCGGGCGGGGTGTACTTGAGGGCGTTGTCGAGGAGGTTCACGAGCACCTGCTCGACCAGGATTCCGTCCACCGGCACCAGGGGCAGGGCCGCGGGGATCGAGACCTCGATCGGGCGTCCCTTCGCGCTTCTCTCGAGCCGGGCCAGGGCCGTTCCCACCAGCTCCTCCAGCGAGTGCCAGTCGCGGCTGAGCTGGAGCGACCCCGACTCCAGCCGCGTCATGTCGAGGAGGTTCGTGACAAGCCGATTGAGCCGCTCGGCCTCCTCGTAGATGGCTTCCTTGAGCTCGCGCTCCGCGGCCCCGTCGAGGGAGCCGGGCTGCAGCAAGGTGCTGGCGGCGCCCGTGATCGTGGCGAGGGGCGTGCGCAGGTCGTGCGAGACGGAGCTCAGGAGCGTGCTCCGGAGGCGCTCCGCCTCCACCGCGAGACGCGCCTGCTCCGCCTCGCTCGCCAGGCCGACACGCTCCAGGGCCGAAGCGGCCTGGCGCGCCAGGGTCTCGAGGAGGTCCAGCTGGTCCGGGACCAACGGAAGCAGGGTCTCGTGGGGACGTACGCCCAGCACGCCCACGACCGACTGCGTGCCCTTGAGGGGCACGTAGACGGCCGACGCCCCAGGGAGGGTGTCGGTGCCCAGCCCGGCCATCCGGCCGTGGTCGAACGTCCATTGGGCGACCGCGGCCTCACGAGAGCTGGCCCCCGGCCCGTCACCGGTGGGCTCTTCGAGGCGTCCAGTCGATCCGGGGAGCAGGACGTTCGCCGAGCCCTGAACGAGCTCCGACACGTGCCGGGAAGCGATGCGAACGACTTCTTCCGCCGTCCGGGCTCCGGCGAGCTCCCGACTCATGGCGTAGAGGGCCTGCGTCCGCTGCTCCCGCTGGCGGGCCGCCTCCGCCTGCGCCCTCACCCTCACTGCGAGCGTGCTGATGAGTAGGCTGACCAGCAGCATGACCCCGAAGGTGACGAGGTACTGCGTGTCGCTCACGGCAAAGGTCATGTAGGGCGGCACGAAGAAGAAGTCGAACGCGCCGACGCTCAGCACGGCCGCCAGCCCGGAGGGCCTCCGCCCGTGCCGAGTGGCCACGAAGGCGACCCCCAGGAGATAGACCATGATCAGGTTCGAGTTGTCGAAGCGTCCGAACATGGCCCAGCACACCAGCGTGCAGATGAAGACGACCCCGGCCGCCCACAGGTAAGGGCCCAGCCCACGTTCCCGCTCGGCCGTGACCAGGGGTGGGCCGGGCGGCCCCGTCTTCCCGCCCGGGATGACATGGACCTCGATTCCGCCGCTCCCGCGGACCAGCTCGTCCAGGAGCGAACCCTTCAGGCGGTCGCGCCAGCGGGAGTGGACGGGCTTGCCCACGACGATCCGGCTCACGTTCCGTCGGCGCGCGAAGCTGAGCAATGCCTCGGCCACGCTCTCGCCGGAGAGGACGACCGTCTCCGCGCCCAGCTCCTCCGCCAGCTTCATCGTGCGGGCGAGGGCCTGCTTCTCCGCTGCCGACAAAGCGGGCTGGGTCGCACTCTCCACGTAGGCCACGATCCAGTCCGCCTTGAGGCGCGCCGCCATCCGCCGCGCCGCCCGCACGAGGCGGTCGCTCTCGGGGTTGGGGCGCACGCACACCAGGATCCGGTCCGCCACCGGCCAGGTGGGCTCGATCTCGTGGTCGCGGCGGTACTCCTGGACGTCCGCGTCCACGTGCTCCGCCGTGCGGCGGAGGGCCAGCTCGCGCAGGGCGAGCAGGTTGCCCCGGCGGAAGAAGTTCCGCGCCGCGTCTGCGGCCCGCTCCGGGAGATAGACCTTGCCCTCGGCCAGGCGCTTGAGCAGGTCCTCGGGGGGCAGGTCGACGAACTCCACCTCGTCCGCATCGTCGAGGATCCGGTCCGGCACCGTCTCCCGGACCGCCACCCCCGTGACCTGATTCACCAGGTCGTTGAGGCTCTCCAGGTGCTGGACGTTCAAGGTCGTGTAGACGTCGATGCTCGCGTCCAGCAGCTCAGCAGCATCCTGCCAGCGCTTCGCGTGGCGCGCGCCCGGCGCGTTGGTGTGGGCCAGCTCGTCGAGGAGGAGCAGCCCAGGTTTCCGCGTGAGGGCGGCGTCGAGGTCGAACTCGCGAAGCTGCACCCCCCGGTACTCGACGGCGCGGGGCGCCACCCGGTCGAGCCCTTCGGCGAGGGCCGCGGTCTCCGCCCGGCCGTGGGTCTCGATCCAGCCGATGACCACGTCTTTACCCTCGGCGCGCCTGGCGCGCGCCGCCTCCAGCATCGCGTACGTCTTGCCCACCCCGGGCGAGGCGCCGAAGAAGATCTTCAGCCGCCCGCGACTCCGGCCTTCGTCGGCAGCAAGGCGCCGCAGGAGGGCATCGGGATCGGGTCGTTGCTCGGCCATCTTTGCGTGGGTCAGAGACTACAAGAAGATAGGCGGGATCGCCTCAAGATGGCGTATAGAATCGCCCGCAGAGCGTGACGAGCCCCGGGAGGTGCGCCATGCGCGACGTCCGCGTGGGCGCGGCGCAGTTCGAGCACCGCGACGGCGACAAGCCTTACAACCTCGGCCGCATCCACGACCTCGCCCGGCGGGCCACCCGGCAGGGAGCCGAGATCGTCAGCTTCCACGAGTGCTCGGTGACGGGCTACACGTTCCTTCGTCGGCTGGACCGTGAGGCCCTGGCCCGCCTGGCCGAGGCCGTCCCCGGGGGCCCCTCCACCGCGGCGCTGATCGAGACCGCCCGCGAGCATCGGATCCTCGTCATGGCCGGGCTCCTCGAGGCGGAAGGCGGCCGGCTCTACAACACCTACGTCACGGTGGGACCCGATGGCTTCGTAAGCCGCTTCCGCAAGCTGCACCCCTTCATCAACTCCCACCTGTCCGCGGGCGGGGGCCACCACGTCGCCGACTTGCCTGGCCTGCGCGCCGGGTTCCTCATCTGCTACGACAACAACCTCCCCGAGAACGTGCGCGCCACCGCGCTCCTGGGCGCCGACGTGATCTTCGCTCCCCACGTCACCGGAGGAACGCCCTCGTCCATGCCGGGCCGGGGGCCCATCGACCCCGGCCTGTGGGACCGCCGGCACGACGAGCCGGAGGCGCTGCGGCGCGAGTTCGAGGGGCTCAAGGGCCGCGCCTGGCTGATGCGCTGGCTGCCCGCGCGGGCCTGGGAGAACGGCGTGTACATCGTGTTCTCGAACGCGGTCGGCCGCGACGACGACACGATCAAACCGGGCCTGGCCATGGTCCTGGACCCCTTCGGGGAGGTCCAGGCCGAGAGCCGCGCCCTGGGCGACGACGTGGTGGTGACGGAGCTCAAGGCGGAGAAGTTGCAGCGCGCCCCGGGCCGCCGCTACCTGCGGGCCCGGCGCCCGGAGCTTTACGGCAAGCTGGTCGAGCCCCATCCCGCCGGGCAGGAGGCGGTGACGGAGCCCGGCTGGACCGTGGATTCCTCGTAGCGGGGTCGCGTGAGCAGGGGTCCGCCGGCTGCCTATCCGCCTTCGCCCCAGAGCGGCCCCAGGTCCAGCTCGACGGCATGGAAGGGCTCGGGGCGGACCCGCGCGGCTCCCTCGTGCGTCGCGAGCAGCAGCCATCGTCCTTCCGCCAGGGGGTAGACCTCGAGCGTCCGCGCCACCGGGTTCACGAGCCAGAGGTGCAGGACGTTCTCGCGGGCGTAGACCGGCATCTTCTTCGCGCGGTCCAGCCGTTCGGTGCTCGGCGACACGATCTCACACACCCAGTCGGGAGCGAGAGTGAAGGCGGCCGTGTCCGGAAACTCCGGCATCCGTTCGCGCCGCCAACCGGCGAGGTCCGGCACGAGCACGTCTTCACCGAAGTGCAATTCGGGCTCGAAGAGGATCCACCAGCCTCCGGGCCCGCCGCGTCCATGGTGGAAGGGCGGCCCCAGCGCGGAGCCGAGCACGGAAGCCGCCAGCGCGTGCCGCGAAGCCGGGCGCGGCGACACGTGCAGGTCGCCGTCCACGATCTCGGCGACGCGGTGGGGCGGGACCTGGAGAACATCGTCGTAGGTGGCGCGGCGCTTCACGGGCGATGCCATCGTCCTAGCTTAGCACCGCCATTTGATGCGGGGCGTCTTGGAGGTTGCCGCTACCGCTCGGTTTCGTCCGGCGCGAGGCCGAAGAAGCGGCGCATGCGTCCCAGCAGATCGAGCGCGGCCTCGGCCACGCGCCGGCGGCGCGCTTCCTCGTCCAGGTCGTGCCGGACCGCCTCGAGGTCGACCGAGCGCCGGGCCAGGACCTCGGCCACGCGCTCGGCCAGCTCGGGCCGGTCGCGCAGCACGGCCTGGAACACCGCCTTGTCGAGGCGGTAGCAGACCACGTCGGTGGCGGCGACGACGGTGGCCTGGCGAGGCGCTCCCGTCATCAGGGACATCTCCCCGAAGAACTCCCCGGGGCCCAGGCGGGCCACTTCCCGCTCGAGTCCCCCCACTCCACGCAGAAGCACCTTGGCTTGTCCGGTCAGCACGAGATACAGCCAGTGGGCCTCCGCGCCCTGGCGGGTCATCATCTCCCCCGCGGCGAACGGGGAGTAGCGCAGACCGTCGGCCAGACGCTCCTGGTCGGGGGCCGGCAGGTGGTCGAAGAACTCGACGTGGCCCAGCGCCGCGAGCCGGCGCTCCCGCTCCTCCCCGGACTTCACCGCCTTGCGCTCCTTCGACTCCTCGGTCACGAACACGGCCTGGGCCGGGATGGAGAGCGGGATGCCCACGCGCTTCAGGGCGAGGTACACGCGGGTCCGCACCACGCCGTCCGTGGGGTCGTCGAGGGCGAGGTCGGTGAGCCAGTAGCGCACCGCGTAACGGGCGTAGCTCTCGTGCAGGTCCATGAGGAGGCAGTGGGGGGCAGGAGCGGCGGCCACGTGGGGGATGGGGGAGGCGGTGAGGATCTCGTCGACGGCCGCCACGACTTCGGTGGGGGCGTGTCGGAAGTCCACGTTGAAGTAGACCCAGCGCCGCCAGGCCACCTCCTCGCCGGCGCGGCGGCCCAGGACCAGGAACTGGTTCTTGACGAGCAGGCTGTTCGGGATGACCAGAGTCTCGCCGTTCCTGGTCTCGACGCTGGTCGCGCGCCAGCCCATCTCGGTGACCCGCCCGCTCAGCTCGGCCACCTTGACCCACTCCCCGACCCGCACCGACTGGTCCATCTGCAGGGCCAGGCCGGCCATGACGTTGCCGAGGGTGTCCTGCAGGGAGAGGCCGATCACCGCGGTGAGCACGGTCGAGGTGGCGATCAGCCCCGAGACGTTGAACCCCGCGCGCGAGGCCACCACGAAGAAAGCCGCCACTCCCGCCGTCGCGACCAGGACGTCGCTCAGGATCCGCGGGGCGCGAAGGCCCAGCCGCGACACCACGACCGCGAAGAGGAGGCTCGCCAGCAGGCCGATGACGGCGAGGGCTTGCAGGAGCGAGACCACCGCCACCGTCTCGCGATAAGCGACCGGATCACCGCCGGCCCGCAGGGCGGCGGCGGCGGGCAGCAGGAGAAGGGAGAGTCCGAAGAGGAGGGTGAAGCCGCGCACCCGGGTGCGCTCCTCGGGCGCCAGGAGGCGGAGGACGATGCCGGCCAGGAGCACCCCGAGCAGCAGGTACAGGGTCCTGGCCCCCGCTTCCGCAACGAGGGCCTCGCCGAAGCTCATGGCCGCCCATTGTCCATCGAGTCCGTTCGAGGTGGAAGGCTAGCGGTTCCGACTCCGGTTCCCGCGCCGCGGGTGGCCGTGCCCGTGGGCGCGGCCGGGCGGTCCGTGCCGGGGGTGGGTCCGGCGCTGCCGCATCTCGGCCAGGCGGCGGGCCAGCGGCACCTCGAGCTTCTCCGCGGGCTTCTTCGTGTAGTCGAAGCCGGGCAGGGTCACGCGCGGGAGGCGCCGGCCGATGACGCGCTCGATCGCCCGGAGATCGGTTTCCTCCTGCGGAGAGACGAACAGAAAAGCGTCGCCCGCGGCCCCCGCGCGGGCGGTCCGCCCCACCCGGTGGACGTAGTCGTCGGGGGAGGCGGGGACGTCGAAGTTGATGACGTGGGACAGGGCGTCCACGTCGATGCCGCGGGCGGCGATGTCGGTGGCGACCAGGACCGGGAACTTGCCGGCCTTGAACCCGGCGAGGGCCTGGGTACGCTGGGCCTGGCTCCGGTTGCCGTGGATCCTTCCCGCCACCACCCCGTGGCGGACCAGGTAGTCCGCCACCCGGTTGGCCCGATGCTTCGTGCGGGTGAAGGCGATCACGCTGCGGATCTCGCCGCGCTTCAGGAGCTCCACGAGCAGGGCGGACTTCAGCTCAGCGGGGACCGGGTAGGCGGCCTGGGTGATCCCCACCGCGGGCGCGGCCTTTCGCTCGAGGGTGATGGTGACCGGCTTCCGGAGCATCTCCTGGGAGAGGGTCACGATCGGCGGCGGCAGGGTGGCCGAGAAGAACAGGGTCTGGCGCCGTGCGGGGAGGCGCTTGAGGATCCGCCGGATGTCGGGGAGGAAGCCCATGTCGAGCATGCGGTCGGCCTCGTCGAGGACCAGCACCTCGAGGCCGTGGAGGGCGGCATAGGGGAATCGGAAGTGGTCGAGCAGCCGGCCGGGGGTGGCGACGAGGACGTCGACGCCCCTCCGGAACGCGTGCTCCTGCGGCCCCATGCCGACCCCCCCGAAGATCGCCGCTCCCGAGAGCGGCGTATGCACCGCGAGGGCGCTCAGGTGCTCGTCGATCTGGCCGGCCAGCTCCCGGGTGGGGGTGAGGATGAGGGCGCGGGTGGTGCCCCGGGGCTTGCCCGCGAGGCGGTGGAGGATCGGCAGCAGGAACGCCGCCGTCTTGCCGCTCCCCGTCATCGCGGAAGCGATGATGTCGTGGCCTGCCAGGACGGGCGGGATGGCCTCCGCTTGGATGGGAGTGGGACGGGTGAACCCGAGCTCGCGAATTCCGCGCAGCAGGTCCGGGTGCAGGCCGAAATGAGAAAAAGGCATGAGTGGAAAAGGGTCAGCTGGGCAGCGACGGCGGCTCGACGTCGTCGTAGATCCGCGTGGCCGCGAGGAGGCCGTTGCGGGCCCGCTCGTAGACCGCGATCCCCGCCTGGTGCGGCAGCAGGACGCCGTCCCAGGCGGTGACGTTGTACTCGAGAGCGCAGCACGTCCCGTCATCGGTGAGCGAGCAACGCTCCCGGAAGATCCCGCCGCGCGCGAGCAGCTTGCCGAAGAAGTGCCTGAGCTCGGCCATTCCCCGATAGACGTTCCGCTCGCCGGTGGGCTCGCGCACCACGCCGTCCGTTTCGAACTGCTGCAGCAGTCGCGAGACGTCCCCTCTGGTCAGGCCCTCTTCGTACCGCTCGATCACGTCCGGGAGCACGAGCCGCGCGAGCCCGGGAAGGATGGGGGAGCGGATGGCGTGCGCCCCCATGAGCGGCCACATGCTGTGGTAGACGTGGACCGCGGCCAGGGTGTCGGAGGAGATCACGGCGGCGATGGCGACGGGCAGGCGGACCGTCCGGTCACGGCGGACGAGGCTGAGGATGCATTCCTCCACCGCCCCGAGGTCCGTGAAGGTGGTGGTCAGGTGCTCCACCCGCGCCTGTCGTTCGGACAGCCCGTCGTGGCTGGCCGCCACGAAGGGCTCGAACCGCGCCCCCTCGATCCATCCCAGGCGGGGATCGTTGATGCGCGGGGCGTCGCCGAACAGGTCGAGCAGGCCCTGGAGGTCCCCTTCGATGAGCAATGGCACGTAGCGGCTGACGGGATGCGGCGTCACCGCGGGCCGGAGGGGCGCGGCTTCATGCCTTGGCGGCCTGCAGCGAGAACGGCTGGTTCCGGGTAGGCGAGGGTTGAAACGCGATGGGGGCGCTCTGCGCCTGGTGCGCCCGGAGATAGGCGTTGGGGTCGTGGGAGAGCGCGCCCTCCGGCAGGGCCGGCCAGAAGGGACCGAGGTCCTTCTGCACCTGGTCGGTGTAGAACCGCGGCAGGGTGGTGCTCTCTCCCTCGAAGAAGCTCCGGAGCGAGGTATCGCTGTCGAGCAGGCGCCGGATGTTCGAGTCGTGCCGGATCCGTCCCGAGCCCTCCGAGGACAGCGCGCGGACCACGTTCAGGCAGGAAGCGATCGCGCCCTGGTTGGCGTCGAAGCGGCGGCCCACGGCCCGCCAGGAGAAGGAGTGCTTCCGGAGGTCGATCACGTTGTCGTAGAGGGAGGCCCAGGAGTAGTTCTTCGGCCTGACGTTGGTGGCCCGGTTGTTGTCCAGGAAGTGGAAGGGCGTGGGCAGCACCCGTCCGTCGCGCTGCAGCTCGAGGTTCAAGGGCGCGGCCTGCCCGAAGGCGGAGAGCAGCGAATAGGCCGGGAACACGCCCGGGGTCAGGTCCACGAACCGCTTGGTCAGCTCGAAGGGCTCCGCCCCCTCGTCGTCGTCCAGGCCAAGGACGAAGTTCGCCTGCACGTAGGGGACGTAGCGAAGGATCATGTTCACGTGGTCGGACACCATCCGAACCTTGTCCAGCCCGGTGCTGCATCCGGTCTTGGACTTGCCGCCCAGGGAGTACCAGGACTCGATGCCGG
>WNGG01007664.1_pt1 | contig 11943 bp, 11 predicted proteins | sample 5400661 | NCBI WGS metagenome assembly WNGG01 (sample SAMN13153372, study PRJNA577476) | soil metagenome | isolation source: 100 cm soil or saprolite under Garry oak tree replicate 1 | place: USA:California | collected 2016-06-15 | reverse complement strand
CGTCGATGCGTCGCCCGAGACGGTGCATTGGGGTTTTTTCGATGCGGCGCTGTCGCCGGTCGCCGAGGTCGACAGCGGCGGGACGGTGACCATCTCGACCGTGTCGGGCACGCCGGACGTGATGCCGCGCCCGCCGCTCGCGGTGCCGCCGGCGCTCGCGGCGATCCACCGCCAGGTTACCCGCAAGATCGTGCCCGGCCACATCTGCACCGGCCCGGTCGCGGTGCGCGGCGCCAAGGCCGGCCAGGTGCTCGAGGTGCGCATCAAGGCGATCGAGCTTTCCTACGACTGGGGCTACAACGCCATCCGGCCGCTCGCCGGCGCGTTGCCGGACGATTTCCACGAGATGCGGCTGATGCATATCACGCTCGACCGCCAGCGGATGATCGGCCGCATGCCGTGGGGCCTCGAAGTCCCGCTGCGGCCGTTCTTCGGCGTCATGGCGGTGGCGCCGCCGCCCAACTGGGGCACGGTGTCGACCCTGCCGCCGCGCCGCAACGGCGGCAACCTCGACAACAAGGAGCTCACCGCCGGCAGCACGCTCTATCTGCCGATCCACGTCGACGGCGCCCTGTTCTCGGTCGGCGACGGCCACGGCGTGCAGGGCGACGGCGAGGTGTGCCTCACCGCGATCGAGACCGGGCTCGTCGGCACCTTCGAGCTGATCGTGCGCGACGACATGAAGCTCGACCTGCCGTTCGCCGAGACGCCGACCCACGTCATCACCATGGCGTTCGATCCCGACCTCGACGACTGCGTCGTCGTCGCGCTGCGCCAGATGATCGACCTGATCGCCACGCGCGCCGGCGTCACCCGCGCCGACGCCTATTCGCTGTGCAGCCTCGTCGCCGACCTCCACATCACCCAGGTGGTCAACGGCTCGAAGGGCGTGCACGTGATGCTGGAGAAGAAATATCTGGAGCCGGTCCCGTAGGGTGGGTTAGTTAGCAGCCGCAGCGAAGCGAAGGCGGCGTAACCCACCGTTCGCCCACGGTTTGTTTGACAGGACTCGGTGGGTTACGCGCCCTTCGGGCGCTAACCCACCCTACAAACATCAAATCCGCGTATTCTTCACCTTCGCGTTGGCGTAGAGGCGGTCGCGCGCCTCGTTGCCGAGGCGCTCGAGCTTGGCGAGGTCGACGCCGACGAGTTGGCCGTTGCGCTTCATCACCTTGCCGGCGATCAGCACCGTGTCGACGTTCTGCGGGCCCATGCTGGTGACGACGGCGCCGACCGCGTTGTTCATCGGCATGACGTTGAGGCGGTCGGTGCGCAGCAGGATCAGGTCGGCGTCCTTGCCGGGCGCGAGCGTGCCGACCTTGCGCGCGAGCCCGTTCGCCCGCGCCCCCTCGACGGTGGCGAACTCCAGCACCTCGCGCACGGTGAGGAATTTCGGCGGGTCCTTGTCGCCGGCCAGCCGCCGCGCCCACACCTCGTTCTTCTGCAGCGAGAACACCGTGCGCATCTGGGCGAAGAAATCGTTGGGCACCGAGGTCTCCACGTCGACGCTGAGACTAGGCCGGATGCCGGTGTCGATCGCCTTCTGGATCGGCGGGTTGCCGTGCCCCATCAGCGTCTCGACATAGCCGGCGATCGAGATGGTGCCGCCGGTATCGCGGATCAGCTTCCATTCGGTGTCGTTGAGCGTGCAGCAGTGGATGTAGGTGGTGTCCGCCTTGAGCGCGTTCGCCGCGTTGAGCTTCTCCAGCAGGGCGTTGCGGCCGAACTCGCCGACGCCGACGTGGATGGTGATGCGCGCGCCGACGTCGCGGGCGGCGTTGAACGCTTTGAGGATGAGCTCCGGCGCCGCGGAGGGCCCCGCCAGGTAGAGGGTGAGCAGCTGGTCCTCGCTGGAGAAATACTGCTTGCGCAGGCGCACGATGTCGTCGGGATATTTCGCTCCCGCCATTTCCCAATAGCGGCCGGTCTCGTTCTGCCCGTTGCCGTAGGCGAACACCGCGCGCACGCCGGAATCGGCGAGCGCCTTGATGGCGGCGTCCGAGTGGGCCGGGGTGTTGTGGATGTGCGACCAGTCGAGGATGCAGGTGACCCCGCTGTCGATGGCGCCGAGCGCACTGAACAGGTTGCCGGCATAGACGTCGTCGGGCGTGTACGCCGCGCCGAATTTTCGCTGGATGAGGTTGCGGTAGTCCTCGAGCGAGCCGTCGGGCAGCACGTTGCGCAGGATGCCCTGCCACATGTGGCGGTGGGTATCGATCATGCCCGGCATCACGATCATGCGCCCGGCGTCGATCACCTCCGCGTTGGGCGCGTCGATCTTCGGCCGCACCGCGGAAATCCTGCCGCCCTCGATCAGAACATCGGCCTGCTCGAAATCCCCGACCGCGCGGTCGAGGGTGAGCACGCAGCCGCCCTTGATCAGGATCGGCCGGCCCGGCGCCGTGCCGCCGGCGGGCTGCGCCCTGGCGGCGCCGGCGAGCGCGCCCATGGCGGCCGAGGCGACGACCGCGCCCGCCGCGCTCGTGCACAGGAACCGCCGCCGCGACATGGCGGGCGAGGGCATGCAGGCGCCGCACGAACAGGAATAGCCGCCGGCCCGGCCGGCGCTGCGCAGGTCCGTCATGGAAAAATCCTCCCGAGCATGCGTTGTTATGCGCGCATGCTAACCGCGCGGTGCCCGAGGTTCCAGGGAGATGACGGGTGCGCTGCGAGGTTGCAGTGGGAGGTTGGATTCCGCGCCCGAACGCGCGCCCGATGCCCGGCGGCGTCTAAATCGGTGGCAGGTGTCGGGCTAAGCCACCAGGATGAGGAGACCGGCTATCGCCACGCCGGCGAACAGCAGGGACCAATCCGCGGCTTCCAGGCCGAAAAGTCGGCGCTGGCCGGCATAACGCTGTCCCGCATAGTAAGTCATGACGACGCACTCCCGGACGCATGACGACGGGGGTTTGCCCCCTTTCCCGGTTAGTCGCCCCGGAAGCGGAAAAGGTTCACCCGGGGTCGCCCCCGGCGCGGCCGAAAAGGGCCTGTGCGGCCCGGAGGGTCAGGGCTTGGGCGCCCCCTCCCGCAGCAGGCCCTGCAGGTCGAGCCGCTGGGTCACCAGGGTCATGCGGCCCTCGGGCGTGCGCGGCCACCGCTCCTTCGGGCGGTCGCAATAAAGCTCGACCCCGTTCTGGTCCGGGTCGCGCAGGTAGAGCGCCTCGCTCACCCCGTGGTCGCTGGCGCCGTCGAGGGGAATGCCGGCGGCGATCAGCCGGCGCAACGCGTCCGCGAGTTCGGCGCGGGTCGGATAGAGGATCGCCAGGTGATAGAGCCCGGTCGTGCCTTCGGGCGGCGGCGATCCGCCCTTGCTCTCCCAGGTATTGAGCGCGATGTGGTGATGATAGCCGCCGGCCGAGATGAACGCCGCGCCCGGGCGGCGCACCATCACCTCGAACCCGAGGACGCCGCAATAGAACTCCAGCGCGCGCTCGATGTCGGCGACCTTCAGGTGCACGTGGCCGATGCGGACGCGGGGGTCGATCGGGTGGGGCGACAGCTTCGCGTCGTCGTCGGTCGAAGGGGTGTGCGTCTGCACTGACATGGCGAGCCTCGCTTCCTGAGAAGGATCGCCACCATATAATCATGCGTCGCCGCGAGAGAAGTGCGCGGTTTACCTCGCCCCGCTTGCGGGGAGAGGTCGATAGGCGGCCTTCGGCCGCCGTTCTTAGTATTGAAGAACGCCGACGCGAAGCGTCGGCTATGCGAAGCGAGCCGGGTGAGGGGGCGTCTGAGGAAAGCGCGCACCCACAGAGGCCCCCTCACCCCGACCCTCTCCCCGCAAGCGGGGAGAGGGAGTCACGCCGCCAGCCGATCTACCTCCGCGATCTCCTCCGGCGTGAGGGTCCAGCCGACGGCACGAATGTTCGCCTCGATCTGCTCCGGCCTGGTCGCGCCGGCAATGACGCTGGCGACCGTCGGCCGCGCAGCGAGCCAGGAGAACGCCAGCTCCAGCAGGCTGCGCCCGCGCTTCTCGCAGAAATCGCCGAGGCGCTCGGCCTTGGCCCAGTTGGCGTCGGTGAGGAACCGGTCGGACAAGCGCTGGATTTTGCTCAGGCGCGCGCCCTGCGGCATCTGCGCGTTGCGCCGGTACTTGCCGGTGAGGAGCCCGCTCGCCAGCGGGAAATACGGCAACAACCCGAGGCCGTGGCGCTGCATCGCCGGGATCAGCTCCTTGTCCGGCTCGCGCACCACCAGGCTGTATTCGTCCTGGCACGAGACGTACGCATTGAGCCCGAGGTGCTTTGACGTGAACACCGCCTCGACCACCTGCCAGGCCGGCAGGTTGGAGCAGCCGACGTAGCGCACCTTGCCCTGGCGGACGAGATCGTCGAGCGCGCGCAGCGTTTCCTCGATCGGCGTGCGCGGGTCCGGGCGGTGTTGCTGATAGAGGTCGATCCAATCGGTCTTCAGCCGCCGCAGGCTCGCCTCCACGGCCGTCATGATGTAGCGGCGCGCCGCGCCCGAGAGCGTCTCCGCGTCGTCCATCGGCAGTCCGAACTTGGTTGCGAGCACGATGTCCTTGCGCCGGTCGCCGAGGATGCGGCCGAGCGCCTCCTCGGAGCCGCCGCGCTCGCCGTAGGCGTCCGCGGTGTCGAACAAGGTGATGCCGGCGTCGAGGGCCTTATGCACCACCTGCTTCGAGGCCTCGAAGTCGATGCGGCCGCCGAAGTTGTTGCAGCCCAGCCCCACCAGCGAGACCCGCAGGCCGGACCCGCCGAGATTGCGTATGTCCACGTCGACCGCTCCTTCGCCCAGACGCCCGAGCCCGGCGTTATTGCCTCCCCGCACCGGTCATGCAAGAACTCCGGCGGGTGGGCCCGTGGGGGTGGAGTAGCCTATGTCGGATGAGTTCATCGCGCCCGGCCGTTTCATCGACAGCGCGGCGCCGAACGTGGTCGCGTTCGCGCGGGAGGCGGCGGACGGGGACGGCAGCGTCATGGCGCGCGTGCTGCGGCTCTATACGGCGGTGCGCGACGAGATCATCTACGACCCTTATGTCGATCTCGGCGATCCGGCGAACTTTCGCGCCGGCTCCGTGCTCGAGCTGGGGCGCGGCTTCTGCATCGGCAAGGCGGCGCTGCTCGCCGCGTGCTGCCGCGTCATCGGCGTGCCGGCGCGGGTCGGCTACGCGGACGTGCGCAACCATCTCTCGTCGCCGCGGCTGACCGAATACATGGGCACCGACATCTATGTCTGGCACTCCTACGCCGACATCCTGATCGACGGCGCCTGGGTGAAGGCGACGCCCGCCTTCAACGCCGCGCTGTGCCGGCGCCTCGGCCTCGATCCGCTCGAGTTCGACGGCCGCACCGATTCCCTGCTGCATCCGTACGACCAGGCGGGCCGGCTCTACATGGAATATCTGCACGATCGCGGCCCGTTCCCCGACGTGCCGTTCGACAGCATCATGACCGCCTTCCGCTCGCATTATCCCGCGCTGATGCGCAAGGGCAGGCTCGCGGGCGACTTCCAGGCGGAAGCCGTGGCCGGAGAGCCGGTTTCGCGAAGCGCGTAGCGTTACGCGTCGTTTGCCGATTTGTCGGACCGCGATGATGCTTGCGCGACCAGTATGTCGCGTCGTGACCGCCGCGCTCGTGCTTGCGACGGGCGCCATGGTTGCGCCTTCTTCGAGCGGCGCGCGCAACACCAGTGTGTTCAGCGACGACCTGTATCCCTGCACGGTGCTCAGTCCCTATCCGTGCACGCCTTCCTTCTGCAGCGTGTTCGGTCCGCAGCCGTGTCAGCCGGAGATCAACTATCCGATCGGGCAGGGGCTGCGCCTCACCATCGCAAGCCGCACGGTCGACGATCCGTCCAGACCCGCGGCGGCGTCGGTCCGCGACCGCGCGCGCAAGAACAGGCGGGCGCGCCCGCTCAATTCCATCGGCGATCTGTTCGCGGCGCTGCGCCGCTGCTGGGTCCCGCCGGTAAAGGATGCGCACAGCGGCACGCAGATGTCGGTGCGCCTGAGCTTCAAGCGCAACGGCGAGATCATCGGCGAGCCGCGCGTCACCTTCGTGACCCCCGGCACGGCGCCGGAGGTGCGGCAGGCCTATCTGGACGCGGTGACGAACTCGCTCAAGCAGTGCACGCCGCTCCCGCTCTCCGCCGGCCTCGGCGGCGCCGTCGCCGGCCGCCCCATCTTCATCCGCTTCATCGACGACCGGCCGTGACCTCCCTCTCCCCGCTTGCGGGGAGAGGGTCGGGGTGAGGGGGAGTTTCAACAAGCACGGTGTGCGGGACGCCCCCCTCACCCGACGCGCTTCGCGCGTCGACCTCTCCCCGCAAGCGGGGAGAGGTAAAGAAGCTTCGACGCCTTGCCGTGACTTCAGCTACACTGCCTTCATTGGAGGGCTGCGCATGAAGCGTTCGCTGCTCGGCTGCATCGCGCTGCTGATCATGCTAACGCCGGCTGTCGCCGGCGATGTCGCGCCGGTGCCGCCGCCGTGGCCGGTGTGGCAGCGCGGGCTGCCGCTCGATTTCACCGCGCGCACCCACTCGCGCTCGGTGCGCGTGTCCGACGCCTGCTGGCGCACCTGCGAGACCCAGTGCAAGTGGCGCTTCCAGGCCTGCGCCACTGCCTATTGGATCAACGACTGCCGCGCCGAGAGCGATGCCTGCGACCTTTCCTGCCTCAAGGCGTGCCGCGCCTATGGCGGTCCCCTGCTCGGCATCACCGACTCGGGCCCCTGATCATGCCGGCCGAAATCAACCTGCCGAAACAGTGGGAGGATTGGCTCAGCTGGGCGATCGGCATCTGGCTGTGCATCTCGCCCTGGGCGCTCGACTTCTCCCTCGACTCGGCGCCGACGCGCAACGCCGTCATCGTCGGTTTCCTGATCATCCTCGCCGAGGTCGTGACCCTCTCGGCGTTCCGCCCGTGGGAGGAATGGATCAACGTCGTGCTCGGCGGCTGGCTCGTCGTCTCGCCCTGGGTGCTGGGCGTGACGTCGCGCGCCGCCAACGTCGACTTCGTCGTCATCGGAGCGCTGGTGGCCGCGCTCGCGTTTTATGAAATGTGGGACGTTCGGCGGCGGCGCGAATGAGCGGCTCGCCTTTATTCATCAAGGATCGATCAGTATTCCCGGATTGAGCAGGCCCTGCGGGTCGAGCTCGCGTTTCGCCGCGCGCAGCGCATCGGCGAACAGTTTTGGCCGCTGGCGATCGTACCAGGGGCGATGGTCGCGCCCGACCGAATGGTGGTGCGTGACCGTGCCGCCGCCCTCGATCACCGCGTCGAGCGCCGCCGACTTGATGCGCGTCCATTGCTCGATCAGCTCGCCGTGTCGGCCGAGCGCATGGAACGTGAAATAGGGCGCCGGTCCGTCCGGATAGACGTGGGTGCAGCGGCATGTCACCGAGCCGGGCCGCCCGGTCGCGTCCCCGATCGCCTGCTCGGTCGCCGCCTTGATACGGTCGTGAAATTCCTCGAACCGATCCCAGGTGATCGCGGTCTCGAACGTGTCATTGATGAGGCCGAGGCGGATCGTGCGCTCGATGAGATAGGGCATGCGGATGAATGCGGTGCGCCAACGGCCGGCGGCACCTTCGCGATGCGCATCCTCGCCGCCGGCGCGTTCGGGAGCGCCGCCGTGATCGGCGCAGCATTCGAGCGCACGCTTCATCCACGGCTCGACCGGGTGATCGGCGGATTCGAACGCGAGCACCATGATGGCCGCGCTGCCGTCGGACGCGCCGGTGTTGAGCGCCTCCTGCGGATCGAGGATGCGGCAGTTCGCCGGGTAGAGTCCGGCCTGCGCGACCTGGCGCAGCGCCCGCGCCGCGGTGAAGAAGTCCGTGAATTGCACGGCCCCGCCGGCGCGAAATTTTGGGCGTTCCTGCAGCCGCATCCACGCCTGCGTGATGATGCCGAGGATTCCTTCCGAGCCGACGATGAGGCGGTCGGGGCTCGGCCCCGCGCCCGAGCCGGGCAGGCGGCGGGTCTCCAGCACGCCCTTCGGGGTGACGACGCGCAGCGATTCCACGAGATCGTCGATGTGGGTGTAGAGCGTCGCGAAGTGTCCGCCCGAGCGCGTCGCGATCCAGCCGCCGAGCGTCGAATATTCGAAGCTCTGCGGGAAATGGCGCAAGGTCAGCCCGTGCGGCTTGAGCTGGGCTTCGAGCGCCGGGCCGTAGACGCCGCCTTCGATGCGGGCCGCGCGCGAGGCCTTGTCGACCTCGCGGACGCGGCCGAGGTTGCGCAGGTCGATGCTGACCGCGCCCTTGTGGCGGCCCGGCACGACGCGCGGCTCGACGCCGCCCGCCACGGTCGAGCCGCCGCCGAACGGCGTGACCGAGGCCGCGGCGCCCCCCGCCCAATCGAGCACCGCGGCGACCTCCGCCTCGTCGCGCGGATAGGCGACCACGTCGGGCGCGCTGGCGTAATCTCCGACAAGGCCGCGCACGTAATCCGGATAGGATTTGCCGTAGGTGTGCGCCGCGCGATCGTGGCGCGCGCTCGAGCAGATCGCCGCGAGCGCGGCCGGCGGGGTGAGCCGCGGCGCCGGCAGCGCAATGTTCTCGAGCTTGGGCGGCGCGATCTCGTCCTTGGGCTCCCCGCCGAACCGCCGGGCGATGCGCCTGCGCGCGAACGCTTCCTCGTCCGGTGTCGCGCCTTCGCCCTCGCGACCCCACCCGAAATGCTTGAGCCGCGCCTCGCTCACCTGCGTCCTCCTGGCCTGCCTCGATGGTTTACATGGTGAGCATAGAGCCCGCCCGCGCAGATGTATATTTTCCGGATTTCATGCGACCATCGGCCCTCGGTTCGCATCGATGGACGAGACATGGAACGCTTCGAGACGATCGTGCTGGGACTGGGCGCGCTGGGCGGCGCGGCGGCCTATCAGTTGGCGAAACGCGGCCACAGTGTGCTCGGGCTCGACCGCTTTTCGCCGCCGCACCCGTACGGCTCGACCCACGGCGACACGCGCATCACGCGTCTGGCGATTGGCGAGGGGGTGGAATACACGCCGCTCGCGCTGCGCTCGCACCAGCTATGGCGGCAGATCGAGCGGGAGGCCGGCAAGGACCTGCTCAATTGCTGCGGCGGCCTGATCATCTCCAGCAGCGGCGAGGTCGGCCATTCGCGGGTGAAGGGATTCTACAAGAACACGGTCGGAGCGGCGCAGCGCTACGGGATCGCGCACGAATTGCTCGGCACCGGCGAGATCAAACGGCGGTTTCCCCAGTTCAACGTCCGGCCGGACGAGTTCGCCTATTATGAAAAGGAAGCAGGGTTCCTGCGGGTCGAGGACTGCGTCGCGACGAATTTGCTGCTCGCCCGCAAGAGCGGCGCCGCCATCCGCACCGACGAGAAGGTCGAGACCTTCGAAGCCTCGGCGACGGGCGTCACCGTCGTCACGGCCAAGGACACCTATCGGGCCGACACGCTGCTGATCGCCGCCGGGTCATGGCTGCCGAAGCTCATCCCGGCCGAATACGCGAAAATATTCTCCGTCACCCGGCAGGTGCTCTACTGGTTCGAGATCGCCCGCGACCACGAGGCCTTCGCGCCCGGCCGGTTTCCGGTTTTCATCTGGGAGCTCAAGGATCAGGCCCAGGGGGTTTACGGCTTCCCGGCCGTCGACGGTCCGACCGGCGGCCTCAAGGTCGCGAGCGAGCAGACGCACGAGACGACCGATCCGGACGCGGTCGACCGCACCGTGACCGATGCGGACGCGCGCGCCATGTACCGCGACTACGTCGAGCCGTTTCTGCAAGGCATCTCGCCCCGCTGCATCAGGACCGCCACCTGCCTCTACACGGTGACGCCGGGCGCGCGCTTCGTCCTCGACCGCCACCCCGATTTCGCGCGCATCGTCATCGGGTCCGCCTGCTCCGGGCACGGGTTCAAGCATTCCGCCGCGCTGGGCGAGGCGCTGTCGCAATGGATCATCGACGGCGCCAGCGAGATCGATCTGTCGCCGTTCAGCCTTGCGGCCCTGCGCGGCACGGCAGCCCGCGTCCAGCGCGAAGCAATCGCGTGATCAATACGACCGCGGCATGCCGAGCACGTGCTCGCCCAGGAACGCGAGGATCAGGTTGGTCGAGATCGGCGCGATCTGCATCAGCCGCGTCTCGCGCCACTTGCGCTCCACGTCGTAGTCCTTGGCGTAGCCGAAGCCGCCGTGCGTCTGCAGCGCCGCTTCCGCCGCGTGCCATGACGCTTCCGAGGCGAGCATCTTCGCCATGTTGGCCTCGGGCCCGCACGGGCGGCGCGCGTCGAACAGGGCCGCGGCCTTGCGCGTCATCAGGTCGGCCGCCTCGGTCTCCGCGTAGGCGCGCGCGATCGGGAACTGCACGCCCTGGTTCTGGCCGATCGGCCGGTCGAACACCACGCGCTCGTTGGCGTATTTCGTCGCCGTGCGGATGAACCAGCGCGCGTCGCCGATCCCCTCCGAGGCGATCAGCACCCGTTCGGCGTTCATGCCGTCGAGGATGTAGCGGAAGCCCTTGCCCTCCTCGCCGACCAGATTCTCGGCCGGCACCTCCATGCCGTCCATGAACACTTCGCACGATTGGTGATTGATCATCGCCTTGAGCGGGCGGATGTCGAGGCCCTTGCCGCGCGCAGCGCGGATGTCGACCAGGAACGTCGACAGGCCGTCGGTCTTCCGCGCCACCTTGTCGAGCGGCGTGGTACGCGCCAAGAGCAGCATCAGGTCGGAATGGAGCGCGCGCGAGGTCCACACCTTCTGCCCGCTCACGATATATTTGTCGCCGCGCCGTTCGGCCCGCGTCTTGAGCCTGGTGGTGTCGGTGCCCGACGTCGGCTCGGTGACGCCGAACGCCTGCAGGCGCAGCTCGCCCGCGGCGATCTTCGGCAGGTAGCGCCGCTTCTGCTCGGGGCTCCCGTGCCGGAGCACCGTGCCCATGATGTACATCTGCGCGTGGCAGGCGGCGGCGTTGCAGCCCGACGCGTGGATCTCCTCGAGGATCACCGACGCCGCGCGCAGCGGCAGCCCGGAGCCGCCGAACTCCTCCGGGATCAGCGCGCCGAGGAATCCCGCCTCGGTGAGCGCGGTGACGAAGTCGGTCGGATACGCCTCGCGCGCCTCGAGATCGCGCCAGTAGGCGCCGGGAAACTTTTCGCAGATGCGGCGCACCGCCTCGCGGATGTCAGCGTGGTCCTCGCCGATCGACAGCGTGACGAGGTCGCTCTCCGCCGGACGGGTGGCAACGTCGTTCATGGGACGCTCCTCTTTTCTTCCTTATCCCTCCCCCGCGAAGCGGGGGAGGGCAGGGTGGGGGCTCTTTGGCGCAACACGCGCGGTGTTTGCTGAACGAACCCCACCCGGCCGCTCGCTTCGCTCGCGTCCACCCTCCCCGCTGCGCGGGGAGGGACAACCTCACTCCCCCTTAAACACCGGCTTGCGCTTCTCGTTGAAGGCGCGGATGCCTTCCTCCCGGTCCTTGGTCGGGATCATGCGATTATACGCCTCGATCTCGAACAGGAGCGCGTTTTTCAGGTCCATCTGCAGGCCATGGTGGATCGACTTCTTGGCCTGTCGCACCGACAACGGCGCATTGGCCGCAATGGTTGCGGCGGTCTCGAGCGCATCCTGCATCAGCGTCTCCGCCGGGCACAGCCGGTTAACCAGCCCCCAGCGCAGCGCGTCCTCGGCGCCGAACGGCTTGCCGGTGAGGATGATCTCCTTGGCGCGCCGCTCGCCGACCGCGCGCGGCAGCAGCTGCGTGCCGCCGGCGCCCGGCATGATGCCGAGCGTGACCTCGGTGAGCGCGAAGCGCGCGGTCGGCACCGCGTAGGCGAAGTCGCAGGCGAGCGTCATCTCGCAGCCGCCCGCGTAGGCGGGGCCGTTCACCGCGGCGATGACCGGCACCGGACAGTCGAGCAGCGCCCAATATTGTCGCTCGAAAATCTCGTGCTGCGCCACCCACTGGGCCTGGGTCATGCCGTTGCGTTCCTTGAGGTCGCCGCCG
>WNGG01023648.1_pt1 | contig 11944 bp, 14 predicted proteins | sample 5400661 | NCBI WGS metagenome assembly WNGG01 (sample SAMN13153372, study PRJNA577476) | soil metagenome | isolation source: 100 cm soil or saprolite under Garry oak tree replicate 1 | place: USA:California | collected 2016-06-15 | reverse complement strand
GAGGATAGGGTTTTCCTCGCTAGACTGGTTGAGAGGGCGAACGAGTGGCAGAGGGGAACAAAGAGCTCAGAGGACACTGAACCCGCAGACACAATGTCCGGATGAGAATGGAGAGCTGGTGAACCAAAAAATGAGTTCGGAGGATAGCGAGGCGAACGGGAGAGCAGATGATGAGGCGGATGAGGATGAAGATCTGGAGGAGGAGACTGAGGACGAGTCTGAAGAGCATGTTTCAGAGGAGATAGTGGAGAGAGAGCAAGATTCAGAGCATGGGAAGGAGAAACGGCCAAAACAGCCGAAGACGAGAGGCTGAGAGACTGGCGGTGGCGCGCGCGACTCTCGGAGGCCCCCGAGGGGCCGCCTCGCTCCTAGTTATCGTCAATTTCCCCCTTGCACACCACGACTCTCGCGTTCGCCATCTCCCATACTAGGGAGAGCTTTGCGAATCAACTCTATAGAATAGAAATCGCTGCCTGAGGGTACCTTTCAGAAAGGGGTTTGAGCTTATATTTGCTAATCCACGCCCGAGTTTTGGGAACTCTAATTCAGACTCTGTTCGAGGGTTTGAACGTGGACTCAGACAGTAACTTTCGAAAGAGATTCTGAAATCGCTTACTGGTAGGACTTCTTCGATAACCACTTGGAGCTTCTCGGTTCAAGGACCAGGGCGTCCTTCAAGACGTCAAGAGAGTTCAACACGCTTCTTTTCTTGGGAGACTTTCGCAACTTTGTAAACCCACAAGTTGAAATAAGCTGAAAGCCTAAGACACTTCTCATGAGCGCGCATTCTCCGGAGCCCCCATTAGAGAATCATGCCTTCGGGTCCACGAAACGCGAGATTCTTCTCATCCTCAAGCGAGAGGGCCAGTCCGACCTCCAAACTCTGGCAGAACGTCTGCAAATCTCGAAGATGGCCGTCCACAAGCATCTTCAGGATTTGGAAGAGCGTAGCATGGTCCAGCGCACCCCGTTACGGGGAACGAAGGGGCGACCACGCCTCATGCTACAGCTCGCTCCAGGATCTCAATCCCTTTTCCCTAGAGCATATGCGGGCGTAACCTGTGCCGCCCTCGCCTACATCGAGGAGAAACTGGGACGCAAAGGGGTCGAAGAAGCCCTCCGCCGCCGGCAAACCGAGACGGTCAAAACCTACCGAGACCAAGTTTACGCAGAGACCCTCCCCGCCCGTGTCCATCAGCTGTCAGAACTCCGCGACCGAGAAGGGTACATGGCGGAAGACCATCAAGCAGGCCCCTCCAAATTCGAGATTCTCGAACACAACTGCCCTATCATAGCCATTGCCGAGAACTACTGGGAAGCCTGCACGGTAGAACGGGAAATGTTCCAAAAAATCCTAGGCGCCAATGTCGAGACGACCCATCGAGTCGTCGCAGGCGCTAATGTGTGCCGCTTCCTCATCACGCCAAAGAGGAGGCAGCTCGGGTGAAGAGTGTCGGCCTCGTTACCGGCGCGGGACGAGGCCTCGGCAGAGTCCTCGCAACCTTCCTGGCCGGGCAGGGCCATGACCTAGTCATCACGGCACGTACCGACATTGAACTTGAGGAAGTCGCACGATCACTCCGAAGCACCGGGGCGAAAGTCGCCACGCTACCTGGTAATATCACGGATCCTGGACACAGGACCCGTCTTCTACAAGAAACCAGCGCTATGGGCGGCGTCTCCCTTCTCGTCAACAACGCCTCCGACCTGGGCGAAACCCCACGCCCTGAACTTGCCCAGGCCTCGCTCGACCTCTTCCGCACCACCCTTGAAACGAACCTCGTCGCCCCGCTTGCCCTCATTCAGGAAGCTCTTCCCCAACTCGAACGCACACGAGGCCTAATCGTCAACATCACAAGCGACGCTAGCCAAGCCGGGTACGAACGATGGGGAATATACGGGTCCAGCAAAGCCGCCCTCGACCTCGTCTCCAAAACGCTCGCCATCGAACTCAAACCACAGGGCATCTCCGTAGTCAGCGTCGACCCCGGCGACATGCGCACCCAGATGCACCAAGAAGCATACCTCAACGAGGACATATCCGACCGTCCTCTCCCCGAGGTCACACTTCCCTTCTGGGCCTGGCTCATTGGCCAAGACCCGAAACGCATTACGGGAATGCGGTACCAGGCACAGGGAACCCTCTGGGAGGTCCCAGCTTGAACCGGGAAGAACTACTCTTCGAACGTCCCATGGAACTCTTCGCCTCCTCACCTCCGGAACTGCGTGACCACTCCCAGGACGACGTGCGCCTGATGGTCTCAACACCGGAAGGAAACACTCACCATGCATTCACAGACTTACCAGAACTACTTGAACCCGGAGACTTGCTGGTCGTCAATGAAAGCGCGACCCTCCCGGCTAGCCTCCCAGCGATGAGCCGACTCGGAGATATTCGGCTAAACCTGTCAACAAGGTTTGCAGAGAACCTCTGGCTCGCGGAACCGCGATGGAGTCCGTCGCTTCCCGGACCCCTCCCTTTGAACGAAAATGAGATTCTACGAGTCGGTGAAGCTAGAGCCATCCTCCTAAAGCCCTACCCTGGAATCCCGAGACTCTGGCTTATACATCTCGACACGCCCGCTAGCCTTCTCATGGCCAAGTACGGGCAACCGATCCACTACAGCTACGCCCCGGCCTATCCCATGGACGCCTATCAGACACTATTCTCTAGATTTCCGGGAAGCGTCGAGATGCCGAGCGCCGCTAGGCCCATCACTCCACGGGTCCGGGACGTGCTGCTTGCCCGTGGCGTTGGCATCTCAGGAATCATTCTACACACGGGAGTCTCTAGCCTAGAAATTGAAGGCGAGACGGTGGAAGATCAAGCCCTTTATCCCGAGATATTCCGCGTTCCAGCTGCCACTGCCCACGCCGTCAACGCAACTCATGCCCGTGGAGGCGTAATAGCGGTCGGAACCACAGTCGTCCGAGCACTCGAGACCTCCTGGACACCTAAAGGGCTTCGCGCTTGCACTGGCAGTACGAGCCTCTACGTCCACCCTGGGACTGGGGTGCATGCGGTGGATGGACTCCTCACGGGACTCCATGACCCCGTCACAAGCCACCTCGCAATGCTCAGCGCCATCGTTGGCCTCGACCGTGTCAAGGAGGCGTACGGAGAGGCCATCCAGCATCGCTATCTCTGGCACGAGTTTGGAGACAGCCATCTGATCTGGCGGCAACTAGTCGAGAATGTTGTTAGTCAGGCTGAGCCATCGCCTGACATCGCCTTCAACTGACCCTCAAGGGAATCGCGCTGGGTTTTTCCGCTTTGAGAGAATACGGATAACACCCTTCTGTAAAGCGAAACCTCGACGAGTTCTCGGTGTGTGAGTAAAAAATTTGGGGGTTTAGAGTATCTTGTTTAGTTCTTGGCTTATGCAGGTACGGTAATGGTGTCGCTGTCCAATGTGACCGCGGCGGTCGCCAGTGCTCTGCCGTTCATTTGTGCAGCAGCTCCGATCGTTATCGAAGCCACGGCCATTATTGTTCCCTTGAAGACGTTTCCTGCCCCGAGAGTTGCTGAGCTACCGACCACCCAGAAGACGTGGTTAGCCGTGGCACCCCCTGTCAGTACAATGGTGGCACCGGCTGCGGTGGTAAGCGTTGAAGCCATTTCGAAGACGAAGACAGCATTAGCGTCGCCATTAAGAGTCAAAGTTCCTGTGATTCCTAAAGTGCCTGCTGCGGAATTGTAGACTCCGCATGCAAGGGTCTGTCCGGCTAGTTCAGTAGCCACAGTAATGGCTGGTGTTAGTGCCATGTCTTGGGTAATAGCAGCGGTCAAGTCAGTATGTGCTGTTGTCGCACTCGCCCCGGTCAATGTCACCCCGCTTACTGTTCCTGGGGGAAATCCGGTTATCGCAGTGCCAGGACTCGCTCCAAGGTCTCCAGTGAGAACTGTAGCACCAGTGCTAGTGACTGCAGAACCACCCAGGACCGCGAAAGTGGCGGCTGACCCGAGGGATGCTGCTGTCGGGCATTGCGCCGTTACTACTGTGTCCTGCCACGTTGTTTGCAGGCTAACTCCGGTAGCTGGGTTAGAAGCCGCTGTAAAGGCTGCCGCATAGTCGTAGTTAGTGGATGATGCGGGAATAAATGTTGCTGATAGACCTGCAGGACAAGTGCCCGTACCTAATGATATACAGGCTACGCCGATAGGAACGGCTGCTTGGGTTTGTGCTACAATAGAGATGCCTGAAAACACTGAGCTCCAACCGGTTGGATTATCGAAAACAAAAGTTATCGAAGTTGTAGTTCCAGCACTTACTACCAGTGCACTTGGGAACATTTTGGAGCTAGAGGCAAATGGAGAAAGTTGGCCGAAGCCTAATGTTGTTGGACCGCTAACGCTGGCTACTTGCGGTGTACCTACTGTATAAGTGTAGGTTTGAGTGAAAAGAATGGCTGCAAATACTCCGACTACTATGGCAGATATCATGAGTATGGCGATAATGGGTAGACGGTACTTCTTGGCTATCCATGGTTTCCTTGTTGTTTCCATCCTTGCATTTTCCACTATGTTTTTTCTCCGTGGTTTGGGTGGCTTCCGTAGGAGCTGATAACCGCTTGCAAAACATTGCCAAGCATCGTCTGTCTCCGTCTCGCCTCCTGTATACCTGCAATACACCACAACGTTCTTAGCAAACAATTTCAACGATTGTGTTGGTTTTGAGTGTGCGCGGCGTATCCCAGGGGCCAAGCTAAGAAAACAGAAACCGTATCCTACACAAATCCGGTCTGACCTTAAATCGACCCTGGAGGAAGAGGCTAGAACGCTTGGCGTCAACCCAACACCTTAGTCTCCCAGGTCCTTTAATTGTCACATAGGCTGGCAGGCCTCTAAGATTGGCATTTCCTGCGGGACATTAATCGAAACCAGAAAAAAGGGGGAGGGGTGTTGGGAGTACCTTACGCCTATAGGGGTCTCGTAATGATGTTGCTGTCCAGTGTGACCGCGCCGACTTGTGCTAGTGCTCTACCGTCCAGCGATACACCAGTCGTAATAGTAATTGAAGCGTATGCCATTATTGTTCCCTTGAAGACAGAGGTTGTGCCAAGAGTTGCTGAGCTACCGACCACCCAGAAAATGTTGTTAGCCTGGGCACCGCCCGTCAGTATGATCTGGCTACCGGTTAGAGTGGTGAGGGTTGACGCTATCTGGAAGACCCAGACGGCATTAGAGTTTCCTTGTGCGTCCAGAGTCAGACCTCCTGTTACAGCAAGCGATGATGTGGACTTGTAAAGCCCTGGTACGAGAGTCCGTCCGCCCAAGTCTCCAGCAATGAGAATGGGTAGCGGTAGTGCATTAGCAGTGTTTATTGCGGTTGTCAAGTCAGCCTTGGCTAACATCGCATTAGAGTCAGCTGCGTGTAACACCCCGTTCACTATTCCTGGCGGAAATCCAGTCACCGCAGTACCTGGGCTCAGTCCAAGATCACCAGTAATCACAGTAAGACCAGTATTGGTAACCGTCGCACCAGCCAGGACCGCAAAATTGGCGGCTGACCCGAGAGGTATTACTGTCTGAGGTAGTGAGACCGGTGTTACTGACCATATTACTTTTGTTGTTAGACCTGTGGGACAAGTGCCCGTGCCTAATGATATGCAGGCTTTGCCGACAGGAGTTGCATCTTGGGTTTGTGCTACAATAGCAATGCCTGAAAACACTGTATTCCAAGTGAGCGTTGGGCTAACGAAAGCAAAAGTTATCGAAGATGTACTTCCAGCCCCAATTGCCAGTGCACCTACAAACATTTTGGAGCTGGAGGCGACTCTAGAAAGAGTTCCAAAGTCTAAAGATCCTGCTTGTCCGGTAACGGGAGCCGTTGTTGGTGGATTGTAAGTAAAGGTTGAAGCGAAAAGTGTAACTCCGGCTACCGTCCCTACTATGGCAAATACCATCAGTATAGCGATGATGGGTAAACGGTACTTCTTTGCTATCCGTGGTTTCCTTGTTGTTTCCTTACTCTCATCATTTTCCATTCTTTTTTCACCTCGTTAGTCCTCGCTGCTGCTGTTGGACCTCTTAGCCGCTTGCAAAACATTGCCAAGCATCGTCTGTTTTCGTCTCGCCCCGATGATTGATGGAAACAACTGGGAAGGTTGTGAACGGTGCCTATATACTCGCAATACAAGTTTATATTACGCGCCGCGGCCACCATGCGACGTTTCCAAGGGTGTGTTGGTCCTGTATGTGTGCGTCGTATTTCGGGGGCCCCGCTAAGAAGACAGAGACCGTCTCCTACCGAGTCCGGGCTGACCTAAAATCTGCCTTGGAGGAGGAGGCTAGGAGGCTAGGTATCAACCCGAACGCCTTAGTCTCGCAGATCTTTAGCCGCCACGTAAGCTGGGGACGCTATGTTGGACAGCTGAAGTTTATCCCTGTCAGCAAGGACTTTCTGAGGTTCATGTTTGAGTCCATGCCACGGGACCAGATTGAGAAAATTGGCAGATCGCTGGGGGAGTCCGTGGCTCATGAGGAGCTCTTGTTCCTCTTTTCCCGTATAACCCCGGGTACAATCCTAATGTTCATGGACCTCTGGGCGAGTCATTTTGACGCCTGGGACCATCGGTATGAAGGGGGTAAGCATTTTTTCACGGTCAAGCATGATGTCAACCTGAACTTTTCCTATTTCACGAGGGAGTACGTGTCCGCCGTATTGCTGAGCACTCTCGGAGCAAATGTGCAGTTTGAGAAGATGTCTCCCAACTCTGTGACTTTTGTGTTTGAGAGCGCGCTCGACAAGGGCTTGAACAATAGGCTTCCCAGCAATACCGGGAATAACAGGGCGAGTAATAGTTTGGCTGGTAACAGTTGGAACGCTAACAGGCTGAACACTAGGCCCGAAGAAGCAGTTGTAAAAGATTAGGCTTGAAAACATCGTAGCCTTTTGGCAGGGAGCTCCTTCTGGAAGCGCTTGGTTTTTGGAACCCCGCCTTCGTCTTAATCGCAATAATTGTGAAACTTCCTTTTGGTGCTCCCCTTGCCGGTGTGGCAATTCCTCTGGACAAGTCCAACAGCCCCCGTGACCCTGTCAACCTCAGCCCTTACGCACTGCTTTTCGCTTGTGCCGGACCGTTCCTTTGGAGAAGGTATCGGACAGCCATTAGGGGAAAACTTCTGAAGTTGATGATTTGGTGTATGCTTTCTTCCCTTGTAGTACGTGAAAGAGAGAACAATTTTACAGCAAAGAGGTCTTGATAGCTCTGGGAACGGAGAAGATAGCTTTCTATTGAGTGTGTTTCAAAGTTAGGACTCTCTCCGGCTTCAGTCTCACGCCTTCCAGAAGCCCATCCCTGACAGTTTGAGTTGAGCTTCGCTGGTATCACCAGCGAATATCAAGAGCAGGGGCCTCTCGATATGGACTTGAGACCTGTACCTAGAGTCTTGGTTGCATGTACCTACTCGGCCTTTTCCGGCCAGTGATGGCTTTTCGCAAGCTCAATTATTCGTGATAAGTAGTCTTGGTGGATGTCTCCGAACTTTTTGGTTCTATCAATGAATCGACCTTCTATTTCATCCCTGAATTCTGCTATTTGACCAGATCGAGGCAGATATTCCTCCCTTAGAACATGCGAAAGATCGTTTACAACCGCGATATTCTGTACTACCATGTTGCGCAGGACCGCCTCATCAAACCCCAGAAGAGACGCAACTTCGGCCGAGGATTCATCGTTGCAGTCCAGCATTTCCAATTCGAACGGGTTCGGAGCCGGGTGTTTCAAGAGAGACTCGGCGAGCAAATTCTTCGTTAAGTTTCGGCCCGGCAGTTCGTCTAAGACCGACACGGTTCGACTTTGCGCCATCTGAAGGTCCACGTACCTCAAGAACAGTTCGCCACGCGTTGTTCCTTGCAAGGTGAACTCGGCTTGACGGGCCGTCCTGTCAAGGAATTCTATATGCTCCCGAACATATGCGCGAAGATATCCTGGAGACGATTGAAGGTCTGCGGCGTGTCGCGCCAGATCTTTGGCCTCGGTCAAGTATGCCAAGTCGCTACCACCTACGGAACGGCGATGGCGGTAGCTTGATTGGAACTCTTCATAGTTTCCGGGCCTTCCTCTCTGGTATCCCAAGCCAGCAGTAGTCATGTCCGCTGAGCCGAAGTACTTTCCATGGTAGGCGACTCTTTCTGAAAAGCACACATGGTAACTTAGAACGAATTTCGCGTGATTCAAGAATGTGGATGTTGGACCATGCAGGAGCAGGTATGAGCTAGCACGCAAGTAATTTACGGCTCGACTTTGAAGGGTCTGCATTGCCCCCGGAAAATGCTTCGGAGAGGTGGTTCGAACCACCCAGACAAAATTACTAGGGGATAGGCTACCGATGTTTGGAATCAAGTCCAAGAGCTTGTTCGCTGAGTAGCTTACCCAACGCGAGATGATTAGGCTTGACATGTAAATAACAGAAACAAAATCGTGATTTCCACGCTGACAGATTTCGAATCGCTGGCGCATTTCCTCAGCGATGTCGAACAGAGCTGCTGCTGCGTTATCGGATCTTGGTTCCTTGATTTCCAACTAGGACCTATCGAAGGGGAAAGACAGGACCCGCATCTTAAGTTTTTGGGGGGAGATTCGCAAACCACTCTTCGAGAAAGCCTGCACGAAGGGCATCCATGAGTACACTCTTCAACAAGCTGTTGTATAGACCAGACCTCACAGGCATAGCTGCCCATTAGTGGTTCCGAAAGAACACTTGCGCCTCGGAATGTTGGCGGAACCAGTTTGATTGTTTGGTGTATGCTTTCTTCTCGGGAAGTATGGTTGAACCGGGGGAAGGCTCGGTGAACTTTGTCCTCTCCAGCACCATGGGCTGTTCAAACTGGTACAGCAACTCCCTAACCTCTCTTGCGTCTGAACTGAACAAGCTAGCAAACAGTATCAGGCCACCACTCATCACTCCAACACTCGGCCTGGTCCCGGCTGTTCTGAGGGCCATTTCAATGAACCCTCTCCCGGTTAGGGTCCCGGACCCGGTACATGCCAGATCGGGCCTGGAAGTTCTTCCGCCCCCGCCAGCATTATCGCAGTCGCCGCCGCATCATCAATAAACACAAAATCATGGGGCACGTCCAGCTTACCAATCCACCGGGCCTTCTTCCCTGTGATAGCCCCTTCGAAGATGGGCGCGAACAACTTGTTGGTGACATTCGGGCCGTAGAAGTCTGGAAACGGGAGATGACCACTCTAACCCTCCCGGCCTTATCCGCATCCATCAGCATGGCTTCAAGCTCGTTTCGAAGACGGCCCTTCATACTCGTCGCAGCCAGAGGATGATCTTTCGCGGCTGGACCTTCTGGAACAGGATTTGTGGGTTTTAGGCTGGACGCTCGGCGTCGGGCTCGGGATTTTTGCGTTAGGGGGCGTACGGCCTCGACGCGCCCTTATGTTGCCTGCGTGGTTAGGTTGAACATGCGAAATCGATGGGTGAGTCTGTCCCTTCCGGTGTAATGACAACGGGCGTTGCTAGGCAACTCTTTGTGTCTGTGAGCAGGTCGGATTCCGTGTAGAATATTATGACTACATAGGTACCGCCCGAGATTAGGTACACCTGATACTCGTGCGTGTCGAAACAGTACGGGGATTGACTTGTAGAACAGAAGGCTGCAGAGTTAAGACTCGCTCCAGACTGAGCGCGAAAAAAGATGTCCACGGGAGTTCCCGGGCTTGTAATAGTACCATGGACAAGCGTTAGTTTTGTTTCCGATTGCAATTGACTCTTCTCCACCGCAAAGGAGTTGTAGACTCCCTTGATACTCTGATCATGGAAAATGCCTGCAGATATTCCAGTTACCGCAACCGCAATCAGGATTAGAGCTATGTGAATAATGGAAAGTGTTAGCTTCACAGTAGGTTGGCAGGGAATCCGGGTAATAAGAGTAGACTATCCCCGGTCCAGCAACCTCGCTAGAATCGCCAGAAACTTACGGCCCAAGAATTGGGCCAAAGCCCATCATCTCTGCCTAGCCTGGGTATACCTCTCATTTCCATTGAAACACCGATTGGTCCAATATGTTTACCAACTCACATTTCTTAAGTTAACCATATCGGCGAACTGCCCCGGTTAAAGGCGTTCGGATTTCTTCTCTGCAGGGAGAGTTAGCGGTAAGACTGCGTTCTTGGGCCGAAAAATATCAGGTGGCCAGGGGTGTATTCCTTGGGTTGTTGCTGAAGCCGGATTGGAAGATGCTACGAAGACGAAACTGTTGTTTGTAGTGTAACACCTGAAGGTATGGCCGAAACCGTCGTAAAGCTAGCCACATAATCATACGTAGTAGATTTTGTGGGAGTAAATGCTGCTGTTAGACCTTCAGGACAAACGCCCGTACCTAGCGATATACAGGCCTCGAGGGCAGGAGCCTCGTCGTCTGTGTCTGAGCCTCTGCTATTGTCGGTCCCACTCCTGTGGCCATTGTTTCCTCTACCGTTCTCGTCGCCGGTGTTTAAGCCACTACTATCGTCGCCTCCACTCGCGTGACCATGGTTTCCCCTACCTTTCTCCTCGCTATGGGCTTGGACGACAATGCTGATGCCTGAAAACACCTTATCCCAAGTAGTCGTCCCACTAACGAAAGCAAAACTTATCGAACTTGTCTTGCCCCTTCCAACTACCAGCGCATTCGCAAAAGTCTTTGCAGTAGTGGACACAGAAGAAAGTCGTCCAAAGTTCAAGTCTGAACGCACGTGTAACTGCAACTGTTTGTGCGAGTGAGAATCAGAAAATCCTGAAACAATAGCGGCAGTCGGAGCCGCACCAACTACCAAAACAATTACTAGTATGGCGATTGGCAGAGAGTATTTTCTTGTTATCCTTTCCTTCCTTGTTTCCATACTCTCATCATTTTTCAAGCTTTTTCCACCTTACTTTTATAAGAGTATTGGTCAGAGCTCGCGGTCCGAAATTGTTGAGACTGAAACAAGGGCCTAAGGCGCTCTGGATCTGAATGCTCGGGGCATAGGTAATTACGGAGAGAAAGAGTCAAAACTCGCCAAGGCCACGGTGATATTGGATAAATCCTGCTCCGAACGATTCTTCTACAAAGTAGAGTACTAGAGTAAGCTGGTCCAATCGATCTCCAATGTGCCGTTCTGACCACGCCCAAACTTTGGGTCTTCCTGCGGATGTCTAAGGCTAAGGATTTGTGTTGAAACCCAAGAGTATTCTTGAATGAAATCATTATCTCCGTCCTGCCTAGCGTGAATCTGTCGGCTATTCGCCGATTTTCGGCCGCTGGTCAGTGGTCCTAGGAATCGGTGTCAGAGTGAGCTTGAGCCTGAGTTGATGGGCTTCTCTAAGAGGTTCATCAAAAGGGCGGATTCGGTCGTGGAGCAGTCCGGGGTTAACCGTCGCCAAGGCGTAGGTTTGGAAGTTGGCTATTGTTTTCATGTTCGCTGTTCCTATTGCATTTTATTACATTACATTAATAGGCGTTACTTATGTTTAAGACTTTTATTCTCTACTGCTGTTCTATTACGTTAATACCGTTATGCCTCCAGAACTCTAAAGGGTGCTAGAATCCCTCTGTCAAGCAGCATGTGGACGTTAGCAATAAAGGCACAAAGTCCCGGTTCCCACGCACGGTCCCGGAGTTGTATTGAGGCCTTGCACAGCAGGAGGATACTCACGCTCCGAACGTTTCTTCTACCAGTAGACCACTAGGGGGGACTGGTCCAATTGACGATCAACCCGAAGGACGAAGCTGAACGGGTCGAGAGGATTTTCGCAGCGTTCAACGAGTCCTGGCTGAACTACTGGGATGCGTATGTGGAACTGCAAAACCAGCTCTATGAGAGTGTGAAGGCTGCCCGCGAGGTTTCATGGCTGGCGGCGACTGACACTGACAAGGTCAGCAGGATCAACATGGCGCAACGTGAGCTGTTCGCGAGCATGCCCCGCAGAATGGACTATTCCCCCCTGGGGGACATAAGGAAC
>WNGG01012474.1_pt1 | contig 11946 bp, 8 predicted proteins | sample 5400661 | NCBI WGS metagenome assembly WNGG01 (sample SAMN13153372, study PRJNA577476) | soil metagenome | isolation source: 100 cm soil or saprolite under Garry oak tree replicate 1 | place: USA:California | collected 2016-06-15 | reverse complement strand
CTGATCGTGATCGGATGGGTCGCCTATCGCAGCACGAGCCGGCTCATCGAGGCGAGCCACCAGGTGACGCACACGTACCTGGTGCTCACCGAGTTGGAGCGCGTCCTGTCGGCCCTGAAGGACACCGAGACGGGCCAGCGGGGCTATCTCCTCACGGGCGCCGAGCGCTACCTCGAGCCCTATACCGCGGCACTGCGGAGCATCGAGGCCGACATCAAGGATGTGAGGAAGCTGACGGCCGACAACCCCAACCAGCAGCGTCGCCTCGACACCGTCGAGCCGCTGGTCGCCGCGAAGCTGGAGGAGCTGCGGGAGACGATCGACCTGCGGAAGCAGAAGGGGATCGAGGCCGCGGTGGCGGTGGTTCAAACCGAGCGCGGCAAGAAGCTCATGGACGACATCCGGAAGGCCGTCGACGAGATGGAGAGCGAGGAGAACGCGCTGCTGGAGCGGCGCTCCCAGGACACGGAAGGGATCGCCCGGACGACGCTCGCGACCATCCTGTTCGGGACCCTGGCCGCCACCCTGCTCGTGGGCCTCGTCGGCTTCTTTGTCACGCGAGGCGTGTCCGTCCAGATCCTCCAGGGCGTGAACCTACTCGTCTCCGCTGCCGCCGAGATCCTGGCCGCCACGACCCAGCAGGCCTCGGGCACGGCCGAAGAAGCGACGGCGGTGCAGGAGACCTCGACCACCGTCGACGAGGTCAAGCAGACGGCCCAGGCCTCGTCCCTCAAGGCCCGGGCCGTGGCCGACGCGGCGCAGAAGTCCGTGCAGGTCTCCCACGACGGCCGGCGCTCGGTGGAGGACGGCATCAAGGGCATGCAGGAGACCAAGGCGCGGATGGAGGCCATCGCCGAGAAGATCCTCGCGCTGAGCGAGCGGGCGCAGGCGATCGGCGACGTGATCGCCACCGTGAACGATCTGGCCGAGCAGTCGAACCTCCTTGCCGTCAACGCCGGGATCGAGGCGGCCAAGGCCGGCGAAGCCGGCAAGGGCTTCGCGGTGGTTGCCGCCGAGGTGAAGGCGCTGGCCGAGCAGTCGAAGCAGGCCACCGCCCAGATCCGCGGGATCCTGAACGAGATCCAGCGGGCCACGCAGTCGGCGGTCATGGCCGCCGAGCAGGGCGTCAAGGCGTCGGACGCGGGGGTGTCGCTGACCGCGCGCTCGGGCGAGTCGATCCGCTTCCTGGCCGACAGCCTGACGGAGTCGGCGCAGGCGGCGCAGCAGATCCTGGCCTCGATCCAGCAGCAGGTGGCCGGCATGGACCAGATCGCCCTCGCGATGCGGAACATCCAGCAGGCCTCGGCCCAGAACATGGCCTCGACGAGACAGGTGGAGCGCGCGGCCCAGGACCTGAGCGAGCTGGCCCGCCGGCTCAAGGCCATGGTCGCGGGCGGAGCCGCCGAGGCGGCTCGCGTGACCGGCGCCGAAGGAAGCGGGCTCCAAACGGCGGCCTGAGCGCCGACGTTGAAGAAAGACGAGCTGAGAGCGCGGCTCCTGGCCACCTTCCGGGCCGAAGCCGAGGAGCACCTGCAGGCGATCACGAAGAACCTGCTGGCGCTCGAGGGGGGTCTGTCCGGTGTCGACTCGGGTCGGGTGCTCGAAGAGACCTTCCGCGAGGTGCACACGCTGAAGGGCGCCGCGCGCTCGGTGAGCCTCACCGAGGTGGAATCCGTCTGCCAGGCGTGCGAGTCCGTGCTGAACCGCATCACCAGGGGCGGCGCCGCTCTCAGCCGGCAGGTCCTGGACCGGCTCCACTCGGCGATGCAGGGCGTCACCCGGCTCCTGGCCGAAGGCCCGGGAGCGGTGGCGGCCGGCGATCTCGTCGTCGGGCTCGCCGACCTCGCCGGGACGCCAGCCGCCAAGCCGGCGGCGCCGATCGCCAAGCCGCCGCCTTCCCTCGAACGACCGGCCGCTCCCGCGGCCGCCACGCCCGACACGCTCCGCGTGGCGACCGGCAAGCTCGATGCGCTCCTGCTCCTGGCGGAGGAGCTCGTCTCTCCCAAGCTCGCGGCGGGAGAAAGGGTGCGGGAGGCCCGCGCCCTCCTGGAGACGATCGCGGGGTGCCGCCGCGCGCTCGAGCGCGCCGCGCGCGCGGCTCGCGGCGACGGTCACGCCGCCGAGGCGGATCTCCGCAACGCGCTTCGGGCGGCGGAGGATCAGGCCCGCGACCAGCTCGGACACGTCCTGCGCGATCACCGGACCGTGGCGCTGATGGTCGACGCGCTCCAGTCCGAGGCGCGGCGCCTGCGCATGAGCCCCGCCTCGACCATCCTGGGCCCTTTCCCCGGCATGGTCCGGGACCTGGCGGGCCAGCGCGGCAAGGACGTGGAGTGGGTGGTCCAGGGGGCCGACCTGGAAGTAGACCGGAAGGTCCTCGAGTCGATCAAGGAGCCGCTCATCCACCTGGTGAGAAACGCGGTGGACCATGGGCTCGAGGCCACGGCGGAAAGGGAAGCGGCGGGGAAGCCTCGCCGGGGACGGATCGCGGTCACGCTGGCTCCGCTCGAGGCCGGACGTATCGAGGTCTGCGTGGAGGACGATGGACGCGGGATCGATCCCGCGCGGGTCAAGGGCGCGGCGGTGAGGTCCCGGCTGCTGAGCGCGGAGGAGGCCGACGGCCTGCCGGACGAGCAGGCCCTCGACCTCATCTATCGCTCCGGCCTCAGCACCAGCCCGATGATCACCGACGTCTCCGGACACGGCCTGGGCCTCGCGATCGTCAAGGAGCGGGTCGAGCGCCTGGGCGGTCAGGTCCGCGTCCAGACCCGGCTTGGTACCGGCACCTCGGTCCGAATGCTGCTGCCCGCGACCGTCGCCAGATCGCCAGGTCTTCGAATTGTACTACTGGCGCGGTTATTCAGTGACTGAGATCGTCGAGCTGCTGCCGGGCGAAGGCCGTGCTTGATCGTCGTGTCCCGGGACGAGCGGCTGGCCCTGGGCGTCGACGAGGTCCTCGGGGACCGCGAGGTGCTCGTCAAGGAGCTGCGGCCACCGCTCATCCGCGTCCGCAACGTCGCGGGTGCGGGCCTGCTCGGCACGGGCGAGGTCGCGCTCATCCTGCGGCCGGCGGACCTGCTGAGGTCCGCGCGGGAGGCGAGCCGGCGGCCGGCGCCCGCCGCGGGGTCCGAGGAGAGGGCGCGACCGGGGACCGTCCTCGTCGTCGACGACTCCATCACAACGCGGACGATGGAAAAGAACCTCCTCGAGGCGGCCGGCTACGAGGTGCGCCTCGCGGTCGACGGGCTCGACGCGTGGACGGCGCTCAAGACCGAGAAGGTGGACCTCGTGGTGTCGGACGTCGACATGCCTCGCATGGACGGCTTCGAGCTGACCCGGCGGATCCGCGAGGATCGCGAGCTGAAGGACCTTCCCGTCGTGCTGGTGACCGCCCTCGAGTCGCGCGAGGACAAGGAGCGGGGGGTCGACGTGGGCGCCAACGCCTACGTCGTCAAGTCGAGCTTCGATCAGTCGAACCTGCTCGAGATCATCCGGAGGCTGGCGTGATCCGGGTGCTGCTGGCGGAGGACTCCGCCACGGTGCGCGAGTATCTCGCGTGGCTCCTGGACGGGGACCCGGGCCTCGAGGTCGTAGGAACGGCGCGGGACGGCGTGGAGGCGGTGGAGCAGGCGGAGCGGCTCAAGCCCGACGTGCTCTTGATGGACGTCCACATGCCGCGCCTGAACGGTTACGAGGCGACGCGCCAGATCATGGAACGCGCGCCGGCCCCCATCGTGATGATCAGCGCCAGCCTCGAGCGCGACGAGGTCGCGATGACGTTCGCGGCCCTCGAGGCGGGCGCGCTGACCGTGCTCGGGAAGCCGGCCGGGCCCGACGATCCGCGCCACGCCGAGGCGGCGCGGAGGATCCGCGAGACCGTCCGCCTCATGTCCGAGGTCAAGGTCGTCCGGCGGTGGCCGCGGCGCGAGCCTCCCCCGCCGCGCGCGCCGCTCGCGCTGCCAGGCCGGAGGATCCGCCTCGTGGCCGTCGGCGCCTCCACCGGCGGCCCTCCCGTGGTCGCCCAGATCCTGAAGGCGCTCCCCCGCGATCTGGGCGCGTCCGTTCTCCTCGTCCAGCACATCGCCTCGGGATTCTCGGCCGGCCTGGCCGAGTGGCTGGACCAGGTCGCGCCGCTGCCGGTGAAGCTGGCCGAGCGGGGCGAGCCGGCGCGGCCCGGCTCGGTCTACGTGGCGCCGGAGGGCTGGCAGATGGGCATCACCACCCAGGGCCGGATCCACTTGAGCCGGGAGCCGGCGGAGGACGGATTCTGTCCCTCCGCGTCGTCCCTGTTCGAGTCGGTGGCGGCCTCCTACGGGCGATCGGGCATGGGAGTGCTCCTCACCGGCATGGGCCGCGACGGCGCCAGCGGCTTGCGCCGGCTGCGGCAGGCCGGCGGCCTGACGATCGCCCAGGACGAGGCCACGAGCGCGGTGTTCGGAATGCCGGGAGAGGCGATACGCCTGGGCGCGGCCGACCACGTGCTCGCGCCCGACCAGATCGCGGACGCGATCCGCGCGCTGGCCGGAAAAAGGGACCAGTGAGGACGGAGCCGCGGATCCTCGTCGCCGAGGACAGTCCGACCCAGGCGGAGCGCCTTCGCCTGCTCCTCGAGGAGGAGGGCTACCACGTCGAGGTCGCGCGCAGCGGGATCGAGGGACTCGAGAAGCTCCGCTCCTCGCCCATGGACCTCATCATCTCCGACGTGGTGATGCCGGAGATGGACGGCTACGAGTTCTGCAGTGCGGTCAAGTCCTCCGACGACACCCGGAAGATCCCCGTCATCCTCTTCACCGACCGGCACGCCGCCAAGGACGTCGTCGAGGGTCTCTTGCGCGGGGCGGACAACTTCATCCCCAAGTCGTCCCCCGACGAATACCTGCTCGAGCGTGTCCGGCGGATCTTCGAGCAGCTCGAGCACCGGCAGAAGGGTCAGTTGAACGTGGAGATCGTCGTCCGGGTGGGCGATCACGAGATCACGGTCTCGGCCGACAAGCAGCAGATCTTCGAGCTGTTGGTCGCGACCCTGGAGGAGACCGGCCGCGCCAACGAGCAGCTCGCCGCGCTGAACCGCGAGCTGGAGACGTTCAGCTACTCGGTCTCCCACGACCTGCGGGCGCCGCTGCGCCACATCAGCGGCTTCGTCGAGCTCCTCCGGCAGGACGCCTCCGCGAGCCTGGACGAGGCGGGCCGCGGCCACCTGGCCCGGATCGACAAGGCGATCAGGCACATGGCGCAGCTCATCGACGACCTCCTGGCCTTCTCGCGCATGGGGCGCACGGAGTTCCTGCGGCGGAAGGTCGATCTGGGCGCGCTCGTCGGGGAGGTGGTGGAGGAGGTTCGGGAGGCGAGCCCGGGCCGGGACGTTCTCTTCCGGAACGGCGCGTTGCCCGAGGTCGCGGGCGATCCCGCGATGCTGCGCGTGGTCCTGATGAACCTCGTCTCCAACGCGGTCAAGTACACGCGCACGCGGGAGCGGGCGGAGGTCGAGATCGGATCGGTCCCTGGCCGCCCGGACGAAGTCGTCGTGTGCGTTCGCGACAACGGCGTCGGTTTCGACATGCAGTACGCCGACAGGCTCTTCGGCGTCTTCCAGCGCCTCCACCGTGCCGACGAGTTCGAGGGCACGGGCATCGGCCTCGCCACGGTCCGGCGGATCATCCATCGCCACGGCGGCCGGACCTGGGGCGAAGGCGAGCCCGGCCGCGGGGCGGCCTTCTATTTCTCCCTCCCGCTCCCGGCCGGGGAAGCGGCGAACGAATGAAACGCACGCCGCATCGGATCCTCGTCGCCGAAGACAGCCCGACCCAGGCGGAACACCTCCGTCTGCTCCTGGAGGAACAGGGTTACCGGGTGGAGGTCGCGGCCAACGGCGCCGAAGGCCTGCAGAAGGTGAAACAGGCGCGCCCGGACCTGATCATCTCCGACGTCGTCATGCCCGGCATGGACGGCTATGCCTTCTGCCAGGCCGTCAAATCCTACGCCGCCAGCCGGAAGGTCCCCTTCATCCTGTTCACGGACCGGCACGGACCGGCGGACATCATCGAAGGCTTTCTCCAGGGGGCCGACAATTTCATCCCCAAGTCGTCCAGCGACGACTACCTCCTGGAACGCGTGCGGCGGATCCTCGAGCAGCTCGAGCACCGCCGGAAGGGCCAGCTCAGCGTGGACATCCTGGTCCGGATCGGCGAGCGCGAGATCTCCGTCTCCGCCGACAAGCAGCAGATGTTCGAGCTGCTCATCGCGACGCTCGAGGAGACGGGCCGTATCAACGACCAGCTCAAGGACGCCCAGCGGCTGCTGCAGCAGCACGCGCAGGACCTGGTGGCGAAGGTCGAGGAGCGCACCCGCGAGCTGCGGGAGGCCCAGCAGCGACTCCAGCACGTCGTCTCCTCGAGCCCGTCGGTCCTCTACACGCTCAGGGTCGAAGGGCGGGAGCTGGTGCCCGCGTGGGTCAGCGAGAACGTCGAGCGCTTCAGCGGGTACACCCCGCAGGAGATCGCGGGCGCCGGCTGGTGGGCCGAGCGCGTCCACCCGGACGACCGCGCGATCGTCACCGCCCAGATCGCCACGTTGCTGTCGGAGCGCCACGTGGCCCGTGAGTACCGCTTCCGCCATCGCGACGGCACGTATCACTGGGTCCGCGACGAACAGATCCTCATCGAGGACGCCGCGGGCCAGCGCGAGGTCGTCGGCTCGTGGTCGGACGTCACCGAGAGGAAGCGGTTGGAGGCCCAGCTCCTGCAATCGCAGAAGATGGAGTCGGTGGGCCGGCTGGCGGGCGGGGTGGCCCACGACTTCAACAACCTGCTCGGCGTGATCACCGGCTACGGCGATCTGCTCCAGCGGGACGTCGGCCCGCGCCACCCGGCCTTCGCCCGGGTGACGGAGATCCGGAAGGCCGCCGACCGCGCCGCCGCCCTCACGCGCCAGCTCCTCGCGTTCAGCCGCAAGCAGGTGCTCGAGCCGAAGGTCCTCGACCTCAACGCCGTCGTCGCCGACATCGAGAAGATGCTGCGCCGCCTCATCGGCGAGGACGTCCAGCTCGTCACCGTCCTCGGCGGCGACCTCGGCCGGGTGAAGGCCGATCCCGGCCAGATGGAGCAGGTGATCGTGAACCTGGCGGTGAACGCCCGCGACGCCATGCCGGAAGGCGGAAAGCTGATCATCGAGACCGGCAACGTGGACCTGGACGCGGCGTATGCGCGCGGCCGCCCCGACGCCCGGCCGGGCGCCCACGTGATGCTCGCCATCAGCGACACGGGCCACGGGATGGACACCGAGACCCTGTCCCACATGTTCGAGCCCTTCTTCACTACCAAGGAGCAGGGCAAGGGAACGGGCCTCGGGCTGGCGACCGTCTACGGCATCGTCCGCCAGAGCGGCGGCCACATCACGGTCTACAGCGAGCCGGGACACGGCACGACGTTCAAGGTCTACCTGCCCCGGTTCGCGGAGGATGAGGATGAAGAGGTGCCCATGACGCGCGCCGCCGTCGCCGAGCCCGCGCCCTCCGGCACCGAGACCATTCTGCTCGTCGAAGACGAAGCATCGCTCCGAGTCATGATCCGCGAGATACTGGAATCGGCCGGCTACGAGGTGCTGGAGGGCCCGACACCCGAGGAGGCACTGGCCGCCGCGGGCGCGCACGCCGCGACCATCCATCTCGTCTTGACCGACGTCGTCCTGCCCCGGCTGAGCGGACGCCAGGTGGCGGAGGCGCTGCGGTCCTCCCGGCCCGACGTGAAGGTGCTCTTCATGTCCGGCTACACCGACGACGCGATCAGCCACCACGGAATCCTCGATCCCGGTACGCACTTCATCCAGAAGCCGTTCACGACCGATGGCCTGCTGCGGAGGGTCCGTCAGGTCCTGGACGAGTCGGGCTGAGCCGGCGCCGCCGGCCCTCGAAAAGAGGGCGCCACCCGGGGATGGTATACTTGCCTCTTGCCAGCAGTCGACGGGGGCGCAAGCATGCGTCCCCCGCGAGCGGAGGATCCAAGGAGCCATGGCCACGATCGAAACCCTCCCGCGGAAGAAGGAAACCCTCGACCACGCCGTCATCCGGTTCGCCGGAGACTCCGGGGACGGGATGCAGATCACGGGGAGCCAGTTCACGAATACGGCGGCCCTGCTCGGCAACGACATCGCCACCTTCCCGGACTTCCCGGCGGAGATCCGCGCTCCCGCGGGCACGCTGCCCGGGGTGAGCGGGTTCCAGATCAACTTCTCCAGCCGGGACGTCTATACGCCCGGGGACGTGGTCGACGTGCTGGTGGCCATGAACCCCGCCGCCCTCGCCACCAACGTCGCGGACCTGAAGGCGGGGGGGATCCTCATCCTCAACGTCGACAACTTCAAGGAAGTGGACCTCAAGAAGGCGCAGGCGAAGACCAACCCGCTGGAGGACCACTCCCTCGACGGCTACCGGCTGTTCCCGGTCGAGCTGACCAAGCTGACCCGGCTCGCGCTGCGCGACCTCGGCCTGGACGCGAAGTCGATGGACCGGTGCAAGAACTTCTTCGCCCTCGGCATGTGCTACTGGCTCTACAACCGGCCGATGGACCACACGTACCGGTGGCTGGACGAGAAGTTCGGGAGCAAGCCGGTCCTGGCCGAGGCCAACAAGCTCGCGATGAAGGCCGGCTACGCGTACTGCGACGCGACCGAGGCGTTCCAGGTCCGCTACGAGGTGCCGGCGGCGAAGCTCGAGCCCGGCCTCTACCGCAACATCAGCGGCAACACGGCGCTCGCCCTCGGCTTCGTGGCCGCCGCGCGCAAGGCCGGGATCACGCTCTTCCAGGGCAGCTATCCCATCACGCCCGCCTCGGACATCCTGCACGAGCTGTCGATGTACAAGGAGTTCGGCGTGATGACGTTCCAGGCCGAGGACGAGATCGCGGCCATGACCTCCGCCATCGGCGCCGCCTACGGGGGCGCGCTCGCGATCACGACGACCTCGGGCCCCGGGATGGCCCTGAAGATGGAGGCCATCGGGCTGGCGATCGCGGTGGAGCTGCCGGTCGTGATCTGCGACATCCAGCGCGGCGGCCCGTCCACGGGCCTCCCCACCAAGACCGAGCAGGCCGACCTCTTCCAGGCGCTCTACGGCCGCAACTCCGAGGCCCCGATCCCGGTGCTCGCTTCGGCCACGCCTGGCGACTGCTTCTGGGTGGCGCTCGAGGCCAGCCGGATCGCGCTCAAGTACATGGTCCCCGTGATCGTGCTCTCCGACGGCTACCTCGCCAACGGCGCGGAGCCGTGGAAGATCCCGGCCCTCGAGGAGCTGCCCGAGATCCGGGTGAAGTACCGCACGGAGCGCGAGGGCTTCATGCCCTACACGCGCGACCCCAACACGCTCGCCCGGCCGTGGGCCATCCCCGGCACGCCCGGCCTCGAGCACCGCATCGGCGGGCTCGAGAAGCAGGACGTCACCGGCAACGTGAACTACGAGCCGCTCAACCACGAGCGGATGGTGCGGCTGCGCGCGGCCAAGGTCGCCACCATCGTGCAGGACGTGCCCGACGCGGTGCCGGCGGGTGATCCCGACGGCGACCTGCTGCTGGTGGGCTGGGGCTCGACCTACGGATCGATCACCGCCGCCCTGCGCGCGCAGAGGGCGAAGGGCCGGCGCATCGGCCACGTGCACCTGCGCCACCTGAACCCGCTGCCGAAGAACCTGGGCGAGGTGCTGAAGCGGTACCGGAAGGTCGTGGTGCCGGAGATGAACATGGGCCAGCTCCTCTGGGTCCTGCGCGCGAAGTACCTGGTCGACGCCGAGGGCTACAACAAGATCCAGGGCAAGCCGTTCAAGCAGTCCGAGATCGAAGGCAAGATCGAGCAGGTGCTGGGAGAATTGAGATGACCGCGACGCTGCCCGTCTACACGAAGAAGGACTTCCAGACCGACCAGGAGGTCCGCTGGTGCCCCGGCTGCGGGGACTACGCGATCCTCTCCGCGGTGCAGTCGGTCTTCCCCGAGCTGGGCATCCCCAAGGAGAAGTTCGTGGTGATCTCGGGGATCGGCTGCTCGAGCCGGTTCCCCTACTACATGAACACCTACGGGTTCCACACCATCCACGGGCGCGCCCCCGCGGTCGCCACCGGCCTCAAGATCACGCGGCCAGACCTCGAGGTGTGGGTGGCCACCGGCGACGGCGACGCGCTCTCGATCGGCGGCAACCACACGATCCACATGATCCGGCGCAACGTGGGGCTGAAGGTCCTTCTCTTCAACAACAAGATCTACGGGCTGACCAAGGGCCAGTACTCGCCGACCTCCGAGATGGGCAAGAAGGCGAAGTCGACGCCCTACGGCTCGGTGGACCGCCCCTTCAACCCGCTCTCGCTCGCCCTCGGCGCGGAGGCGACGTTCGTGGCCCGCTCGGTGGACGTCTTCCAGGCCCACTTGAAGGCCACGCTGAAGCGCGCCGCCGCCCACCAGGGCACGGCGTTCATCGAGATCCTCCAGAACTGCAACATCTTCAACGACGGGGCGTGGGAGAGCCTCACCGAGAAGGACGTGCGCGACGACCACACGATCACGGTCGAGCACGGGCAGCCGCTGGTGTTCGGCAAGAACCGGGACAAGGGCATCCGCATGAACGGCATCGAGCTGCAGGTGGTCACGCTCGGCAACGGCGTCACCGAGAAGGACCTCATCGTCCACGACGAGCGCCATCCCAAGCCCGCCTACGCCTTCATGCTTTCGCGCATGGACGGGACGCCCGGCTTCCCCACGCCGCTCGGGGTGCTGCGGGCGGTCGACGCGCCGCTCTACGAGACGGGCATGAACGAGCAGGTCCGGCTCGCGGTCCAGAAGAAGGGCCCGGGCGATCTCGCGAGCCTGCTCCGCGCCGGCGACACCTGGGAAGTCCGCTGAGATTCCTATAGACGAATGCGGCGCGCTGGCGGAGATTTTCCAGGGTCCTTCTAGCGGCGCATGCACGAGCTGCTGGGCACGCCGCGGGACTTCGTCCTCATCGTGTTCCGGACGGTCGTGGTGTACCTGGCGATCCTCGTCGGCTTCCGGCTCATCGGCAAGCGCGAGGTCGGGCAGCTCGCGCCCTTCGACCTCGCCTTGATGCTGCTCATCGCCAACGCGGTGCAGAACGCGATGGTGGGGCCGGACAGCTCGCTCGGGGGCGGGCTGACCGCCGCGTTCGTGCTGCTCGGGCTGAACTGGGTCCTGGGCCGGCTGGCCATCCGCAGCCGCAAGGTGGAGAAGCTCCTTCGCGGGCGGGCGAGGATCCTCGTCAATCGCGGCCACATCTACGAGGAGAGCCTGAAGGAGGAGGGCATCAGCCACGAGGAGCTGCTCCAGGCCTTGCGCGAGAACGGGTGCGCCACGCTCGAAGAATGCCGGCTGGTCGTGCTCGAAGTGGACGGCCGCATCTCGATAGTCGAGAGCAAGGGCCGCTGAGCCGCCGTCTCTTTTTCCCTTGACACCGTCCGAGGCGAGGACGATATTGGAGCCGGAGTCCTCTAGGACGGGGACTCTGTTGAGACGTTCGTAGCGTAACGGCGTTTCGACGTTCGCAGCACACGGAGGTGATGCCTCATGCAGCGCGAGGATAGTCCGCCGGGCTGCGCAGGGCCCTAGCGGGCCCGATCGCACCAGACAGCCTATAGAAACACGCCCCTCCAGGGGCGCGTGGGGGCATGACCCCCGAAAACAGCACCGGGCCCGGGAGCCATTCCCGGGCCCACTTTTTTGGGGCCCTACTTCCCGGGAAGCGGAAGCGGGACGCGCAGCGGCCCCTCGTCGGTCTGCAGCAGCACGTCGGTGGACTCCACCGCGCTCACGATCCCGTTGGCGAGACGGTCTCCGGCCCGGTAGACGTACAGCGTGCCCGCCGGTGAGTAGACGAGGGCGGTCCAACGGCTTCCGCTCGCGACGAGACCGGCCGGCTCGAACTCCTCCACCGCCAGCTCCGCCGGCCGCAGCTCC
>WNGG01007658.1_pt1 | contig 11949 bp, 8 predicted proteins | sample 5400661 | NCBI WGS metagenome assembly WNGG01 (sample SAMN13153372, study PRJNA577476) | soil metagenome | isolation source: 100 cm soil or saprolite under Garry oak tree replicate 1 | place: USA:California | collected 2016-06-15 | reverse complement strand
CCACGGGGCCATGACGATTTGTATTGCGGAGTCCTGGAGGCGCGGGCAGGAATTGAGGCTCTCGAATCGTTGGAATCCCTATGCCTGTGTGGACTCCGTTACAGGAAACTACCATTCAAGCACCGGAGCACCTGCCTTGCCAGACCTCGGTTACTTTGAAGCACGCCTTCCCGAGTCGAAAGTGGCGTGGGAATTCCAACCGCAGCGGCCGGACACCGACCATTTCAACCGGGACTACAAACCCGGCCTGGCGAGAGGTGGCACCGAGATCCACCGAATCGATCCACGCGACGGTTCGGTTAAGCGGCTGACGAGGTCAGAGCCACCGATGTGGGATTTCCGCTCCAGCGAATCTCCCGATGGCCGCCAGATTCTCTTTTTCGCGCAGCGACAGGAGAACCTCCGGCCATCTGGATCATGGACGCCGACGAGAACAACCCTCGCATGCTGACGAACGGATTGGATGATCGTGGGGCCGATCATCCGCGCTGGATCCCAATCACCCCCCGTTCGTAAATCTGCGCGTGGATGGGCTGCGGAAACATCCGCGCTCTTCAGCTTGAACGTCGGAGGGGATGAAGTTTTCTTTCGGATCATTCGTTGCGCTTGATGAAACCGTAAAATCGGCCCATCCAATAGGCATGGAGAAAATCCGCAGCGCCGGTTTCATTCTCGCGCCACAGTTTCAACTCGGTCCAACTTTCGCCGTCCACGCTTTGGTAGCAACCGCCTGGTCCGCTGGCGATAAGGCCGCGCGGCGTCACAAAAAGCGAGGCTGCGCGTGGGATGCGCCACCCCTTCATGCTCGGCCCGTGCGTCTGACCTTGATCTCGACTGATCTCCAACTGCCCCTCTTCGGTAATGCGGCAGGAAAGATTCCCGGAAACCGGGAGCCATTGTCTAAAATCGAAAGCTGCGAATGTGACGGTCTCCGTTTGGGGGGCTGGACGCCAGCTCATGCCACCATCGCGGCTGACGAACAGGCCCTGATCGGTCTGGGCGTGGAGAACGAACGTGCGTTGGCGGGAAGCGACAATGTTCTGCACGCGGGCTCCGCGCAACCCTGCGCTAACATTCTGCCACTCCCTCCCACCATCGAGGGTCATGAACACCGCCCCCGAGCTGTCGCTAAACCAGGCGACAAGAGGATCGTCACAGGACACTTGGTACATGGTGACAATCGGCTTGAGCCAGTTGTCCATCTGGTAAGGATTGCCTTTCCAGGCATATTCGTTGTCGAGCGGACGCTGGTTGATCGGAATCGGCCGGGCACTTATCGTTTCCCCGCGGGCAAACGGATTACGTTCGAGGTCCGTGCGCAATGAGTTCATGACTGGCCGCAGCACTCGGTCGACGGGATACAAGTGGAGGGTCTCCACAGCCATTCTCATTGCTTCCCCGGCATGGGGGATTTCTCGCGGCCCGGTTGCAGACAGACCCGGTTTTGCCGGTGGACGGTAATCGGGCAGCAAGGCAAAGGTCGTCCACGTAAAGAGCGAGTTGCCTTCCATCCAGTTCATCTCCCAGAGGTCCTCGACCCATTTCCGGTAGATTTTTAACAGTTCTGGGTCCTTCTCGTAACGTATCAAGTTATAGAGGGCTTCATAGGCCTGACCCTCGCTGCTATGGTTGACTCTTGCCAATCGCTCGAGGCTGAATGGGCCCGTGTCGCGCAGCCGATCCGGGTTGTCTTTGAACCGGGCGACCACACGTTGATAAAAGTCCAGGTAACGCGCCTTCCCGGTAACATGGTGGGCGATGAGCAAGTCCGGCAAGAGCATCAGGGATGCGCGGAGAGGTGGCCGCCAAGTTTCATCTTCTGCATTGGCCCGCTTGAGCCTCGCCGCATAGACCTTCCGATAGTACTCGTCCCACGCCGGGTCCGGATCGATGCCCACGTGGCCCCAGAGGGTTACTTCGCCGTCGACGTCGATGATGCGGCACTCATTGTCCAGCAAGTGCGTCATCAGCTTGTCCACGTCTTCGGCAATGAACTGGCGTTGCGATTCGTCGGCAGCTAGATCGTAATAGATCGCGTAGCCGTAAAGCACGGCGTTGAAGTTGTCCACACTGACGTCGCCATGCCAGCGGAAATCGGAAAAGCGGCCCTGACCCTGGTGCCACTTCGGCGAGTCCTGGCCGCGGCGCTCCCAATCTTCGACCGGCCCATGGCCCTTGATGTAACCGCGCGCGAGCAGTCCCGGCTTGCCGGTGACTTCCTGCTGAGTCCTGAGCGCATGCAGAATCTCACCACCGTGCCGGCGCACCCAAGAGTCCCGCGTCACTGCATACTGATAGCCCACCCCGCCAAGATAACGGCCGGTCCAAACCCCCGAGTGGATCACGTTGCCGGGTTGATTTACAGTATGCGCCAACCGGGTGCCGGACGGGGCAGAGGGCACGATACTTACGTAGAGGCCATCCAGCCAATGTTTGTCAAGGAGGTCGCGTTGGAAAAAGGCTGCTTTGTCGTGCAGCGGGCTGGAATCAATCGGTGCCCGCGAGTCTGCAGATACCGGCATCACAGAAACAAGGAACACCAGGCGGCCGATGAACCGAATGAAGTCTGTTTTCATGAAAGTATCGTGCAAGGTTGCCGCAGTTGGCGTCGGCACGCAGCCAGCATTGCCTTCCAGTGAATGCGCAGGAAGGAAGGTTCTTGCAGCGCATCGCGGGCATACTTGCGGCTGGCGAGCGATAGATCGAGTTTCGCTTTGATAATCGTTTCGTCGCGGTTGTTGGCCAGGGCGAGCACCCGGGAGTCGGGGGCCACGATTTTCGAGTCGCCCGCCGACCACAGGCCATCGCCCTGTGGCCCTACCGAGTTGGCGAACACATAATAGACCTCATTCTCGAACGCGCGCACCGCTATCCCATCGCGGCCGCAGCGCTTGGTCTTCGAAACCGGCAGCGAGTCCAGCCCAGCATTGGGGTGGAACACTATCTGCGCGCCGAGCATTACGGGCAAGCGCACCAACTCCGGATAACGTCGTTCATGGCAGATGATGGCAGTGCAGGGCACGCCAGCTAGAGGGAAGAATGCCAATGTGCTCCCTGCAGTGAAAAAGCGCTTGTCGCGTGCCGTAAGGTGGATCTTCGAGTAGCAGAATACCCTTCGCCCATGAGGACCGAACACGACCAGGGAATTGAACCTTTTGCGCCCGGCAAACGTCGGGCTGCCCACCAGCACATAACACCGCGCGGTGTGAGCTTCGGAGGCGATGGTCTGAAGAGCAGCGTCGATCTCTGAGTTCGATACCCGGGCAAAGTCGCAGTTATAGCCCGTCACCGCGCATTCGGGAAACAGGACGACGTCGGCGCCTGCTTTGGCCGATGAATGGATGACTTCAGTAATGCAGGAAACGTTATCTCCAATGGCAGCACGGAACTTCAGTTGTGCAACAGCGATGGTAAGTCGGTTTGTTTTCAATATTCGTCGCGCTCTACTTGGCCTCCAGGACCAGGAGCCAATCACCGTCGCCATCGGCATTGTTGCCCGGCGGAATGAAGTACGGTTGGCCGGAATTGGGAAACGGAGAGCCTTTGATTGGGGAAAAGGTCCCGCAGCTCGGGTCGTACCACCGCGCGGTGACCGGCCCGCTGAGCTGGGACAAGTCTATTTTGAGCGGGCGCAACGAAGGCATGTAAGCGATCGCCAGCCGTCCGTCCGGCGTCCGTCCCGCAGTTACATAGTCACTGGTCATCACGTAATGATTACCTTCGTGCGACGCGCCGTCGAAAGTCCCGTATCCGGCGACCACCAACTTGTGCTGTTGATCCGGGGCCAAGTCGAACCAAGCGTATGGCTCGAACAGGGCCTTAACCCACGCCATCTGGACCGCCCCGGTTGAATCCAGCGACCGTTTCCAATTATCGGCGAAGGGCCAGATCGGCCCGCTGCCATACACCTGGCCGGTGGCGCCGGCCAGGATTGACCAATACTCCTCGCGGCGTAGCACAGCGGAGTGGCCCGCTGCTCGAATTCATAATCCGATTCGATCATGATCACCGGCAGGAAATTTGGTCGATTATATTCCTTAAGCACCTGCGCGTAGGTTGGATAGTAGGTGTAGGCACAGCTAAGGCTGATGACCGATTCCCAGTTCGGGTCGTCCAGTGAACCACTCACCTCATAATTGAGTTCGACAGTTTGCAGATGGTCCGGGTCGGCCTCGCGAATTCCTTTGGCGACGGCCAGAGCTGCTTCGTCATCCTTCGGCTGGTGCCAGGTCTGAAAGTCGTTGCCGCTCATCCAAATCAAGTTGGGAAAGCGCTTGTAGCGTCGGCCGAGATAACGGCCGAACGCACGGCACTTCTCCGGACCATTCGCCACAAGAAGTTTTAGGTGATCGATGGTCTCTGCTGGATCGAGAACCACCAGTAGACCGTGTTTCTGGGCCACGCTCATCATCTGGTCGCAACGGGCGAAGTAGGCCTCCTTCGGAGCGGACAGGTCATCGGTGACGGTGAAGGGCAGTATGCCGTCATAGGTGGCCCCGTCTTTGCGACCGCCGGTCCCCGGGCGGCAGAGAAGATTAATCCAGAGCGAGTTAAACCCATGAGCGACGCGATTTGAGAAGTAGAGGTCCGCCTCCGCTTCGGTCAGTTTCACCATCAAGGCTTGTGGAGCGTCGCCCGCCAGGAGGAATGGCGCGCCTCTTGAGTCAACCAGGTACCGTCCGTTGGCGCTCTTCTTGAGCGGATAGGCGGGCGGAGGTTGTACTGTATTGCCGCCCGCCAGGTCCGCACTGTACACTTGGGGCACAAGAAATAGCGCGGCTGCCAGGGCTACGCCACCGCCGATGGGAGCGGTTTTCAGCAGAGTTCTCATGGTTAACCGAATGGGCACTGACCTAGCCTAGCTTTGTTTACTTGTAATCCGCATCGCTGGTTTTGGATTTCGACCTTGGCGAACTTTCAAAGCGCACGGTCCAAATACTAGCGATACAAGCGATGGTCGCCCTCCTCATGCTGGATGTAGCCGCAGCAAGGATACTTGTCCTCAGTCCCCGGCGAGTGGGTGATGGTTTGGCCGTCCAGGTGGAAGCGAGTGTCGCCTTTACCCCACGAGCCGCCGCAGGCAGGAATCGGAGCCGCAGAGAAAACAGAACTCGCATGAGGTGCAAGGATTTCCGCGAACAATGAGCCCTGGTTGAGGACAAGGTCAAGATGAAAGAGGATCGGTGATGAAAGAATTTGGCTTTGAACTCGACCAACCTCACTGAACCCAACGGTGGGTGCAGCGCAAATCCGCGACTTGACCGTTGCGCTCAAATGCGAATATAAGAAGGTAATTTCCACCTCCTATGAGGACTCACAAATGGATAGAAGAACATTTCTGGCAACGCTGAGCAGCTTCGCGGCTCTTGACCCTGTTCCGGCACTGGCCGCCAACGATGATGGAAGCGTCCGAACGACTTCCAACACTCCCCCTCGAAAGGTCATCGTCGGCACAGTCATGCGATCCTTTTGGGGCCAGTATCCCGGACTGCGCAACCGTCTGGATCAACTGGCAGGGATCGTGGATCAAATGGCCGCGATGTCAAAAGAGGCTTATGGACGCGCTCTCGATCTCGCAATTCTACCCGAAGTGGCGATTACCGGGGAAGCGGGTGACGATGCAGTGGCAGATTCGGTCTCCTTCGAGGGAGAAACCAAAGACACGTTCACTCGCAAGGCTCGTGAGCATGGTTGCTACATCGTGGTTCCCACCTACTTGTTGGATTCGAAAGAAAAGAAGTTGTGCTCGAATGCGGCGATCCTGGTCGGGCGCAAAGGCGAAGTGCTAGGAACCTACCGCAAAATCCATTTGGTGGTTTCATTGGAACGGGGAACCATGGAGAGTGGCAGCACTCCCGGCGAGGCGCTGCCGGTCTTCGACTGCGATTTCGGCAAACTGGGAATTCAAATCTGTTACGACATGGATTTCGGCGAGGGCTGGGCGGAGCTGGCACGCCGCGGAGCGGAACTGATCGCCTGGCCCACGCAATCCCCGCAAACTTCGCAACCCGCGTTCCGGGCGAGGGATCACCGCTGCTACATTGTCTCCAGCACTTGGCGGCATAACGCCTCAATCTTTGAACCCACTGGTAAGATTGCCGCGCAGATCAAGCCACCGCAAAGCATCCTGGTCCACGAACTGGACCTCAGTTACGCGCTGCTTCCGTGGAGCTCGAAGCTGCGGAACGGAGAAGCCCTCCGGAAAGCCCACGGCGACAAGGTCGGTTTCCACTATTATGAGGACGAGGATTGCGGCATTTTTTGGTCGAATGATCCAAATACAACTATCGGCCAAATGGTGCGATCGATTGGGGTGCTGGAACTCGAGCAGGAAATGGCCCGCGTGCGGCAGTTCTACCGGGCCGCGGGGGTGCGGATATAGCCATATCCAGGCGCGAACGAAATAACGTCCTAATTGGGTAGGTTTCTAAAAATGTCTCGACAGAATCTAATCTCATGAAAATGCCCATCCATTCCTTCTGTAGCAGAGCGCTATGCTCGTTCACGACGGCGCTCCTGATAACAACGCTCCTCCCATTGGTGGTTCCCTCACATGCCCTTTCACAAGAACCCACACCTCGGCCATTGCGGGCTGGCATGATTGGCCTGGACACTTCGCATGTGCCAGCCTTCGCCAAACTCTTCAACGATCCGAAGGCCACCAGCCAGCTCGCCGGCATCCGCGTCGTGGCCGGTTATCCCGGCGGCACGGACATGCCGGCCAGCCGTGAACGTGTCGGCAAATTTACCGAACAGTTGCGGGGCATGGGCGTCGAGATCGTACCCACCATCCCGGCGTTGCTGGGAAAAGTGGACGTGGTGCTCCTGGAAAGTGTGGATGGGCGGATTCATCTGCAGGAGGCCATACCGGTCATCAAAGCCGGCAAACCGCTATTCATTGACAAGCCGGCAGCGGGTTCCCTCGCCGATGCTATCGCCATCTTTGATCTAGCGCAAAAGCACAACGTGCCTTGCTTTTCCAGTTCATCGCTCCGGTTCGGAGGCGGCGTTCAGGAACTCAGGACCAACACTGCCCTGGGGGAAATTGTCGGCGCGATCACTTGGGGACCGTGCTCGTACCAGGAAGGAACGCCGGATATGTTCTTCTATGGCATCCACGGCATTGAGGCGCTCTTCACGCTCATGGGCACGGGTTGCCAAACGGTCTCGCGCGTACAGGCAGACGACGCGGATGTCCTGACCGGGGTATGGCAGGGTGGACGAGTGGGAACCTATCACGGCATCAGGCGACACAAGGAGGAATTCGGCGCGGTGGCATTTGGCACTAAAGGCATTGTTCCGGCCACCAAATCGGACCGTTACGAGGAGTTGTGTCAGGAGATCGTCAAGTTCTTCAAGACGCGCCAGCCGCCCGTGACCGCGGAGGAAACCATCGAGATCTTCGCTTTCATGGAGGCGGCCGATGAAAGCAAACGGCAAGGCGGAAAGCCGGTGTCATTGAAAGAGGTTTTGACCAAGGCGCGCGCTCAAGCCGCCTCGAAACTATAACTCTTTACAACGGAGACACCATGCAATTCATCACCCGTCGTCGTTTCCTTGAAGACTCGATGCTCGCTGCCGCCGCTGCAGCGGCCGGCGTAGCGTTGCCTGTTCAGGCTCAAGAAAAGAAGCCCGGCAACGCGAACAACCGAATTCGAGTTGCGATTCTCGGCTGTCGCATTCGCGGCAAGCAGCACGCCCAGGAACTGGCTCCCCTGCACGACTGCGAGATTGCCTACGTGTGCGACCCGGATCGGGACTTAGCTAACGAGCTGGCGGCTGCCGTTGCAAAGCAGCAGGGCACCGCGCCCAAGACCGCACAGGACATGCGCCACATCTTCGACGACCACGCGGTGGACGCAGTATTTGTGGCGGCGCCCAATCATTGGCACGCGCTGGCGTCCATCTGGGCGATGCAGGCGGGCAAGGACGTTTATGTTGAAAAACCGGTCAGCCACAATATCAGTGAAGGCCGCCGGATTGTACAGGTGGCACGCAAAACCGGCCGCATCTGCCAGGGCGGCACCCAGAACCGCTCCAACGCCGCGCTGGCCACGGCCATTGAATACATCAAGCAAGGCAAGCTGGGCGAAGTGAAGCTGGCCCGCAGCATCGTGTACGGCCGTCGAGGTTCGATTGGCGGGCCGGGCACGTACGAGGCTCCGCCCAATATCGATTACAATCTCTGGGCCGGTCCAGCGCCCATGAGTCCGCTCACCCGTCCCCAGTTCCATTACGACTGGCATTGGTTCTGGGAGACCGGCAACGGCGAGCTCGGCAATAACAACATCCATTCATTGGACATCTGTCGTTGGGGGCTGGGCCTCTCTGGACTTGGACGCGCAGTGCTCAGTTACGGCGGACGCCTGGGATACACCGACGCCGGCCAAACGCCCAACACGCAGGTCTGTATCTTCGATTTTGGTGACCGCACCATCGTCTCGGAGACACGCGGACTGAAGACCGCGCCATTCCGCTTCAAAGACGGGTGGATTTTCGAGGGGAGCAAGGGGTTTATCGCGGGCACCTCACTGTTTGATCCAGACGGCAAGCTGGTCAGCACCTTCACCGGCAGCGGCGAGAGCCATTTCGCGAACTTCCTCAAGGCGGTTCGCAGTCGCAACGGCGCCGACCTCAATGCCGACATCCTCGAAGGCCATCAATCCACGGCGTTGTGCCACATAGGCAACATCTCTTGGCGGCTGGGTCGGGCCACGACGCCGGAGGGAGTTCGCGAGGAACTGAGGAAACTCAAAGCGCACGAAAATGTGAGCGAAACCTTCGAGCGCACCGTTGAGCATCTGCGGGAGAACAATGTGGATTTAGAGCAAACAAAATTGACCGTCGGCGCGCTCCTCCATCCTGAGCCGGAGCGGGAAGCCTTCGTGGCCAATCCTCAGGCGGATGCCCTCCTCATCCGCGAATACCGCAAGCCGTTTATAGTGCCGGCCGAATCGGAGATTTGAGCTTCATGGGACGCACGGCAGATACACTCCAGCGCTTGCGGCGCAAACTTAAGAAATCTGCTTGGCCCGTGAGATAAAGGAGAAGGTGTGGGTGGTCTAAAGGGGGTGTGCTGTATCTCACGGGCCAAGCCGCCAGGCGCTTATCGTCGAAGCGCTGTGATACGTACTAGATGCGTAGTAAGCGGGTTGTTCCTTGGAAGATGATCATCACTTCCGGCTCTCGCGAAAACACCACAGAGCTTTGTGAGTACGGACGAAAAGATCGCCATCGGAGACCGCCATCGAGGCGATCGTCGCTTCGGCTAACGAGTTCGTCGCCAGTACCTCGAATGTCGGACTCGCCTTGAGCACGAAGGCGTCGCCGCCCTGGTTGATGGCATAAAGCTTTCCGTCTGCGACCACTATCGACGACCAGTTGTCCGACTTCGCCGCGGGGCCACGGAGCCGTTCCTCCCAGATTAACTTGCCGGTTTCCAACTCGAAGCACTCCGCCACGCCCGGATCGTTCAGGATGTAGATGTGCCCGTCGTGAATGACGCCCGATCCGATGCGCTGTTTTGTCTTCGGATGATGCCATAGTCGGCGTGATTCCGTCACGTCGCCGGAGTCGCCAGCTTTCACCGCCAGCGCCATGCCGTTGAACCCACCCATTGCCACGACGATTTCCTTCGACGGCTCATAGAGCGGCGAGGTGTAAACGAGCGGATTAATCCCCGCGCAACTCCATAATTCCCGGCCCGTCTTCGGGTCGAAGGCAACCACCCGCTTTGGCCATGTCAGGATCAATTCCTGGCGCCCGCCGGCCTTGATGACGAGAGGTGTGCTCCACGAACCGGTCCACACCGCTTTCTCCTGTTGCGGCTTTTTTTCGCCCGAATCGGCGTTCGGCTCAGCCACACGCCAGAACTCCTTGCCGGTTTTCTTGTCCAGCGCGAGCAGGAAGCTCGGTTCGCCTGGCCCGAAGTTCAGGAAACAACGGCTCTCATCCAGTGACGGCGAAGAGCCCCAGCCCCAGACATGCTTTTGCGGGCCTAGCTCGCGCCGCCAAAGTTCCTTCCCTAGCAAATCATAGCAAAACAATCCCGCCGAACCGAACCACGCAACGACTCGCTCGCCGTCCGTCACTGGGGACGATGAGCATTGGGGATTGGCCTCGTGCGTCGACTCAGCGGCCTCAACGGCCGCGCCCTGCTGCCAAAGCAACCGGCCCGTTGCCCGGTCGAAGCACAATAACACCCGCCGCTTCTCCGCCTCGATCGCCTGCGTCACAAACACCCGCTTGCCCCACACGATTGGCGTCGAATTGCCGCGCTCCGGCAACGGCGTCCGCCACAGCACGTTCTCATTGGTGCCCCAGCGCTGAGGTAGGTGCTTTTCGTTGGCCACACCCGTACCCGCCGGCCCGCGCCAGGTCGGCCAGTTTTCGGCCACCGCAGAGGCCTCGGCCCACAGCAAGCCGGCTGCAAGCATCGTTTGCCAATGGACCTGCAATGCCTTCATAAATTCCTGCTATCTCTTGATTGGCCCGATGTAGCGGCGTGCCACGACGACGTCATCGAACCAAACTGCCTGGCTGTCTTTCCAGTACTGCTTGGTGGGGTCGCCCTCGTCATAGCCGTAGTGTTCGAGCCAAAAGCAATTCACTTTCAAGTCCAGGTCGTTGCGCCAGCGGATGCCGGTGAATTCTCCGACCAGTTTACCATCCACCCACATGGCTTGCTTGCCATCGGCCTTGTCTGGCGCGGTATTCGCCTGGATTATGAATTCCCAGCACTGCCATTGACTCAGCAGCGGAATGACACGGTCCTTCCCGGCATCAGTGCCCTTACCCGGTCCCGGTGGAAAGAAGCCATTGCCCCAGTATTTGTTCATCTTCAGGTCCGGTTCCATGTCGAGATAGTAAGTGTAGAGATTCACCTCACCCGGTGGAGGATTCTTGCCCCATGCGAACCACGGCTCCATGCCCGTTGAGTAGTAGGTGCCATCCGGCCTGAGCCCGGCCTTGCCAAAGGCGGACCACTTGTTGGTACGCTGATTGGCTCCGAGCCAGACGAAGTGATGATTGTATTGGTAATCCGGGGAGAACTTGACGTAGAGGCGCGCATAGACGGTGTCGGCTCCGGGCATGAACCATTTGATGGCGTCACCGCCGTGGTTCCTACCGCGCTCCATCGGCATCTGCACGCACCAACGACCGGAGTTCGGCTTATCCTCGATCATCACCACTCGCCCGCGTTGTTGGTCCCACTTCTTCATGTCACCGGATTCGAAGTTGTCGGCGAACAACACGTCCGGGTCATTCGCAATACCAACATCGCCGGGATACTTCGCGGCGAGTCCCCAAGCGGATGCCTCCGGCTTCGGAGTGGCACGCTGCAGATTGGCGAGCTGTTCCTCCGATCTGCGATCAATCCACGTGGCGGGATACTCTCTGCGCAAGCGTTCAAAGGCGGAGATGGCTTCATCGGTCCTGCCGTTGGCAATAAGACTGTTGGCCTGCTTGTACTCATCTTCGCCCACGGTCAGCGCACGGGCCATAATGCGTCCCGCCTCCTGTTGCGTGAGGTCGATGGGCACTTTGGCGATCACAGGCGGGTTCGTGTCGGTCAGGATGCGGAATGCTCCGGGGTTCCGTTCGCGGAACAACCGGGCGCGCATGTCACGTTGCCAGTTGGACGCGTCGCCGCCCTCGCGTTGGCCATGCGGGTCAATGTCAGCGATGGCCAGCCCGTCCGGGCCTTCGGCTTTGGCAACAATTTTCCCCTGCGGGGAGATAACCATGGCACCACTGCCGCGTTGCGCGACAACCAGCCAGATGAAGTTCTCCGCCGCGCGCACCCGCAGCGCCTGCACGCCGATGTCATCGTCGCCGATGGCAGCGCCGCCCATCGTCGGAAAAAAGATGATGTCGGCGCCTTGCAATGCGAGGCAGCGCGCCGTCTCCGGAACCACCAGGTCGTAGCAGATAAGCATGCCGGCTGTA
>WNGG01023122.1_pt1 | contig 11950 bp, 5 predicted proteins | sample 5400661 | NCBI WGS metagenome assembly WNGG01 (sample SAMN13153372, study PRJNA577476) | soil metagenome | isolation source: 100 cm soil or saprolite under Garry oak tree replicate 1 | place: USA:California | collected 2016-06-15 | reverse complement strand
TGGCCTCTCATCTCGCCCTGCCGGTCACGGCGCTGGTCCTGGGCATCCTGCCGGTGCTGATGAGGTACGTGCGCGCCGGGGTCGCGGAGGCGCTGAGCACGCCCTTCGTGCGCGCCGCTCGCGCCCACGGCATACCGGAGCACCGGGTGCTGCTCCGGCACGCGCTACCCGCGGCCGCCAACCCGTTGATCTCGCTGTTCGGGCTCTCGCTCGCCGGCCTGCTCAGCACGTCCCTCCTGGTGGAGGTGGTGATGAGCTGGCCGGGGCTGGGCCCGTTGTTGCTGGAGGCCATCCTGGCCCGCGACTTCTACCTGGTCCTGGGCCCGGTCCTTGCCTCCACGCTCCTGCTCGTGGGCGGCAACCTGCTGGCCGACGCGCTGCTGCTGGCCGCCGATCCGCGCATCCGGGCCGAGGAGAGATGAGCCGTCGGGCCGGCCTGCCGCTGGCGCTGGGAGCGTTGAGCGTGATCCATCTGGCGGCCCTGGGGGCCAATTTCCTGGCCCCCTACGACCCCTTGGAGCAGAACCGGTCCCTGCCCTACGCGCCACCGACGCGGGTGCACTTCGTCGATGGGGAGGGCCGGTTCCACGCGCGGCCCCTCGTGTACCGGCTGGCCAGCCGCAGCGAAGCGGGAGATGCCTACGAGGAAGACCGCACCCAGGGCTATCCCATCCTCTTCCTCGTGCGTGACACCACTGGCGCTGCCGGCTCTTCGGCCGGCGGCGTTCATCTCTTCGGGGTAGAGGAGCCCGCGCGCATCTTCCTCCTCGGCACCGACGGCTTGGGGCGAGACCAGCTCTCGCGGCTACTCCACGGCGCGCGGATCTCGCTGTTCGCCGGCTTGCTGGCCACTTTCTTGTCGCTGGCCGTGGGATGGCTGCTCGGCACGCTGGCCGGCTATTACGGACGGTGGGTCGACGCGACCCTGATGAGAAGCGCGGAGCTGTTCTTGGCCCTGCCATGGCTCTACCTGCTGTTCGCGGTGAGGGCGGTGCTGCCCCTGCGCGTCTCTCCAGGCCAGGCGTTTCTGCTCCTGGTCCTGGTCATCGGTCTCCTCGACTGGGCCCGGCCGGCCCGGCTCGTCCGGGGCGTCGTCTTGAGTGCGCGGGAGCGGAACTACGTGCTGGCCGCGCGCGGCTTCGGTGCCTCCGATCTCTACCTCATCCGCCGGCACATCGCCCCCCAGACCTTCGGCCTGCTGCTCACCCAGGCCGCCCTCCTCGTCCCGCAGTACATCCTGGCCGAGGTGACGCTGTCCTTCCTGGGGCTGGGTGTGAGCGAGCCGGTACCGAGCTGGGGAAACATGCTCGCCGCCCTGCAGCGCTACCACGTGCTTGCGTCCTACTGGTGGATGTGGATGCCCGGCCTTGCGCTGGTGCCGGTGTTCCTCGCATACTTCGCGCTGTCGGAAGTCCTTCACCTCCGGGCGGGACGCGTGTCTTAGACGTGAATGCGGCGCGCTCCGCTTCGCGCTCGTCGTGGTCAAACGCCTCGCGTCGGAGTGGATCCGCCGCGAGGCGACAGAGGAAACGCTACGCTCCGCGCGCCGGACGCTTGCATATGTAAGATGGACGCGGTGCGAGTCGCGGAGACGGAGGCGCGAGCCTTGTTGGCCGTTGCGCTCGTACTGCTGTGCCCGCCCGCCTCCGCCCCGGGCGCTTCCCCGGCGGCCGACCTGCTCCGCAGCGAGGGCGACATCGGCCGGCCGGGCGGCCGGCTGGTTTTCGCTCTTCGCTCGGAGCCCAAGACGCTCAGCCCGGTCACGGCCGTCGACAGCGCCTCGCGGGACGTCATCGGGCGGATGGCGGCCGACCTCGTCCACATCGACCGGCAGACGCAGCAGACGACGCCGGCCCTGGCGAGGTCGTGGAGCGTGTCGGCCGATGGCCGGCGCTACACGCTCGACCTGCGGCGGGGGCTGCGGTTCTCCGACGGTCATCCCGTCGACGCCGACGACGTGGTCTTCAGCTTCCAGTGCTATCTCGACGAGCGCAACGGCTCGCCCCAGCGCGACCTGCTCGTCGTGGGCGGAAAGCCCGCGGTCGTGCGCAAGCTCGACGCCCACCGCATCACCCTGGAGATGGAGCAGCCCTACGCGGCGGCGGAGCGCCTCTTCGATGGCTTCGCGATCCTTCCGCGGCACCTGCTCGCGAAGGCCCAGCAGGAGGGCCGGCTGGCCCAGGCCTGGAGCCTGCGCGGGCCGTGCGCTGCCCTACCTGGACGAGGTCGTCTTCCTTCTGGTCCCGAGCGAGGACGCCCAGGTCATCCGCTTCAAGGCGGGCGAGACCGACCTCATCAGCCGGCTCAGCGCCGAGAACTTCGCGGTCATGGCCCGGGAAGAGACGGGTCGGCGGCACCTACGGCTCGAGGACCTCGGACCGGGACTCGAATACAGCTTCCTCTTCTTCAACCTCAACGACCTCACCGGCGGCAAGCTGGAGCTGGTCGCTCGCAAGCAGGCCTGGTTCTCCCAGCCCGCGTTCCGGCAGGCGGTCTCGGCGGCCCTGGATCGGGACGGCATCGTCCAGCTCGTCTACCAGGGACGCGCGGCGCCTCTCGCATCTCACGTGACGCCGGGCAACAAGCTCTGGCTGAACCGTGCCCTGCCGCCCCCGGCGCGCTCCCTCTCCCGTGCCCGGGAGCTGCTGGCGCGGGCGGGCTTCACCTGGAGGGATGGCACGCTGCAGGACGGCGGCGGCACGAGGGTGGAGTTCACGATCGTCACCAACGCCGCCAATGCCGCGCGGGTCCAGATGGCGACGATCATCCAGGACGACCTGCGGCAGCTCGGGATGGACGTCCAGGTCGTGCCGCTCGAGAACCGGGCCCTGCTCGACCGCGTCCTTCAGACCCACGACTACGAAGCCGCGCTGATGGCCCTGGGCAGCGGCGACGCGGACCCCAATGGGGAGATGAACGTCTGGCTCTCGAGCGGCCCCACGCACCTGTGGCACCTCGGCCAGTCCGCGCCGGCCACGCCGTGGGAGAAGGAGATCGACGAGCTGATGCGCCGCCAGCTCGTCACGCGCGACCCGCAGGAGCGCAAGCGTCTGTATGACCGGGTGCAGGCGCTGGTGGCCGAGAACCTGCCCCTGATTCCCCTCGTCAGTCCGCACGTCCTGGTGGGGACGCGGGAAGGGCTCGGGAACTTCCGGCCCGCCATCCTGGACCACTACGTGCTCTGGAACCCCGACGAGCTGTTCTGGCGGCCTTGACCGTGCGGCCGGCCGGGGCGTAGCCTGCCATGTTCATGCTCTCCTCGTGGGCGCCAGCCCTGGCGGTCGCGGCCGCGCTGGACCTGTCCGGCGTCCCGGTGGACCCTTTGCCGGGGCCGGGCGCGGGACCGGCGGTGCTGGTCTTCGTTCGCACCGATTGCCCTATCGCGAACCGCTACGCGCCCGAGCTGCGCCGGCTCCAGGACAGCTTCTCCCGCAAGGGTGTCGCGTTCTGGCTCGTCTACCCCGACCCGTCGGAGAAGCCGGACGCGATCCGTCGCCACCAGCGCGATTTCGGTCTGGGGTTCCGCGCCCTCCGCGACCCACGGCACGAGCTGGTGAAGGCGGCGCAAGCGTCGGTCACGCCCGAGGCCGCGGTGTTCGTGGCCGGCCCCGACGGGCCTCGGATGGTCTACCGCGGACGGATCGACGACCGCTACGTGGACTTCGGCCGCGCGCGGCCGGCGCCGACCACGCGCGACCTCCGCGACGTGCTGCAGGCGCTGGCCGCGGGATCGTCTCTCGCGCCCCGTACGACGGCCGCCGTCGGCTGCTTTATTCAATGACCCCCCACCCTGTCCCTCCCCGCGTAGGGGGAGGGGAACGCTAACGCCAGCGTTGCTCCGCCTTACGGCTGTTTGTTCGTTGTGTGGCCTATTGCTCGCGGGTTGCGGGCGCGCGCGGTCCGATCAGCCCGCTCCGTCCCCGCCCGCGGCGAAGCCGGTCACGTTCAATCGTGACGTGGCGCCGATCGTCTACCGCAACTGCGCCCCCTGCCATCGCCCCGGCGAGGCGGGCCCGTTCAGCCTGCTGAGCTACGCCGACGTGCGCAAGCGCGCGGACCAGATCGCCCGCGTGACCGCAAGCCGGTACATGCCGCCGTGGCCGCCCGAGCCCGGCTACGGCGAGTTCGTGGGGGAGCGCCGGCTCCGCGACGACGATCTGGCCCTGATCCAGCGCTGGGCTCGGGGCGGCGCTCCCGAGGGCGCGCCGAGCGAAGCGCCGGCCCCGCCGCGCTTCACCGAAGGATGGCAGCTCGGAGCGCCGGACCTCGTGGTCGAGACGAAGGAGACCTACACGGTGCCCGCCGAGGGCGGCGACGTCTTCCGCAACTTCGTCCTGCCCGTGCCCGTCAAGGGAACCCGCTACGTGAGGGCGCTCGAGCTGCGGCCCGGAGACAAGAAGGTCGTCCATCACGCCAACGTGCTGCTCGACTCCACCGGCGCCGCGCGCCGCCGCGACGCGAGCGATCCCGGCGTGGGCTTCGCGGGCATGGACGTGGAGCTGGAGTCGGACCGCTTCGAGCCCGACAGCCACTTCCTCTTCTGGAAGCCGGGCACGGCCGCGGTCACCGAGCCGCCCGGGATGGCCTGGCGGCTCGACGAGGGAACGGACCTCGTGCTGAACGTGCACCTGCAGCCCAGCGGCAAGCCGGAGCCGATCCGGCCCACGGTGGGCCTCTACTTCACGGACGAGCCTCCCACGAAGTTCCCGATGCTGCTCCAACTCGAGCACGACGGTGCGATCGACATCCCGGCGGGCGAGAGCCGCTTCGTCGTCGACGACCATTACGACCTGCCCGTGGACGTGGAGGTGCTGGGCGTGTATCCCCATGCGCACTACCTCGGCCGCGACGTACAGGGTTTCGCGACGCTGCCCGACGGCACGAAGAAGTGGCTCATCTGGATCCGCGACTGGGACTTCGCCTGGCAGGCGGTCTACCGCTTCGCGCGCCCCGTGGTCCTTCCCCGCGGGTCGCGCGTCGAGATGCGCATCACCTACGACAACTCCGCCGGCAACGTGCGCAACCCGCACGAGCCTCCGCGGAGGGTCGTGGCCGGCAACCGCTCCACGGACGAGATGGGGCACCTGTGGATCCAGGTCCTGCCGCGCCAGCGAGACGACCGCTGGGTGCTGCAGGAGGCGTTCATGCGCCGGCGCCTCGAGAAGTACCCGGGCGATTTCGTGGCCCATGCCAACCTGGCCGCGGCGCTCGAAGAGCGCGGCCGCCGCGACGAGGCCATCGCCGAGTACCGGCAGGCGCTGCGGGCGCGGCCGAAGAGCGCGGCCGTGCTCAACAGTCTCGGAGCCGCCTTCCAGGCGACGGGCCGGCTCGACGAGGCCATCGGCATCTATCGCGAGGCCGTGCGCGCGCAGCCCGACTACGCCAACGCGCGCCACAACCTCGGCGGCGCGCTCGTGCAGAAGGGCGACTTCGCCGGGGCGCTGCCGTATCTACGCGAGGCCGTCCGCGCCCGGTCCGACGACGCCGGCGCCCGCAACAACCTGGGCGGGGCGCTCCTGGCGATGGGCCGGGTGGACGAGGCGATCCGCGAGCTGGGCCGCGCGGCGGAGATCGATCCCGGCTCGCTTAACGCCCACTACAACCTCGGCCGCGCGCTTGCGGCCCGCGGCCGGACCCGCGAAGCCGTCGCGCATCTGGAGCAGGCCCTGCGAATCTCTCCCGGCGACGACGACGCGCGCCAGGCGCTGGCCGCGCTGAAGGCGGGCCGTCTTCAGAACTGACGTATCAGTAGATGTAACCGGTCTCAAGAGCCAAAAAGCCGCTTGACGCCCCCTTGCGGGCGGCAGTAGCATCCGCGCCGTCCCGTAAAGGTATCCACTGAGTGTCCCTGATCCGGTTTCCGCCCGCCCTGCCTTTCTCGAGCACCGCCGATATCTCGTGCCCCTGGGCACGACGCAACAAGGGGGTTGTATGAGTTCCGCTCTGCGTGACGCGCGGGTTTCGCTGCGGACCCCGGCGCGTTTGCTGGCTCTGTTGTTGGTCGTGGCCGCCGCCGCCTGGCCGCCGCCGGCCGCGGCCCAGGCCGTTTACGGCAGCATCGCCGGCACCGTCAACGACTCCACCGGTGCGGCCATGCCCGGGGCCAGCGTCACCATCACGAGCGTGGAGCGCAAGACGAGCGACAGCGTCACCACGAACGCGTCCGGCAACTACTCGAAGGAGCGCCTGCTTCCCGGCTTCTACGAGGTGAAGGCCGAGCTGAGCGGCTTCAAGGCGTCGGTCGTGCCCTCGGTCCGGGTCAACGTCGACGCCCAGACCAAGGTCGACTTCCGGCTCGATGTAGGCCAGCTCACCGAGGCGGTCACCGTCAACGCCGCCGAGGGCCAGCTCCTGAAGACCGACCGCGCCGACGTGTCCACCATGATCGACACCAAGCAGATCACCGAGATGCCGGTCCTCGACCGCAACTTCACCAAGTTCATCCTGCTCACGCCCGGCGCCCAGCAGCAATCGTGGAACCACGCCGCCAGCGAGAACCCCCAGGGCTCCCTCCAGACCCAGGTCAACGGCCAGTCCTTCGCCGGCACCGGCTATCAGCTCGACGGCACCGACAACCGCGACCCCATCCTCGGCATCATCGTGATCAACCCGAACCTGGAGGCGATCGGCGAGACCAAGGTGACCTCCCAGAACTACGACGCGGAGTTCGGCCAGGCCATCGCCGGCGTCGTCTCGGTGGTGACGAAGTCGGGGAGCAACGACTTCCACGGCAGCGCGTTCGAGTTCCTGCAGCGCGACCGCTTCCAGGCGCGCAACCCGTTCAGTCAACCCGATAAGCCCAACCCGATTACGGGCAAGGTGCTGCCGCTCAACAAGAGGGATCAGTTCGGGGGCTCCGTAGGAGGCCCCATCGAGAAGAACAAGTGGTTCTTCTTCGCCGACTACCAGGGGACGCGCAGCACCCAGGGCGGGTCCAAGCTGCTGACCGTGCCCAACGCCGCGTCGCGCAACGGCGACTTCAGCGCTTACGGCGTGAACATCTACGATCCCGCTGCCGGCGCGCCCGGCAGCCGCCCGCAGTTCGGCGGCAACGTCATTCCGAGCGCGCGTCTTTCGCCGCAGGCGCTCAAGATCCTCGCCCTGATCCCCCTCCCGAACGCGCCCGGCAGCGTCAACGGCACGCGGGACAACTACATCGCCCAGGGCTCCGAGCTGTTCAACAACGACAGCTTCGACGTCCGTCTCGACGGGCGACTCAGCTCGAGCATCAACACCTTCGTGCGCTACAGCTTCGCTCGCTTCGACCTCAACGGCCCCACGGCTTTCGGTACGGGGGGCGGGGCGGAGCTCGTCTCTCTGGGCGGGAACTCCAAGGTCCGGAACCACAGCGTCGCGCTCGGTGCGGACTACACCCTCAACGCGAAGACGGTGCTGGACGTCCGCTTCGGCTTCTTCAAGTACGGTGTGGACGTGCTGCCGTTCGATTTCGGCACGACTCCGGCGAAGGACGCGGGCATACCCGGCCTCAACCTCGACGACTTCAGCTCGGGCCTCCCCGCGCTCTACATGAGAGGCGGCGCCGCGGACATGAACTTCGGCTCCGGCCTCGGCGTGAACCGCTGCAACTGCCCGCTCGCCGAGCACGAGAAGCAGGCCCAGATCGTGTCGAACCTGACCCGGCTCGCCGGCAACCACACGATCAAGTTCGGGATCGACATCCGCCGCGCGTACAACCTGCGGGTTCCGAGCGATTCGCACCGCGCGGGCGAGCTGTACTTCAACGAGCAGGGCACGGCCGGGCCCACCGGCGGTGGCCTGGGTCTGGCGACCTTCCTGCTCGGCAACACGAGCAGCATGAACCGCTACGTGAGCCCCAACACGAACGCGCGCGAGCGGCAGTGGCGGCAATTCTATTACGTACAAGACACCTGGCGCGCGACGCCGAAGTTCACGCTGAACTACGGGATCCGGGCCGACATCTTGAGCCCGCAGACCGTGAACGAGGCGGGCAACGGGGGATGGGTGGACATCCACGCCGGTGAGATCCGCGTCGGGGGGGTCGGAGACATCGACCTGGCGGGCAACGTGAAGAACAAGATCAACTGGGCGCCGCGGCTCGGGATCACCTATCAGGTGAACCCCAAGACGGTCGTCCGGGCCGGTTACGGCCGGAGCTACGACATCGGCGTCTTCGGATCGACCTTCGGCCACACCGTGACCCAGAACCTCCCCGTGCTCGCCTTCCAGGACCTCAATGCGCCCAACAACTTCGACAGCGTGTTCAACCTGGCGCAGGGGCCCCCGGCACCGACCTTCCCGAACGTGCCGAGCAACGGCCGCTTCCCGCTTCCCAACGGCGTGGGCGCGCGTCTGCTGCCGGACACGCAGCACCTCGCTCACGTCGACGCGTACAACGTGACGTTGCAGCGCCAGCTCACGAGCACGATCTCCGCCGAGATCGCCTATGTGGGCAACACGGGCCGCGGGTTCGCCGGCGATGGCCCGGCCAACAACTACAACCAGCCGTCCATCCAGGGCTTCGGCACGCTCTCCCAGAACCAGCGGCGGCCGTTCTTCGCCTGCCTGGTGAAGAACGCCGACGGCAGCTGCGGCAACTTCGGCTGGACGCAGGGCATCGACTTCTTCAGCAACACGGGGAAGAGCCAGTACAACGCGCTGCAGGCCAAGATCACNNCCAAGATCACCCGGGTGTTCGCGAGCGGCTATTCCTTCCTGGCCCACTACACGCTGCAGAGCCACAAGAACGACGGCGACTACTTCTTCATGGACCCGAACGTGGACTACGGGCCGGCCGACTTCATCCGCCGGCACGTCTTCGTGCTGGCGGGCACCGCCGAGCTGCCCTTCGCCAAGGGGAACGCGATCCTCGGCGGCTGGCAGATCAACGCGGCCGCGACCATCCAGAGTGGGCTGCCGTTCAACGTGAGCTATCGCGACGCCGGCGCGGACCGCGACACCGGACCCAACCGGCCGAACATCATCGGCGACGCAGCCACGGGGAGCGGCGACGGTCTCTCGTCGCCCTACTTCAACGTCACACCGATCGGGTCGTCCGGCAGCGCGTTCGGACGGCCAGCCAAGGGCACGTTCGGCAACCTCGGACGCAACGCCTTGCGCGGACCGGGCTGGTGGAACGTGGACGCCTCGCTCTTCAAGCGGTTCAAGATCAAGGGCGACAGCAACCTGGAGTTCCGCATCGAGGCCCAGAACGTCTTCAACCACATAAACCTCGGCAACCCCGATTCCGAGATCGGGGTGCCGGGCAACAACAACCCGAACGCGGGTTTCATCACGAGCATGGCGGCCAATGCCCTGCCGCGGAACCTGCAGTTCGCGGTGCGGCTCTTGTTCTGAATGCGGCGCGCTTCGCTGCGCGCTTAGCGTCTTCAAACGCATCGCGCCAGGATGAACCTGGCGCGATGCGGCTGAGGAAACGCTCCGCTTCGCGCGCCGGACGCCAGGAATGAGACAGGCCGTCTACGCCCGCGCGTAGCCGCCGCGGGCGGCGATGCGGCGCGTCCGCGTGGCCGCGACGGGCGGGACGGCGTTCTCCCAGTCGAGCTTGAAGGCGGGCAGCACGCGGGTGGCGCCCGCCCGGGGCGCGACACGGCGGAAGCGGGGCAGCCACTCCGCCCACGCGGTGACGATGCCGCGGGCGCGCTCGCTGCCGGTCAGCTCGGCGTGGCGGGCGACCACCTGCGCCAGCCACGCCTGCTCGCGCTCGTCGAGGCCTTCTTCGACCGCCACCAGCTCGGGGTTGTGGCGGCGGTACAGCAGGCCTTCCTCGTCGAGTACGTAGGCGACGCCGCCGGACATCCCCGCGCCCAGGTTGCGCCCCGTCGCGCCGAGGATCACCGCCGCGCCCGCGGTCATGTACTCGCAGGCGTGGTCGCCGGCGCCCTCCACCACGGCCAGGGCGCCGCTGTTGCGCACGGCGAAGCGCTCGCCGACGCGGCCGGCGATGAACGCGCGGCCGCCGGTGGCGCCGTACAGGACCGCGTTGCCGGCGAGGACGTCGACGCTGCCGGGGCGCGCGCGCTCGCGGGGCGAGCGCAGGACGATCTCTCCCCCCGACATGCCCTTGCCCACGCCGTCGTTGGCCTCGCCCTCGAGGTGCAGGCTCATGCCCTCGACGCAGAAGCCGCCGAAGCTCTGGCCGGCGCTGCCCACGAACGACAGGCGGATGGTGCCCGGAGGTAGTGCCTGGCCGCGGTAGCGGCGCGCCAGCTCGCCGGCCACCCGCGCCCCGACCGTGCGGTCGGCATTGGTGATCGGCATCTGGAGGACGAGCGGCTCGGGCGCGCCCGCGCGGAACCGCAGGCGGTCGAGCACGGCCTCGTCGAGATGGCCGCCGGTCGCGGGCGGATCGTTGCGGGGATGCGTGCAGCGCCGGTCGTCGGCGGGCGCCGTCGACGCCGCGGCGATGCGGCGCAGGTCCAGGGCGGCTTTCCCCGCCGCGGCCGGCCGCGCTTCGAGCAGGTCCGACCGGCCGACGATCTCCTCGAGCCGGCGGAAGCCCATGAGGGCCAGGATCTCCCGCACCTCGTTGGCGATGGCGGTGAAGAAACCGATGACCTGCTCCGGGGTGCCCGTGAAGCGCTCGCGCAGCTCCTCGCGCTGGGTGGCGATCCCGGCCGGGCATGTGTTGAGGTGGCACTGGCGCGCCATCACGCAGCCCGCGGCCACGAGCGCCGCCGAGCCGAAGCCGAACTCCTCGGCGCCGAGGAGAGCCGCGATCACCACGTCGCGCCCCGTCTTGAGCCCGCCGTCGACCTGCAGGCGGACGCGTGAGCGCAGCCCGCTTCCGGCCAGCACCTGCTGCGCGTCGGCGAGGCCGATCTCCCACGGCGTGCCCGCGTTCTTGATCGAGCTGAGCGGCGAGGCGCCGGTGCCGCCGTCGTGGCCGCTGATCTGGATCGCGTCGGCGTGCGCCTTGGCGACGCCGGCCGCGATCGTGCCCACGCCGGCGGTGGAGACGAGCTTGACGCTCACGGTGGCGGCGGGGTTTACGCGCTTCAGGTCGTACACGAGCTGGGCGAGGTCCTCGATGCTGTAGATGTCGTGGTGCGGCGGCGGCGAGATGAGGGTCACCCCCGGCGGCGAGTGCCGCACGCGGGCGATGTGGGGGGCGACCTTGTGCCCGGGGAGCTGCCCGCCCTCGCCCGGCTTCGAGCCCTGGGCCATCTTGATCTGCAGCTCGTCGGCGGACATCAGGTACGAGGCGGTGACGCCGAAGCGGGCCGAGGCCACCTGCTTGATCCGGTTGGCGGGCCGGTCCCCGCCCGGCAGCGCGTGCCAGTGCAGCTCGGCCGGCTCGCCGCCCTCGCCGCTGTTGCTGCGCCCCCCGATCCGGTTCATCGCCACCGCGAGGACGCGCTGCGCCTCCGGGCTCAGCGCGCCGAGGGACATCGCGGCGGTCATGAAGCGCGGGAAGATGGACTCGACCGGCTCCACCTCGTCGAGAGGGACCGGCGCGCCCGGCCGGACCTCGAGCAGGTCGCGGACGGCGATCGCCGGACGCGAGTGGACGAGCTCCGCGTAGCGCCGGTACTCCAGGCGCTCGCCCGCGCGGATGGCGGCGTGCAGGGCCTTGACCACGGGCGGCTCGAAGGCGTGGGCCTCGCCCTTCTGGCGGTAGCGATGGAGGCTGCCCTCGTCGAGCGTGGACGGGCCCGGTGTGAACGCGCCGCGGTGGCGCGTCAGCACCTCGGCCGCGATCTCTTCGAGGCCGGCGCCGCCCAGGTGGCTGGGAGTGCCCGCGAAGTGCGCGGCCACCAGCTCGGCGGCGAGGCCCACGATCTCCATGAGCTGCGCGCCGTGGTAGGAGCGCAGGGTCGAGATGCCCATCTTGGAGATGATCTTCAGCAGGCCCTTCTCGAGGGCGGTCAGGTAGCGCCGCGCCGCCTCGCCGGGCGAGGGGGTGGCGCCCTGGTCGTCGGCGCCGGCGGCCGCGCGCACGGCGGCCAGG
>WNGG01016358.1_pt1 | contig 11951 bp, 12 predicted proteins | sample 5400661 | NCBI WGS metagenome assembly WNGG01 (sample SAMN13153372, study PRJNA577476) | soil metagenome | isolation source: 100 cm soil or saprolite under Garry oak tree replicate 1 | place: USA:California | collected 2016-06-15 | reverse complement strand
TCGCGCGGCACGATCAGGGCGGTCTTTCATCCCTTTCATCCATCCTTTTCAGGGCGCTTCAGCACCCTTCTGGGCCGCATTGTACCATCTTGGTTTATCCCAGTCTAGATATGTAGTTCTGCAAAAGGCTCACTCCCTGTCCCATCGGCGTGTTCCTGAAGTCGTTTCACTACTGGAGCGCACAGGGCTTCTTTTTCTTTGCGCTTTTGCACCTGTTCCGCGTCTGGGCCACCGGCTCCTATCGCGGGCGACGCATCTTCAACTGGTGGCTTGGTCTCTCCATCTTCATGCTGGCCATGGGTGAGAACCTCTTCGGCTTGCTCGCTCGCGGAGACTGGGAGTCGCAATTCGTGTCCATGCACTCGGATGATATGTTGTTCGTCCAGCCGTTCTTCTTCAATCTCTTCAGTCCGGCCAACTTCACTGCGGACCTGACGATCCATGTTGCCGTCATTCCGGTGATCATCTTTGGGCTGATCCTGGCGCACATTGTCTTGATCCGGCTGCAAGGGCTCAACAAGCCCCTGTCCAATCAGAAGGAGAACTAATATGGCAGTTGAAGAGAACATCCAACAACCCGCAGCGAGCGACTCAGCGGCCCAGGGAAGCGACCGGCCCCCGGAACGCCTGGTCCGCCACGTGTTCTGGAAGTACCCGATCCTCGCTGTTGTGCTTTTAGTGGTGGTAGCAGTGCTTGCTGCTGCCGTCGGGTCTCCCAACTGGCCCAAAGATACCATCGCAGGCGTCGCGAAGGAGAACCCCGGCGGAGCCATCCTGGCCTTCACCCAGGAACTCGATGGCACTGCGACCTCGAGTGGTAATGCCGCTGAGTTCGGTATGGGGGATCCCGGGCAGGTCTTCGTGCTAGGACCACTCCACCAGGCTGCGCCATTCCTCGGGACAGACGTCCGCTCCGCGATGGCTACCTATGACGCGGCCAGTCCCGATCAGCGTCAGGCCTGGGCCTCGAACTATGAGAACGCTCTGGGCACGATCACTGCCTCGGGCGGTGGTGAGATGGAGGGCATAGCCAGCCCTGATTTCGCCAAGATCGACACCCTGAAGGGGGACTTCGGCCCGGTTCCGGTGGTGGTCAAGGCGGATCTGCAGCTCGCCCAGAGTGGCTACCTGGAGCAGTACCTGGAGGCGGTTGAACCGGGCCATTCGTTCCACCTGGTGAACATCTGGCTCTATGACCACCCCAATATGCTCAACACAGCCGTCGATGAAGGACTCACAGACGACCAGTGGGGGATGGTCAAGGAGCGCGGCTTCCCTGTCGGGCCGTGGTACCTGTTCATTCCGGCCGTGTTCCACGTCTACTTTCCCGGCGGGGTCACCGGTCCGGGGTTCGTGCTGTGGAACTTACTGTTCGCAGCCATCCTACTGTTTGTCGTGCCTCTGGTTCCGGGCATACGAGATATCCCCAGATACCTCAAGCTCTATCGCTTCATTTACCGCTATCCAACCCCAGGCGAGCTGGACAAACCCGCTTTTGCTGAACGGCATGGGGCAACGCATGGAGGCGTAGAAGCAGTAGGGGGTGGCAAATGAACAGGCAGTCGACGACAAGGAAAACGAGCCATCGAGCAGGTGCGGAGTTCCTGTTGTTCCTGATCGTGTCGGTGGTCGGAGTCTACAGTCTTGGTCAGGGGCTGACCGGCCTGTTTGAACCCGGTCAGGGAATCACTCTCCTGTGGCTGGCAGTGACAGGCGTGGCCATGATGATCCTCTTTTCCCAGATGGGGCGGGTGCATGACACCTGGCCGCGCCGGCGCAATGCGAAAGTCGATCAGGCTATACACCAACACACAACGGACGAAGAGACAGCACAGCTGCCAACGCAAGCTGAAGAAAGGTGAGTGAGAAGAATATGTTCCAGCGAATCCATCGCGATGTCTATTCGGTCATCATCGGCATACTGATCCTGGCCGGGTTGGTCGCGCTGATGCTCATCACACTCAACCCGATACGCTAGGCACCTCTGTTGAGAAGCGGCAACCATAGGCAACGAAGAAGGCGGCCCCTGCACTCTTCCTTTCCCCGAGTGTCGGGCGCCGCTGGAAGTAATTGCAGGAAGCCGCCTTTCTTCATAAGGCAGATCGCGCCAATGAAACATACTGAGGAGTAAGATGGCAACACTGGATGAACCGGCCAACGACCCCCTGGTATCACAGGAAACGGAGGTGTTCAAAGCAGAACTCCTGGCAACAGTTGGCCATGAACTGCGCGGTCCGCTCACAGCTATCAAGGGCTATGCCGCAACACTACTCCGTCATGAGCGTCGCATCTCGCGCGAGGAACGACATGAGTTCCTGGTAGCGATTTCGGCAGCCAGTGATCGCCTTGAGCTTATTATTGAGCGCTTTCTGGAAATCTCGCAGTTAGAGACAGACGCTATCAGGATCGAGCGCTTCCCTGTAGACGTAGCCCGCCTTGCACATGAGGCCCTTACGGTCGCAGAGCAACGTGCTTCAGGGCACTCGCCAGGGCGTTTTACCTTCAATCTCCGCCTCAAAGATGCTTTCGGTGTACCCACCCAGGATGTGCCAATCGTCATGGCCGATCACCGCCGTCTGAGGGAGGTTTTGGACCATCTGTTAGAGAACGCTATGAACTACTCCCCGCAAGGCGGAGCCATCGATATGATCGTGCACCCTGTTGCCTCCCTCTTGCCTGTGGGTGAAGTACCAGATCAGATCAACGAAACGCCGGCATCCACCAAAGATGCGCATCTCAAGAATGCTCCGATGGTGGCGCAGAAACCAGGGCGCGTCCTGGAAATCTGTGTGTGTGATCACGGCCTGGGTATTCCTCCCGAGCATCTTGGGCGCATCTTTGAGCGCTTCCATCGTGTGGACAATCGCCTGATCAGGGAGGTCAATGGTCTCGGTCTTGGCCTGACGATGTGCAAACACATTATCGAACTCCATGATGGCGTTATCTGGGCTGAAAGCTGCCCAGCCGGAGGAAGCGCGTTCCATGTGCGGCTTCCTATGGATGAGCAAGAGGAAGAAAAAAGTCCAGCACCTTTTGTGGGTGCGAGCGTACATTAACCAGTGGTGCTAGTTGAGTGAGGACAGTATCATCCAGATTTTTGATCTTGTCGATGACACAATGAAAACACACTCGAAGCACGCACAAGCGAAGCTCTATCCAAGCGAACTGGTCACGATTGGCATCCTGTTCATCTTGAATGGAGGACACTCTCGGGCGTTTTACCGCTTTGCAGGCTTGCCTGACCAGAACCTTCCTCGGGAAAAGGAGCATCCAGCATGATCTGGGCACAACTCCTCCTCCTGTTGTCCTGTGGAGATATCGTTCCAGAACTGAAATCGATCTTGCATGAGAGCACGATCATCCATCAGGATGAAACTGGCATGCGGAGAACGGCCGAGCAGAGGGAGAAGTACGCATGATCACGATCCTGATGGGGAGGGTGTGGAAGGTGCTGTGGGAATCGGGGTCACCACCGGACAAGGGAACGTGGCGGCAGAGACTTTCCTGCTCTCAGGCACTCGCGCACTAGACGGGCTGAAACGTCCGATCAGACCAGCATGCGGGTCGACTTCCGTCATCCAAAGAGCGCCATCGTGCCCAGCGACAATCCTCCCGGGCCCGCCTGTATAGTGTGGGGAAAACAGGGTGATGTGCCCCTGCGTGGTGATCCGCCCAAGCGGACCCCAGCCCTGAGTAAACCAGAGGGCTCCATCGGGCCCGGTCGTAATCCCACCACCATTGCTAGGGGGGTCAAGAGAAGACGGCAGAGCAAACTCGGAGATCTGTCCCTGTGTAGTGATGCGCCCGATCTGGTTGGGTCCAGGCTGGGTAAACCAGAGGGCCCCATCTGGCCCTGCTGTGATCTCTGCTGGTCCAGAGGGCCCCATCTGGCCCTGCTGTGATCTCTGCTGGTCCCATCCGAGCAATTGGGAGAGCAAACTCGCTCACCTGTCCCTGCGTGGTGATACGCCCGATCTTGTTGAGCTCAGGCTCGGTAAACCAGAGCGCGCCATCTGACCCGACGGTGATCCCCATCTCATATCCAGCCTTAGGAGATGATAGAGCAAACTCGGTCACCTTGCCTTGTAGGGTAGAGGGCCCCATCTGGCCCTGCTGTGATCTCTGCTGGTCCCATCCGAGCAATTGGGAGAGCAAACTCGCTCACCTGTCCCTGCGTGGTGATACGCCCGATCTTGTTGAGCTCAGGCTCGGTAAACCAGAGCGCGCCATCAGGTCCAACGGTGATCCCCTGCGGCCCGCTGGCACAGTCCTTCTCACTCAGTTGCGGCAAAGCAAACTCAGTATAGGGGGCAAGTGTGTAGGGTGTCTGTCCCGTATGGGGTGTCAGGAAAGAAGGAGTGGTCTTGTGAGAGAGAGAAAAATTCTTTCCGCAGCCAACCAGCAATAAGAGGCTTACGTACATGAGCACTAAAGAGAGCCTGCAACGCATGTCGAGATCTCCAAGAACAATGATACAGCAGCCAACTGAAAGAGTGAACGCAAGAGGAGCCATCCGTCTTTTCCCTACAGGATGAGACGATACAAGTGGGCACTTTGTTCCAGGAGCGCACGCCGGCAGCCGCTCGGCACAAATTTGCACTCACACACAGCATGCTCGCGCCAGGGTTGCTATGACCTCCTCAACAAGCACCAGTGGTTATAGACATCGTTCTGATCTCTTCAACCCCTTGACATATGGATCACATCTACGGTATACTATGTACACCCCCACCTGGGGGGTATGGGTAAACCAAACAACGAAGACACAGGTAATTGACATGGCTACCGAAACCGATCGTGCTCTAGCAGAAACCGTCGAGGTACCTCAAGCCCAGATAAGAGGAGAAGACCGCGCTGTTCTCGCGCTGGAAGGGATGACCTGCGCTTCCTGCGCCATGCGCATCGAAAAGGGACTCAAGAAATTACCGGGCGTGAAAGACGCCAGCGTCAACCTCGCAACAGAGCAGGCTACGGTTACATACGATCCATCTCAGACAGGTCCTGAGCAGATGGTGCAGAAGGTAGACGCGGTCGGGTACAAGGCCATCCCACTGGTCATGCCGACCCCAAAGTCGGCGCCAGTCGAACCAGAAACTGAGTCGCATGTAACCTTCAATCTGGAAGGGATGACCTGCGCTTCCTGCGCCATGCGCATCGAAAAGGGGCTGAAAAAGGTGCCGGGAGTGAAGGATGCCAGCGTCAATTTCGCGACGGAGCAGGCGACCGTCACGTATGACCCGTCTCAAACCGGGATCGAGCAGATGGTGAGATCAGTTGAGGCAGTCGGATACAAAGCTACGCCGCAGGTTGCATCCGTTCCGCACGTGCATGACAGCTCATCAAGCGGTAGCGTTGCTTCCTCAGAAGCGCCTGTGGTGAATGCGCAAGCAGATGAGCTGAGCCAGCGCAGACTGGCGGAGATTACGCGCAAACGCAATGTACTCATCCTGGGCATCATCCTGACCTTGCCGGTGGTGATCCTCAGTATGTTTTTCCTGAATCGCTTCCCGGGAGAGAATTATCTCCTACTGGTGCTTACCACACCGGTCTGGGCCATCGTCGGCTGGGAGTTTCATCGTGGAGCCATCAAGACCCTGCGTCACGGCAGCGCCAATATGGATACCCTCATCTCGGTCGGCTCGACCGCAGCCTACATGATGAGCGTTGTGGCGACATTTCTCCCGCACGTCGTTGGCGGCATCACGTTCTATGATACGACTGCACTGATCGTGACGCTGATCTTCCTCGGGAAGTACCTGGAGGCGCGTGCCAAGGGGCAGACCAACGAAGCCATCAAGAAGCTCATCGGCTTGCAGGCGCGCACTGCCCACGTGTTGAAGGCAGGACGCGAGGTCGAGGTGCCTATCGAGCAGGTGCAGGTGAGCGATGTGCTGGTCGTGCGCCCTGGCGAGAAGATTCCTGTCGATGGTGTCGTCCTATCCGGCCTCTCTTCCATAGACGAGTCGATGATTACCGGGGAGAGCATTCCCGTCGAAAAAGCTGAGGGAGACGCGCTCATCGGCGCGACGGTCAACCAGCGTGGACTGCTGCGCATGCGCGCTACCAAAGTGGGAGCCGATACGGTGCTGGCTAACATCATCCGCATGGTGGAGCAGGCGCAGGGCTCGAAGGCACCAATTCAGCGCCTGGCCGACACCATTTCGGGCATTTTTGTGCCGATCGTGCTGGTCATCGCGGCGCTCACCTTCATCGGCTGGGCCATCGTTGGCAATGTCACCGCGTCAAACGCCGCGGCTGCCGGTATAGTCAGCACCAGTAATCCCTGGATTGTCGCCATCGTGGCTGCGGTGGCCGTACTAGTCGTCGCCTGCCCCTGCGCATTGGGACTGGCGACCCCGACCGCGATCATGGTGGGAACGGGCAAGGGCGCGGAGCAAGGTATCCTGATTCGCGGCGGCGAGAGCCTGGAACGCATTCAGGCGGTGCGCGCCGTGCTGCTCGACAAGACGGGCACCATCACCAAAGGCAAGCCTGAACTGACTGATGTCGTCGCGGTTGGCGGCAGGCAAGAAGACGAGCTGCTGCGTCTCGTAGCTGAAGCGGAACAAGGTTCGGAGCATCCCCTTGCCTCTGCGATTGTCGAGGGAGCGAAAGCACGAGGATTGACGCCCGGCGCATCGCCCGAACGCTTTACCTCCATCACCGGACGTGGCCTGGAAGCAAGCGTCGAAGGCCATGTGATGCTTGTTGGTACTCGTCGTCTGCTGAACGAGCGTGCCATCGCCTATCATGCGCTCGAAGAACAATTGGTCGCGCTAGAACAGGCGGGCAAGACGACGATGCTTGTCGCCATTGATGGCGAAGTCGCGGGATTGGTGGCAGTGGCCGATACCGTCAAAGTTGGCTCCGCCGAGGCCGTCAAGCAGTTACGCGCGCAGGAGCTTTCCGTGTGGATGATTACTGGTGATAACCGGCGCGCTGCACAGGCCATCGCCGCGCAGGTGGGCATTCCCGCCGAGAACGTCCTGGCGGAGGTCCTGCCGGAAGACAAAGTCAATCAGGTCAAGCGCTTGCAGGAGCAAGGGCTGGTCGTGGCCTTTGCCGGGGATGGCATCAACGATGCGCCCGCGCTGGTGCAGGCTGATGCCGGCATCGCCATGGGTACGGGTACGGATATCGCGATGGAAGCTTCGGATATCACCCTGGTCAAGGGCAATCTGAAGAGTGTGGCAACCGCGCTGGCCCTGTCACGCGCGACGCTGCGCACCATTAAGCAGAACCTCTTCTGGGCCTTTGCCTACAACGTTGTCCTGATCCCAACCGCGATTCTTTCGCCATTGATCCCATTGTTGAAGGAGAATGCCCCGATCTTTGCAGCGGCAGCGATGGCGCTCTCATCGGTGACGGTGGTCAGCAATTCGCTGCGTTTACGACGTTTTGGACGAGAAACAGCCAGCAGCGTGTTGCATGAAAGGAAGACGTGAAATGCAAGAAGAACGGAAACCGGATGTCCTGAAACGACTCTCGTACATCGAGGGACACGTGGCAGGGATACGCAAGATGGTGGAGGAAGATAAGTACTGCGTTGACATCTTGCGTCAAACCTACGCGGTGCGCAAGGCCATTGAGAAACTGGAAGCGCTTATCCTGGAGGGGCATTTACGCACCTGTGTCCCGGAGGGGATGAAAGGGGATCGCGAAGAGGAAGTCATTCAAGAGTTGGTCCAACTCTACGCGATTGCGGGAAATCCGTAGGGAGCTCCCTTCCCTTTTTCCAGAGGAGAGTCGGCTGCGACCATCGTATTGGAAGCATGGAGTTGAATAGAACCGTTCATCCTGGAAGCCGTGTAGCTTGCTGCGAGAGCAGCGTTGGAGAGATGGATGGTACAGATGACGTTCAAGGTGACATCTCCCCATGCGTAAACGCAGGGGCATCCCTACCTCGCGATAGGGCCTTCCTGCTTCGTTGGAAGCTGCGAGATTGGGCTCTCACCCAGTCCCGTCTTACACTGCCTCCACAGGCATTGGCTTTCGCCTCCGCCCCAGGGTAGCTTCTCGAACCTGTTGCGTTCATCGACCGTGTGGTTTTTACGGTCGGCAAAGATTGAGAGAGTGTACGTTGGTCAAATACGTTCGTGCTTTTACCCAGGGTACTTCACCCTGGAACCCGCCGAAACACGATTCAGTTGTCAATGTACGATAGAGCCATTATAGCACGTTTGTTCTTGTTATGCAAGGTTTTCCTCTGCCTGGTGGCAGCGCGCCTTGTCTCCCCAGGGATGAATCCCGGGGTCTTACAGCGCGGTTTGATAATTCACCTGAATGAAGAGAGGATAGACATCATGGAATCGACGACACTTATAGCCCCAGACATTTCTTGCGAGCACTGCCAGCATGCAATCGAGGGAGCGATTGGAAAATTGGAAGGTGTGAGTCAGGTCAGGGTCGATATCCCAACGAAAGCCGTCCACATCGACTACGATCCCGAGATCGTCACGCTCGCGGAGATCGAAGAAGTGCTCGACGATACCGGATACACGGTAGTCAAGTAGTGACACTACGTGTCCCGTAAGGTAGAGGGATGGCAAGACCAGACGGAACGAAGCCTGTCCTGTCATCCCAGGCCTCATCGGAGGAGCACTTCATTGTTGTCCCAACCAGCATACAGAACCTGGGAGGAGTGAACTGCTATGCAGATCGTCACGAGCATCGGTCAAGCCTTATTTACGTCCTTCAGCATGTTTTGGGAAATCCTCTGGCCGTTACTTCTCGGCTTTATCCTCTCGGGTATCGTCCAGGCGGTTGTGTCTCATAACGCCATGGCAAAGACGCTGGGGTGTGATGGCCCCAAATGCCTCACCTTTGCCACGCTTTTTGGGATTGCCTCAAGCTCCTGCTCCTACGCGGCCGTTGCTCTTGCTCGTTCCATCTTTCAAAAGGGCGCAAGTTTTGTCTCATCGATGGCGTTTGAACTGGCCTCCACCAATCTGGTCATTGAGCTTGGCATTATCTTAATTGTCCTCCTGGGATGGCAATTCACCGCAGCGGAGTTTGTTGGCGGCATTTTAATGGTGATCTTCATTGGGGTGCTTTTCCGTTTGACCTTAACCCCAAAGCTCGTACAGATGGCAAAAGCACAGGCTGAAAAGGGCATGATGGGCAGAATGGAAGGGCACGCCGCGATGGATATGAGCGTCTCAGGTGGCTCATTTTTTTCACGGCTGTTGAGTCGGAGAGGGTTGACAGCGGTCAGCAACTTTTTCGTGATGGATTGGGCGTCTGTGTGGGTCGATATAGGGCTCGGGCTGCTCATTGCCGGCGCGTTAGCCGCATGGGTTCCCAACTCGTTCTGGAATGCGTTTTTCTTCTCCAACAACCCAACGATCGCCAAAATTGAAGGCCCGCTGGTCGGCCCCTTAGTAGCGATGGTGAGCTTCGTCTGTTCCGTTGGCAATGTGCCTTTAGCAGCCGTCTTATGGAGAGGCGGAATTAGCTTTGGCGGGGTCGTCAGCTTTATTTTTGCCGACTTGATTATCTTGCCCATTCTTGACATTTATCGCAAGTATTACGGCTGGCGCGTCATGGGCTATATCCTGCTGACCTTCTACGTGACCATGGCAGCAGCAGGCTACGTGGTCGAGTTTCTTTTCCAGGCACTTGGCATCATTCCACAGAACCGCAATGTGGTTGCGATCACCGAGGGGGTACAGTGGAACTACACTAGCATCCTGAATATCATCTTTCTGCTCCTGGCTGCCATTCTGGTGGTGCGGTTTATCCGGACTGGTGGCATACCCATGCTTCGCATGATGAATACGCCAGAGCACGACATGTCTCACCATCACACGTAAACGCCATGCTGTGGTATGGACCCTGGCAAACGATGATATGGCTCGGTGCTTCTGCACACTGCTGTTAGGAAAGCGAAATGAGGTGGAGTCATGAGCTATAAGTCAGTTCCAGCCTTGGGCAAAGATTGGCTCACGCCTTTCTTTGACACGCTGCTTGCAGTCGTCGGCCTGGGAACACCACTCACTGAGAGAGTGATCGAGCGAGCCCACATCCAGGATGGCGAACACCTGCTGGATGTGGGCTGTGGAACAGCCACGCTACTGATTGTGGTGAAGTCTCGCTATCCTTCAGCCCCGGTGGTGGGGGTCGATACCGACGAGCGTGCCCTCGCGATCGCACGCAAGAAAATCGCACAGTACCAGCTTGAAGTGGAGGTCATGCAAGCCAGGGCGGAACACTTATCTTTTCCAACCTCCTCCTTTGATCTCGTGATGAGTACCCTGGTGTTCCATCACCTGCCGACCGAGATCAAACAACAGGCCATGCAAGAAATATATCGCGTGCTCACGCCTGGCGGCAGGTTTCTGCTCACTGATCTTGGGAAACCGGAAGGACTCGCCCTCAGAGCCTTTTTTGCCCTCGGCGCACTCGCCCAGGCTGACGAAGCCAGATACATCCAGGATAACAAGGCAGGAAAACTGCCGCTCTTTCTGAAAGAAGTGGGTTTTGCGGTCCAGGAGCTGCTCCCACGCTACAAGGGAGTGCAATTTCTTCTCGCGACGAAAGACGTGGAGGCGCAGGTAGGGGGAAGGCATGAAAACGGTGACGGTGCCCGTTAAAGGTCTCAATTTCGGCGAATGGAATCTCGTCTTTGGGAGCATCCTCTGACACCACAAGAAGTGCTCACAGGAAAACACGGATTGAGCGTGCGGCAAGCCGTGATCCCGTAGGAGATCAGGTGAGAGCTGCGAATACTCTGAAATGCACATTTTCTGGGGTGCTTTCGATCGCGCCACAGCATTTTCTGGACAGCGGCATCTCCCGTGTGGAATGCGCCTCCATGTGCTGCGACCCGCTCCTTGGAGCTTCGCGGCGAAGTCCTCCGGTTTCCATCTCATGACAAACGCAAAACACGCACGACGCCTCCAGATCGACGATGGGCAAAACGTGAAACCGCCTGGGAGGTGGTTGGAGGATAGAGAAAATAAGGTCTGTCTTATGAAGAGACGAACTCACAGCCATAGGGTACGCATTTTTCGCAACTTAAAGGAGTTTCTTGAGCAGGTTTTTCATTGGCAACAGCCTTCACGTGATAAATTGCACGGTTGGGCCTAACAGGCCATTAGAGAATAGGAAGGAGCATGGAGACGAGGTTTCTCGGGAGGAGCCGTGGTCCTCGCCGCATGTTTCCTGGCGGCACTAGGCACGCGTGGCAGGGTGCCTGATACAGAAAGGAGGGGCATCATGGATGCTCTCGATTTGGATACTCTCGCTCTGGATGATCTCGTTCTTCCGCTCCATTCGCAGAAAGCCTCGCTTGCTACCGTCGGCGGTAAAGAGGCCAACCTGAGCCAACTGGTGCGAGCCGGGTTCCCGGTCCCCACCGGGTTCCTAGTGAGCACCGCAGCCTACCGGGCATTCGTCCAGGACAACGATCTCCAGCAGCAGATCGTTGCGAGGGCTCGCAGAGGTGCTGCCACCGACTTTGAAGTCGTTTCAGCGGCCATTCGCCAGCTCTTCGAACGTGCAAATATCCCCTCGACGGTGGCGGCGGCGATCCAGCAGGCCTATGCAGCGCTCAGCCCGGCGGGGAAGGCACTGGTCCCGCTGGCGGTTCGCTCCTCTGCCACGGCTGAAGATCTTCCTGGCGCAAGTTTCGCCGACCAGCAGGAGACCTACTTGAATGTCCGCGGTGAACAGGCGCTCTTGCAGGCAGTGAAGCGGTGCTGGGCCAGCCTGTGGACTCCCCGCGCCCTGACCTATCGCGCTCGGCAGGGCATCGATCCAGCCACTGTCAGCGAGGCTGTCGTGGCTCAGGTGCTGGTCCCGGCTGACGCTTCGGGTGTGCTGTTTACCGCCAATCCGTTGACGGGAGCGCGAGACGAGATCGTGATCGACGCGGCGTGGGGGCTGGGGGAAGCCATCGTCAGTGGCCTGGTCACCCCCGATCACCTCATTGCCGACAAAGCCACCGGCAC
>WNGG01017159.1_pt1 | contig 11952 bp, 17 predicted proteins | sample 5400661 | NCBI WGS metagenome assembly WNGG01 (sample SAMN13153372, study PRJNA577476) | soil metagenome | isolation source: 100 cm soil or saprolite under Garry oak tree replicate 1 | place: USA:California | collected 2016-06-15 | reverse complement strand
GGAATGGCTGAAGCTGACCCGGCCCGCGGGCGGCGGGTCACCGGGCGGGCTGCGCCGGCCGACCTGGCTGATGCGCCCGCTCAAGCCCGCCCATGAGCTGTTCCGGGTCCCGCGGCAGGAACGGGCGGTCCGGTGAGGGCCGGGCCGCTGACCGCCAGCCCCCGCTCTCATTCTCCGCCGATGGCGGCGGGGCATGCCGGGCGGTGGGAGCTGCTGCGAGCGCTCGGAGCCGTCGCGAGCAGCCCGCCGCCTATGTGCCATCCTGCGGCGGCGGGCCTTGGCCTGCCCGAGCCCGGCCCAGCGGAGCACACCGGCGTGTTCGTGCTTTCCACGCCGCCGCATGCCGCGATCTACCTCGGTGAACAGGGCAAGCTCGGGGGCGAAGGGCTGGACCGGGTCGCCGGGTTCTGGCGGGCGCTCGGGCTGACCGCCCCGCCAGACGCCGATCACCTCGGCACTCTGCTCATGCTGTACGCCGAACTCGGCGACGCTGAGGCGGCTGTGCACGGCGAACCGGCACACGGGCAGTTGCGGCGGGCACGGGAAGCCCTGCTGTGGGAGCACCTGTGGTCCTGGGCGCCGGGCTACCTCATCGCGGTCGGGCGGCTGGGAACGCCTTCGCTGGGCCCATGGGCCCGGCTCACCCTGCAGGTGCTCGCCCGCGAGGCCCGGCAGTCGGCGCCCCCGGCCGCGCTGCCGCTGGCCCTGCGCGCGGCGCCGGCCGCACTGGGCACGGCAGGTGACCGCGACCCGGTCAGCGACGAGGGCGGCCGCCTGCTCGGCGAGCTGCTCGCCCCGGTGCGCTCGGGTGTCGTGATCACTCGTGAGGACCTGACAGAGGCCGCCGCGGTCGCGGGGGTCGGCTGCCGGCTCGGCGAGCGCCGCTACACGCTGCAGGCCATGCTCGACCAGGACGCCGCCACCACCCTCCGCTGGCTGAGCATCTTCGCGCGCAGGTGGGCCCGCTGGCACGCCCGGCAGCGGCCGGCCGGCGGGCCGGACCCCCGGCGGTGGTGGGCAGACCGGGCGATGGGCACCGCAGTTGTGCTGAACGAGCTACAAAGGAAGCTTGTCACCGCTGGTTAGAGTTGGGCATGCGGCCTCTCAGTGCGCGGGTTCCCGATCTGGCGGGTCTGGAAGCGCTGCTCGCGGTGGCCCGTTCCGGAAGCCTGAACGCGGCCTCGCGCCAGCTCGGCATCACCCAGCAGGCAGTGTCCGCCCGGATCAGGTCGGCGGAGGCACAGGCAGGCGTCACACTGGTGGCGCGGACACCACGCGGGTCCACGCTCACCCCGGAGGGGGTCGTGGTCGCGGAGTGGGCGGGCCGACTGCTGGCAGTGGCCAGCGAACTCGACGCCGGGCTGGCCGCGTTCCGCCGTGACCACCGAACCCGGCTGCGGGTGAGCGCCAGCCTCACCATTGCCGAGCAACTGCTGCCCGGATGGCTGGTATCGCTGCAGTCAATGGCGCGGCGGCGGGGCGAGCCCGCGGCCGATGTCGTGCTCACCGCGGCGAACAGCGAGACGGTGGCCGATCAGGTCCAGCGCGGCGCCGCCGACCTCGGCTTCGTCGAAGGGCCGGCCAGCCCCAAAGGCCTGCACAGCCGCGTCATCGGCCACGACGAGCTGCTGGTGGTGGTCCGTCCCGACCACCCGTGGGCGCGGCGCCGCCACCCGCTGAGCCCTGCTGAGCTGGCCGCCACCCGGCTGGTGAGCAGGGAAGAGGGGTCCGGGACGCGAAGCGTGCTCACCGCCGCCCTGTCGGCGGCGCTGGGAGCGCGGGTGGCCATGCCGGTCACGCTCGCGCTGTCGTCCACCGCAGCGGTCAAGGCAGCCGTGGTCGCGGGTGCGGGGCCCGCCGTGCTGAGCGAACTGGCTGTGGCCGAGGACATCGCGTCGCACCGGCTCGCCCGGGTCCCGATCGCAGACGTCAACTTGCGCCGCTCGCTGCGCGCGGTATGGGCAGGCGGGGACCTTCCGCCTATGGGAGCTGCCCGCGACCTGCTCGCCCACGTCAGCGTCGGCCGAGACCACGAGCGCCGGTCACGCCGTTAGCCGGCTGAACCGCCTGCACGCGGGACCATGGCCCAGCCGTCCGCCCCTGTTCCCGGGTCAGGACATCGCCGGTGCTCGGGTCAGGACCTGACTACCGCAAAGCCCGCAGGCTTTGCGCCGAACGCCATATCCCAGAACCCCTGCGAACCCTAGCCGTAACCGACGCAGCTGGTTGGGCCATGTCCCGCGCCGCCACCACATGACGGGTGGGTGTCAGCGCTGCTCGCAGACCAGTTCGCCGCGGTCGTCGGCGCTGAAGTCGCAGGCATCCACGAGGGTGGCGCGCAGTCGCGAGCGAGCCCGGTGGACCCGGATCTTCACGTTGGGCAGCGAGCACTGCAGCAAGTCCGCGATCTCCGGGTTGGTCAGCCCGTGCCCGTCATGCAGCAAAAGAACCACTCGGAAGTCATCGGGAAGCGCGGCGAGGCGCAGATCGACGCATTCACTCATCTCGGCGCGCTCGGCAGCCGTCTGAGGCGGCGCCACCGGGGCTTGCCAGATCGGCTCGGCTGTTCCCGTTTCCGCGCACCGGCCGATATCAGCTGATGCGCCGGCCAGGCGGGGGCGACGTGCGTGATCAATCATGACGTTCGTGGCGATCTTGTACAGCCACCCCAAGGCAGCGCTCTCGTCGCGCAGCTGGTCAATGCGCGACACCGCGCGCAGGAAGGTCTCCTGCGTCAGGTCGTCGGCCTGAGCCGGGTCGCGCGTCATCGCCAGCAGATGCCGGTAGACGCGCGAACGGTACTCCACGAGCCGGGCGGAGCGGTCATGGCCGTCCACCGGTTCGGTCATCTCGTTCACCACCTCACGTCCATCGTGAGGCCGCAGCAGCCGGTGTGCACGGGCCAACGGGCCCTTCTCGCCGGACGTTCGGCCCAGCGGAGGACCCGCGGCACCGCGCCCGGGAGCGCAGCTCACGCCGGTTCGTTCCCGCAGCAGGCAGCGAGCATCGCCGCCGGCGGCGCACACGCGGCCATGCCGGTCCCCGCAGCGCCCCAGCGGTCGTCCGCCGCCGGCTGGTGGTGAGTTGTCTCCGGCGGCTGCCTGTCATCCCCAGCGCCCGCGTCGCCGCATGCTTGTGTCACCGGCGTTGCCTCACCGCCGGCGGCAGGGGCGGAGGCCTTCGCCGGTGCCGGCCCGGCGCCCGAGGTGCCCTGGTCGTCGTGGCACGGGCAGGTCTCTTCGCACCCGCCAGCCTGCTCCTCAGCCGCAGATCCCTGAGCTGCTGGTGTCTGGGTGACCGGTAGCCGCGCAGCCAGCAGCTTGGCGGTGAGCCGGGCGTGGATGCGCGCAGCATTCCCCTGGACCTCGTGCGCGAGGCTCACGGCCTCGGCCAGCTCACCGGGGGACACTCCGAGTTCTGCCGCCTCCGTGACGTATCGCTCGATGTTCGGCATCGAGTTGGCGGCGATCGCCGCGCCCAGTGCCGCCAGCGCCGCGTCGCGGACCGTGCCGCCCGCTCCCGCGCGTGCCGCCAGCGCAGTCAGTTGCCGGCGGCCATGCTGCGCCATACGCGCCGACGCGTCCGCGGTCACCCGCTCCGCCGCCGCGACGGCGGCGAGCAGCGCCTCCGCGCCCAGGCCCGCTTCGGCACCCGCCTTGAGGTGGTGCGTGACGCACGGGTGACACCCGGCGCCCACGCTCGCGCCAACCCCGACGAACTCACGCGCCTGCCGACTCAGACCGCCCCTGCTCTCACTTTCGGTCATCTCTACTGCCCTCCGTCTTCTCGTGATGCACTCACCACAACAGACGAGTCACGCGGCATGAGGGATACACCAGTAAGGTCATCCACCGGGACGCGCCCGGCTATCGCCGCAGATGTGCGCAACGAGCTGGCAGGCGTGGGTCACCGCCGCCGCCCGGCGGGCATCGGGATCGTTCAGGAAAGGGATTCCATCCTGCGGCCGGCGGCCCGGCCGTCGGGGTTCGAGCCCGGGTTCCCGCCGCAGCAAGCGCTGCGGGACGGGACGCGGGAGCCTGACCCGCTGGTGCTCGACGACCAGGCCCTCATCGTCCACGTCCGCGACGGGGGACTGGTGGTGAACACCGCCTGCGGCGGGCGTGCGCTGGGCGGGCCTGACCGAGTCAGCGGGTGGCGTTCGCGGTGGGCAGGGTGATGGTGAACGTTGCTCCGGTGCCGGGGCCGTCGCTTACGGCGGTGAGGGTGCCGCCGTGGGCGGTGACAAGTGCCCGTGCGATGGTGAGCCCGATCCCGGAACCGCCGCTGGCCCGGTCCCTGGCGCTGTCAGCGCGGTAGAACCGCTCGAAGATGTGCGGCAGATGCTCGGCCGCGATGCCCTCGCCGGTGTCGGAGACGGTGATCTGCACCGCCGGCCCGGCGGGCTGCGTCCCGACCGTGACCGTCCCGCCGAGCGGGGTGTGCCGCAGCGCGTTGGATAGCAGGCCCGCGAGTGCCTGGGCGATGCGGTCCGGGTCCACCGGCAGTTCCGGCAGGTTCACGGCGAGCCGGGTGGCCAGCCCCACACCGCGGTTTTCGTACGCTGGGCTGGCGGCGGTGACGGTGGTGGTCACGAGCCCGTTTGGGGAAATATGGGTCTTCTGGAGCGGGAGCCGGTGTTCCTCGGCGCGGGAAACGAGCGCGATGTCATCGGCGAGGCGGCGAAGCCGCGCGGTCTGCGCGGCGAGGACGTCCCAGGTCTGCTGGGTGGGGGCGCGGATGCCGTCGGCGAGGCCTTCCAGGTAGGCGTCGAGGGTGGCGAGCGGGGTGCGCAGTTCGTGTGCGGCATCGGACAGCATCCGCCGCCGGGTGGCTTCGGTGGATTCCAGCGCCGCCGCCATGGTGTTGAACGCGGCGGTGAGCCGGTCGAGTTCGGGCCCGAGCCCGGTCGGTGTCATCCGGGTGGTGTAATCGCCTGCGGCCAGGCGGGCCGCCGCGGTGTCGAGTGCCTGGATGGGGCGCAGGAGCCGGCGGGTCACGAGCAGGCTCACCGCGAAGGCGGTGAGCAGCGCGGCGGCGGCGCCGACGCCGATCCCGATGCCCGCGGCGGTCGCGAACGCATCGTCGAGGTGGTGCTGAACGTCGGCTGGGACGGTGCCGAGCGCGTCGCGGATGTGGGCGCGGAACAGCGGCGGCCCCGCCGCCGACGCGACCAGGACGAGGGTGATGCCGCCCGCGAAGATCACCAGCAGCTGCGCGGCGAGCAGCCGCGCGGTCAGGCCCGGCCGGCTGGTCATGTCCCCGGCCCCATCCGGTACCCGACCCCCCGGACAGTCAGCACATAACGCGGGTGGGTGGCATCATCACCCAGTTTGCGGCGCAGCCTTACAACGTGGACATCAACGATGTGGTCGTCCCCGAACCAGTCTTCGCCCCAGACCCGGCTGACAAGCTGATGGCGGCTGAACGCCACCCGCGGGCTGGCGGACAGGGTATCGAGCAGGTCGAACTCGAGTTTCGTGAGCTCCACCAGCGCGCCGGCGACGGTCACCTCCCGCGACTGCGGGTCGACCGCCAGGTCGCCGAACCGGCGCACCCCCACCGCGCCGCTCGCCGACGCCGGGTGCCGGGGGCGGCGCAGCATGGCCTTGACCCTGGCGGTGAGCTCCCGCGGGCTGAACGGCTTGGTCAGGTAATCATCCGCGCCGACCGCCAGCCCGATCAGCTTGTCCACCTCCTCGGCCCGCGCGGTCAGCATGATCACATACGCGTCGGTGAACGTGCGCAGCTGGCGGCACACCTCCACCCCATCGATGCCGGGCAGCATCAGGTCCAGGATCACCACATCGGGGGGCCCGGCGCGGGCGAGTTCCAGCGCATTCTCCCCGTTCAGTGCGACCTCGGTGGTGAAGCCCTCGCGGGCCAGGTAGTCGGCGACGAGCCGGCCCAGGTGCTCCTCGTCGTCGACTACCAGCGCCCGTAGCGGGCCGGCGCGAGCTGGTCCGGTCATCGCCCGCCTCCCGTTTGGTGTGGATGACGCCATGCTGTCTCATGCCGGCGCACCACTGCCCGGTACCGGGTGGCGGGGAGCGGCGTCCGCGCCGGTGCGGGCCGGATTGTCCCGCTGGCGCTGGACCGCTTTTTAGTGGGCGCCGGTCAGTTCACCGCGCAGCCGCCGGTAGGTGTCCTCGTCGATCTCCCCGGTGGCGAGGCGGCGGTCCAGCACGCTTGCCGCGCTGTCGTTGTTTCCCTCCCGGGAGCGGCCGCCGGGGAACAGCCGCGTGACCGCCCACACGACCACCGCGAGGAACCCGCCCCACAGCACAGCCATCAGCACCCACCCGCCGGCGCCCATTCCACCACACCAGCCGTATCCAAACATCGGGCCCTCCCCTCGCTGCGTGCGTATGGCAGCAAGCGTCAGCTGGCGTCCTGACGGGATCAGGCCGGAAACCATGACATTTCCATGAAGCCGCGGCGGGGGCCGTCGCTGGCGGAGCCAGCGACCGGTGCAGCAAGACGCCCTCCTCTCCCGGTGCGCGCCCAGCGGCTGCCCGGTCCGGCCGAGCCGTCTCGTGAGTGGCCTTCATGGAAACGTCATGGTCTTGTCAGTAATCGTGCAGGAATGTCCGCCGAAGCTGTAACACGTCAGGTCAAGTGACGGGAGGCCGGCGTGACCAGCACGGTACCGCCAGCAGCGACGGTGGTGGAGGTGACGGTGGTGACCTCCCCTGCCTGCCACCTCTGCGAGGACGCGCAGGCAGCGCTGGCTGTTCTCGCGAGGGCGTATCCGCTTGAGGTGCGGCTGGTGGCCGCCCAGAGCCCCGCCGGGCAGAAACTGCTCCGCCAGCACGGCAGTGGGATGTTCCCGCTGGTCGTGGTGGATGGCGCGTTCTTCTCGGCCGGGCGGCTTCCGCGGCGCAAGCTTGAGCGCCTGCTCGCTGCCCGGCCGGGCGCACCAGCGGGGGTGCTCGGGCGATGAATAACCTGCTGGCCTCCGGATCGGTGCTGGCGGCGTTCTTCGCCGGAGGGGTCGCGCTGTTCGCACCCTGCTGCATCGTCTTCCTCGCCCCCGGCTATCTGGCGCTGGCGGCCAAGAACCACCGCTGGCGGCTGCTGCCGTTGTCGCTGGTGTTCACGGCCGGGCTGGCGCTGGTGCTGGTTCCGATCACGCTGGGGATCAGCCTGGTGGCCGCCACCATCGCCCGGTTCCACGGCCCGCTCTATTATGCGGGTGGCGCGCTCATGCTGGCGCTCGCGGTGCTGGCGCTGTCCGGGCGGACCTGGACTATGCCCCGTTTCCTTGCCGCGCCCGACACCAGCCGCGGGGACTCGGCCAGTTTCTTCGCGCACGGTGTGTTCTCCGGAATCGCCTCGTCGTGCTGCGCGCCCGTGCTGGCGGGGGTCATGACCCTGTCCGTGCTCTCCGGCTCGCCCGCCGGCGGGGCCCTGCTCGGGCTGGCATATGTATTCGGGATGATGTTCCCGCTGCTGGTGATGGCGCTGGCGTGGGACAGGCTCCGGCTCGGCGAGCGCGGCTTCCTGCGGGCGCGGACGGTGCGGATATCGAGATCTGGACCAAACCAGTCCCCGAACCGGTTCTCGGAACGGCCCTGCTCGCCCTGGCGGCCGTATTCGCCGTCGCCGCCCTGCGCCGCCGCACACCAGGCCCTTCTGGCACACCGGCCAGCGCGGCGGATGACGCGGTCCCCTCCCTGCCCCCCGGGGAGGGCACCGGCACGGACCATTCTTGCCATGCAGCCGTGAGGAATCAGTCATGACGACCGCACGCAACCATCACCCGCAGCGCACCACCCCGGCCCGGTCGCGCTCCGGCGCAGGTGCCCGGCCACATCCCAGGGCCCGTGTGCCCGGCACCAGCAAGGCCAAGGTCAATGTCAAGGGAGAACGGCGGCGTCAGGCCCGCCGCCAGGCCCGGCGCACGACGCTGTTGTGGTCAGCGGCTGCGGTGGTCCTCGCAGGCCTGATCACAGCGGCTATGCTCGCGACCCGGTCCAGCACTCTTTCGAGCAGTACCGTGCGGGCAGCCCCGGCGTTCACCCTGATGTCCACCAGTGGCAAGCCCGTGAGCCTGGCCAGCTACCGCGGCCACAACGTCGTGCTGTATTTCAGCGAGGGCGTCGGCTGCGGCCCCTGCTTCACCCAGATGCGTGAGTTCGAAACCCACGCCACCGAACTCGCCAAAGCCGGGATCACCGTCGTTCCCGTCGTCATGAACCCAGCAAATCAGGTGATGCAGGAAATGACGCGCTTCGGGCTGCACACTCCATACCTCATCGACTCCAACGGGGCGGTGTCACGCGCCTACCACGTGCTCGGCAAGGGCATGCACGCCGACCTGACCGGTCACGGCTTCGTCCTCATCGACGCCCATGGCACCGAGCGCTGGTACGGCGAGTACCCCTCCATGTACCTACCCACCGCCGGGCTGATCCAGCAAGTCAAAGCCCACCTGAGCAAGTGACGAGGCCACGATGACCACCGCGCCGCTGAAGAGCCCGGGGGATGCCCCTGGGGGCCAGAGCCACTGGTCCCAACCAGACAGTGACCGCGGCCCCGCTTCCCCCAACCAGGGGACCCCTGCCCTGGGGGCCGCACCAGGACAGATCATCAGATCAACGGCAGCAGCGGCATACCAGCCGCAGTAAGGAGGTTCGTGATGTCGCGATCCTCAAGTGGCTGCCCGGCTTCCGGGCCGACTACATGAGCACCATCATGGCGAGGCAGATGGACAGCCAGGCTGGCTCAAACCCTGGTTCCACTTCTGGGTCACCACCCAGCACGACGCCCCGATGTTCTTCGCCTACCTCGTGGCGCTCGTTGAGACGCTCATCGCGGTCGCCCTGATCGCTGGGTTCGCCCGCAAGTACACCTACATTGCTGCGGCGGTGTTCAGCGTGCTGATCTGGGCCACAGCGGAAGGTTTTCACACGCGGCCTGACCAGGCGAACAACATCAGAACGCACGGGAAGGGAGCGATACCATGACGCGGACCCGGGTGAGCATGGTGGCCGGAGCGGCACTCATCCTCGCGGCAGCCCTCGGCACCACTGTTGCCATCGCTGTCACCGGCTCTCCCGGGGGGCCGTCCGCGCGCGGCGCGGCTGGCGGGCCTTCCGGCCGCACCGGATACCAGTACTACCGGTCCATGATGGGTCACTACCTGGGCTCCGGGATGATGGGCTCCGGGTCGTACCGGTGGATGATGAGTCCTGCTGGGTTCAAGTGGATGACCGGTGGGGCCGCCGCTCCCGGCTGGATGCACAGCGTGCGCCTGCCTGGCGCAATGATGGGGCCGGGCTCCACGATGGGACCTGGCTCTGACCCGGGCAAGATCATGGGGCGGCTGTGGGCCAACGCGCCCGGGCCCCGGGTCAGCCCGAGCCAGGCCGCCCAGCTGGGCGGCCAGATTCCAGCCGGCGCCCGGGTCGACCGGGCCAAGAACACGATCACCTTCACCGGCGCCACCGTCCGCCTGGTGGCGCTGGCCAGTCCTGCGGGTGGGCGCGACGAGACATTCCGTATCACCGGGATGACCAACCCGGCGATCACCGTCCCTGCTGGCTCCGTTTTCAGCATCGAGCTCGTCAACGCCGACTCTGATACGGCACACGGCCTGGTCATCACCGCCAGCAGCGGCAAGCCCTCCTGGATGCCGATGATGACGGCGCACCCCGCGTTCCCCGGCGCATCGCTGTGGTTCCTCGGCAACCCCACCACGGCCGGCATGCACACGGGAACACTGAACTTCACACCAACCGCGCCGGGCACCTACCACTACCTCTGCCCCGTCCCCGGTCATGCCCAGGAAGGAATGACCGGCAGGTTCTTGGTCAGCGGCACAAGCTGAACCCCTTGCGCCCTGCCAGGGAAGATCCGGGAGCACAAAGCTTCCGCAGGCCGGGAACCGGGCTGGCCGCTGACGCTGCTTGCCTCCTGAGCGCCGGCCAGCCCGGCCCGAGCAGGATCACGCATCTACGGAGCGACGGATCCTTGGCGTCACGCTGGCCGGCGGGATGCCTGCCGCACTCACGGCCGAGGTGACCGCCGCGCCGCAGCCTGACGGCACGCCGAGTACCACGCTGGTTGATCCCGGCCGGCTCGAGATCCGCAGGGTGCCTGAGCAAGATGGCCACCGACCCAGTGTGTGGCATGGCCGTCGAGCGAGAAGACGCACCCCACTACCGGCACGACGGCCAGACGCCCTACCTCTGCTCCGCCCCATGCCGCAAGGAGTTCTCCACCTCGCCCGGCCGCTTCCTGCGGCCGGCCTCCGAGACACAAGCGGCCAGCTGGTTACCCTTGTGCTAATGGAACGTGTTTTCTGGTCGGCCCGGCCGGTTAGCCTCCACGAGCTTCAGACCAGCGCCGTTGGCGCTCTGGTCCCTACCCGGGCCATGAAGGCTGGCCATCGTGGGACAACACGGCGCGGAGCGCTATTGGGCCTGCAGAAGGAGTGATGACAATGCGCAGAACACCCCGGAAGCTGGTAGCGGCCGGGACAATAGCGGCCACACTCGTCCTGACCCCTGCCATGGCTTCTGCCGAGACCGGCACCGGTCAGGAGTTCGGCCAGCACGTCAGGGAGTGCGCCCAGACGACGGGCTTCAACGGCACACACAACCCCGGCATGCACCACGGCTTCGCCGGCTGGAACCCAGCAGAGACCTGCTGAGCGCTGTGTACGTGGACCAACAATAATTGCCCGGGTCTGGGCAGGCCTGGGCCTGAGGGTTCGCTTATGCGCGGAGCAAAGCTGGGGCGGCACCCTGGCCAGTGTGGTGATCAGTTCTGCTGCTCGCCTGGCTCCGTCGGTGCGGATGGCAGGCTTACGATGCACTTGACGCGGGTGGAGGAACACGCCGTCCAGCGAGGACGGCCGCGCCGTGAAGTCGGCAGCAGACGGGCCGCAGCCCGCCGGCAATCAGCCGGGAGCTGCGCCGGAACCGGGATCCGGGCAGCGGCCGGTACCGGCCGTTCACTGCGCACAAGCTGGCTGTGCGGCGGCTTGCCCGGCCGCGGCCGGGCGAGATCGCCGCTGATCCGGTGCTGCGGCAGTTCGTGGCCGAGCGGCTGCAGAAGCGGTGGAGCCCGGAGCAGGTCAGCCAGGCGCTGCGCCGCGAGTTCGCGGATGATTCGGCGCGGCATGTCGTGCACGAGACGATCTATCAGGCGGTCTACCGTCCCGAACTGGGTGGGCTGTCCCGCGAGTTGCCAGCCCGGGTGCTGCGCACGCGCCGGCGGCGGCGCAGGCCGCATCGCCGGCCTGGCGAGCGCCGGCCGAACGGGATCATCGCGATGGCCATGCTTGATCAGCGGCCCGCCGAGGCAGTCCGCGGCACGCTGATCGCCGCCATGGCCATTCTCCCGCCGCGGCTGCGCCAGTCGCTGACCTGGGACCAGGGCAAGGAAATGGCGCTGCACACCGAGATCAGCGCCGCGCTGGGTATGCCGGTGTACTTCCGCGACAAGGCCAGCCCCCGCTTAACCGTGGCAGCGGCCATCGAACGAGAACACCAACGGGCTGCTCCGCCAGTACTTCCCCAAGGGAAGTGACTTGCGCGCACACGGGCCGGACGAACTTGCCGCCGTGGCGGCCGAGCTGAACGGCAGGCCGCGCAAGACACTGGGCTGGGACACGCCCGCCGCCCGGGTCGGCCTGTGAACCCTCTGACCGTGACGTCTGACCGTGACGTCCCTGCCCGCGGGCGGGCCTGCGATGATGGTCGCGTGCCAGATATGCGACGCCGCTCCCCAGAACCGCCCGCCGGGCCGCCCGAGATCCAGTTCAAGCCGGGCATGGCCAGCGACCTGCTGCGGGAGCTGGCGCCGCTGCTGGCCGAGGAAGGCATCGACGTGGACAACATCGACGTGCCCGACGTGGAGACGCTGCAACGGGCACTGAACCGCGCGATGGAGCGGCACAACATGTCGCTGTTCACTCCCGTCGGGCAGGCCCGCGAACTAGCCGCC
>WNGG01019372.1_pt1 | contig 11954 bp, 17 predicted proteins | sample 5400661 | NCBI WGS metagenome assembly WNGG01 (sample SAMN13153372, study PRJNA577476) | soil metagenome | isolation source: 100 cm soil or saprolite under Garry oak tree replicate 1 | place: USA:California | collected 2016-06-15 | reverse complement strand
CGCCGCGCTGCCCGTCAGAATCCGATCGATGTACTGCGTATGAGCTAGTGTTCTTCTGTAGGGGCGGTCTATGACCGCCCAGGATCTCGAAGTGAGACACCGCGGGCGGTCATAGACCGCCCCTACAGAAACTGGGATATCAAAGGCGCAGTCCTTGCTTAGTTGAGCGGCTTATAGCTATGCCGAAGGCGGGACTCGAACCTTCAGGCCCCTCGACGCATCAGTATCTTACGCATTTCACGAACGCATACAACGCATACAACGCAGCGAAAGCCGGAAACCAGGAACGCGTGAGGAACGCGTCACGACGATTTTCGCTACGACCAGTATCCCGTCGCTGGCGAATCTGTAAGGGTCGAGCATTGGCGCGACAAACTCGCAGAAAACTCCTTGGCTGTGTCCGGCGTTTCCGCCTTGGTGCCCGGTTAGAAGTTTCCGTAGGACTTTTACGCAGGATGGTCCCTACGGCGTAGGGATCGCCTAGCTATAGCTAGCTAACTAGGCAAGGACTGCGCCCTTGATATCCCGGCTTGACAAGTTTGGCTGCGCAGCCCTTGCGTTATGAGTTCTGAGTTATAAGTTGTGAGTAAAACCGGTTTGACTCATTACTCAGGACTCACAACTCAAAACCCGGCGTGCGTTCGATGTTCATATTCCAAGCAGCAAGATTGCCGACGAAATCCAGGAGGATCCATACCGCTTCCTGATCTGCGCCGGCAAATTCAAGACCGGCTACGATGAGTCGCTCTTGATGGGCGAGGTTTTCGCGCTCGATGGTTTTTTGTCGAGAGTGCCAGCGCAGGGTCGAGGACGAACATTTCCTTCTTCCGATCCAGGCAAATCAAGTCAACCAACACGAACACTATTCACGGTGGAAAATTGTCGCCAAAGCATCAGTAAAGAATTACGTCGAGTCCTTTAGTTTTGAGTGACCCTAGGAACATGATGTTCGTTATGCTGCCTTACGCCGGGGGGTTCATTGTACTTCAGAGACCGATGTCACCGTGTCCCTAATTCCTTGGCCGAGAAAATGCAGAGGCTTTCTGCCTCCGGTTATCGAGTCGCCCGCATCCTAGGTTTCCTGCCGCTCCTCTTTGCGATCTCCCTTCAGGCGCAACCCGCCGCCACAGAGTTGTCCGGCATAGTCTATGAAGCTCTGCCTGAGGGCAAATTCGAAATTGTTTTCCGGCACCAACATGCTTCCGCTGCCGGAGAGTTCGCGCTCACATTGTCGCCGGCAAAGCCTTCCCATGTCATCGCAGAGCTGCAGATAGGGAACGCGGGAGGATGGAAACTGCGCGAAGACCCCTCCTACGGGGATATTCCGGATACTTCGACTCGAACCTATACCCAGGCAGATATCGCGCAGCTACCTTCAACTTTGCATCTCTGGACTCTCCTAGGGCACACCGAAGTCTCAGCTACGGTAGAACGCTTCGATGTCGGGGGAATGCACAGCGATGAGGCCATGCTGTTTGGCTCGCGCGGCGGGTCCTGGTCGCAAAACAGAGTGGTTTGGAACGGATTTAATGTAACCAGTGGCGACGGCGCCAGAACGCTGCTGTTGCCCGATCTTTCAGCCGTGGCGAGTATTACTCACGATGCCGGTTCTGCGGGGATCTACCCTTCGGGAGCAGTGCTGTTGCTGCGGCCCCGCGAGGGCGAGTCGACTTTCCACGGACAGGCCCATCTTTTCTTCCAGAGTGGCGCGCTGCAGAATGTCAACGTAACTCCGCGCCTGCGCAGCTTCGGTATCACTGAATCGGACGAGCGCTACCGCTACTTCGCTCAGGGCAACGTGCAGCTAGGCGGTCCACTTTCATCGAGCTGGACTTACTACGGTGCGGCCAGCCGGCTGCAAACCGAGAAGTGGATTCGCAATTATTTGATCCCTATCAGCAGCACCCTGACTAGCGAGACCGTCCACCTGTTGGGAGATCTCTCCGCCCGAGACCGACTCGGCCTGGTTTCGCTGGGACAGCAAGGGTATCAACCTAGAGGGGGAGCGAATCCGCAGGTCGCAATCGAGGCAACGTGGGACACCTCCCGGACGTTCCAGAGTCTGCAGAGTTCCTGGACCCACACCTTTTCGCCCCGGAGCCTTCTCGACGCGCGGGCGGCTTTCTCCATCGGCGAAACCGACGCAGCTTTTCAGCCTGACGCGGATAAACCGGCCCGCGAGGAACTGTTTCCAGGTTTTGTGGATATTCCTTTTGTCCCTTCGGCGGAAAGCGGAAGGAATATCGTGGCGCTGTTAAACTACGTCCGGACAGGCGCCGCACCTCTGGCCCTTGCCAGCCTCGATCGGAGACTGCAAGCAACGACGCAATTCAATGCCCTTCGCAGCGGCCCAGAAACGTCGATCCATCGACTTTCTTTTGGGGTCGACCTTGAATGGCTTCGGACTCAGGAGCGGTCTCACGCTTTCCAGAACATCAACCTACGCTTCTTCCGCGGCTTGCCGAATTCAGTACAGCTTCTCAACGCAAGCGACGCACACAACGGCAGCACGCACGCCGAAGGGCACGCCGCAGACAACATCGACATCGGAGCTTTCACCTTCAGTCTTTCCGGTCTCGCAAGCTGGGTCTGGGGCAGTAACCAGAAAAGCACCGGCTCGGAAAACAATAGCCTTCGCTGGGGAAACATCGGAGCTCATGCAGGAGTCGGTTATCGAATCGGTCATCGGCATCCCACAGTCCTGAGCGCTGCCTGGGCGCATCGGTACGAGGAAGCGCTCATACGTGTCCTCAAGACTGTTCATCCGAACGGACCTGGCGTTTCCACTTACTCCTGGAATGACTCGAATCAGGATGGAAGCTTTCAGCCTGGGGAGCTTGGACCGCTGACCAAAGTTGAAGGGGCCCCCTTCAGCCGTTTGGACCCTCACTTGAAACAGCCCTATGCCCGGCAAGTCCATCTGGAAGCGGCGCAGACGTTACCTGGAAGACTTGTCTTTAGCCTGCATGCCTTTCGACATGTGGAGCATCACCTCTTGGCGTTGGTGAATACCGGAGTTCCCTCCAGCGCTTATGACGCTGTGGACGTGTTCGACCCGGGAAATGATGGCGCCAGCCAGACTGGGGACGAAGCGCTGCGCGTGGCCTATAACCAACACCTTGAGACCTTAGGTCAGGATGCTTACCTCCTGACCAATCCCTCCGATGCGAGCGCTTTTTCTGAGGGATACGAGGCGCGAGTGACGAAAACGGACACGCGGCTGCAGTGGGAGCTGGCCTTCACCCGATATCGAGCTGTGGCGCGCACAGCACCCGGGAATGGACCACTTCAGAATGACTGGAGCGTTTTTGCGGTGATCAATGATCCGAATCAATCCATCAACGCCTACGGCAGTACATTCTTCGACCGGGGACTTGCGGCGCGATTCTGGGGGACCTGGCAACCGGCCTGGGATATGCGGTTCAGCTGGGTCTGCAGCTATTTGGACGGAGCCCCTTACGGGCGCATCCTGCCTGTCTCCGGATTAAACCAGGGACTCATCGGCATCCTGGCCACACGTCGCGGCCCTGGTGACGGCGGTCCTAACGATGGAAAGAGGACCGCCCACAATCTCACCACGGATCTTCGTCTCTCACGCGGTTTCCACTTGAACCGCGGGCGCCTGGATGCCACCCTCGATCTTTTCAATCTTTTCAACTCGGCCCATGCGCTGCGAGAAGCCGACGTCACGTCACCCACTCATCTCTGGCGGATCCCGCTCAGCTTTCAAACTCCCCGCAGCCTCCAGCTAGGCCTACGCTTCGGCTGGTAACTCGCCGTTGCTTCACCGCGTTCTGCATAAAAACTCGATGTCATTGAGATCATTGATCGGGATGCAGCTCTGCATGATGATACCGTGCAGCAATTCGAGCCGTTTTGGACCCATTTTCGTTTCTGGTTCTCCAGGATTGTCTTCCGCAAAAAACAACCAGCCTTTGAATGAAACGATTATCAGGCTGCGCTCCTCTCCAGTTTGTACTCGTGGTGAAGACCATCTAGTATTGGGAGTTACCAAGACGCGATGATTCGCTGAAATCTCATGCCGTTTGACCTGAGGTTCGACCTTAGCAAATCTTGGTTCCGGTATCCCCAGTCCCAAGCTAGAGTGATAGCTCTCACACCCTGAACCCTAGCGGGCGCGAAGGAAGCCGTAATGGGCCGTGGCGTAACCAAGGACCGCTCCGGCAAAGACATCCGAGGGATGGTGGGATTGCAGGGAAACGCGCGAGAAACCCACGGTCGCGGCGAGACCGTAAGCAATCCAGGTGCGCCAGCGCGGCTTCGGATAGCGGTCCGCAAAAATGGTGACAACGGAGAACGCCGAAATAGTGTGCCCGGAAGGGAAACTCCCAATGCCTCTGACAATGCCGCCCGCATGGCTTCGGAACCACGTGTCGGAAAGGTCTCCGTTCAGTGGAACCTCGATGGGTTTCATCCGGCGATCGACGTCTTTCATGACGCTGGTCAGAATTTCGGAGCCCAGGACCGCTTCACCCGCAAGCAGGAAGGTGTGCTGTGCGTAGGCGTCCTTTCGCGCCAGGTTGATTCCGTAGAATGCGATCGGCAAGGCAAACATGGCGATGGAAGTGTTGTTGCCGCTGAAGGCTCGATTGAAGCCGACGAATGACCGGGTGCCCTGGAAGTATCTACCGCTGCGTGCATCCACCGACGCGACGACGCCGGCGGTGACGGCAGTAAGGACGAGCCCAGGCTTGAGATGCCGCCCGCGCGCCAAGGAGACGGGAAACAACCAGATGTCCTTCTGGTCGTGTGCGAGGTTCGGAACCAGTTTCAACCAGGAGACGGGCGGTTTCTCCGAAGGCTGGCGGCTTGCCGGGATCGGATGAGGAAGGGGCATCCTGTGACAGGCACGGCCGCCACAAGCCTGAAAGAAAAAGCAGCAACAGTCCAAAACGAAGTCTCATGCCGATAAAAATAGCACATCCTGAATCCAGCGAATCGGCGTACACAGCGCCACCGGCGACTTCGACGTTGTGTGGATTATTTGAACGGGCGGACGTCCGTCTTCGCCCAGCACGAAGTGATTATGGGCAATCAGCTTGGGCGGTTCGACCCGAATCAAGGCAACTACACGTTCGAGGGCTCCTCGTCTTTACGTCTGCACGGAACTGAAGTTGCCGGCGTCTTCCACCACTTGTCGCGTCATTTGAGTGATCGGCCGAACACGCAGTCAGTTTCGTTCAACGCGCTCGGCCCCCGCGTGATGCGCCACTTCGCGCTCGATAAAGTGAGCCTCGACGTTCGCGGAGACATTAAGAAAGTCGTGCGGCGCGAATTTGTCGACTACTCATGGACGGCAGGACTACACCTGGTCGCCCGCCGGACCGTCAGTACGGCAGGCAGCGTGTTCGGCCGCGGCGACTTCGAGACCTATGGTGTCCGTCGCGCAATCGCGGGTCGCTCCAAACAGAACGGCAAGCACCTCGAAACTGGGCTGCATATAAAGGGTGCGCAGGGTGCAGTCGAGCTTTTCGAGGGTTGGGAAAAAGTAGTAGACGCATATCCATTGGAGCGCGCTTCGCAACGCTGGGCCTTTATTGGACTCCGCCTTGCCAGAAAATAATTGCATTCGTACGTTTGCCGCCTTTCTCCTGCAGCGACATTGAGGTTCTAGCGCTAGATCGCGCATTAGCCCGCGAATTGCGCAGCAGATTACGTTGGCCTTCGGCATCGACATCAACAAGGATGTCGTACGCCGTATCCTCTGCATTCATTACCGGCCGGAACTCGATGCGGGTGGTCCATCATGGCTCTCATTTATCGGCCACATGAAGGATAGCTTGTGGATCTGGATCTATTTCGAATCTGTAGCATTACGAACGTATTGGGTTCTTGTCGTGATGGACCAATTCACACGGCGGATTGTCGGCTTCGGCGTTCAACGCGGCTTCGTGGAGGGCTGGCGGTATGTCGGATGTTCAATCGAACGATTCAGGGGCAGCAAACGCTGCCAAAATATCTTAGAGAACATGATGGAGATGAAAAAGAGTCGACGGCTTCAGTACGATGGCCGCAGGAAGGATTCGGGCGGGACGCATCAGAAGAGTGCATAGACCGGCGATGATCCGATCCGCGAAGCGGAGGTTCGGGGCGCGCGTGCGGCCGCGATTGAGAACCAGCAACTGATGTTTGACGAGCAGCGACTCGGCAACCACGGAACGAATGCCGCCTGCTTTGCAAGCCGGACGACGACGATCAAATGAACGAAAAGGATGACGACGTCGCGCATGGGGCATGCTATCAAAATCCGGAAAACCCTTGGAATTCAGCCCAATTCAGTAATTCGCCATGGACAGGTATGTTGTCGCCCCACATCATTTTGTCAGGAAGCACTTACGCGGAGAGCGGGCGTCTCACGCAGTAAGCGCTGCGGGAGCACATCCAACCGCGGCTTGGACCGCACAGCAGATCATTGAAGCATTTCCAGAGGAATCAGACGCCGCGTTATCTCGTTCGTGATCGAGATGGAATCTAGGCGAGTACTTCCAAAACAGAGTTCAGGGAATGGGCATTCGGGAAGTGTGCACCGCTGCACGAAGCCCGTGGATGTTCTGGAAAGATGAACTCCGCTCTAGTCTAGGCATCGACATCTGCCGCATCCAAGTGCGCCCGATATACTGCACCTGTCGAATTCTTGTGGTTCAGAATTCGGTCAACGTCACCTTATCTTCTATCTTCTATCTTCTATCTTCTATCTTCTATCTTCTTACTTCCTTACTTCTTCTTCCCGTGACCATTGTCGGAGGCGCCGACTGCCGCCGCGGCGGAGGCAGGAACCGTAGGGATGGCAATTCCCATGATTTCGCGCACGGCAAGTTCGATACGGCCGCGATAGTCATGATTGTCCTTCAGGAATTGCCGCGCGTTTTCGCGACCTTGGCCCAGGCGTTCGCCCTGGAATGAGAACCATGCTCCACTCTTGTCGAGGATATTTCTCTCCACGGCGACATCGAGCAAGTCGCCTTCGCGTGAAATCCCTTCACCGTACAGGATATCGAACTCGGCTTCGCGGAATGGTGGAGCGACCTTGTTTTTGACAATCTTTGCTTTCGTGCGGCTGCCGACAATTTCGTCGCCATCCTTGATCGATGCGATGCGGCGAACATCCACACGGATCGAAGCGTAGAACTTCAGCGCGCGTCCACCGGTGGTGGTTTCGGGATTTCCAAACATGACCCCGATTTTTTCCCGCATCTGATTGATGAAGATCAGGCACGTCTTGGATTTTGAGACGATGCCGGTCAGTTTGCGCAGCGCCTGGGACATCAGCCGGGCTTGAAGTCCCATCTGCGCGTCTCCCATTTCGCCTTCGAGTTCGGCGCGGGGAACCAGAGCCGCCACCGAGTCCACGACGACAATATCAACGGCGCCGCTGCGAATCAGGACTTCGGTGATTTCCAATGCCTGCTCTCCGCTGTCGGGCTGAGAGACCAGCAGGTTATCGACGTCCACGCCAAGTTTGCGAGCGTAGTTTGCGTCGAGCGCGTGTTCGGCATCCACAAAGACAGCAGTCCCGCCGCACTTCTGAGCTTCGGCGATGACGTGCAGCGCCAGCGTCGTTTTACCGCCCGATTCCGGTCCGAATATTTCGACGACGCGGCCGCGCGGGAAACCACCCACCCCCAGCGCGCCATCCAGAGATAGCGATCCCGAAGAGATTGCATCCAGCGCCAGGCTCGAATCGATGCCGCCGAGCCGCATGATGGAGCCCTTGCCGAACTGCTTTTCAATTTGAGAGACAGCCAGGTCGATGGCCCTCGATTTTTCCGTTTTTTCGTCAAGCATTCTATATTCCCTCGTTTCTTAGCGTCGGGCCCACCGTCCGGCCTACCCTAAGGTACACCGACTGCGCCGGCCTTCTTGAATAGGCTGTCGGACGGTCCCCCCGCCCGTTTCTTGATCACCGTCGCGTTGAGCGCGGCGTGGCTGAAAATGGAACCTGTGGCTGGCGAATTCGTAATTATGCCGCTGTTGGTGTCTGAAATAACCCGCGACAATGTTCCCGCCATCAATACGACCTGAGATTCATGCCCATGTTTGTTTCAGGATTCTATTCCGGTGTTTGGCCGGCAAGCGCGGCGTGCGTTCGATGCCGATTAGTAATTCTTGAACTCCAATAACTTCGTTTCCAAATCGACAGCCGTACAAAACAGAGTGCCGTACAGGTACTCGCGACGAATGGTTCCAATCAGTCGCTCTACAAACGGATGCGATGACTCGGGTATCAATTCGCCAAAGACAGGTTCATGTCGATTCTAAAGAGGATGTTAGCTGCCGAGTCAAAGGAATGTGCGGTCTGCATTCCCGACGGCACCCGCGGTCACCTTGGCAGAACGCATATGCCCAGCGATTGATCGGCTCGGTTCGTCGCGAGTGTCTAGTACTGCTTGAATGAGATGCGGCCGGAAGCCCGGGAAGCCATCGGCCGTGCTTCATTGACAGTCAGGGCCCGGCCGTTGAAGTTTTTGCCGTTCATTTCGGCTATGGCTTCGTCGCCGCCCTCCTGCATCTCCACAAAGCCGAAACCTTTGGAGCGGCCGGTGTCGCGATCGGTGATGATACGAACCGTTTCAACCAGACCTGATTGCGTGAACAATTCCTTGAGTTCAATTTCCGTCGTTTCAAACGACAAATTTCCAACGTAGAGTTTCTTTCTCATGTACTCACCTTTTAATCTGAAAGGGACTTCGGGAGCTTGCGAGAAAGGCCTGAGGGCTTATCGGCAAGGGGTAAGAGATCCCTAGAGATCGGAAAATTTGTTAACTTCGATGCTCAAGCAAGGATACGCTCGATGCGGCGCGTGTCAATGAGTTTGAGACACTTCAACCAGTAATTTATTTAGTGCCGTTTGTTTTCTGACCCGTTCGGTTATTGTCGGTTCGTTACTCGCGGTGGTTCCCTATCTAAGGAGCCGTGACGAAATAAAGTGGCGCATTTAAATTTGCAAGGGCTGCGCGTTGGGTTGTGGGGCCGCCGCATTCCTGGGATGTGATTGTGTAGTTCCATTCCCCGTGAAAGGTCGCGGGCTTGAGTTGCACTTTCGACATCTCTTCTTCGGATATTTGAATGCCTTTTTCATATGCGCCGACCAAGTCCGCCTGGATGCTTAATCCTTTTTGAGTGGTCGTTCCTTCCGCCTGGACTTGAACCAATCATGGGAGGCCATCGACATCAAAACCGGCCACGCGGTCCTCATCCCCAAAGGTTCCCACCAGGCCATCCGGATGCTTCTCAAAGGCCCGCGCGATCAGACAAAAGAAAACTACTTGGTGATCACGGTCCAACACGAAGGCAACCCGGTGTTGGCAGGCCTGCCCTACTGGCGCCAGTGGGAAGGCCACTATATTCCAGAATTTCGCCTGACGATCCGAGAAATGAAAGAGAAACCACACCCACCACCCCAAAAACGCCCATGACCTGTGTCCACCAAAAAACTCTCTCCCTGATTCTTCTCTCGACAACCGCCCACAACAGGGGCCCTTTCTGATAGCGTTAGGCAGCAATTGTTCACCAGTTCTTCTGCTCGATGTGCGCATCGTCGTCCTTTTTGTAAGGACGGCCCGTGTGAATTGAATCGGTCGCCGGTCGCAGTAGTGTTTCAGATGGAAATAAATGCCTGGAAGATCCATTCCAGAAAGCAAAGCACAAGTTGAGTTGGGAGGGCTATGAAGGAGCTCATCGAGCAAATTGCGAACCTCTCGTCGACAATCCAAAACAAGTTTCCGTTCAGCCCATTGAAGGAGAACAGACGACCGTTTTTGAATTGCGAGTTGCTCAGAGCGACCTCGGCAAGGTAATCGGGAAGCAAGGGCGAACAGCGAGATCAATCCGAACTATCCTCAATGCGGCGGGAATGAAGCTGAAGAAAAGGTTCACGCTTGAGATTCTGGAGTAGCTGCATCGGTCGCCGCAAAGATTGGAAACACAGGCGTCGCACTGTCACCAAATCTCGATCATGTTCCATGAAAATCTCACTCATCGCATCTATTCACTTTCGAAGCGACCCGACAACTTGCCCTTGGGGAGGCTGTTATGCTGAGAAGAACTGGAAAAGTGTATGTTTTAACGTTGGTTGGTAAGCCGCTGTACGAAGGGGAGAGCGGAGTTTCAACATCTAAAGGCGTGATCTTTGATTGCGAATTCGGCGGTAAAAAGGGCCGAATTGTCGTCAAGTGTGAACCTGAGAACCCGGCTAAGGTTACAAAAGAGGAACTGGATAAAGCCATAAAACAGGCGGCGGATTATCTAGAAGACGAACTGAAAGCCGGTAGGAAACCACGCCGACGATATCGCTTGAACAATGGCCAGATGTTTCGTCAGTAAAAAACCCGTCTCAAAGCGAGCGGGTTTTGATGTCAGCCGAGATACAGTCTGAATTCTTTAGCGGTCATGAATCAGGCTGCTTTCGCAGGATAGTGACCATCGTCGGAATCCTTAAGCCGATTCCGCGTCAGATTTGATGGGCGGTTCCAAGAAGGCGGTGCGCGATGAAGAAACCCAAGATATTTACCGGAGAACATCTTGCCAAACTCGGCAAGATCAACGCTCAGATTACGGCCCTCTTCGAGTTAACTGGAACCAAAATGGAAGGAACTCACGTTCGGCGCGAGACGATCAACGCTCTGATTGAGCCGATCCGAGAGGCCATGTCTGACCTCTACCGCACGTTGAATAATCGGTTTGGTGGCATGGATGACAGCGGGGATCACGAGGTAAGCTATGACTAACCCCGTAAGGTCCAAAAACACTAAAACACGAGAGTGTGGAGGCATTTCTGCCGAACCGGCTTGTTGGACCTGACGGGAAACATAGAACGAGTTTAGTGTCCGCCTCAATCCCGACAAACGTGTAAGCATCGGCCAGCCTGGAATCGAATCTGTTGTCGCCTTTCTTGTGCTTTTCCTTCATCCTCCCTCAGGGAGACGACGATTTCATTGTTTCGCGGAGGTTCGGATTGTGAATCATCGCTTTAAGATCGGAGATCGTGTTCGTGTAATTGGTATTCTGGCGGATTTCTATCCTGGAAAGATAGGCACTGTCGTCGCGGTAAGACCCCATGAAACTGGCATGACGGAATTGGATCACTATGTGATCGAAATTCCGGATGTCGAGATGGGTGACAGCGTTCTGCGACTTTCAGCTATCACCTACCTCGACGCTGAATGCCACGACAGCGACAGGCCATAGAAAACGGCGACGGTAGAAAGTCCATGGAAATCGTGCCTCGGCCGCTTACCGGCAAGATTCCCAACTCACTACGAGGGCACTAATTGGGGTCGAAAAACCCGAGGACGGAAGAATGGACGCAAAGAAGATTAAAGACACCCGGCGGCGATTGTCGAACGAGTACGAGAACCTGATCAAGTCGATAAACCGTAGCCGGCTCGCCGCGGAAGAGATCAAGCTTGAGCACACGGAAGACGAAGGCGATCTTGCCACAATCAGCCACGACAGAGATATCCTCTACAACCTGCACGAAGGTGGTTTCGCGCGCTTGCGATTCATTCAGAAAGCCATCAAGGCGCTTGACCATGGTCAATACGGGGAATGCGTACGTTGCGGGAAGGACATCAATGAAAAACGACTCGTGGCCTTGCCATGGGCCACGCTGTGCATTGGCTGCCAGGAAGAAGTAGAGAAGGACGACCTTTCTTCACGTGTGGTGCAGGCCGGGCTGGAAGGAGAAGAGACGGAGCCGCAGTTATAAGGACACATTGCAGCGAATCAAATACCGAACAGGAAAGCCTGTGCTTCGCCAAAACTTCGTACGCGAGTAGCCGGTTGATTCTTCCAGCTTCTTAACTTCAGACCTCCTGGTCTCGGAATTTCGGATGAGCCGATTTTGAGGGTCAACGTCAGATTTGTGCCGGGAAAGACCGTTTGAGTTTGATTGAGCGTGGCACAGAGTTGTTCGATCGCCTGATCGTGGGCGG
>WNGG01007655.1_pt1 | contig 11955 bp, 11 predicted proteins | sample 5400661 | NCBI WGS metagenome assembly WNGG01 (sample SAMN13153372, study PRJNA577476) | soil metagenome | isolation source: 100 cm soil or saprolite under Garry oak tree replicate 1 | place: USA:California | collected 2016-06-15 | reverse complement strand
TCTTTCCAAGCTTGGTCGTTTGCGCTTTCAAACGTGCGAGCTTGCCATCAATGCCATCGAGAACTCCAATAACGAGGGCGAGCAACACTCCAGCCCAAAGATACCCGCAGGCATAAAGCAGCGTCACGCCTAGACCGAGAACTCCGGTTCCAAGCGTGATCTGATTCGGAGTGATCGTCGTTCGACAGAGATGCGAAACCAGCCACTTCTCAATCGGTGCGTGCACAAGCGCCGGAAAATCAAGGACACCTTTTTGTGTCGCGTCACGCAGCAAACGTTCGGCCAGCGGACGGCGCTCGAGCGAAGGAGCTGGAAAGAAGACCGGCCGCACACTCTTGCGCATGCTTCCGACGTATGCTTGCTGTCGAGCAGCATCGACGCGCGCTATGCGACCCGCCATCGTATCCGAAGTAATCTCTTCCACGAGTGTGCCAGCGCGATTTTTCCGCGAAAGCCATTCGCTCGAGAGCAGAGCCGCACACAAAAGCCGGCCGGAAGAATGGGTATCTGAATTTTCCAAAAGCGGCGCAATAATCGATGGGGGATCCGAATCGATGAGAGCGGAGGTGGTCTGTGCGTCGGCGAGCGAGCGCAGCAGACGTTCATCGCAATAAAAACCGGCGAATACAATGAGGATCCGCCCGTCGGAGGCGACCCTCAGTGCAGCGAGGCAATCTAGAATATCGCCAACCGTGACCTTCGCACCGGTGCGCTCCCGAAATGTGAGCGACACATCTGCACGACGCCACGACTCGTCAGCAACGTGCGTAGCCACCGCCTTCACGGAGTTGGACAAAATCATCGCCTCGCGAAAACCGAGGTGCAGTGCGATGCGACGCATTCGTTCCAGCAACGAGATGCCGCACAGGTCCGTCAACGCCTCCGGCGAATCTGCGACGATTAATAACGGCGGGCGAAAAGGTTCCGTCATATTAGGTGTTGCAGGTGTCTTCCGTCAGTTTGTATCAAGCCAGACGCGCCTTGCTCGAATGCTTAGGTATGCATCTTGGCGTCACGCAAATCCAGACTTCGCGGCATTACCGCACCGCGAAAACAGAGTGCCGCCCCGGGTAATAGCTCGCTGTAATAGAGATAAGTTTCGAGCGCATCTCGAGGGTAAACGCGATCATCATCGACCAGCATTAGCAGTGTATTTCTGCGGCCAGCCGCCAACTCCTCCTGAACAGCCTGAAGAGCAGCGTGATCACGGAAAAGGCGAAAACAATGTGCAGAATCCATGACGCGCGACCGGCGATCGCCAAAAGGAGAAACACAAAATAAATCACGTCGCGCTGGGTGATTTGATAAATGAAAGCGGTCAGCGCGCGACCGAAAAAACGCTCTGCTACGTTGAAGTCTTCCTGCCGGCGCGAGACTACGCGCGTGGTATCCCGAGCGAGAAGCGGCATCAGGTAACGGCCAAGGCCGCGCGCCATTAAAAAGAACGTGGTCAAGCTCTCGAGCAGATAAACGAAGCCAATGTTTGCGCTCACCGATGGTTGCCGGAAGAGACCGACGCCCAGGCAGAGAACAAAAATCAGATTGGCGACGAAATCGCAGAAGGCGTCGAGGCGCCGGCCTCGTTCCGAATCGAGATACTTGGCGCGCGCAATCTCGCCGTCGCATCCGTCCAAAATATTGATCAATTGGAAAAGTGCAGTCCCGGCCAGGAACCCGGTGTAGTCACCGCGCACCAAAAACACAAAAGCCACAGGAGCGAGCGCGAAGGTCAACATCGTCCAAGCGTTGGGAGTAATCGGCAGCTTAAGGAGAAGCCGCGTGATTACGCGTGAGATCGGGCGGTTCAAAAACTTCGAAACTATTCCGTCCTGCGATTTGCCGATGTGGCGAAGGAGCTGTTTTTCGCTGGCGACAATCTCGCTCGGCTGCGCGAGAAAACGCCAGTCCTCTTCCTCAGCGCGGGTCGCGCTTCGACAAGTTCTCTCGAACTGCTCGAAGAGTCGTGGCCACGCTCCCGTTAGGTCGACAATCGGTTGCTCGATCTTCACCGGCGACGTCGTTGAAAAGAACTTCGACAAAGCATTTCGCGCGATGAACAAGCGAGTAGCGACAACGCGTGCTTCCGGTTCAATCGAACCGGAAGCTTCGGTTAACCGAACACGCGTGATTCGCTGGTGTTCGGGCAACAATCGCTCCGAAAGCGGAATCTCGGGTTTCCAGAAAACGACAGCCTCAATCTTGTTTGCCGTTCCCATTGCTTTGGCAAATTCATCGAGCCCCAGCACGAGCCGATCAAGCTGGCGCAATCCGGCGATCTGCCAATTGGCCGATTCATCACCTAAAATCACGACGCGATCGAAACCGTTGTGCTCCTCGATCATAGAACGCGAGCCTGATCTGCGTGGAAAGATGAAGTTAACAAGTTCTTAAGAGTAAGGAGCATCACCACCGGTCAGTGAGATGCCAAGTGTACCGAGCTCTTTGAGTTTTAGAAGGCGCTTCTCCAATACTTCCGCGAGCACCGGATCGCTGAACTTGTCGTATTCAAGGCAATAACCGCAAGAAAGATCAGACCTTCGAATTACGACCATCTGTGCCAGAAACGGGGCGTAGCGCGCACGAAAAAGCATTGGGCACGCTCGGAACTTCTTTCGCCAACGCAGGATCTTTACGCATGGCTGGTAAGCGAGGAAACTAGATCCTAAACTGAATCTTATCCGCGACGCAATTTATTAGGAGCTTAACCTGTTCCCACGTCCAAACGCCCGCACGAACGAGGTCAGTGCAATTCCCTGTTCCTTTAGAACCACCCGCGCTTCAGGCGCGGTCAGAGCCTCCAGTTCCTCAGCCCACCGATAGCCCCAATGACTGTATTGCCTCCGCATGCCAGCATCATCTTCGCCGGGATGGCAAATCAATTCATACAGGCCATCAGGAATTTTCCGAAGTATTTGCTCGAGAGCAGGGCGAGTTAAACACCCGCTGACTTCGAATCCGTACATACCATCAGGCAGTTGCGGCAGAGGCGGGCCGTGCAAACCTCGGGCTGACAAACAGGTCAGATTCAAACCGAGCTGCTGCACCCAGCGTCTCATTAGGACACCCGGCGATTTTCGCCACGGGCCAGCAGAATTGCGAATCCAAACATTATCCATCCTGCGGGTTAGCCGCCTAACGATTTGGAAGACAGGCGGGAACATGTGGAGATGTTGGTGGCTATTAATATGGGACAGCCGTAGGCCTGTCTTCTGAAAACGCGCGATCTGCGCCGCGATTTCACGCTCGACCTCACCCCAACGGATGCGTCCGAGAACGGCGCGTCTAAAAAATTCACTACTGGTACGGGGAAACCGGCCCGTTTCATCGACCAGGCTCGGTAAGCCCTCGCGCCCCAGCACGGCTTGCTCTTCCACCAGCGTCAGATGCAGGCCAACATCCAGTTCCGGGTTCTCGCGGGCCAGGTTGACAGCCTCCTCGAACGCACTCCCAGTCACCAGCAACGAGGCGCTCGTTACAATTCCATGTTGAAACGCCCGCAGAATCCCTCGGTTGACTCCAGGCGTCAGTCCAAAGTCATCCGCGGTAACAATCAGCTTTTTCAACGCTCGGAGACTCGGCCCGTCCGGATTTGGTGTCGCATCTTCATCCGGAATGCAACCAGTTCCCGAATCATCTTAAAGATCACATCTGGACTGGCCAGAGTGGAGGTGCCGCGATTTCTGGGAAAATAATCTACGCCAAATTGAACGATCTTGAATCCGTGCAACTTGCCCTTGATTAGCAGTTCCGCGTCGATGAACGAACCCTCCGCCTCCAACGCAACCTTCTCCAAGACCTCTCGCTTGAACAGTTTGAAAGAAAAATTGATGTCCTTCACCCGCAACGGAAAAAGGAAACGGATAAGCAAATTGTAAACCACCGAATACAGGGTGCGGATAGGTCCTTCGGCAGTGCGATCAAACCGAAAAGCCGAAACGATATCGGACCTTGTAAACTCCATCATGCGCGCCGCCCGGTTCAATTCCGTGAGATCGACCGGCAAATCCGAGTCACAGTAAAAGACCAGCTCTTTCGTCGCGTTGCTAAAGCCGGTGCGAAGCGCGCCTCCCAGTTTCAAATTCCGTTCGTGGTGGAACACCTTCACACAAGGGTTTGATCGGGCCAATGCTTCCGCGAGTTCTGCTGATCGGTCAGTGCTGGCGTCGTTGACGATGAGGATTTCGTAATCAGACGTCATATCGGTGAGGACCGCCTCCGCGAAGTGGACTGCGCGCTCGATGTTCTCTTCTTCATTGAACATTGGATAAACAACCGAGATGCTTGGCCTCCTTGTCGTCATGGCATGTTGTTTCAATTCCGGTGTCAAAGCCGACGATAAATTGTTTTGCCATCGATCACCGTCTCTACGCGATATTCCCCGAGGAAGGCACGAAGCACGGGATATCGCGTCATGGGATGCGCTGCCCAGAACCGGTCCACCGTTGACATGTCGATGATGAGCGCCGGGGGGTGCGCTTCCCAGTCTGCCTGAAACATCTCCCAAGTTCCCGGAATCAGGCTCTTCCCTTTGTTTGTTTCCTCGCGAGGCCGGCTGGCGTAAGCGCCAACCAGATGTGTGCAGCTCACGAAACGCGTCGCCATCCGCCGGCCGGAAAAGCTGTAGAGCTGCGGGGAACTTCCCCAGACAAATATACGATCGTTCGGGGTCGTCTCTTTGACGATGTGCTGAACAATCGGAAGAAAATTGAGCGTATGCGTTCGCACTACGAAGGCCCCGACGAGAAAACCTATCGCCGGCAGGGCCGCCGCACCAATAATGCCCGCTCGGATCCATCGCCAGTGCGGTTGAGGAGAACGTCGCTGTTCCGCGACAAAGCGCGAGAACGCCTGGCCGGCGAGAATCGAAAGCGGCGGAAGTACTGCCAAATGATAATGTCCCGGAAATCGCCATCCAATAAAGATCCCCAGATAACTGAGGACCAACCACAAAATAAGCAGCACCTGCTCGGTGGGCACAGCGCTCCTGCGCCGAAAAGATCTGAGTGTCTCAATCACTTGCCAAATACCAAAATACCATAACAGGCTCCAGGCGAGCATCACAGCGAGATGAACCGTGACGAGACGTTTCAGAACATAAAGGAAGGTTGTTTCAGCCTCGACATAGCGTACGGCAAAAGCCCACGCCCACAGATAGGCATCATGCAGATTTCCGAGCCACTGGTAATACCACGCCAGTGCGGCGATCACCGCGATGAATCCAATTATCAGACCGCTGCCTCCTGCCAAAATACGTCCGAGTGATTGGTAACGGGGAATGAGCCAGAGGTAAACGAGATACGCCAGCATTGCACCCAAAGTCACGGCCGAAGGCTGCCGAATCAAAGTCGCCACCCCAACCAGGGTGCCACTAAGGAACATCCAACCCCAGCCAGCTTTTCTTTCGCCTTGCAAGAAGGCGAGGACACTCAGCGTGAGAAAAAAAGACGCGAAAATCTCGGTGTTCGCGGTGAGTGTGTCACCCGGCCGGTAGGCGTGCATGAAAATGGCGAATCCAATGCCACTCCATGCCCCCGACCAATCGTCCCCCACCCGCGCGCCAATCCGCCGTACGACCAAGGCGGTGCCTGCGACGACGAGGATGGCGACGACGTGAACGGCAAGAAGATTGTTCTTCCCAGCCACCTTGAAAACGGCGACGTAAACGTAATAGATGCCTGGCGGCTTCGTATCCACTGCCGTCCGGTAGAATGTCCCGCCGTCCAGGGTATCGTTCGCGATTATCCCGTAATAGCCCTCATCGCTATTGTACAGCGACGGCAAGAGAGTGGGCAAACGCAGGATGACGACCAGCGCGATGATGATCACGCTGACCCAGCGGCTTTGACGTCGGGTCATATGCGACGGCCCTGCTCAATGGTCGCTTGGTCTTTCTTGAAAAATTCGATCGTTGCGCGCAATCCTTCGGCCAAATCGGAAACTGGCTTAAAGCCAGCCCTCTGAGTCTTGTCAACGCCTGCGACTGAATGTTTCACGTCGCCGGGCCGCTCTGCGCCGTAGTCAATCGTGGAGCTAGACTTGGTAAGGTTGCGAATGGTTAGGGCCAGATCGGTTATTGTGATCTGCCTGCCTATGGCAACGTTGAAGACCCCGGTTGCCTGCGTTTTTAACGCGAAGAACGCATTGGCTGCGACTACATCTTTTATATAAATGAGGTCGCGCGTCTGCCGGCCGTCTCCGAAAATCGTAATCGGCTCGTTTTTAATCGCTTTCTCAATAAAAGCCGGAACGGCGGCCGTGTATTCACTTCTCGCATCTTGGTACGGACCAAAGACGTTAAAATAACGAAGCGAAACAGTGGCGAGTCGCCCTTCATCCGTGAAAGCGCGGCAATGCCGTTCGCCTTCATACTTGCTTGCGGCATACGGACTTTTCGGCTCAGCCGGCATGCTTTCAATTGTTGGAATCGCTGGATTGTCGCCGTAAATTGCGGCCGAACTGCTGAAGATCAGCTTTTTCGCCCGCGCCCGCGCCGCCTCTTCCAAAACAATCGCTGTGCCCTCAGCATTGATCTCGGCGCATTCATTCGGCTTCTGCACGGATTCCGGCACGCTCACCATAGCTGCCAGATGAAAGACAAAGTCCACGCCTTTCATAGTTTCTCTGACGAGATCGCGATCGAGAATTGAGCCGACGATGAGTTGGCATTCCAAGCCAGACAGATTGCTCTTAAAACCGCAGCGCAGGTTATCAAGGACGCGAACCTCTGCTCGATCCTGGAAGTATTCAGCGACATGCCGGCCGATGAAACCGGCGCCTCCCGTAACTAGGATTCGCATACTAGAACGAAGCAAAGCGGCGCACGAATCCAGCGATCGATGCGTCGTAAAGTCGAAATACCTACAGGGAGATCCATTCGCGCCTAAGGTGGTGATATTTGAGAAAAAATTTTGGCGGTCTGAGCGGTCGATTGTAGCGTCGAGGCGATATGAGCGCGGTTGTTAGTTTAAGCGTCCCTTTTACGAGCATATTTTTGGCGGAAAAGGAATCAAGGCGCTCTTGCTCATGACATATCGCATCGAAATCTCTCAAGGCTCTGACCGGCCTCGCGAGAAGTCAATGAGCCCAACAGACGTCGCGCCACCGGTGCTAGATGCACCGGCGCGTGTGGACGAGACCGGAGTGGAGCTGAAACGCGGCGCGTTCCTGAACACGATCGCCATGCTGGCGTCGAATTTCCGCGGCATCTTCACATTTCTCGTCGCGCGGCTGCTCGGTCCGGCGGCGCTCGGCATATTCTCCGTTGCCTGGTCAACCACTGACATCATCAGCAAGATCGGTGTTCTTGGGCTCGATAACGCGATCACCACATTCATCGCGCGCTCGGAAGCTGTCGGCAACCGGGCGCGGAGCCGGGCGCTTTTTCGAGTCGCTGTAGTACTGGGGGTCACGCAGTCTATTGTGACCGCTGCCATCGTCATAGTAGCGCTCCGGTTTTTTAATAATCGTCTTCACGTACAACCACAGATAGTTTCCGCGCTTGCACTCGTTCTCTGCGCGATGCCGGGTCTGGCTTTGTACCGGATCAGTACCGCCGTTTCGCGTGGGATGAAGGTGATGCAGCACGACATCTACTCGCGCGGGATGACCGAGCCGATTGTGACCACACTCGCGTTCCTGCTCGCAGTCGCCGTCGGGTTCAATGAGTCCTCACCGGAGGTAGCTGCGATCGTTGGGACGGCAGCCTCGGGACTCATCGCACTCGCGCTCGCCTCAATGTTGTTTCGCCATGTTCCCGCGCAGGCGGATGGTGTATCAGCCTTTCGCGAAGCACGCTCTTTGGTCGGATATGCTGCTCCCATCAGCATTTATCAGCTGATTAACGCGTTCATTTCCCGGTTGGACCTCCTCATGCTCGGCTACTTTGTTGGACGCGCGCCCGGTGTGACGCTCGCAACGGTTGGTGTTTACAGTGCAGTCATCGGCACCGCGAACGGCTTGCGAAAAGTTAATCAGGCTTTCAACCCTATTTTTGCACCGGTTGTGGCCGCTATGACTGCGACGGGCGATCACGAAATTGCGGCTGTGACTTACGCGCGGCTCGCTCAGTGGATGCTCTGGATTTTGTTGCCACTCGTTGCGGTCTTGTCGCTCGCGGGCAGCACGATTCTGCTCATTTACGGTCCGGCATTTTGGCAAGGCGGCCACTGGCTGGGCATCGTTGCTCTGGCCAGTGCTACTAATGCTTTTGTTTCCTTGGGCGAAACGGTCATCATGGTGCAACGCCCGCATTTGAATCTTCTGCATTCGTCGATTACCTGCGCGGTCGCGTTTGCCGGGCTACTGTGGTTGATTCCGCGGTTCGGTGCAATGGGTGCAGCCTTCGGCATTCTTTTGCCATACCTCGTACAGGGCATGTTGCGCTATGCAACACTGCGATGGGTTTTTCATTGGAAGGATTCCTGGAGCGACATTCGCCCACCGCTGATCGCTGCGGGAATCGCCGTTGTTCCAGCGCTCGTCTGCCGAATCTTCCTGGGCGGAATTGTCGGACAAGTTGTTAGCGCTGCGGTTTTCCTGGCAGTCTTCGGTGTTCAGTGGTGGCACCACCACATCCATCGCAGGGATAAACGTACTTAATCTGAACCGAAGACATCCCAGGCGGCCGCGAAAAATGCGATCGTCTCGTTGTTGTTGTATTGACGCCCGTCAGGAACATCGTGAAGCGATAAGGTCCGTCGCTGCCGGCGCACACTCCGCATCATGGCGGACGCAGGGACCACATATCTCTGCACTTTGCGATGAGTTAGGCACCCACTGACCCAAATATCGTCCATGAAAAACGCCCCCTTCGGCGCTTGGGAATAATCCCAGAGCGATTCGTCGAAGAACCTCGGTTGGATCAAGTAACTTCCGCACCCCGTGATCACCGCGACGGCTTCCGGTTGGCGAAGCTCACTCGCCTTAATCATCCGGGCGTCACGCCAGTCCAGATTTCGCGGCATTGCGGCGCCGCGGAAACAAAGCGCTGCGTCGGGTAGTTGCTTGTTGTAGTGAAGATAGGTTTCGAGCGCATCTCGCGGATAAACGCGATCATCGTCCACCACCATTATCAATGTATCTCGACGCCCAGCCGCCAACTCTTCGCGAACGATGGGGATAAACTTCGTCGCCGGTCCCCAATCCCTGCGACAATGAAAAATACGCACGCGCGGCAAACGCGAAATATATTTCGGCACTTCATAAGGCCGTTGTTCCCGAACCGAAAACTCCGGAATCGCAAGCACGATCTCATCCGGCGGGCGTGTTTGCTTTAGAAGGGACTGAATCGTCGGGCTCAAATTGTTGATTCGGTCGGGCACTGTCGTTAGCGACGCGATTACACGCCGATTATCGAATGTGTGGTTAGCGGCCAACGTTTCGCGAATGAAGCGGACTTGTCGCCGACGCTTTCTAATACCGGGAAGCAGACGCTTAAGACCCAGCACACCCAAGAATACAAGAACGACCGAAATCAGCGGCAACATCGGAACAAAATCGAAATCTTAAAATCAGGAGCTTTTTAACACGACTCGCACAATACTTTCATTGCTTCACATGACATTCTTGCATCGAAGCGATAGATAAAATAGGAATCAGCGGCAGCAACGCGCACTACCTATCACGAGCTGCAACGATTTTTTAATTTGTGAAAAGAGTTTTTCTCACGGGTGCAAGCTCGGGTATTGGTCTGGCCATTGCGAAATTACTGATCGCGCAAGGTCATGAGGTTTGGGGAACGTCCCGCAATTTGGAACGGATACCGAAAATGCCGCGATGCCATCCGGTGCGTCTCGATTTAACCGATCGGCTCTCCGTGGGGGAAGCATTCAATTCCGCGCTCTCCGAAGCTGGTTATTTCGACGTTTTGATTAACAACGCCGGGGCCGGTCACTTTGGACCCGCTGAGCTTCTTCCGATGGAAACAATCGACAGCCAATTCCAAATTCTCGTCTTCGGTCAAGTCCAGTTGATGCAACTCGCTCTTCGCCACATGCAGACACGCGGAGAAGGTTTGATCATTAATGTCACTTCGCTAGCTTCGCGGCTTCCAGTGCCGTTCATGGCGGCTTACAACGCCGCAAAAGCGGCGCTGGCAGTCTTCACGATGTCGATCCAGCTCGAGCTAGGCGATTGCAAGGTGCGCATTGTCGATCTTCAACCGGCCGACATTTCCACAGAATTTAACAAGAGCGTGGTTCTAAACATGAACACGGATCAGCCCTACGACGCCAAGATGGCCAAAACGTGGGAAACAGTCGAGCGCAACATGAAAGAGGCGCCGAGCCCGGATCTGGTCGCACGGCATGTTCTCAAGCTGATGAACACTGCATGTCCGCCGCCGCGGATCACAGTTGGTGGTGCTTTCCAATCCAAAATTGCACCGTTGATCTTCCGGTTCCTTCCGCAGCGCGTCCGTCTTTGGGGATTAAAGAGATATTACGACATATGAGTCTTCCTCTTCCTCTTGCTTTTGCTCTTCCACTTACTCTTGCTCCACCAACATGCCTCCTGTTTCCGAAGCGGTGATTTTGATGGCCGGCGAAGGTTCCCGCCTTCGTGGCTCGGACAAGACTTTGCTGAAGCCGTTCGTCCGTCTGCTTGGTCGGCCGTTGATTTCGTACACTCTCGAGAACTTAATGAACGCGGGGACCAAGACTGTCCATTTCGTGGTGGGCTACGAAAGTGAGCGCATGATTTCGCAAGCTGAACAGCTAATTCCCTCCGGCATGCGCGCATCCTTCGTTGAGAATCGCGAATGGCAAAAACAGAATGGCATCTCGCTTCTAACTGCCGCCGGCTGCGTTCGGGCCCCTTTTCTTCTCACAATGGGCGATCATCTTTTCGACGGCGCGATTTTCGACCGCTTGCTAGTTAACTTTGATCCCGCACTGCTTAACATCGCAGTAGATCGAAAGCTCGATTCGATCTTCGATTTGGATGATGCCATGAAAGTTCGAACGCGCAAAGACAGGGTCACTGATGTTGGGAAACATCTGCGCGAGTTCGACGCCATTGATACCGGCTTATTCGTTTGTCCGCTGGAAATTTTCGACTATCTCGAACGAGCAAAATCGGAGAGCGGTCGGAATGATTGTAGCCTGGCTGACGGAATTCGATTGATGGCCGCCGACGATAAGGTCCGGGCTATCGACATAGGCGAGAGCTGGTGGCAGGATGTGGACACGGCGCCGATGCTGGACCATGCGGAGAAGCAAATCGCTAAAGCGCGAATGCTCTCACAGCAGGACGCTCTGAGATAACGTCGCGGACCTATCAGTCGGGCCGATAGCCACCTTGCGATGTCGGCTCGTGCGTAACGGCATGCCCGTGGCGCAGGCTGGATCTGACGGTAGCTATCGTGGTGAGAATCACGCTCGCGCCAGCAACGATCGTCCAAAGATGAAGAATCCAATGCGCCACGCCGACCAAGGCGAGCAAAAGAAAAACAAGCATGGCCATGTCCCGCTTGGTCAGTTGGAAAATCCACCACACAAATCGGTCACCGAAATTCAGCAAACCGGAATGCCCGATCATTCCGTGGTGCCTCTCATAAAACGATTCATGTAGCATTGCTGAAACAATTTTTATTTCGTTGCCACCATGCAGAAGGCATTCGTTACCAGTAATCAAGCTGGCGCAGACGATTCCTTCGGCTGAATGATGAAGCCCAAATCCAAGCGCTAAAACGTAAATAAGGCTTCCGAGGAAATCGCAGAAATAATCCAGGCGTTCCCCGAGCTTCGATTCCAAATTTTTGGCGCGCGCAATCTCGCCGTCGCACCCGTCGAGAATACTGAATACTTGAAAAATAACCGCGCCGATGACGACGCTCTTGTAATCGCCGCGCACCAAAAATGCCCCCGCGATCAGCGGCAAAACAAAAATCGAAATTGTCCACGCGTTGGGATGAATCGGAAACTTGAGCAGAAAACTCGTTATCCGGCGCGAAATCGG
>WNGG01030205.1_pt1 | contig 11956 bp, 9 predicted proteins | sample 5400661 | NCBI WGS metagenome assembly WNGG01 (sample SAMN13153372, study PRJNA577476) | soil metagenome | isolation source: 100 cm soil or saprolite under Garry oak tree replicate 1 | place: USA:California | collected 2016-06-15 | reverse complement strand
GCGGCGCAAGCCGACCTGTGCTCCCGATTAGAAGACACTCCGGTGGCAAGCCTAGCTCGCCTCGGAGCTTCTCGCCTGATCCAGAACCAAACCTAAAGAACGGCGATGGGTCTATGCCATTGCTGACAACAACGAGCTTGTTGGCCGGCGCAAGCCTAAAGCGGCAACCTTGATTACGGGTAGCATGGCTGACGCAAATCACTCGACTAGACATCCGCGCTGCGAGGTTTTCAAGCGGCGCGTACAGCAACCGCTCGGCGAAGCTTGAGAACTCGGAGACCGGCCAGCCGTGCGCGCTGTGCAACCTAACGGGTGTGCCCGTCATCAAGGCCGCGGCTCGCCCAATGAATCCCGGCGTCGATGTGTGAGTGTGCACAACGTCGTATCGCTGTTCGCTTATAAATCGGGACAACCGAGCCAGCGCGCGCAAGTCGGCAGCCGGGGCGATGTCACGCGGTATATAGATCGAATCGATCACGGTGACGCCGGGGGTCTTATTCAGCTCGGCGATTGTCGCCGGGTCGGTGCTGAGCACGTGGACCTCGCAGCCTCGCTCAATTAAGAATTCGCACCAATTCAGAATGAGATATGTTGCGCCTCCGAACTTGGAGTCGCCTACGACTTGCAGAACTTTCACGAATTCAACACCTGATCGTAAAGCGAGAGCAATTGCTTTGCGATTACGTCCGATGAATAGCTCTCGACGTCAACTCTTCCCCGGCTGGCGAGCGTGTGGCGGAGTGAGGGCTCGTCGAGGAACCGCTTGATTGCTGCGGCCATCGCTCGGGAATCATTGGGAGGGACCAACAACGCCGACTCTTCATTGCGCAGCACCTCGGCCGTGCCGTCGACTGACGTTGCCACGACCGGGCAGCCGGCGGCCATAGCTTCCAGCACGATCAGCGGCAGGCCTTCACACCGCGAAGGAAGCACCAAGAAGTCCACTTGACTAAGGAGAGACCTTACGTCGCGACGCGCGCCCAAGAATCGAACTCGCTCGCGCAAGTTCAGCGATGAGACCTGTTCCTCCAACCGTTCTCTATCTGGCCCGTCGCCCGCAATTAAGCACAACAGGTCGTTTCGCTTGAGGTGCGACAGCGCTGATATCAACACGTCGGCGCCCTTCACGCGGGACAACCGGCCCGCAAACAAGATCAGCTTCACGCTCTCGCCGCGTCGAATACGAAGCTGCGCGCGCAAGTCATTGGCGACGTCGTCGTCGCGGTTGAGACGAATAGAGTTCGGAATCATCACAGAACGAGCGGCCAGCTCAGGCAACCAGCTCGTCAGATTTTGATGAGCGGAGCAGTTGACTGCGACAACCCGTGCGTAAGGATTGTATAGAAGTCTATCGAACATCCTTGCCGCGCAGCCGAACTTTCGCCGGCGATTGTCGGCCGAGTGTTCAGTGTAGACGAGCCGCACATCGCTCATCCCGGCAGCGGCGATTGGCACGATTGCCAGTTCTGGAAACAAGTGCGCGTGCACAATTCTGTAGCCCTGCTGCAGAATCAGCTCTCTGAGTTTCGACACAACGCCCGGATCGTACTTGCCCCTGCTGGTGAGACAATGAATTTTCGCGCCCTCGAAAATCAGTTTTTCACCGAATTGTCCCAGACGATTGAGAACGCATAGCTCGAATTGATACCTACCCGACCGTTGAAGCGAGGGCCACAGATGATAGAGGACTGATTGTGCTCCCCCGAGATCAAGATTAGCGATGACATGAAGCACGCGCTCTTTCATTCTTAGAAAGCCGTCGCTACGCTACCTTTCTCGCAGCGACTTGCTGTTGGTCCAGCCACTGTTGAAACATCAGCACATTCCAGAGGTAGCCTTCCCAGTTCCGGCGTCGGGACAAATGCTCTGCCCACGTTCGGCGGATCGGCTCAGGATCAAAGAAGCTTTCTTTGAGTCGCCTTTCATCTAGCAATGCTTCGGCCCATTCTCGAAGCGGCCCTCGCAGCCATCTACCTATGGGAATGGCAAAGCCTTTTTTCGGTCGCCCACTCAATTCCTCAGGCAAGTACCGGCTCAGCACTCGCCTGAGAATCCATTTGCTCACACCATCGCGATACTTCATTGACATAGGCAGTCGCCAGGCGAACTCCACTATGCGGTGATCCAAGAATGGTGCGCGACTTTCAAGGCTCGCAGTCATACTCGCGCGATCCAGCTTGACGAGTATGTCATTTGGCAGATAGCTCACGATGTCGGTGAGCATCATCCATTCGCTGAAGCCAAGAATACCTTTGGTGGATTCATCACCTGAAATGATGCCTGACAACTCTCGCGAACCTGGGACTAGAGATGCTGGCTCCTTGCAGTGTGAGATGAAACGACGATAGATTTGTTCGCGTCGTTCCAGACTTAAAACATCAGCCACGCTCTGCAGCCTATCGGCTACTGAACTGTCAGGGCGATAGCGGCTGAGCAGTCGTGAGTTGGGGCCAAACAGGTTGTTCCACGCGCTGAGAGGCACTCCTCTAATAATTCGGGCCACGCTGCGCCGCATGGCTGGAGGGAAGAGACTCATCTTGCTCCACAGCTCTTGTGCTATATGGTAGCGCGTGTAGCCGTAAAATAATTCATCCCCGCCATCGCCGGAAAGGCTTACGGTTACGTGCTGCCGCGCGAGATGGGAAACGAGAAGCGTCGGAATTTGAGATGAATCCGCGAAGGGCTCATCATAGATGGCGGCCAGCTTCGGGATCACTTCCATCGCGTCCTCGGGTGTCGCATACAACTCGGTATGCTCGGTGCCCAAGAAATCAGCAACGGTTCTGGCTTCGTCCGCTTCGTTGTAATCGCTCTCGGTAAATCCAACAGTGAAAGTCTTAACGGGCCGCGCGCTCTGCGCTTGCATCAACGCGACTATGGCAGACGAATCGACGCCGCCAGATAGAAAAGCTCCTAGCGGCACGTCGGCCACCATCTGCTGGCTGATTGTCGAGCGCAGCAAGCTATCCAGATGGTCCACAGCGTCGGTCTCGCTGCCGGTGAACGGATTGGTGACTCCAGCCTGGGCGATTTCGCTGGCCGACCAATAAGTCGCTTCTTTCTGAGAAAGACCTTCCGCGACCCGCAAAGTGAGGATTGTGCCGGGCAATAATTTGTGGATGCCCTTATAAATCGTGTGTGGCGCTGGAATGTAGTTGTGCCGCATCAGCGTGGCCAGCGCGTTGCGGTCAATCTCGCCTCGCCAGTCCGGATGCGCCCGCAGAGCCTTCAACTCAGATCCGAACAGAAACGTCTTGCCCATCCAGCCATAATAGAGCGGCTTTTCGCCCAGCCGATCACGCACCAGATGAAGCGCACGCTCTTTTTGGTCCCATAAGGCGAAAGCAAACATGCCCACGAATCGTTTTACTGCAGCCGCGATTCCCCACTGCTCGAATGCCGCCAGCATCACTTCGCCGTTGAATGAGAGGTGATAGCGCCCGCTGGATGAACGCATCGGCTGATGCCCTTCGGGGGAAAGATCAATGATCGAGAGGCGGCGATGACCAAGCGCGACCCCTGCGTCCGAATCAAACCATTGCCCTTCGTCATCCGGCCCTCTGTGGTCTAGCGTTTCGGTCATCCACTTCAAAGGCTCGCGCCAAGCGAGATCGCTATTTTTCAAGCTCACGAATCCGGTTATGCCGCACATTTAAGCTGCTCTCCTTGCATTCATCGGGATTTTGGGGAGAGTAAGGCTACGTGCCGAGGCTGTTTGTTTGAAGCGGCTCGAAATTGACATAGCGGCAAGCAGCGAGAACATCATCAGGATATAGAATTCTGTGAGGACATTGTGGCTGAAGAACCCCCACAGAAGAATGAACGCGACAAAGGGGAAGCTGATTTTGCGCGCTTCCCCGCGCGCTCGCCAAGCGGCGGCAAGCGCGATTGCCGGCAACACGAACAGACCAAGTATGCCGTGGTCAACCATCAAGTTCAGGTATTGATTGTGCGAAGACATATCGAGGCTGAACTGCTTGGAAGCCGCTACACCACGACCGACCACTGGGTTATCCGAGAACGTCTCCCAAGCCTCGCTTGCAACCGCCTTGCGCCTGGCCGTGCTTTCATCCCCGCCGAAATCGCGGGCGTCGGCGAGATCTTCGATTCTATGAATCGTATCTTCGTTCAACACCCCGAGGTCCATCAGTTGAGACTGTAGTACATCCCACTGAGCGATCAGAATGATCGAAACCGCTGCCAGGACCGCGCCGCCGATCGCCAACGAGCGCTTCAGATTGATGTTGCCCATCTTCGCGATGATCATCATCGATACGAGCCAGCTCAGCATCGGGCCCCGCGAAACCGTCAGCGCCACGCCTGCGCCCACTACCAGCGCGTACAGCAAGCGATAGCGGGGGCGCACGACCCCGATGCTGAAGATCATTCCGAGAACAAGCGCCGCGCCGCATTGAGTCGGGTTCGCGTACAGCCCTGCCGAGCGCCCAATCACCATGCTGAATGCGAGCGGCCGAAACAACTCATAGACATTTACTCCGACGGCCAGGAGCACCGCGATGAGGATCGCGCGCCGTGTCCACAGTTGCGCTACTTCGTCGGCAAATACGCAAAGCCCGATCAACAGGAACGATGATACGAGAATCCGCATGCGGACCTCTTCCCAGGCATCTTTCGACAGCGTTCCGTCTAACAGAAGCCAGACGCAAGTAATCATCACGAAGCCATAACACCATATCGCTAGCGGCGCGCGCTTGATGGTCAGGAGAAAGCGACTAGAAAGATAAAGTGGCGCGCACGTCAGCGCCAAGCCCGCGATCCAATACCACGGATTGACGGAAGCGACTTCGGGCAAGCTCAGATAGACCGCGAGGTTTGTGAAGAAAACCGCGACCATGCTTATTGCCAGAGCCAGTCGATAACGTCTTCGGGTCATGCGACACTCAGGGATCGAGACGAGCGATTGAGGGCTGCTTCTGTCTGCTCCACCAGCTCGATAACTGAAAACTTCTCGATAATGCGCTGACGTATGGTGTTCGGATTCCCGCCGTATTTGCCACGCCTGTTCAGAGAAGCCTCGATTGCATCCTTGAGCGAGCGAGGGTCCTTGGCCGGGACGACTTCGCCGGTGTTGCCGACTACCCACGCGGAATCACCTACGTTCGTAACCACGCTGGGAACTCCGCAGGCCATAGCTTCGCCGATCGCGTTGGGAAAGCCCTCGCTCGACGAAGACGACACAACCACGTCGAGCGCATTGTAGACAGCGGCCACATGGTCGCGCGCGCCGAACCAAATGACGCGCTCGGCGATTCCTAGCACGTCGCTGCGCTCTCGCGCCAGCAGCCCGGCGGCTTTCAAGAATGTTGTGTGGTCCTTTATCGGGTGAAGTCGCGCTACTAGGCCGATCAGTTTCTCGCTGGCAGCTACGCCCCATTCGCCGCGCACCTTCTGGCCGGCCTCTCGATCAGGACAGAAGCGCTCGGTATCGATGCCGTTAGGGATGACGGCGATCTTGCCTCGCGGAAAGCCATTCGCGCAGGCGTGATCGAGTCCCGCTCGCGAATTCACTATTATCAAGTCGGCGAACCTCGCCAGCCGGCACTCCGCACGATAGATGAGGCGCTCGAGCAAATCGAAGTGCGTCGGGTTCAGATCAGAGTCTCGCACTCCCCACGCCGCCAGCGACCTGGGAAACAAAAGCCGCAGCAGAACTGTCAAGATGTTCGGAAAAATTAGATAGCCGTGAAGCACGTCCGGGCTTTCCGCTCGAACGCACTTGACCAGCCTCCAAAGAAAGCCAAACACGTCCCAGCGATTGCGCTTACCAAGCAGACGCACCGCTATGCCTGCCTCTCGCAGTTCATTCTCCAACGGACCGCCGCTGTAGAACACTGCCACCGCTACGCCATGGCCGCGCCGTTTCAATCCCTTTGCTAGCGTGACCATCTGGCGCTCGGCGCCGCCGTACCTGAGAGTTCGTATCACGAAAAGTATCTTCACGCTCTCGGGTTTGTTCGCAACCGAGCACTGGCGCTGTCGGAAAACGCTGTCGCTGCTCGTGTCCGCAGCTCTGCGTCTCGACACGTGTTCGTGCAAGAGGTCCTCCCACATTCGCATGACGTGCGCCAGCGAGAATCGCTCCGTGATGTCTGCCGCTCGCGAGCCCAATCGCATTCTTTCAGACTCGCTCGACATCAGCTTGTCCATTGCAGCGGCCAGCGCGTTCACGTCCTGGCTGGAAACCAGAAGACCATCTATGTCGTGCCTGATGATCTCCCTGGGTCCGCTGGAGCAATCAGTACAAATCACGGGTAGGCCACAGGCCATCGCCTCGCACAGCGACATTGGAAAGCCTTCATGTCGCGAGGGCATCACGAAAATATCCGCTCGTTTGAGCGCCTCGACTGGATTCTTCGCTATTCCCGGCAGAGCCACACGTTCATTCAGGCCGAGCTCGTTTCGCAGAGACTCAAGCTGTTTGCGAGCCAGCCCCTCGCCCAAAATTATCACTCGCCAGTCTGGATGCTTATCGCACAAACTTGCGAAGGCTCTGAGCAAGAGGTCGAATCCTTTCACCGGCGAGAGCCGCCCCATGGCGACAATCGAAGGCCGATGGACTGAGGGCTCCGATTGCAATGCGCCAGCCCACGGCGTCAACACGGGATTGGGAATAATGCGAACTGGTAACCGCATTCTTTGTGAAAAGAAATCCAGCTCCCCTTTCGTCAGAACGACAAGTTCGTCGGCCATCGGATAGACCCAATCGCGGAGCTGCCTCCAGATCCGGCTCGTTGGACTTTTAGTGGGATCAGTGCGCTCTGACACCAGAACCGGAATACCCAATCCCCGCGTTGCCAGTAACGTGACTACGTTGGTTATGTTCATAAAGCTGATAACAGCCTCGGGGCGGCTTTCGCGGATAGCGCGCCGTAGCCTGTAAACACGCGTCACGTTGGCGAATAAACCTTCTACTGGATTGCGCGAATCAGTCGCCAGACACAGCGGAATGTGGTCGACTCGATCGTCGAGATCGTAGAAAGGCGGAGTGCGGCCATCACTCATAGTCAGCAGGGTGACGCAGCAGTCGTGATCGGCAAAATAGTTCGCCATTATCACCATGACCCGCTCGGCGCCACCGCAATCAAGAGAGTGGATGACTAACGTGAGACGCATTTACTGAGCTTGTGACTTCCGCAGGATGCGGAGCGCCATGTACGACAGATAACAGAGGCTGCACGCGTAGACTATGCTGGTTGACAGCGCTATCCCCGAAACTCCGAACGTTTTCATAAGCAAATAATTCAAGGTTATGTTGAGTGAGAAGCTGATAACCGTCCCCCACATCAGAACGTGGTTCGCCTTCAGCGCCGAAATCAGACGCACACACAGCATTCCAAGGACGTAGAATGGCATTTGAAGAAGGTAGCAGCTTTGCACAGAAGCAACATGCCCAACGTCCTGGGACACAAAAGCTCCGCGTTCGAACAATAAGCTCACGAGCGGTCTTGACAGCGCGATCAATAGCGTTGCCAACGGTATCGTCGCGAGCAGAACCATACGAGTGTAAGTCTTCAACGTATGCCGAATCCCCGCCCAGTCGCTCACAGCAACCATACGCGAGAACTGAGGCAGCACAGCGGTGCCAAGGGCCAGCGATCCTATTCCAACTACGACCGAAGCCATCTTGTTGCCGTAGCTGAGGACCGAGACCTGGCCCGGCCCAAGCATTGCCGCCATCGATTGATCTACCAGCACCGTACTGCTCATCATGCAGGAGCCCGCGAGCATTGGCGCGTACTGCTTGAGGACCTGGCGCGCTGCCCCGCTCATCCCACCCCATCGCGGCGCGATCGAAATCCTTCGCCGAACCAAAGCGCCGCCTAGCAAGGCGCACTCGAGTATGGCTCCTGCTACGACAGCACAGGCGATGGCATAGACACCCAACTGTCGGCCCAGAAGAAAAACCGAAAGGATAACAGTCAGGGGCGTGATCAACGGTGTCGCCGCCCCTAGCGCAAATCGCTCGGTCGCATTGAGGATCGCCGTCCAAATTGTTGCCACACCCGTGAGCGGGAGTATCAGCAGCATTATGAAAAACAGCGACTGCGTGAGTGCGAGTTTCTCAGCTGTGAAGCTGCTGCCCAACACAGGCAACAAGTAAGGCGACACGAGCGCGAGCAGAAGCGATACGCCCAGAAGTAAAGCCATGCTTCCGACCATCACAGTCGACAAAAGCCTCTGCGACGCTTGTTCTCCTCCTTCTTCGCGTACCTGGATGTAAGTCGGAATCAGCGCAGCATTCAAAGAATTCGCAACCACAACGATCGCGAAAGACGGCAGCAGGTAGGCTATCAAGAACGCGTCGAGCGCATTACTGACTCCGAATTGTCGAGCAACCGCGATCTCTTTGAACGTGGCAGCAATCTTGACCGCACAACCCAGCGAGCCGACTGTTAGCAGTGCGGAAAAAATTTGGCGGTTTACAGACTCTCTCGCCCAGGCCTTCCAGCGACCTATCGCAGCGACAGAGAGCGTGCCCCGTTCACGCGGTACCGCGTCGGAGCGCAGGGCGTCGGATACTGAATTCATGCCGATCACAGTTAGGCTCCCGTCTCCATCGCCTGGTGCTCGCTGCCGTAGTAACCGTGGTAGTAGCCCTCGTAGTAGCCTTCGCCGTGCAGGTCGACGTTGTTGAGCACCACGCCGAAGATCTTTGCCCCAACGCTGGCCAGTTCCTGGCGGCCGCGACGCACTATGTCGCGTGTACTTCTGCCGCCGTGCACAACCAAGATGACCCCGTCAACCAATCTCGACAAAATCACCGAGTCAGTGACGTTGATGATCGGCGGCGAATCTATCAATATGTGGTCATAACGCTCAGCCAGCGTCGCGAGCATTGTGCGCATTTTCTCGGAGCTGATCAGCTCCGCCGGATTGGGTGGAACCGGCCCACAAGCCAGCAGCGACATGTTTGGCATGGGCAGCTTTTGGATGAGCTGATCAATCTTCACGTCGCGCGACAAGTATGTTGATATCCCTACGGTCTGAGAAGCGCCAAACATCTTATGCGTGGAGGGCTTGCGCAAGTCGCAGTCGACGATTAGCACCGACGCTCCGAGCTGAGCAAGCGAAATTGCGGTATTGACCACCGTCGTGGTCTTGCCTTCCCCGGGCTGGCTGCTTGTGACCAGTATGGTCTTAGGCGGACTGCCCGCGCTGGAAAGCAGCACCGATGTTCTGAGAGCGCGGTACGCTTCGGCGGCAGTCGAGCGATTGTAGGGCGCGAACCGCTGATGATTGAGTTTTGCCGCGCCACCAACTGTCGAAAGCGTCACCCCGCCGCCCGCGCCGATCTGCTTGCTCCGCCTCTTGGAGAGCTTTCGTGAATCGCTTGCGGATATTGGGGGTATGATGCCCAGCGCCGGCAACTGGATATAGCGGCTCACGTCCTCCACGTTCTTGATTGTGTTGTCCAGATACTCCAGGAAGAACACCAACCCCACGCTTCCCGTGAGACTAACCATGAATGCGAGCATAATCATCAGCGCCCGCCTAGGTCCGACTGGCTTCTTGGGCGCGATAGCGCGTTCGATCACTCGTATGTTGTTATGCTGCTCGGCGACCTGGGCCTTCGCCTGATTGGTCTTTTGCAGAAAGTCTGTGTACAGTCCTCGGGCGGTTTCAACATCCTGCTTGAGAATGTTGTACTGAATGGCAGCCTGATTCTCCCGCACGGCCTCCTCTTTTGTCGCCGCAAGCGCCCGCTTGAAGGACTGCTCATCTGTGAGCGCCCGCTCGAATTCGATCTTGAGTTTGTTTTCCAGGGCCGCGCGGCCCGCGTCGATCTCAGCCTTCACCGCGGCTATCTGTTGCCCGATCTCAACCATCTTCGGGTTCTTCGGCGCGTACTTGACGCCCAACTGCGCGGCAGTAATCTGAAGATCATTGAGCTGCTTTTGGAGTTCCATCAGTTTCGGGTCGGTGAACGCTTCAGGCAACTCCGCAATTCGGCCCGCCCTGAGCTCCTCGTAGAGAGTTTGTTTGAGCATCCGCTCTGTTTCGCAGCGCAGCGCCTGATCGTGCAGACGGGCGAGCTTGTCGGTCGTCAGCGTGGTGCTCTCGCGTTTGCCGTCGTTGATCGAGAATATGTTGTTCTCGCGTGTGTAGTTTGCCAGCGCCTGTTCGGCTTGCTCGACTTTTGCTTTCAGTTCCCGGGTGCTGCTGTCGAGCCAAGTGGCGGTGTCGGAGAACTTCTCGGTCTTGCTTTGAAAGTTACTTTGCATAAATCGGCGGGCGACCCCGTTGGCAACCGCAGCCGCGAGAGCAGGATTGGTGTGGGTGAAGGATACCTTGAGCCCGCGCGTGTCGCGGACAGGCTCAATGGTCAAGCTCTCCTCCAGCGCCTCGACGCATGGCGCAAGCCTCTTTCTCTCCTCAGCCGATCGCGCTCGGTCGTCGTCGGTTGTCTGATTGCCGACATCATCGGTCCCTGGCGACTCTTCCTGCGCGGCCCGCTTGCCGGCGAGAGCTTTCAGTGCTCCCCACAGCGATCCTCCCTTGTCGCCGTCGAGGAATCGAGAATCCTGATCGAGCTTCAGGTCTGCCGCCACGTCCTCACCGGGACGCTCCGGGCCGCATACCTGCGTTCGTGAGCCTGAAGATTCACGGCATCTGCGGTCATCATATCCTGGGGCCTGACTCTTTCGAGTTCGTATTTTTCGTCTGACATTATCCAAGTACTCCTTCAGTATCCGAATCGCATCGGGATGCGCGCAGAATTGACGCCGAACGCCCTGAGCAGCGTGCCGCCCACCGTCTTCAATCGGCTGTTTGGAACGATGATTATGTCGTTGGCCAGGATCGGAATGTCATCCTTTTTGCCGTTCATGATTGCGGCGATATCGACCTTAATCTCAGAGCGTTTTCCAGTGGTTGCGTCCTCGCGGAAGATGATGCCCCGATCCGCAGCGGCGTTGAAACTCGTTCCCTGCGCGAGGGAAATCGCCTGCCTCAGGGTGGTTCCATCCTTAAGCACCAACGAGCCCGGGGCGTTGACCTCGCCGGCGACGAAGAAGACGTCAGTCGGCGGTATGTGAACGATGTCGCCCGGTTCGACGACTATGTTTTGATCGAAATTCCCTCTCAGCAATCCGTTGATGTTCACTTTCAGCAGGTCATACTTCGCTTTCTGGGCGTTGCCGTCAGGATCAGGAACGCGATCTCTGATGTTTGCTGTTGTTGACTGGGCCGCGGAACGCGCATCGCGAGGCTCGCTTCGCCCGTTTGTATCTGCGCCTACATCTGTTGCGGCGGGTGCCGATTTAGCTTCGCGGATTATGAATGCGGTCGAGCCAAAATTTTCGCTTAAGCCGCCGGCGATGGTGATCAGTTTCAGGAGCGAGGGCTGTCCTTCAACCTGATAGATGCCAGGCCGGCGCACAGCGCCCTGAATGAAGTAGGTGCGGCTGTTTATCTGCAGGACCGCCACAGTGACTTGAGGATCTTGAAGATACTCGCCGCGCAAGCCGTTGGCGATCATTTTGGTCACCTCTTGAGCATTCTTTTGCTGAACGGTAACGCGGCCCAAGAACGGCATCACGATTGAACCATCAGCCGCCACACGGAAGATCTGCGACAGCTCGGGCGCGTCCTCAATCTGAATGCTGATCACATCGCTGGGACCTATACGGTAGTCCTCGTCGGTCGACACGACGACGCTTGGTCCGACCGGGTCGGTAGAGCTCTGAGCGGGCATTTGGTACTGCTTAGGCTGCTGGCGTTGCTGCCTGGGCGCGCCAGAAGCCAGCACGTTAGCTAACAGCGCAAGCGCGCAGGCGCCTGCCGGCCCAAACATTTTGCAAAGACCGTTCTGAGATTTGGCTCTCATATTGATGCTCCTTTTCTGCTTCAGATCGACGTGCGCCTTGCAGAGGTTCGGGATGCAACAGCAGTTAGCAGCAGAAACAATAGCGCATTCGAAGGCAACTGAAGGTTA